>Ga0137372_10001943_pt1 | contig 19971 bp, 16 predicted proteins | sample SagtaG_6_FD_104911 | JGI IMG/M metagenome (GOLD analysis project Ga0137372, IMG submission 104911) | Vadose zone soil microbial communities from Sagehorn Ranch, Mendocino, California, USA - Sage1_R_60_16 metaG | ecosystem: Environmental > Terrestrial > Soil > Vadose zone | place: USA...
GGCCCGTACCCCGTCCGTGGCGCCGACCGGTGGGCTCTCGGTGGCCAGGGAGGACATGACCACCAGCGCCGGACGCAGCGACCGGATGTAGTCGATCGCGGCGGCCCGCCAGCGTACGCACTCGGTGTAGTTCCGATTGAACTGCGGCAGGAAGGTCAGCGCCGACGCGGCCGGGCAGACGCTCTTGGTCACCACGACCAGCCGCCAATGCCGGCTGAGTGCGACCGCGTTCAGAGCGGCGAACCACTGCGCGGCGTGCGAGTCGCCGAAGAGCACCACGTTGGTACCGGAGCGCAGGTCGCCGTACGCGCACGGGGTCTTGACCCGGACCGGGGCGAAGTCGGCATGGCAGCCGTCCTGGTAGATCACCGGTACGTCCCGGGCCACGTCGCCCGGAGCCGGCGACAGGTTGGCCGGCACGTCCCGGGTATCCACTCCGGCCGCCACCAGGTTGGCCAGCTCCTGCGCCGGGGTGGCCGACCCGGCGAGTGCCGCCCGGGTGTCCACCGCCCAGCCGGTACCCACCGGCGCGGGTACCAGGTTGGCCGCGAGCAACGCCAGGGCCGCTGCGCTGGCCGACAGCGAGGCGCCCAGGGCGATACCGCGCCAGGGTCGCTCGCGCAGCGATCGGCGCGACCGCACCGGGTTCTCCACCACGACGTACGTCAGCCCGGCCAGCACCAGCGACAGCCCGGCCAGCAGCAGGCCCCGCCCGACGCCGACCGACGCGTGCAGGATCACCAGCACCGGCCAGTGCCACAGGTACCACGAGTAAGACAGCCGGCCGAGGACCCGGAACACGCCCACGCCGAGGACGTTGCCCACGCCGGAGGCGTCCGGGACACACCCGGCCGCGAGAATGCCCGCCGCGCCCAGGACCGGCAGGGCCGCCGCGTACCCGGGAAATGGCGTGGCCGCGGAGAACCGGAGCGCGGCGAGCAGGATCACCGCACCCCCCACCCAGCCGGCGGTCGCCGCGGCCGAGCGGGGCAGAGCGGCCAGCCGCGGGCGGCCGAGCGCGAGCAGGGCGCCGATGCCCAGCTCCCAGACCCGGGCCGGCGCGCCGAAGTAGGCCCATGGTGCGGCCTGTCCGGTCTGCCATACGCCGACCGCGAACGAGCCGAGTGTCACGCCGAGCAGGGCCAGTGCCGCCGGTCGCCGGGCCGAGCCCCGACCGCGCCGCAGGGCCCACCCCGACGCGGCGAGCAGCAGCAGCGGCCAGACCAGGTAGAACTGCTCCTCCACGGCCAGCGACCAGAAGTGCTGCAGCGGGGACGGCGCCCGGGCCGCGGCCAGGTAGTCGGTGCCCTGGATGGCCAGCCGGTAGTTGATGGCATACCCGCTGGCCGCGACCGCGTCGTAGGCGACCTCGCGGAACCGGGTGGGCGGCAGCCAGACCCAGCTGGCCACCACGGTCGTGCCGATGACCAGGGTGGCGGCCGGCAGCAGCCGGACCGCCCGGCGGGCGTAGAACCGGCGGATCGAGACATGGCCGGTACCGGTCAGCTCGTCGTAGAGCTGCGAGGTGATCAGGAAGCCGGAGATCACGAAGAAGACGTCGACACCGACGTAACCGCCGGGTAGCCAGGGCAGGCCGGCGTGGTAGAGGACGACCAGCAGGATCGCGACCGCGCGGAGGCCCTCGATGTCGGGCCGGAACCCGGTGCGCGAGGTGGCGCGGCGCGACCACCGACCGGCGGGTGCCGGTGCTTCGCCGGCACCGGCACCCGTGCTGTCCAGGACGGCCCGATCCTCTGCGAGAACGGGCGCCGGCATGCGCCTCACGGTGGGCCACCCTAGCGGTTCGGGCCAGCGGGCGGGTAGCCCTGGCTCAGCCGGCGTGAAAGAGCAGGCAGCTCGAGGTGGCGTGGGCGACCAGCCGGCCGGCGCCGTCGGTGATGGTGGCCTGGGCCAGGGCGGTACGCCGGCCGCTGGACAGCACGGTGCCCTCGCAGCGCAGCTGCCCGGACTCGACGGTGACCCGGCGCAGGTACTTGATATTCAGATCCATGGAGGTGTATCCCACCCCGGGCGGCAGCGTGGAGTGCACGGCACAGCCGGTGGCGGTGTCGAGGATGGTGGCCAGTACCCCGCCGTGCACGCTGCCCAGCGGGTTGTAGTGGAACTCCTGCGGGGTCAGCAGGACGGTGACCCGGCCCTCCGCCACCTCGATGCGGTCCATGCCGAGCATCTGCATGACCGGCGGGGCCGGCAGCTCCCCGGCAGTCATCGCGCGCAGCAGCTCCAGGCCGCTGCGCTGGCCCAGGTGCGCCGCGTGGATGGCCGGATCGCTCCAGGAGAAGGTGCGGCTGCGCGTGTCGGTCCCGATCGTTTCCACGACCGCAGCCTGGCAGCGCGCAGCTGAGTCTGTCAACCGAATCCAGCTGTGGTACTCCTAACTCGGCAGCAGCACGGCACCGGTACCCAGCCGGGCCCCGGTACGCGCGATCCCGAGCAGGGCGGCCGCCGCGTCGACACCGTTCTCCCCGGTACGGGACATCCGCGCGGCGATCATGCCGGCGACCATCGGGGTGGCGAACGAGGTACCGCTCCACCGGGCCATCCCGGTGAAGTCGGCCCAGCTACCCTGGCGCGGCGGCTCGACGTAGTCGTACCGGCCGGTGGGGAACGCGTTGACCAGGTCCTCGCCCGGCGCGTACACGTCCACCCAGCCGCCGAAGTTGCTGAATCCGGCGCGCTGCCGCCAGTCCGCGCTCAGCGCGCCGACCGAGACCGTCCACGGCGCGGCGGCCGGCCAGAACGGTCGCCGGGCCCCGTCGTTACCGGCGGCGGTGACCAGGACCACGCCCTTGTGGTGGCGCAGCCGGGTCTCGTGGAACACCTGGAACGAGAGCGGGCCGGTGGCCTCGGTGTCCCATACCCCGGCCGACATGCTGATGACGTCCGGGTCGTCCCTCGCCAGCACTTCGTCCAGCGCCCGGACCAGGTTGGTCTCCAGGATGATCCCGCCGACCTTGAAGTCCGCCCGGACGTGCACCTCGGCGCGCGGTGCGACGCTGCGGATGACGCCGGCGATGAAGGTGCCGTGGCCGGCGTAGGCGCCCAGCGGGGCGCGGTTGCCGATGGCCGGGTCCGGGTCGCCGGTTACCCCGGCCAGCCACCGATGGGTGTTGACCGCGGCCAGGTCGAGGCCGGTGTCCAGGACCACGATCCGGACGCCGTAGCCGGCGTACCGGTCCAGGGTCGGCGCCGGGTCGGGCGGTGCGCCTTCCGGGACCGGGTCCGGTTCGGTGGCGGGGCAGGTGCCGCCCGCGCCCATCGGGACGCCGTGGGTGATCGAGATGACGTGGTCCGGTGCGGCGACGCCGGGGCCGAGCCCTTCCAGTTTGCGGGCACCCTCATCGTGCGGCTGGATCCCGTCCCGGATCGCCGCCAGCGCGTCGGGCACGCTGACCCGCTCCGGGAGGGCGAGCTCGCGCAGCCCACGCAGGACCGGGGTGGCAACCGGCAGCTGGGCCGGCTGAGCCTGCTGACCCTCGTGGTGGCGGCGCCGGGCCAACTCGTACACGATCCGGCGGGCCTGCTCGACGTGCTCCTCCCGGACCAGGATGTGGTCCCGGGCGTACAGGTATTCGACCGGCCACACCACCTTCTCCCCGTCCATCGGGTGCGGCGCGGTGTCGAACTCGTTGCGGTATTCGCCGCGGACACCCCGCCGGCCGGACCGCTCGATGATCAACATGGTCTGGACCTGTTGCCGGGTAAGGCCGTCGTGCTGCCGGATAGGGCCGTCGTGCATGAATACTCCTCGACACTGGTACCTAGAATTGGCTCGTGCCTAAGGCCGATCGGGCGGGGACGGCCGCGGTCGGGCCACGCCGGTCAGCGGCGCCCCGGACCAGCCCGACTCAATCGAGTGACGTCGATCGCTTGCTCCCGCTCGCGCTGTCCCGGCCGGTAGAGGCGTTGGCCTCGGCCAACCAGTTGCTGGCTGGCCGGCCCGGTGCCCGGGAAGCCTCGATCGCGCACCAGGCCCGGGCGATCGTACTGCGTGACAACGGGCAGCCGGCGGAGGCGACCGGAGAGTTGCGCGCCGCACTTCGGCTGGCGGAGCGCTCCGGCGCGCCGGAACGGGTCATCGACGTGCAGGCCACCCTCGGCGCGACCCTCGGTCTGGACGGCCGGACCCGGGCCGCGCTGGCCCTCCTCGACCGGGCCGTGGCCGGCAGCACCGGGGTGCTCACCGGCCGGGTGCTGCTGCGCCGGGCGAGCGTGCTGCGCGAGGTGGGGCGGTACACCGAGGCACTTGCCGACCTGCGCCGGGCGGTGGCGGTACTGCACCGGGGCGGTGACCCGGTCTGGGAGGCGCGGGCGCGTACCCACCGGTTCCTCGTGCACAGCGCGCTCGGGCAGGCGGTGCGCGCCGACCGGGAGCTGGCCGTGGCCGAGCGGCTCTTCGCCGCCACCGGGCAGGAGCTGGAGTTGGCGATGACCGTACACAACCGGGCCGACCTGGCGTTCCAGACCGGCGACCTGCCGGCGGCGCTCGGCTACCTGGACGAGACCGGTGTGCGGTACGCCGAGCTGTCCGGCCCGGTGCTCAATCTGGTCATCGACCGGTGTGCGGTGCTGCTGGCCGCCGGCCTGGCCGCGGAGGCGTCGGCGGTCGCCGACCAGGCCGTCCGCGACGGTGCCGGCGGCCCGGCGGGCAAGCGCGCCGAGCTGCTGTTCGTGTCGGCCCGGGCGGCGCTGGCCGCCGGTGAGCCCGCGCTGGCCATCCCCCGTGCGGCGGCCGCCCGCAAACTCTTCCGGACCCAGCGCCGCCCGTGGTGGCAGGCGCGCGCCTCGTTCGTGCTCCTGGAGTCCCGCTACCGGGCCGGCGAACGGGGTGGCCGGTTGCGGGCACAGGCCGCCAAGCTGGCCGATCAGTTGGACGCGCTCGGCGCGGCCGAGGCCCTCGCGGCACACCTGCTCGCCGGCCGGCTCGCCACCGAACAGGGCCGCACCGACGAGGCGGACCGCCACCTGGCCCGCGCCGCCCGGTTCCGGCACCGGGGCCCGGCCTTCGGGCGCACCGCCGGCTGGCTCGCCCACGCGCTGCGCGCCGACGCCCGTGGCGCCACCCGCTCGGCGCTGACCGCGTGCGAACGTGGACTGGCCGCCGCCGAGGAGCACCTGCGCCTGCTCGGCGCGACCGAGCTGCGCGTGCACGCCACCGGGTACGGCACCGAGCTGGCCGGGCTGGCCCAGCGGCACGCGGTACGCCGCGGGGACGGGCGCCAACTGCTGTTCTGGAGTGAGCGGTGGCGGGCCAGTGCGCTGGCGGTACCGCCGGCCCGGCCACCCGACGACCGGGCGCTCGCCGCCGACCTCGCCGCCCTGCGCCGGGTGATGCGCCGGCTGGACACGGGCGAGGCGACCGGCCCCGCGGCCAACCGGCTGGACCAGGACCGGGCCCGGCTGGAAGCGGTGATCCGGGCGCGTACCCGCCGGACCGCCGGTACCGGCCCGGCCGGGCGCGACGGCGGACGGTCCCGGGTGGCCGGAATCCTGGACCGGCTGGACGGGCACCGGCTGGTCGAGATCGTGGCCGTGGACGACGTGCTGTACGTGGTGCTCGCCGACGAGCGTCGGGTCCGGCTGCACCGGGTCGGGCCGCTGGCCGAGGCGGTACGCGAGGTCGAACTGGCCCGGTTCATGCTGCGCCGGCTGGCGTACGGGCGGCCGTCCGAAGGCGTCCTGGACCGGCTGGACGCGGCCGGCCGGCAGCTCCAGGAGACCCTGCTCGGGCCGGCCGCCGCGGAGCTGGACGACCGCCCGGTCGTGGTGGTACCCCCGGGCCGGCTGCACGCCGTGCCCTGGTCGCTGCTGCCCGCGCTGCGCACCGTGCCGGTGAGCGTGGCTCCGTCCGCGGCGACCTGGCTGCGTGCCCGCGCGGCCCGGCCACCCCGGCACCGGCGCGCCGCCCTCATCGTCGGCCCCGGGCTGCACGGCACGGTGGCGGAGGTCACCAAGATCGCACAGGGCTACCCGGCGGCGGTGGTCCTGAGTGGCGGCCGGGCCACCGCCGGGCGCACCCTGGCGGTGCTCGACGGTGCGTGGACAGCGCACATCGCCGCGCACGGCGTGTTCCGCGCGGAGAACCCGCTCTTCTCCGCGTTGCGCCTGGACGACGGGCCGCTCACCGGCTACGACCTGGCCCGGCTGCGCCGGGCCCCGTTCCGGCTGGTCCTGTCCAGCTGCGAGTCGGCCGTCGCCGCGCACGTCGGCGGCGACGAGCTGCTCGGCCTGGCCAGCGCGCTCGTCCCGCTCGGTACGGCCAGCCTGCTGGCCAGCGTGGTACCGGTCAACGACGCGGCCACCGCGCAGTTCATGGTGACCTTCCACGAGCAGCTGCGGCTGACCGACTCGTTCCCCGAGGCACTGCTGGCCGCCCAGGCGGCCGGTGGTACCGACCCGGTGGCCGTGGCCACCGCCCGGTCGTTCGTCGCGCTCGGCTGCTGACCCGGCCGCCGTCACACCGTCACCCAGCTGGTCGTGACCGGGATACCGCCGGCCGACCGGCAACGTACCCGGATCGGCCCGTGAGCCAACCCGCTGAACAGGAACCGGCCCAGGCTGTCCAGGTCCACCCGGGTCCAGCCGGTGCTCGCGTGCTGGATCGCGCACTCCCCCGGTGCCCCGCCGGTGACCTGACCCAGCAGGTCCAGCTGCCCACCCCGGCCACCGAGCTCCAGGTCGATCTGCACGCCCCCGCCACCGAAGGTGAGCAGGCGGGTCGGGTATCCGTGGGAGGACCCGGTCCGGACCGGTTCGAGCAGCCCGGAGTCGCTCTCGGTGGCCGAGTCGGCCAGCAGTACCGCCAGCTCCCCGTCAAGGTCGCGGGTGCCCAACGCGGCACGAGCGGCGCTGACCACCGTCTCCGGTACCGCATCCACCTCGGCGGCGATCCGGCGCAGCTCGGCGATGAGCTCGTCGTCATCCATGTCGATCACTCCCTCGCCGGTCCCCGGGCGGCCGGCCCGCATCGGCCTCGGCCAGCAGGATGGTGCGCAGCCGGTTCAGGCAGCGCTGCCGGTTCGGGCCGATGCTGCCGACCGGTACCTCCAGCGCGGCGGCCACCTCCGCGTAGCTCGGCGGCGGATCGGCCATCAGCACCCGCAACAGTGCCTGGCACAACGGTTTGAGCCGGCGGAACGCCCGCCAGAGCGCGGCGTCCCGCTCGGTGCGCAGCAGCAGCTCCTCGGGCGGGTCGTCGGCGTCGACCAGCTGCTCCCACTCGGGCAGCGGGCTCGGTCGCATCCGGGCCCCGCGACGTAGCACGGCCAGGCACTCGCGGCGCATCGTGGTGGTCAGCCAGCCACCGACCCGGGCCGAGTCACGCAGGCTGTCCAGGCTCTCCACCAGACGCAGCCAGGTGGTCTGCACCGCGTCGGCGGCGTCCGCCTCGCTCAGCCGCATCGCCCGGGCCACCGACCAGAGCAGGCCGGTGTACCGGTCGGTCAGGCCTACCCAGGCGTCCTGGTCGCCGGCGTGCACCCGAGCCATCAGCTCGCCCGGGTCGAGCTCACCAAACGAGTCCACGTAACCCCCTGCGCCAGCCCCGTTGCGCAGCGTACCCGCCATCGACCACCGACCTCCTTCCCGTACTTCTGTGCGTAAGAGGTGTCGGTCGGGTCCGGAAATACATCCACCGATTAGCCTGTGGGGTATGCGATTCGGCGTGGCCGCGGCTCTGCTCGGCGCGGCGGCCGGCCTGCTCGCCGGCTGCGGTGCCGACCAGCCGGGCGCGACCGCTACGGAGGCTGCCATGACGCTCGTGGTGTCCAGCACCGCCTTCACCGACGGCGGCGACATTCCGCGCCGGTACACCTGCGACGGGGAGGATGTCTCGCCGCCGTTGCGCTTCGCCTCGGTACCCACGGGTGCGGTCGAGCTGGCCCTGCTGGTCACCGATCCGGACGCGCCGGGCGGCACGTTCGTGCACTGGGTCGCGTGGGGCATCGACCCGGCCCGACCGGAGCTCGCCGAGGGGCAGTCGCCGGCCGGCAGCGGTGCCAACGGGTTCGGCCGGCGCGGATACGGCGGGCCGTGCCCGCCCAGGGGCCCGGCGCACCGGTACGTGTTCACCGGGTACGCGCTGTCGCAGCGGATGGACCTGCCGGCCGGGGCATCCGCCGCCCAGTTCACCAAGGCGACCGCCGCGCACGTGCTCGCGCAGGGCCGGTTGACCGGTCGCTACCAGCGCGCCTGACCGCTGCGCCGGGCCGGGCCGTCGGTTGACACTGGACAGATGGCCGACAAGGACGGTGCCCGGTCGAAGACCGACAAGGGCCGGGCACACAAACACGGTAAGAACCAGCGGCTGCCGCGCGAGCTCTACGAGACCGAGCTGTTCCGGTTGCAGGCCGAACTGGTCAAGCTGCAGGAGTGGGTACGGGTCGAGCGGGCCCGGCTGGTGGTGATCTTCGAGGGGCGCGACGCGGCCGGTAAGGGCAGCGCGATCAAGCGGGTGACCGAGTATCTCAACCCCCGGATCGCGCGGATCGCCGCCCTGCCCGCGCCGACCGAGCGGCAACGCTCCCAGTGGTACTTCCAGCGCTACGCCGAGCAGCTCCCGGCGGCCGGGGAGATCGTGCTGTTCGACCGCAGCTGGTACAACCGGGCCGGCGTCGAGCGGGTGATGGGCTTCTGCACCGAGGCGGAGTACCAGCGTTTCCTGTACCAGTGCCCGATCTTCGAGCGGCTGCTCGTCGAGGACGGGGTCATGCTGCGCAAGTACTGGTTCTCGGTGAGCGACGCCGAGCAGCAGCGCCGGTTCCGGTCCCGGCTGGACGACCCGATGCGGCGGTGGAAGCTGTCCGACATGGACCTGGAGTCGATCACCCGGTGGGAGGACTACTCGCGGGCCAAGGACGAGATGTTCGCGCGCACCGACCGGCCGGAGTCGCCCTGGTACGACGTGGAGTCGGACGACAAGCGCCGGGCCCGGATCAACATGATCGCGCACCTGCTCGCCAGCGTGCCCTACTACGAGGTGCAGCGCCCGCCGCTGCAACTGCCGCCCCGTCCGGACTCCCGCGGATACCGCAGGCCGCCGCTGGAGTCGATGAACTACGTACCCGACCACGCGGCCACGCTGCTCGACGGGAGCACCGGAAAGGGTTGACGGCCATAACGGAATGATGTGTCATTCATTTATGGCTCGCACTTCTCAACCGGGGCGCCGCGAGGCGATCCTCGACGCCGCCCACGCCGTCTTCGCGCGCAAGGGTTACGCCGCCGCCGGCGTCGCCGACCTCGCCAGCGAGTTGGGCATCGGCCACGGCACGGTGTACCGGTACTTCGAGAACAAACGGGACGTGGCCGTGGCCGTCCTGGACCGGGCGCTGACCCGGATCGCCGAGGTGGTGACCGCCGAGGACCCGTCCGACACCGATGACCTCGACGCCTACCGCGGACAGGTGGAGCGGATCGGCTACCGGCTCTACGACCTGTTCGCCGCCGACCCGGCGCTCGGCCGGCTGGTCTTCGTCGACCTCGCGGCGGTCGACGACGGGCTGCGCGACCGGCTCCTGCGGGCGTACCAGACGTTCGCCGGATACACCGAGGCATACCTGCGCAACGGCGTCAGCAAGGGTTTCCTGCGCGCCGACCTGGAGGTGGAGACCACGGCGCTGATCGTCAACGGGATCATCTTCGAGGGCGCCGCCCAGGTCGCCCGGGCCATCGACCCCCGACCACTGCGCGACCGGTGGATCCGGGCCACCACCCGGCTGCTGTTCGACGGCATAGCGGCCTAGGGGGTACCCGTGGTCCAGGTCGACGTCTTCTGGTCGTATGCCATCGGGGCCGGCTGCGCGACCGCGGCCGTGCGCGGCACGCCGGCCGCGCGCCTGGTGGACCGGCGCTTCACCGCCACCGTGCTCTACCTCGCCTGCGCCTTCGCGCCCAGCGGGGTGTGGCTGCTCTGGCAGTTCACCGGCTGGGAGACCATGCACGTCGCGGCCGACCCTCGGGACCTGCCCGGCTGGCTGGTCGCCGGCTTCGCGCTCACCAACGTCACCCAGGGCATCCTCGGCTACGCGGTGGCCCGGGCGCTGCTGCGGCGCGGACACCGGTACCTGTCCTGGCTGCAGATGCCGCTGGGGTACCTGGCGATGTTCTTCGTCCTCGCGTACGGCTGGGACGGCACCGGGTACCGGCGCTTCTTCACGGCCGGCACCGGCGGCTGGCGCTCGGGCGCCCTGGACCCGGCCGGCTTCCTCGGCAGTGACGTCGCCCTGACCCTGTACGGCATGGGCGCGGTGCTGGTCCCGTTGCTGGTCTGGCTGCAGGCCAGCTGGTGGTCGCCCGGCCCCGGACGGGCCAGAGTCGCTGGGCTGATCCTGCTCGCCGTCTTCGGCGTCGGCCTGGGTACCGCGGTCGCGGTGACCGTCCTGCTCGAACTGCTCGGCCCGGTGCCGGGCGGCCTGGCCTGCCTGCCCGTGCTGGTCGCGGTGCTGCACCCGAGAGGCGCGGCCGGGGTCCTGGCCCGCGCGTTCCCGTGGCACCCGGGCGGCGCGTCGCCGGCCCGGCTGTAGCAGGATGGTCGGATGCTGGTCGTACACGTGCACGTGCAGGTCACGCCGGACGGCGTGGAGAAGTTCCTCGATGCGAGCCGGACCAATGCCCGAGCCTCGGTGACCGAGCCGGGGGTGCTGCGCTTCGACGTCATCCAGGACCAGGCCGACCCGACCCACGTCGTGCTGGTCGAGGTCTACCGGGACGCCGAGGCCGCGGCGGCGCACAAGGAGACCGCGCACTACGCGGTCTGGCGGGACACCGTCGCCGAGCTGATGGCGCAGCCGCGGGAGTCGACGAAGTTCGCCGCGGTCTTCCCCACCGAGGAGGAGGGCTGGGCGAGCTGACCGCCTTCGACTTCGCGACCGCGGGCCGGATTCTGGTCGGCGCGGGCCGGGCGGAGGAACTGCCGGCGGTACTGGCCGGGTTGGGTACCCGGGCACTGGTGTGTACCGGCGCGCACCCGGACCGGCACGCCGGCCTGCTGGCCGCCCTGGACCCGCCGCACGTGGTGTCCACTGTGGACGGTGAGCCCACCGTCGAGACCGCCCGGGCGGCCACCGCCGTCGCGACCGGGCACGGCGCCGACGTGGTGCTCGCGATCGGTGGCGGCAGCGTGCTCGACCTCGGCAAGGCGGTCGCCATGCTGCTCGCCAACGGCGGGGACCCGCTGGACTACCTCGAAGTCGTCGGTGCCGGCCGGCCGATCCGCCGCCCGTCCGTGCCGTACATCGCGGTACCGACGACCGCCGGTACCGGCGCCGAGGTGACCGCCAACGCGGTACTCACCGCACCCGGGCACGGGCTCAAGGCCAGCCTGCGCAGCCCGTTCATGCTGCCCCGGGTGGCGCTGGTCGATCCGCTGCTCACCGTGGACTGCCCGGCGCCGGTGACTGCGTCGAGCGGGCTGGACGCGCTGACCCAGTGCCTGGAGCCGCTGGTCTCGGTACGCGCCAACCCGGTCACCGACAGCCTGGCCCGGGAAGGCCTACGCCGGGCCGGTACCGGGCTGCGCCGGGCGTACACCGACGGCTCGGACGTCGCGGCGCGTACCGACATGGCGCTGTGCGCGCTCGCCGGCGGGATGGCGCTGGCGAACGCGAAGCTGGGTACCGTACACGGGTTCGCCGGAGTGGTCGGCGGGATGGTGGACGTCCCGCACGGGCTGGCCTGTGCCGCCTTCCTGGTACCGGTGGTCGAGGCGAACCTGCGTGCGCTGCGGGAGCGCCAGCCGGACAGCCCCGCACTCGGCCGTTACGAGGAGGCCGCCCGGCTGCTGACCGGCGACCCGCGAGCGTCCACTGTGGACGGTCTCGACTGGCTGCGGGAGACCGTCGCGCTGCTGGGCGTTCCCCCGATCGGTCTTGCCGCCGGGCAGGCGGACACGGTCGTCGCCCGGGTGGCGGAGGCGAGCAGCACCCAGGGCAATCCGGTGGTCCTCACCGAGGACGAGCTGCACGCCGCGCTCGCCGCCGCGAGCCGACCCCTCGGGTAGATTTCCGGCGTGGACACGTTGCGGATCGGCATCCTCGGGGCCGCGGGCATCGCGCCGCAGGCCCTGCTCAAACCGGCGACGCGGGTACCGGAGGTGACCGTCGCCGCGGTCGCGGCCCGGGACCGGCAGCGGGCCCAGCGGTTCGCCGACCGGCACGGCATCCCGCGGGTGTACGACAGCTACGCCGGCCTGGTCGCCGCCGACGACCTCGACGCGGTCTACGTCCCGCTGCCCAACGGGCTGCACGGGGAATGGACGCTGCGCGCCCTCGCGGCCGGCAAGCACGTGCTGTGCGAGAAGCCGTTCACCGCCAACGCGGACGAGGCGCGCACCGTCGCCGACGCCGCGGCGGCCAGCGACCGCGTGGTCATGGAGGCGTTCCACTACCGGTACCACCCGTTGACCGCGCGGGTACGGCAGCTGGTCGGCGAGGGCACCATCGGCGCGGTCCGCCACGTCGAGGCGCACCTGTGCTTCCCGCTGCCGAGGTTCTCCGACATCCGGTACAACCTCGGTCTGGCCGGCGGAGCCACCATGGACGCCGGCTGCTACGCGCTGCACGCGCTGCGCACGTTCGGGCCGGGCGAGCCGGTGGTCCGCGCGGCACAGGCCAAGCTGCACCGCCCGGGGGTCGACCGGGCGATGGACATCCGGCTGGACTATCCGGACGGGGCGACCGGACGCGCGGTCGCCTCGATGTGGTCGGCCCGGCTCGTGGACGTGTCGCTGCGCATCGTCGGCGAGACCGGCTCGATCCGGGTGCTCAACTTCGTGGTGCCGCAGATGTACCACCGGCTGAGCGTGCGTACCGCCACCGGCCGGCGGGTCGAACGGATACCCGGCGACGCGACATACACGTACCAGCTGCGCGCCTTCCACGACGCGGTGGCGAACGGTACCCCGCTGCCCACCGACGCGGCCGACGCGGTGGCCACCATGCGGCTGATCGACGACAGCTACCGCGCGGCAGGTCTGGCTCCCCGGCAGCCGACGACCGCATAGAACGCCAGCTATGGACATCCCCGGCGGGTAGGGGCACGATGCGAAGAATGGAGCGTCTTGCCGGTCAAGATCCCAAATCCTTCGCATCCTCCCGGCGGGCCCTGCTGTCCGCCGCGACCGCGGCGGCGGTCGCCGTCCCGCTGGTTGCCAGCGCCGCCCCGGCCCACGCCGACGACGACCTGACCCCCGGCTCCGGGCCCGGGCTGCCGGTCGGGCGCCAGCAACCCGACGAGGAGCTGCGGCGGGTGCTCGGCGAGCTGGACCGGGACCGGATCGAGGCGACCGTGGTCCGGCTCACCGAGTTCGGCACCCGGCACACGCTGTCCAGCCAGACCGACCCGGTGCGCGGGATCGGCGCCGCCCGGGACTGGATCTACGCCCAGCTGCAGACCCACGCCGCCGCGTCCGGCGGCCGGATGACCGTGCAACTCCAGTCGTTCGTCCAGCCGGCCGGGCCCCGGATCCCCGTCCCGACGGTGATCACCAACGTGATCGCCACGCTGCGCGGGACCACCTCCCCCGACCGGGTGTACGTGGTCTCCGGGCACTACGACTCGCGGGTCACCGACGTGCTCAACTTCACCAGCGACGCGCCCGGCGCCGACGACGACGGCTCGGGCGTGGCCGCGATGATGGAGCTGGCCCGGGTACTGGCCAGCCGGCCGATCGAGGCGACCATCATGTTCGTCGCGTACGCCGGCGAGGAGCAGGGGCTGTTCGGGTCCACATACATGGCGCAGCAGCTGAAGAACGCCGGCACCGACGTACAGGGGATGTTCAGCAACGACATCATCGGCGCCAGTAACGCCTGGGACGGTACGCCGCCGGACGCGCACACCGTACGGCTGTTCGTGGAGGGGGTACCCACCTCGGAGACCACGCAGCAGACCGCCACCCGCCAGTCGGTCGGCGGCGAGAACGACGGTCCGTCCCGGCAGCTGGGCCGGTTCACGCAGAACGTGGCGCAGAACGACGAGACCGGCATGCGGGTCCGGATGATCTGGCGCCGGGACCGGTTCCTGCGCGGCAGCGACCACATCCCGTTCCTGCAACAGGGGTACCCGGCCGGCCGGTTCACCGAGCCCCGGGAGAACTTCAACCACGAGCACCAGGACACCCGGGTCGAGAACGGCGTGCAGTTCGGCGACCTGGCGCAGTTCTGCGACTTCGGCTACATCACCCGGGTCGCCAAGGTCAACGCGGCGACGCTCTGGTCGCTCGCCCAGGCTCCGGGCACGCCGAAGGGCGTACAGATCGTCGCCGCGGTACTCACCAACAGCACCACGCTGCGCTGGCAGCGCGGCACCGAACCGGACCTGGCCGGCTACGAGGTGCTCTGGCGGGAGACCACGGCGCCGGACTGGACGCACGTCATCCCGGTCGGCGACGTCACCAGCGCGACCATCGACCTGGCCAAGGACAACGTGCATTTCGGGGTACGCGCGGTGGACCGGGACGGGCACCACTCCCCCGTCGCCTACCCGGTACCCGTCACCACCTGACGTCGGTGCCCTACTGAGGCCCGGTCCGGGCCAGGCCGGCGGGCGCGCCATCCGCCGCCGGTCCGGACCCGTCCGGCCCGACCGGCACCCCGCCGGGCGTCGGCAGGTTGGGCACCAGGTATCCGACGAGCGCCTGTGCCCCCAGCGTGACGGCCGTGATCGACAACGGCCGGTCCCAGGCGCCGGCGACCAGCCACGCGGTGATCAGTCCACCCAACGCGGTCACCTGGGTCGCCCACCACTTGCGGGTCGGCAGCAGTCCTGCGTTCAACATCGGTTCCCCCTTCGTCGTGCTGAATAACTGCAAAGAGTCACGACCACCGACGTAGATACATCCGTATCACGCCGGCTCCGGGTGCCTCCGACTGGCAAACAGCCATGTGGGGTGAAGGAGGGCCCGATGGACAACGAGGCATGGATCGCCGACCTTGTGCTGGAGGGCGGCGGCGTGAAGGGCATCGGTCTGGTGGGGGCGGTGGCCGCACTGCACGACAAGGGGTACGAGTTCGGCGCCCCGGGCCGGGTGGCCGGTACCTCGGCCGGTGCGATCGTCGGGTCGCTGATCGCCGCCGGCCTGCCGGTACCGGCGATGGTCAAGCTCATGCGCGAGCTGGACTACCGTCGGTTCCGGGACAGCCCGCCGTTGGGCCTCCTGGGGCGCGGAGCCTCGCTGCTGACCGCACTGGGCATCTACCGCGGTGACTACCTGCACCGGTGGATCGCCGAGCGGCTGGCCGGGTGCGGCGTGCGCACCTTCCGGGACCTGAAGCTCGCCGACCCGGGCAGCGACCTGCCGCCCGAGCGGGCGTACCGCCTGGTCGTGGTGGTCTCGGACGTCAGCAACGGGCGGATGCTGCGGCTGCCCTGGGACTACCCGCAGTACGGCCTGGACCCCGACGAGCAGCCGGTCGCCGACGCGGTCCGCGCCTCCGCCTCGATCCCGTTCTACTTCCGCCCGTTCCCGCTCACCCTGCCCGATGGCGGCGGGCGGGTGCTGTGCACCGACGGCGGCATGCTGTCGAACTTCCCGGTGCACATCTTCGACCGCTACGACCGCCAGCCGCGCTGGCCGACGTTCGGCGTGAAGCTGTCCGCCCGGCCGCCGGAGGGCCGGTGGGGTGCCGGGACCACGCCGGTACGCGGGCCGGTCGGGTTCGCCCGGGCGCTGGTGTCCACGCTGGTCGAGGCGCACGACCGGCTCGACCTGGACGACCCGGCGGTCTGCGCGCGTACGGTGTTCGTCGGGACCGACGGCGTCAACGCCACCGACTTCGGCCTGAGCGAGGCCAGCCGGGACGAGCTGTACCAGGCCGGGCGGTACGCCGCCAAGGACTTCCTGGCCGGCTGGGACTTCGCCGAATACCTGCGCAGGTACCGGCCGTCATCGTGACGCGCCGGCCAGCTGACGGGTGTCCGCTCCGATGACCGGGGCGGCCGCCGGACCCGGACCCGCGCCGACACAGACGAAGCCGGCCGCGGCGGCCAGTGCCGCGCCGCCTTCGGCCGCCGCCGCGCGCTGGACCTGGGCCAGTGACTCGGCGGCGGTCCGGCCCTTGGCCAGCTGGCTGTGAAACTCGATCATCAGCGGAGCGGTCTCGATGTCGGGTACCGGGATCACCGAGCCGACCAGCTGGCGGGTGCCCCGGGCGAGCAGGGTGGCGGCCAGCCCGAGCAGCTCGTCGCCGGAGCACACCACGTGCCGCCCGCTGTCGCAGGCGGCGAGCACCACCATCGGCGGCGCCTGGTCCAGGTCCTCCAGGTCATAGACCATCAGCGGGCCGTCGGCCAGCGCGAGCGAGGAGAACAGCGGGTTCTCCGCCCACAGCCGCCCGTGGGCGGCCAGGTGTACCAGGTCGGCGCCGCGCAGGGCCTGCAAGGTCGCGTCGGCGGTGGCGGCGGTACCGAGCAGCGGTTGGGTGCCGTAGATCCCGGCGACCGCGACGGCCTCGGGTTCGGCGCCGCGCAGATGCGGGCCGGCGACCACGGCGGCGGTACCGGGGCGCACGGTGCCACCCGTGCCGACCTGGTACCAGGCGGTGGCCGACGGGGCCACCACGAGTGGACGTCCAGCACACGAAGGAAGGATCGACCATGGCACTGACTGCAACCGTCCGGTCGGCACCAGTACGAGCGGAGCATCGGCCAGCTCACCGGAGAGCGGGCGCAACAACGCGTCGTCCAGCCGGGTCGCCGCGTCGCTCAGCACGGCTGCGGCAGCGGCTCGACTGTCCACGCTGGCTCGGGCCCGGCCGATGCGGGGCAGCGCGAAGGTGATCCGGTCGAGCAGGTCGTGTACCGCGGTCCCGGCGGTGAGCCGGCGCAGCCGCAGTCCGCGACCGCTCAGGGTGACCGCGAAGAGCTGGCCGTCGCGCTGGACGAACTCGACCAGCACCGCGCCGTCCAGGCCGGTGGCCAGTTGCTCGGCGGGCAACGGTTCGGCCACCTCGACCGCGCCGGGACGGCGCCGGAACTGATCGCGCACCCGGTGCTCCAGCTGGACCTGCCGGGCCAGCGCCCGGGTGGTGCCGCGGCCCGTGCGGCAGAGCTGGTCCACCTCGGCGGCCGCGGCGCGCAGCTCAGCCAGGAGGGTACGCAGCACCGGGTCGTCCGGCGGGCGGATCGGCCCGACCCGCAGCAGGCTGGCCCGGCCCCGCTCGGCCCACTCCAGCACCCGGGCGGCCCGGCCGCTCTCGAAGGCCAGGCGCAGGCCGAGCTGGACCAGCTCGGTGCGGTGGCCGGCGGAGTACGCCCGGAGGTCGGTCGCACCCATGCCGGCCCGGTACTCATCGACGATGCGCAGCCCGGCGCGCGCGGCACTGGCCGCCCCGCGCCGGTCACCGGTGGCCTGGCGGAGCAGTGCGGTGGCGTACCAGGCCCGGGCGCGTACCGTCGCCGGTCCCTGGGTCCGGTGGCGGCCGACCCGCTTCCAGTGCTCGCACGCCACCGCGGTACGGCCGCGCTCCTTGGCGAGCGTGCCGGCCAGCACCCGGGCCTCGGTTGCCGAGACCCACCAGCGCGCCGCCTCCAGCGCCTCGGCCACCTGCTCCACCTCGCGCAGCGCGATCCGTGGCCGGGGCCGCTGCTGGCCTGAGCTGCGGGCCAGCAGCCCGGCCAGGTGCGCCACGGCGAGCCAGTCACCGCGGCCCTGGCGCCGAAACTCCCCGGCCGCCCGGCGGGCCTGGTCGAGGGCGAGTACCGGATCCCGGTCGAGCATCGCCGCCCGGGCCAGCAGCAGCCGCGCCTCGGGCAGCACGGTGAGCCGGTGCTCCCGCGCCAACGCCGCGACCGCGTCTCCGGCCGCGACCCGGGCCTCGGTCGCGAGGTGGACCGACAGCAGCAGCTGTGCCCGGTCGGCCAGCACCTCGCCCAGCTGGGCGGCCAAGCCGCGCAACCGCCGCTCGGCGTCGTCGAGATAGTCCAGCGCAGCGGGTACGTCCCCGGCCAGGGTGGCCACCCAGCCCAGGTTCTGCTGCACGTACGCGGCCGAGCTCTGCAGCTCCAGCCGCTCGCACAGGGCGGCGGCCTCCTTCAGGTCGGCCTCGGCGGCGGCCAGCTCCAGACGTTGGCCGTACACCAGTGCCCGGTTGGACAACGCGCGCCACACCCAGGTCCAGTCGCCCGCGTCCCGCAGTACCGGCAGGGCTCGGCCCGACTCGGCCAGCGCCTCGTCCAACCGGCCCAGCTGGAACAGGATCACCGCGCGCTGGGCCTGCCCGCGCGCCTGGTCCACGCCGTGCAGGTCGACCAGGGCCGTCTCGATCTCCCGTAGCCCCTGCCGGGACCTGCCACGCGAGCTCTGCGCGAAGGCGAGCGTCATCCGGGCCGACGCGGCCAGGTGTGCCGACCCGCAACGGCGGGCCTGCGCGATGGCCGCCCGCAGGTGGCGGATCGCCGCGTCGAGATCCTTGTTGTGCATGGCCGCCAGGCCCAGCGCCCGCTCCGCGATGGACCAGGCCGCGTGGTCCCGGTCCGCCCGGGCACGAGCCACCAACGCCGAGCTGAGTGCCGCCGCCCGGGCCGGATCCGATCCGGCCACCGCGAGCGCCCGGCCTGCTTGGTCAGCCAGTAACGTGGTCATCGCCGGGTCGCAGAAATGGGCATGCCGCTCGTCGTATCAACGACATCGCCACCCTCTCCGTCCGGGTGAAGCGTACAACGAGCCGAGACGAGCAGGAGGAGGACCCGCCTGATGCCCACCGACAAGCCGCCGGCTTCTCTCGACCGGTACGAGCACGAGGAGTTCGTCGTCACGCTGCCGTACGCGTCCGCGGTCTGCCACCGCACGCGCACCGAGTTCGGGGTGGCCTGCGAGGTCACCAACAGCCCGAAGCTCAACCTGAGCCTGGTCCGGCCGCAGCGGCTGGCCGAGTCCGCCGGGGCGATACGCCAGGCGGTGCTGACCCGGCTCGCCGACCGCGACCGCACCTGGGTGCTCGACATCGTGCCCGCCCCGACCGAGCCTGGCAGGTCACCGCTGAACGACCTGATGTTCTGCCTGCGCTTCGACTTCGCCGCGGAGTATGGCGGCTGGTCGCCGTCGATGGGCAAGAACCGGGTCGTGGAGAACGTGACTGGCCTGCCCCACGCCGACGGCGGGTCGGTCGGCGAACCCGAGCCCGCGCCCGCGCTGGCGCCGGCCAGCTCGGCCAACCTGCACCGCGGAACCGGCGTCCGGGTGGGGATCGTGGATACCCGGCTGTTCCCGCATCCCCGCCTCGCCGGTAGCTACCTGGCCGCCCACAGCGACCTGCTGCCGGCCCCCACCGACCTGCTGCCGGCCCGGCCCGCCTACTCCCGCTTCGCGGGGCACGCCACGTTCGTCGCCGGCCGGGTGCTGCGCCAGGCACCCGCGGCCGAGCTGGACATCCGGCGCACCCTCAACGACCAGCACGCCCGCACCACGCTGTGGGACCTGGTGCACCGGATGGTCAGCTTCCGCGACTCCGGCGTGCAGATCCTCAACCTGTCCCTGGGCTGCTACACCTCGGACGGGCAGCCACCGATGGTGCTCGCCCGCGCGGTGCAGCTGCTCGCCCCGGACATCGTGGTCGTCGCCGCGGCCGGCAACCACGGCGACGCGAACGACAACGTGCAGGCCGGCCACCCCGACCTGAAGCCGACCACCCCGTTCTGGCCCGCCGCCCTCGACGACGTGCTGGCCGTGGGCGCCGACCTCGGCCCGACCGACCCGACCCGGTCGGCTCCGTTCAGCCCCCGGCTGCCCTGGGTCACCTTCACCGCCGAGGGCTCCGGCGTGGTCAGCACCTACCTGGACGGCAAGGTGGAGATCCCGTCGAAGAACGGCCCGCAGCTGGTCCAGTTCGACGGATACGCCCGTTGGTCGGGTACCTCGTTCGCGGCGGCCACGGTCACCGGCGAGCTGGCCGCCCTGATCCGCCCCGGCACCTCGGCGTGGGAGGCGGTGGCCGAGCTGAAGGAGCGGACCGA
>Ga0137372_10001944_pt1 | contig 19969 bp, 17 predicted proteins | sample SagtaG_6_FD_104911 | JGI IMG/M metagenome (GOLD analysis project Ga0137372, IMG submission 104911) | Vadose zone soil microbial communities from Sagehorn Ranch, Mendocino, California, USA - Sage1_R_60_16 metaG | ecosystem: Environmental > Terrestrial > Soil > Vadose zone | place: USA...
ACCGGGGGAAAGATCAGTGACAACAGTCTTGATCTGTAATTTCTGAATTGGGAGCAATTGCCCAGCTTCATGGGCAAAATCGGTGCGGCGACGCGACGGATCGTACGGATAAAATGTGTAACGATATCCGTCCCTTGTCCACACCGGCTGCCGGGTTAGCTGCCGCGCTGATTTTAGATCGTAGGGATAGAGCTTCTTCGGCGTGACATAGTAATCGGGATTGAGTGGCGGCGCTGCCTGTTTCTTCTTCTGCTCGATGCTTTCGGCATGGCGCTGGTAGAGGATATATCCCGCTCGCACCGCAGCTAATGCGATTACCGCCAGAAGTAAGAGTTGAATTTTCCGCTTCGCTTCGGGAGTGATTTGCATAGCCATAAGCTATTCAGTGCTTGCCGCAATGGGTCAGCAGTCCGTATCAGATGATCCGCCACACAACTTCTTCGCCACCGATGACGCGGGTTTCGCTGATTTCAATTGGAGTAATCTGCCTTGATCCGCGTTAATCAGTAGGAACGAAGTCAGATACTAGCCACGCAGCAGCGCTTCATACCAGGCTGAACTGCGGTTTTCGGCGGCTTCGGCCAGACGTTCTCCGACGCGAGAAACGACATCCAGGAAATGCGTTCCTCGTTCCACGTAATCGGGGAGGTTCTCGCGAAATTCGGCAAATTGATCGGGATACTCCGAGGCCAGTGTGGCCAGGCTGATTCCGCCGAAGAGAATGCCAGCTGCCCGCTTGCCTTTCAGTAACAGAATGACGCTTGCTCCGGCTGAGCCTGCCAGCAGCGCCCGCTTCCAGTTTTCCATTCTTTCCTCCAACGGATGAATTGTAATCGAGTGCTAAAGAGCTGTGCTTTATACTGCGGAACTCACTCCGGAGGACTTTGATGCTGAAATGTCATCTTAGAGCATGGGTTGCTATTTGGTTTTTTGCAGTGCTTGTTTCGGCGCAGACTAAGCCTCGCGCCCGTGATTTGGGAGTTCCGTTTGACGGCATCCCTGGTCCCTTTAATGCGATCACGGATGTAAAAGGCGTTGAGGTCGGGCATACGACTCTGATTTCGGGCGAGGGTCCTCTGAAAGTGGGCGAGGGGCCGGTGCGTACCGGAGTTACGGCAGTTCTGCCCCGGGGAAAAGGGTCGAGAGACGCAGTCTTCGCAGCGTGGTTCACGGAAAACGGCAACGGCGAGATGACCGGCACAACGTGGGTGGAAGACTCCGGCTTTCTCGATGGCCCGGTAATGATCACAAACACGCATAGTGTCGGCGTCGTCCGCGATGCCGTGATTGCATGGAAAGTGAAACATGGGCATCCCGATATGGAGGGCTACTGGTGGTCGCTGCCGGTCGTGGCGGAGACCTGGGATGGATGGCTGAATGACATCAACGGCTTCCATGTAAAAGCCGAGCACGCGTTTCATGCGCTGGACAGCGCTCATGGAGGTTTAGTTGAAGAGGGAAGTGTCGGCGGCGGCACCGGAATGATCTGCAACGAATTCAAAGGAGGTATCGGAACCGCGTCGCGTGTACTCGATGCCAAGCACGGCGGATACACCGTGGGCGTGCTGGTGCAGTGCAATTACGGCGACCGAGAACAGTTGCGGATCGCAGGCGTGCCTGTTGGCAAAGAGATTCCGGAGAATCCGGCGTATGGGAGGGATCAGGGGTCAATCATTGTGTTGGTGGCAACGGACGCTCCGCTGATTCCGACCCAGTTGAAACGTGTCGCCCGCCGCGTAACGCTTGGTCTAGGGCGAGACGGCAGCTACTCCGGCGACGGCTCGGGAGACATTTTCATTGCGTTTTCGACTGCAAATGGAGGAGCGATTGGGGCGAAGGAAAAGCATCAGATCACCATGCTGCCGAATGAGCACTTGGACCCAATATTTCTAGCAACAGTACAAGCAACGGAAGAAGCTGTCATCAACGCGATGGTCGCAGCAGAAACAATGACCGGGATTAATGATCACAAAGTAATCGGGCTGCCCCACGAGCGCTTGCGAGAAGTGCTGAGGAAATACAACCGGCTCGTAAAATGAAGATGTGGCGCGGGCGCCCTCGCCCGCGAGCTTGCTTGCAATTCCGCACCTGGACAGCCGAGGGCGGCTGTCCCTACGTGCGCAATACCAATTAATAAATCGTATAACCCGGCGCAGGCGTGCGCAGATCTGGTTTTGACGCCATCAGCAGCAGCGCGCCAGTTTTCTTAAAGGCGCGCAGATCATCCAGGCTGTGGAATGATTGCGTAACGTAATCATCCGGTGTGGGCGTGTCGTCGGGGATCTGGCGCGCTTCCACATTCTCGAAAGCATGCTTTTTCAGAAGGTCTACGTATTCTGCCGCCGAGCGGACATGCACCGGCACCTTCAGTTTGTCCACCCATTGCAGTGAGTAGGGATTGTCTTTATATAAATTAATCAGGATGAACATTCGTCCACGTGGCGCAAGCACGCGGAAAAGCTCCGCCAGCGCGCGGTCCTGGTCGGGGTAGTAGTAGAACGACTCAACCGAGAGGACCTTGTCAAAAAAGTTCTCTTCCCACGGAATCTGCTGCGCCGATCCCCACACGTAGAGAATGTTTTCGAAATCTTTCGAAGCCGCACGGGCCTGCCGAATCATTACGTCTGACACATCTAACCCGACAACCTGGCCAAAGCCTTCCGGCCCATCCGATACGAGCCGCGCCAGCAGCCGCGTTGCCCAGCCAGATCCGCAGCCAAGATCAAGCACGCGCTCGCCGGTGCGGAGATCCATGAGGCGGATGGTCTTCTCGGTGATGTTGAGATGATGGTGCTCCATCTTCTCGCCTTCGCCCTCTTGCGCCCAGCGATTGAATTCGCGTTGCAGCTTCTCATCGGGAGTTTGGGATTTTTCGGCCAATTGATTCCCTTCGTGTACCTTGACGTCCTCGGCGGTTTAGATAAGATTTTATAAGCACGAAGAACACTAAAGTACACGAAGGGAATCAATTGAAGAGGAAATTCAGTTCCCGGTTCTCGATTCTCAGTATGCCGTGATTCTGTGCTAGAGTTTTCCTCCTTATGGCCGACCCGCAACCAAAGCCTGGCCCCGAACTGCTCTACTGCCCGCAATGCGGCGTTGAGGTCACTGATCCCCTGACCTGCGGCGACTGCGCGGCGGTCATTTGCCGGCGCTGTGGCACTCCACTGGAGTCTCCCGATGAACTCGGGATTGGATAGGGGAGACACACTGAAGCAGCAGCGCAACATACGCAGGCCACAACTTGAAAGAGGAGTGCAGCGCCAAGTTCGGAGCGCCACTATACCGGCACTGCCGTTTTCCTCGGCGGACTGAAGAATGGCAGCTTCACAACTTTGGCCGTAACGTTCTGCCGCATCGCTTCGATCGTGATTTCCATTTGCAGCTTATTGCCGAGCTGTGAGTGCGCGGTTTCAATGCTTGCCAGTGCGATCATCTTCTTCAGTACCGGCGACCACGTGGTCGTCGTGGCTTTGGCAACCTGCCTTTCATCCACGTAAACCGGAACTGCAACCCGTGATGCCTGGCTCGGAGCGGCAGGTGTGAGCCCGAATTTCTCGTAGCGTTCTTCTACTTCCGTCCAATCCACTTCCAGTCCTACCAGTTGCCGCGGAACACCCCGCTTGTGATCTTGCTCTAGCGCCGCTTTCCCCACGAAATTTTCTTTCTCGAGATGAACCATCTTGCCGAAGCCGAGTTCATACGGCGAATATTTCTGCGATGGAATCAGCGCCTTTTTGCTGCTGGTGTAATCCACTTCGATCAACAGCAGTCCGGCCTCGACGCGCGCCACATCGAGCGCCAGCATTCCTGCGGCATGAATATCGAATTGCTTGCCTTTATCCATCAGCGCGTCCCAAACTTTGACGGCATCGTTCCACGGCACCCAAATCTCATAACCGAGGTCGCCGGTGTAGCCAGTGCGCGAAATATCAACGGGAACGCCGGCAATTTCGCCGCTCGTCATGCGGAAATATTTCAGATTTGTAATTTCCGCCTCGGCGACCGACTTTAACAGCTTGCCCGAAGTCGGCCCCTGCAATGCGAGTGCGGCAGTCTTCTCCGAGATGTCCTCAATCTGAACATCCATATTCAAACCGTTCTGGCGGAACCAGCGCAGGCTGGGATCGGCGGCGGTCCAGCGGTACTTGTTTTCTTCAAGACGAGTGATCGTGCCGTCATCGATGACTTTGCCCTGCTCATCGCACCAGCAGCAGTAAATCACCTGTCCGACGGCGACTTTGTTGATGTCTCGCGTGATGATACGGTTCACGAGCTTGGTTGCATCTTTGCCGGTAACCAGATACTTGTAGAGCGGCGTGATATCGATGAGCGCGCAAGCGTTGCGGATGGCGTTGTACTCGTGCTCGTGATGCACCTCATACACGCTGACCGCGTAATAGCCAGACCACTCGCGGTAATTAAGGCTCTGGCAGAGAGGAAATGTTCGTTCGTGAAATGCAGTTCCGACTGGCAAGGGGTGTCCCCTTTTGTGAAATTGTTCAAGCGACAGCGGTACAATGCTTGACACTGAAAACGGTAACACAAATGCACTTAAGCCTAGTTTTTTGGATAGCGATTGCTGTATTCGTCTGCTACCAAATATGGATTCGAAATCGCGATGGAGCAATTGTGCACGCTATCCGAACTACGAAGGCAATCAATGCGGTAATGGCCGCCTATCGTGGCGGCGACTATAGGACAGCACTACAGAGAGCGGAAAGCCTGAAGGATGGTTCCTCAAACACGGCAGAATATTGCTTTTTTCGTGGTTCAATGCTGCATCATCTTGGAAAGCTCGATGACGCTGAATCGAACCTGCGAGAAGGCTTGGCTCTTGAAACCGACCCTCGCCAAAGGGCACTTGTTTACAACGTAATCGCATCGGTCTTGATGGATCAAGAACGGTTTCCGGAATCAATTGCATTTTTTGAAAATGCTGGTCGCGCCTGGCCGGATAGAGGAGCCAACCATCGCGGTATCGCGGAGGTTTGGCTGCGCCAGGGACGTGAGTTTTCGGAGGCGCTAGACCACGCTCGTCAGGCGGTTGAGATTGATCGACATGCGACCGGAATGAAGAAAGAAGCGCTTGACTCAAGGTTGGGAGAGGATTTGGCGGTGTTGGCCTGGGCTGTCGCCGCGAACTCAGGCGAGGCCCGCGAAGTCGAGTCCTTGCTGGCATAAGCGTTCCAACTTTGCGGCACGAAGAGCAAGCCGATCCTCGCCCAGTTCCATTACCATGCCGGAAGAGCTTACGAAGCGCTCAAATTGCTGGAGAAAAGTCGAGAGCATTTTCGTCAAGCAATAGAGATCGACCCTCAAGGAAATTTCGGGCGGCTCGCCCGGGCGATGGCTTTATAGTCTAGAATATGCGGACCTAAGGTTTACAATGCACCGCCTAATCCAGTGGAGCGTTCTCCCGAGTGGACTCTGATCCACGCCTTCCAAAAGCACTGTTCGCGAGTATCATTCCTCTCTTACCTGAAAAGCGAAAAGCTTAGGAGCTAAGAGCTAGTGGCGGGTTCCAACAAATACGATGTGATCGTGATCGGCGGAGGCCACAATGGTCTCACCAACGCTGCCTATCTAGCTCGCGCGGGAAAGAGAGTTCTAGTGCTGGAGCGCCGCCACGTGCTCGGCGGGGCAGCAGTCACGGAAGAAGTTTTTCCCGGCTTCAAATTTTCTGTCTGCTCCTACGTGGTCTCGCTCCTGCGCCCGGAGATCATTCGCGACCTCGACCTCCCGCGCCACGGCCTCGAAATTCTTCCGCTCGACGGCACGTTCACGCCCATGCCCAACGGCGATTATTTGTGGCGCGTGAACGATCACGGCAAGACGCATCGTGAGATCGCGCGCCACTCCAAGCTTGACGCCGAAGCCTACGATGAGTTCGGCAAAGCGATGCAGGCGATGTGCCGCTTTGTGAAGCCGATTCTCGGAATGGTGCCGCCCGATCCGGCCACGCTCGATCCGCGCGAGCTGATGAAGCTGCTCTTTATCGGGCGCCGCTTTCAGGGCCTGACCAGCGATGACAAGTACAACCAGGTGCAATTGATGACCATGTCGGCGGTCGATTTTCTGGACCAGTGGTTTGAGACTGACGTGCTCAAGGCCACGATGTCGGCGTCGGGAATTATTGGGACTTTTCTTGGTGTGCGCTCACCGGGAACGGCATACGTGCTACTTCACCATTACATGGGAGAGATCGATGGCGCGTTCCGATCGTGGGGATTTGCTCGAGGAGGTACCGGCGCAATTTCTAACGCGATCGCCGATGCCGCACGTGAAGCAGGAGTTGAGATTCGTGTCCAGGCTGGAATCACAAACATTATTGTGAAAAACGGCCGTGCGAAAGGCGTGGTGCTGGCCAACGGCGATGAAATCTATGCAAACGTGATTTCATCGAGTGTTGATCCGCGACACACGTTTATCAATTTTATCGAAAGCGGGCATCTGTCCAACGCTTTCCTGGAAGAAGTCCGCCGCTACAAATTTCGCGGATCGTCGGGAAAGGTAAATCTCGCGCTGGACGCCCTGCCGAATTTCAAGTGCATGCCCGGACCAGGCGCGCATCTGCGGGGCGCAATTTCTATTTCGCCCAGCGTCGAATATATGGAGAAGGCTTACGATGATGCCAAATACGGGAACTTCTCCCGCCGCCCCTATATTGACATGGTCATCCCAACGCTGACGGATCCCTCGGTGGCTCCTCCAGGCAAGCACATTCTTTCCTGCTTCGTACAGTACGCGCCCTACAAGCTGCGACCGGGTTTGAACTGGGATGATCAGAAAGAAGCGTTCGGCAACAACGTGATCGACACAATTTCCGAGCACGCGCCCAACATCAAAGACATAATTCTCCACAAGCAAGTGATTACGCCGCTCGATCTGGAACGCGAGTGGGGACTGAGTGAAGGCAACATCTTCCAGGGAGAACTCTCTCTCGAGCAGCTTTTCTTCCTGCGCCCGGTACCGGGCTGGGCGCAGTTCCGCACCCCGATTAAGAACCTCTACATGTGCGGATCGGCGACCCATCCTGGCGGCGGAATCATGGGCGCTCCCGGACGGCTCGCGGCGCTCGAAATTCTCAAAGATTTTCGGTGGGCGGCGGCCTAGATGGCGGAGACTCGTGATGTCGTCATCATTGGTGGCGGGCACAACGGGTTGGTAACCGCCTTTTACCTGGCCAAAGCGGGATTTAAGCCTCTGGTGCTCGAACGCCGCACGCAACCCGGCGGTGCAGCGATCACGGAAGAATTTCATCCGGGATTTCGCTGTTCAACACTTGCGCACTCGGCGGGGCCGCTGCGGACAGACGTCATCCGCGACATGCAGTTGGAAAAGCACGGGCTGAAGCTAATCACGCCTGAGGTGAGTGTGGCGTCGCTCTCTCCCGATGGCCGCGCACTCACGCTCTACAACGATATTCGCAAGTCATCGCAGGGGATCGCCAACTTCTCTCAGAAAGACGCAGCGAAGTATCCGGAGTTCCAGCAATCGCTAGACAAAATGGGCAAAGTGATTGGTAAGGCGCTGGCGCTCGCCCCGCCGAACATTGACAACCCAAGCAGGGGAGATCTCTGGGGAATGCTCAAGACCGGCCGCAGCATTCGCAATCTCGGCAAGAAAGATATGTACCGCCTGCTGCGATGGGGGCCGATGGCAGTGGCCGATCTGGTTGCGGAATATTTCGAGACGGAATTGCTGCGGGCAACCATTGCCGCTCGCGGAATCTTCGGAACATTTCTGGGGCCGTGGTCGGCAGGAAGCAGCCTTGTACTTCTGATTCGGGCTGCAGCGGATTCACATCCCGCAGGCACGGCCTGGTTCGCAGCTGGAGGAATGGGATCGGTAACGCAAGCGATGGCTTCGGCCGCCAAGCAGGCTGGAGCGGAGATTCGCAGCGGTGCGGAAATTATCCATATTCGTATCAAGGATGGCGCAGCCACCGGTGTCGTGCTCTCCAACGGCGAAGAGATCACTGCAAAGGCTGTCATTTCCAACGCTGATCCCAAGCGAACCCTGCTGCGGTTGGTCGATCCGTTACATCTCTCGCCGGCTTTCGTGATGAAGCTCCGGCACTACCGCATGCCGGGAACCGTGGCAAAAGTCAATCTTGCGCTGTCCGGCCTGCCGAAGTTTACGGCGCTGAATGGCGATGGAGAGGCACTTAAAAGTCGCATCCACATTGGGCCGGAGATCGATTATCTCGAACGCGCATTCGACGAATCGAAGTACGGCAATTTCTCCAAGCAGCCGTATCTGGAAGTTACGATTCCGTCGCTCACCGATCCCTCGCTTGCGCCCACCGGCCAGCATGTGATGTCTATTTATATGCAGTACGCTCCGTACAAGCTGAAGGGCAGCGACTGGGAATCCGAACGCGTACCGCTTGGCGATACCGTCGTTAAGACTCTGGCGCAATACGCGCCGAACTTGCCGGAGCTGATCCTGACCCACCAAATCATTACTCCGCAGGACTTGGAAGATACATACGGACTCACTGGCGGACACATTTTTCACGGCGAGCTGTCGCTCGATCAGTTTTTCACCATGCGTCCACTGCTCGACTGGGCACGATACCGCACGCCGATTCGCAACCTGTATTTGTGCGGGTCGGGAACGCATCCGGGAGCGGGATTGACCGGTGGGTCGGGAGCGAATGCGGCGCGAGAGATTTTGAAAGATCTGAAGAAGTAGCGCGGTGCAACGGGCGGGCGAGGACGTCCGCCAGACAGCCGGCAGAGGCCGGCGCTACTTATGAAGAACACCGCCATCCTGCTGCTGACTTGCCCTGACCGCAAAGGCGTGGTTGCCGCGATTGCGGATTTTATCTACCGGCACAATGGCAACATTCTGCACGCCGATGAGCATGGTGATCTCGACAGCGGAATGTTTCAAATGCGGGTGGAATTCGATCCGGCAGATTTCAGCATCGATCTCGCAGAATTCTCGAAGCCTTTTTCACCTATCGCTGAAAAATTTGAAATGAATTGGCGGCTTGCCCAATCGAGCTATCGTCCGCGAATGATCATCCTCGTTTCCAAGCATGACCATTGCCTGGTGGATTTGCTTTACCGGCACAAGAGCGGCGAACTAGCGTGCGATATTCCGCTGATCATCTCCAATCATCCCGACAACCAGCCGATCGCGGAGTTTTACTGCATTCCGTACATCACCGTTCCCGTTCCAAAGGACAACAAATGTGAAGCCGAGCAGAAGATTCTGGATTTATTAAAGCAGCACAGCCCGGATTTCATTGTGCTGGCGCGGTACATGCAGATTCTGTCGAATGATTTCGTAAACCAGTATCCACATCGGATCATCAACATTCATCACTCATTTTTGCCGGCGTTTATCGGCGCCAAACCGTATCATCAGGCGTTTGCGCGCGGTGTAAAGCTGATTGGGGCTACCAGCCATTACGTCACGGAAGTTCTCGATGATGGGCCGATCATTGAGCAAGACGTCGTTCGTATCTCCCATCGCGACTCTCTTGACGACTTGCTGCAGAAAGGCCGCGATCTGGAAAAGGTAGTGCTGTCGCGGGCGGTGCGCTGGCACATAGAGAACCGCGTGTTGCTTTATGGGAATAAGACAGTCGTGTTCGATTGAGAACGGTCCGCCAAACGGACTGAGAAGCAACGAAAAGCCACCAGGATAGCTCCCCGCCCTGCGTTTGTGACTTTGGTGACCTCTCCCGCCGAACATGCTTGTGCTGGAATACAGCTTAGGTTTTACTAACTGAAACGATTTAGAGACCCGGGAGCTGCGTTTGGTTGAAGATCCGAAGTGGGAACTTGCCATCCTCGCGACTGTCCAGGGCTTCTACGAGAAGCTCTTGCAAGACGCTGTCGGAGGCGAAGTTCCAGTGCCAAACGTGCTAGAGGCAGTCTCTCTTCAGCAGGCCGATGGCGATGTGAACCTGACCCTTGCCACCATGCGCCGCTGGCTGCGGCTGCTTGACATGGCAATCACGCCAGCCATGTTGCGCCGCGCGTTTACATCTGAAACCGATCCCGAAATCGCCGAGGCCATGCTGCGCTATTTCGTGCGCAAAAAAGATACCAGCGATGTTCACCGCGACAAGACCGACCTGGTTGCAGCGTTTCTCTATCGCCATCCTCGCGTGCCTGGGCAATGGGAGCGCCGCGGATACGGTCTTGACGGATCGCTTCCGCTGTCGCCGTTTGAAATTGCTCTGATTGAGATTCTCGCCGACACCGACGTTCCCGAACTGCCGGAAGAGCACGTGCAAGTTCTGCGCCGTTTCGATCCGTTACAAGAAGAAGCGCGAAATTTTCATGACCTGAACGCCTTGCTGGATTCTGACATTATCGGCCGGGTGCGCGAGCTGAAGCAATCGCTCGATGTTTCCTTCTATCATCCCGGCGTGCTCGCCACGATTGCTCCGTACAACGTGGTGTTCGGCAAGAAGTTCGACGAGCTCTTTCACGCGGCTGCAGCGGAGATCAAGAATTTTTCCGAGGCGCTGCAGGAACAGGGCGGCAGCATCCTGGGCAACGTGGATGGCATGGACGTAACCGTAGATCACGTAGCTGCGCTCAAAGAAACCGAGTTGTTGAAAATCGATTACGGAGAAGCTCTGGACAAATTCCGGCGTGTTTCCAAGCTCAAGCGCGCTCTGGAGCGCCGTCCGCCAATCCGCCGGCTCACGCAACCGATTCCAATGCCACAGCCCGCAAAATCCAGCCGGCCAGCGGCCAAACCCGTGCTCGTCCGCCAGACCCGGCCTGCAATGGACGTTCAGTCCATGCGCTCGGCCGTCACGCCACAACAGATTGCGACTGAGGAGACGAAGATTCGAAAGGTCGAAGAGTCGGTGCGTGTATTTGTCCGGGTCGCCGATCCCAAATTCCGCCAAATCGTCCCTATGCGTTTTTTCAATCTGATGCTGACTCTGGCGGAAGCAGACGCCTACTGCGCGGATTACGTCCACGAGAAGAGCGTGCGCGCCGAGGTTGCGCGGGTTCTGTTACGTTCAGTAGCGGTGATTGCGCGTATTACAACGGAGCTTGAAGAACTGAAACGCTGTGAAAATTCGGTTTCGCTTTGGAAGCTTCATGCGGATTGCTTGGTTACGCTGCTCGAAGTAGCGAACGCCGTCGCCGAGAATGGAGAGCGCGTGCTAACGGCAGCTCGTCAAGAGGACTCCCAAACTGAGCAAGAAGCTATCACGACATCCCTGAGGAAGCTTCGAGAGTCGACTGAATTCGCGGTGCAGATGTTGACGCGCGCCGCGGCCGAAACCTATGCCGGCTAGCCCAGATTAAGCACATCTGCTGTATCCTGCTTCAGATAGCTCAATCAGCCCATGCCAGCCTTTCGAACCAGCTGTCCGCGCACCATCGCTATACTCACTTTCCTTCTGTTCTGTTCGCCGCTGGGCAACAGCTATTCAGTCCTGACCCATGAGGAAATTGTGGACCTCTTATGGAAGCAGAAAATCCAGCCGTTGCTGCTGAAGCGGTTTCCTGACGCTACCGAAGAAGACCTTCGCAAAGCCCACGCCTATGCGTACGGCGGATGCGTTCTGCAAGACATGGGCTACTATCCCTTCGGCAACAAATATTTCAGCGATCTCGTTCATTACGTCCGCAGCGGCGATTTCGTAGCGGCACTGATTCGGGATTCTTCAGACCTAAACGAATACGCTTTCGCCCTGGGCGCGCTGGCGCATTACGCCTCTGACGTGAGCGGACATCCCATCATCAATCGCATAACGGCCATTGAGTTCCCCAGCCTGGCGAAGAAATATGGCAAGGAGGTCACCTACGCGAACGACCCCAAAGCGCACATTCGCACCGAATTCGGATTTGATATGGTGCAGGTTGCCAAGAACCGGTACACATCCGATAGCTATCACGACTTCATTGGATTCGAGGTTTCGAGGCCGCTGCTGGAACGCGCTTTCTTTGAGACTTATTACCTGAAGCTCGAGGATGTATTCGGGGATGTGGACCTGGCTATCGGAAGCTATCGCCGTGGTGTCGGCAAATTCATTCCGGAGGTGACGAGAGTTGCGCTGCTTTCCCGTCATGATCAGTTGGTGAAGGAAAATCCCAATTTCAGCAAAAAGAAATTTCTCTATTACCTGAATCGCGCCGGCTACGAACGCGAGTGGGGAACGGTTTACCGCAAGCCTGGTATCGGAACGCGCATTCTGGCGTTCTTCTTGAAGATCGTTCCCAAAGTCGGTCCCTTCAGAGCTGTGAGCTTCAAGATTCCAACGCCCCAAACCGAAGACATGTACATCAAGAGCGTGGATGACACCGTCGAAAATTATTCCCGCCTCTTGCAAGAGGTAGCAGACAATACGCTGCGGTTCCCTAACCGCGACTTTGACACGGGACGCGAAACCCGTGCGGGCGAGTACGTCTTGACAGACAAAACGTATGCTCGCCTCGTGCATCACCTCGCGCATAAAAGCCCCGACCCAATGTCGGCTGCTTTGCGGCAAAATGTGTTGGAATTTTACGCAAACTTGAATGATCCCATCGACACGAAAAAGAACAAGAAGGATTGGGAAAAGCTGCAGCAGGAACTGAACGGCTTGAAAAGCCAATGCCCAACCTGCCAGCAACAGGAGCATCCTCCCGCTTCGCGATGAATCCAACAAAGGGTGACAACTTGCCTTTCTACGGGTCAGTGAGGCAAGTTATAGGCTCGTCTTCACGAGGTAAGAGCCATGAGCTCCGAAGATAAGCACTACCACGCGACCATCACCAAGCGCATCGACTTCGCGCCCGAGTTGTGGACCATCCGCATCCAGGCCGGTGGCGAGTTCAAGTTCATGCCGGGCCAATACGCCACGCTGGGCGTGCAGGGTGTTGACAAAAGATTGGAGCGACCTTACTCGATTGTGTCTTCGCCGTACGAAAACGAAATCGAATTTTTCTTTGAGCTGGTGCCGCAAGGCGAATTGACACCAGAGATTTACAAGCTGCAAGTCGGTGGTGAATTGCTCCTGCGCAAGGTGCCGAAGGGGCGTTTCACGCTGGACATTAAGAGCGGGCGCACGAATCATTTTCTGGTTTGCACCGTAACCGGGATTGCGCCGTTTGTGAGCTATATCCGCACACTTCATAAAGACTGGAAGGACGGGAAGTTTGGCGGTGAGCAGAAACTTTTTCTGCTGAATGGCGCTAGCCGCTCGTGGGAATTTGGCTACTTGGACGAGCTACGAAGATTCGCTCAGGAGACGCCCTGGCTGAAGTATGTGCCGACAATCAGCCGTCCGTGGGACGACGAAAAGTGGACGGGTGAAGTCGGACGCGTGGATGATCTCATCCGTAAGTACTCTGACATGTGGGAACTCGACGGATCCAACTCTGTCGGATATCTTTGCGGCCACCCGGAGATGATCGAGCACGGTAAAGGCATCTTGAAGCGGCGCGGCTATCCCAAGGAAGCGATCAAAGAGGAGGTTTATTGGATCCCTGGGAAGGAAGCTGTGGCCAGCTAGCGCCGATCACGCGCTTTCCGCTGGCGCGAAAAAGACAAGGACGGCGAGCTCCTCTTTGATTTCGTAGAAACGGTGCTCGACCTTTGCCGCGACGAAGATGATGCTGCCCGCACGGACTTCCTGGTCTTCACTCCCAATTCTCATGCGCGCCCCGCCGCGGATCACATAATAGATCTCGTCTTGCTTGTGCGGGCCTTGCGGATCGGCGCCCCCAGTTGGCAACACGTAGAGACCCGCGCTGAGGGCCGGAACGCGCAAAAACTCCAAATAGCGTTTGCCCGTAAGCAATCGCTGCTGCTCAATTTCCGTGAGTTGAAAGAACCCACCACTTTGCCCGACCATAGATATTTCAATTCCTGAAATGCACGCGTCACCCGAGAATCATCCGAATGCGCCAGCAAAAAAGATTTCCGTATATTGCCGAACCAAATGCTCTTGCTGCAAAGTCCCTTCCGGCCGATACCACTGATAAATCCAGTTGATCATCCCCAGTAGCGCAAAGGCCGCCGCACGAGGGCTGACGCTTCCACGCGATTGGCGCGCGCGCTGTACCTCGGCAATGAGGCTCTCTACAAAATGAACATAGTCTTTCTTTCGCGCGTTGATTCGCCGCCGAAGTGACGGGGGCAGCGGATGATTTTCATGCAGCATTACCGTGATTTCGCGATCGCGAACGCTGAGAACAACTTCGATATGCCGCCGGATTAGCATGCGCAGGCGCTCCTCCGGGTCGGCAATATCGCGAACACCGTTGATCACCCGCTCCTGGGTGATGTCCATCGCGTGGTCCATCAGGTTGAATAGGATTTCATCTTTGCTCTGAAAATGATGGTACAGCCCGCCCTTGCTCAATTTGAGCGCTGAGGCCACATCATTCATTGAAGTTGCATGATATCCGCGCTGCTGAAATAAGCGGGCGGCGGTGCGCAGGATTTCCTGGCGGGAATCGAGTGTGGCCTCGCGAGTCATTGGCGGACAGGATATACAGTTAGCGAGCGAATGCCAACGCGACGTTCGAGACTCAGGCGGCCCTAACGAGAGTTGACGATCTTTTCACGCCGGTGATAGTGTGCAATTCACGCTGGATGGTCAGCGGTCGCTTCTAATGTCGAGCTATTTCAGCCAGAACGGGGTGCGAATTACTGTCACCGTACGAGTTTGCCCTCAAATCTGTGGCTGGGAGAAATATTGAGCTAAGTTACAGAATTTTAAGCTCTTATAGCCCATCGTCAGAGATCCTGGTGGTGGGTTTTCGCTTTTGGCAGCAGATTACGATATCGGCGGCAAGGAGACGCAAAAACGATATTGACAGGGTTGCGGCGGAATCGCTAAGATTCAAGGCAGCCGACCGACCGGTCGGTTTCTCGCAGTCGAAAATCACAGGAGACAACATGGCCACAATTTTCTACGAACATGACGCTAATCCTTCAGCCCTGAAGGGCAAGACTATTGCAATTTTCGGATACGGAAGCCAGGGCCACGCCCAGGCGCAGAATCTGCGCGACAGTGGCTATAACGTAATCGTCGGCCTTGATCCACAGCGGCCGAGCGCTCAACAGGCGAAGGCGGACGGCATGACCGTGTTGCGACCGGCTGAGGCTGCTAAACGAGCCGATTGGATTCAGATCCTTACGCCGGATGAGACGCAGGGCGACTTCTACGAGTCGCAGATCAAGCCGGCTCTCCACGCCGGCAAGATCTTCGGCGTCTCGCATGGCTTCAGCATTCATTTCAAGACCATCGTTCTGCCCAAAGATGTGGACGTTGTCATGATCGCGCCCAAGAGTCCGGGGCACTTGCTGCGGCGAGTTTACACAGAAGGGCGAGGAGTCCCTTCACTGCTGGCGATTCATCAGGACGCGAGCGGCCGTGCGCATGAGTACGCACTGTGCTATGCGTATGGGATCGGCTCAACCCGGGCTGGTGTTCTGCAAACTACGTTCAAAGAAGAAACCGAGAGCGATCTGTTTGGCGAGCAAGCGGTGTTGTGTGGCGGCCTGACCTCACTCATCAAGAAAGGATTCGAAACTCTGGTCGAGGCTGGCTACGCGCCGGAAATCGCTTATTTTGAGTGTCTGCACGAGATGAAGCTGATCGTTGATCTAATTTATGAAGGCGGACTTGGCCGCATGCGCTACTCGATTTCCAATACGGCCGAGTATGGCGACCTGACTCGCGGCGAAAAAGTTGTCGGCGACGAAACCCGCAAGGCCATGAAGGAAATTCTCGCCCGCATTCAGGATGGCTCTTTTGCCAAAGAGTGGGTTGAAGAGAACAAGAAGGGCGGAAAGAATTTTGCGGCCCTGCGCGAGAAAGAAAAGCAGCACCAGATCGAACAAGTGGGAGCCAAACTGCGCGGCATGATGTCATGGCTACAGAGAGATACGAAGAAGCCCGGTTTGGCGCAGAAACCTGAGGCGAAGGTCGTGAATGCTTAGAGGAGCCGAAATCGTTCTGCAGTGCTTGCGGGCCGAGGGCATTGACCTGGTCTTCGGCTATCCCGGTGGCGCGATCATGCCGTTGTATGACGCGCTCGAAGGCAGCGGGATCAAGCACATTCTTACCCGCCACGAGCAGGGAGCAGTCTTCGCGGCTGAAGGCGTCGCGCGTGTCAGCGGCAAAGTTGGCGTTGCGTTTGCCACCAGCGGGCCGGGAGCGACGAACCTCGTCACTGGAATTGCCGACGCAAAAATGGATTCGGTTCCGCTGGTCTGCATCACCGGCCAGGTGCGTAGTGCCTTGATCGGCACGGATGCGTTTCAGGAAACAGACGTTTTCGGGATGACTCTCTCGCTGACCAAATGGAGCCGCCTGGTCAAGAGTATCGAAGAAATTCCGGCAGTCATCGCCGAAGGATTTCACTGGGCGCGCAGCGGACGCCCCGGCCCCGTAATGATCGACATTCCCACCGACATGCTGAAGGCAAAGATGGAATTCAGCGGCCCGGTGAAATTTACGCCACACGCCAAGCCGGCGGATGTTCATGGTGAGTCGACTTTCACTGAAACTCTGATCACGCTGCTCGAGCAGGCCAAAAAGCCGGTCGCGCTCGTGGGCGCAGGAGCGAAGCTTTCCGGCGCGATTCCTGAGCTGCGGCGTCTGCTCGATTACCTCCAGATTCCGACATTCGCGACAGTACACGGCCTGGGCGCAGTACCGACCGAAGCGCCATATTACCTGGGTATGGTGGGAATGCACGGCACGCGAGCCGCGAATATGGCGCTGCACGAGAATGATGTTCTATTGGTTTTCGGTGCGCGCCTTGATGACCGTGTGACCGGCGATCCCACTCGCTTTGCGCCGCACTCGCGTATTGTTCATTTTGAAATTGATCCTGCGCAGTTGGACCGGGTTCGTCCCTGTGAACTGCCAGTGATCGGTGACCTAGCAGAAACCATTCCCGCCTGTCACGATGCGTTGCGCCGGGTGAAGCTGCCGGACTGGACCAATTGGCGCGCGGTCGCATGTGGGCCGGAGCGCGGGGAACTTGATCCGCGCGGACTCGCGCAGCCGACGATCCGTTTTCTCGATGAACTCTTCAGCCGCCTGCCGGAGAATAGCGTAATTCTTGCCGACGTAGGCCAGCACCAGATGTGGGCCGCGCAACGCTACCGATCGTCGCTGCCTCGCGGATTCATCACATCCGGGGGACTGGGCGCTATGGGTTTTGCTCTGCCCGCGGCAATCGGGGTACAGATGGCGAAACCGGACGCAACTGTGCTGTGCGTTTCCGGCGACGGCGGCTTCCAGATGAACATTCAGGAATTGGCCACCGTGCATCGGCTCGGGCTGCCGATCAAGATGGTCATCATCGACAACAAATATCTCGGCATGGTGCGACAGTGGCAGCAGCTTTTTTATCAGCGCAACTACGCAGAGACGGACCTGAGCGACAATCCGGATTTCGTGGCGATCTCGAAGGCTTACAAAATCCACGGGCAGCGGATTAGTGAGTCGGTCGTGCGCGAATTCCCGGTCTCCAAAGAAACGGGAGATGAGCTGGATCGCTTTTTGAATTCGTCCGAGCCGGAGCTGCTGGTATTTGACACCCATCCGGAAGCGAACGTGTTTCCGATGGTGCCGGCTGGCGCGGCATTATCAGAAATGATGTTTGAAGAAGAATGAGCGGCGGGCGACGTGCCCGCCGGACAGCCGGCGAGACGCCGGCGCTACGGAGAACAAAATGCACGCTTTCCATGTCCACTATCGCAATACGCAGGGCACGCTGATGCGCATACTGAACGCGATTTCGCGCCGTGCGATCGATATGCCCTATGTCCAGGCCGAGCCTCACGGATACAATCACAAAGTTTCGCTGCTGCTTGAACTCAATCCCAAGCAGATCGGACAGCTTTTCCGTGATTGGCATGCGATCGTGGATGTTGTGAGCGTTAGCGCCGGCGCGCCTACCGAGGACATGATGGAACTTGCAGAAAGCTGGGATGCTGCCCGGCATCCGCCGGTCGCGGCAAGCTCGGGTGATTCCGCACGCGCCGCGATGGCGTAGATTCTGTCGACTTGTAAGCATCTGTCATCCCGAGCGAAGCGAGGGATCTGCAGTTGAGGGGTGCAGGCACATTTGCGTCCCCAAATGCAGATTCCTCGCTTTGCTCGGAATGACATTTTTATTTAGGACAGCATTCTTCCATTGCGTCTGGCATAATTCTTCTCCCATGGATCCTAAACACCGCAGCCGTGGCATCACCGACGGGCGAGATCGCGCCGGCGCTCGCGCCATGTTCAAGGCGGTCGGATTCACCGACAGCGATCTCAGCAAACCCATCATCGGCGTGGCCAACACCTGGATCGAAACCATGCCGTGCAACTTTCACCTGCGGCGGCTTTCGGCCAAGGTGAAGGAAGGCATTCGCGCATCAGGTGGCACGCCGATGGAGTTCAACACCATCGCGATCTCCGACGGCGAGACCATGGGCACGGAGGGCATGCGAGCGTCGTTGGTAAGCCGGGAAATCATTGCTGATTCGATTGAACTGGTCTGCCGCGGGCAGATGTTTGATGCGGTGGTGTGCGTAGTCGGCTGCGATAAGACTATTCCCGCTGCGGCGATGGCTCTGGCGCGAATGAATCTTCCAGGACTTGTTCTCTATGGCGGCACGATTGCGCCGGGAAGCTATAAAGGCAAGGATGTCACGATTCAAGACGTCTTCGAAGCAGTGGGCGCAAATGCCGCGGGAAAGATCTCCGATACGGAATTGCGGGAACTGGAGAATGTCGCATGCCCTGGTGCGGGAGCATGCGGCGGACAATACACAGCGAACACTATGTCGACGGTGATGGAGATGATTGGATTGTCGCCCATGGGTTTCAACAGCGTTCCAGCCATGGATCCCGCGAAAGATCAAGTTGCTTTTGACTGCGGCAAGCTGGTGATGGATCTCTTGAAGAACGGAACTACTGCGCGGGACATACTCATCCGGCAGGCTTTTGAGAACGCGATCGCCGGCGTGGCTGCGACCGGTGGCTCGACCAATGCCGTGCTGCATCTGCTTGCGATTGCGCGTGAGGCGGACGTTCCGCTCGATATTGAGGATTTTCAAAAAGTCAGTGAGCGCACTCCGTTGCTCGCCGATCTGAAGCCCTCCGGACGATTCGTTGCTGCCGATATGCACCGCGCCGGGGGCGTTCGACTACTTGCACGGCGTTTGCTTCGCGGGCAACATATTCACCCCGAGCCGCACACAGTCACGGGACTGACAATCCGCTCGGAGAGCGAGCGCGCACAGGAGACTCCAGGCCAAGAGGTCATTGCGCCCCTGGACAGACCTCTCAAAGCTACAGGCGGTCTGGTGATCCTGAGTGGCAATCTTGCGCCGGAGGGATGCGTGGCCAAAATCAGCGGGCACGAACGGCTGAGCCACCGTGGGCCGGCGCGAGTTTTCGAATCCGAAGAAGATGCAATGGCCGCAGTCACCGGAAAAAAAATCCGTACGGGAGACGTAGTTGTGATCCGCAATGAAGGCCCAAAAGGCGGGCCGGGCATGCGCGAGATGCTCAGCGTGACGGGTGCAATCGTTGGCGAAGGGCTGGGCGAGTCTGTCGCGCTTCTAACCGATGGCCGCTTCAGCGGCGCTACCCATGGCCTGATGGCAGGTCACGTTTCACCTGAAGCCGCGTTGCGTGGCCCTATTGCCGCGGTCCATGAAGGAGACATGATTCGCATCGACGTGAACCAGCGCGTGCTGGAAGTTGAGCTCAGCGACGCTGCGTTGCGACAACGATTGGCCGCCTGGAAACCGCCGCAGCCACGCTATCCGAATGGAGTGTTCGCAAAGTACGCGGCGCTGGTCTCGTCGGCGTCTGAGGGGGCGATTACGCGGCCAGCGAAATTGTAATTCCCCCCTCTAGGGTTTCCGGTGATAGGAATTAACGCCGGGCCTGACTCTGCATTTGCGGTAGGCGGCCCAGAGCCGCGCGCAACTCCTCTGGCTTGAATCCGAATGGCCCGGGCCTGCTCTTGTAAGC
>Ga0137372_10001947_pt1 | contig 19956 bp, 18 predicted proteins | sample SagtaG_6_FD_104911 | JGI IMG/M metagenome (GOLD analysis project Ga0137372, IMG submission 104911) | Vadose zone soil microbial communities from Sagehorn Ranch, Mendocino, California, USA - Sage1_R_60_16 metaG | ecosystem: Environmental > Terrestrial > Soil > Vadose zone | place: USA...
ACATCACGACGATCGCGCCCATTTTGACGCGATTGTAGAGATCGATCACGTCCTCGTTGGTCATCCGGATGCAGCCCGACGAGATCGCATGTCCGATCCATTCCGGCTGGTTGGTGCCGTGGATGCGGTACAGCGTATCCCTGCCGCTGGAGTAAAGGTAAATCCCGCGGGCGCCCAGTGGATTGGATCGCTCGACTTCGACGCACTTCCGAAGCGGGCCGAGGCGCCTCTTCTCTTTCTCGGTCGGTGTCCAGCCCGGCCATTCCTCTTTGCGGCCGACCTTAGCGACACCAGACCAGGACTGCGCCTGTTCACCGACGATCACGCCGTAGCGGATCGCCTGGTTGTCCGCTAGCACGTAATAGAGGTAACGCGCGTCGGGATCGATGACGAGGGAACCCGGCGCTTCTTTCCGGTGGTACTTGACGATCGCGCGCTGGTACGCTTGCGGGATGCTGACTTTCGCGTAAGGGGCGTTTGCGAGCAGCTTTTTGTCTCGCGTCGTCATGCTGGCTTCGGACGCCGGCTCCACCTGCGCATGCACGCATCCGGCGAGCAGAAGCCCGGCCAGCAGCAATGTGACTCCCCGTACCGCCATACCTGCCCCCGTCACGCGCTCTGGCGCGCCCCAATCGGTTCGTTTGAGTCCTCCAACTGCTAATTAGGTAACCAAAAGGACTCCGCAGTTCCAGCGTAAGAACGGCCCCCATTCGACAGTCGTTGGAACCTGTTGCAGGAATGCCGCAGTTTCGACCCCGTACTGTGGAAATGTGCCGTCCGACCGCGGCTCGAATCTTCTCCCGCCCCCAACATCTCGACTCTAACGCGCAATATCTTAAGTTTGGGTTTACCATGTTGGCCGCCCGGCGGACGGGCGCCCGACCGCGAGCGCCAGGCGCACATGTGCGTCTCCTCCCCTGTTCCACAGGTGAGGAACTTGAACCCAATTTCCCTTTACGCTCTGTTTGAAATGTCACGATAGGACACGATTTGCTGCGCATTTCGGCCGCAGTCGCTCGCCATCTCGATGACGCGCTAATCGCGCCAATCAGACAAACCAGTGAATTCTCACGGAGCAGCAAATGACCAAGAACAATGCGGCGCAATCCAACGATAACGCCCGCCGCGACGAGCCGAATCTCGACAGCCGCTATGGCCAAATCGGAATATCTGCAGTTGCTGCCGCGCTGCCGTACCAGAGCGAGGTCAAGAACCCCGCTTACGCACCAGTCGTCCACCGCTTGGACGAGCGGATCGCTGAGAAGGCGGCCTGACCGCTGCGCGCGGGCCTCGCCGCCACTTCCCACAAGCACTCCCCTCCCAGCATGAGTGGATCGCGAGCCGCAGAGTGGTAATGCCTGCGGCGTTGCCCCACCTGCTCATTCTCCTTGCAAGGAGAGCCGTGATTGGGCCATCACTGGCGCAATCAGATGGCTGGAATGCGCATCGCGCTTGCCTGCGAGCTTGGATGCGCCGGGGTCGGCGGAGGGGTCATGCTGTGGGTCTATGTTCCGCGCGGCACATCCCTTGAGCGCGTGCAGGTCACGTCGGACGTCGTTGTGCCTGAAAGCGCGGTCTGGTTCGACCTGGTCAATCCCAACCAGGAGGAAGACAAGATCGTCGAGCGTCAGGTCGGCATGGCCATCCCGACGCGGGAAGAAATGCAGGAAATCGAGGTCACCAGCCGCCTATACGTGGAAAACGGCGCCCGTTACATGACCGCGACGCTGATGTGCCAGTCAGATACGGACGCGCCCAAAACCACGCCGGTGACCTTCATCTTGTCCGGCCATCGGCTCATCACGGTCCGTTACGACGAGCCGCGCCCGTTCGCGATCGTCGGTAACAAGCTCGCCCGGGTTTGCCCGCCGGCCCTGACCGGGGAATCGGTACTGATGGACCTGCTCGACGCGGTGATCGATCGTGCGGCCGACATTTTGGAACGCATCGGTTCCGAGGTCGATCAGATCTCGCACGACATTTTCGAGCCGGACGCCGGGCCCGCCGATCGCAGCCGAAGCTACAACGAAATTCTCAAGGCGATCGGGAAAAAAGGCGACCTCGCTTCCAAGGTGAGGGAGAGCCTGGTCTCGATCGGACGCCTGCTTCTCTACCTCGCTAACGAAGCCGACAGCATGCGCTGGGCGAAAGAGCCGCGTGCTCAGCTGCGCGGAATGCAGCGCGACGTACACTCGTTGTCCGATCACGCCGCCTATCTTTCCAACAAGATCCAGTTCCTGCTCGATGCCATGCTCGGGGTGGTCACCATCGAACAGAACAACGTCATCAAGATTTTCTCGGTCGCGGCCGTGGCGTTGATGCCGCCAACGCTGATCGCGTCGATCTACGGCATGAATTTCAAATACATGCCCGAGCTCGACTGGCAACTGGGCTATCCGCTTGCGATCGCGCTCATGCTGCTCGCCGCTGCGCTGCCGTACTTCTTCTTCAAGTGGAAGAAGTGGCTCTGAGCTGAAGGAGTGGGTCTTATGCTCCGGCGTCTGGCTTCGCCGTCAGACGTGCTGGCCGCCGTTGATGTGAATCTCGGCGCCGTTCACATAGGACGAGGTTTCGGTACAGAGCACATAAATGATTTTGGCCACTTCGTCCGGCGTACCGAGGCGGTGCATTGGAATTTGATGGGCCACGATCTCCTCGGTCCCTGGGGAGAGGATCGTGGTGTCGATTTCGCCTGGCGCGATGGCATTGACGCGGACACCGAGCGGGCCAAAGTCGGCGGCCATCTCGCGAGTGAGCGCCGCGAGCGCCGCCTTCGAGGTGGCGTAGGCTGCGCCCGCGAAAGGATGCACGCGCGAGCCGGCAATCGAGGTGACGTTGACGACGGAGCCTTTGGCGGCCTTGAGTTCTTCCAGAAGTCCGCGCGCGAGCATGATCGGCGCCAAGAAGTTCACCCGGAATACGTGGTCCCAAACGTCGAGCGTAGTATCGATGGAGGAAAGCCGCTTACCGGCTTCGGCCTTGGGCGAGATCGCGGCGTTGTTGACGAGGGCATGCAGTTCGCCATTCTCGAGCCGCTGCTTGATCTCCGCGATCGCGCGAAGGGTTCGATCCGGATCGGCAAGATCGACCTGAATGTGATCCTCGGGCCCCATCTCCCACGGGCAGTTCTCCGGAAATGGGTGGCGCGAGCAGGTGATGACGCGCCACCCGGCCGCCGAAAATCGTTTTACCGTGGCGTGGCCGATCCCGCGGCTCGCTCCGGTGAGCAGAAGCGCGCGGCGCGGCTGGTTCGAGTGCGGCGTCGCCATAAAGATGGATCCCGAAAGGCTTGCAATGCTAGAGCGGTTTGCGTTCGGGCGAAACGGGAAACCGCTCGGGTCCTGCGCTTTGCGGCGTCAGTCTCCGCTGGCCGATAAATGCCATTAAGGGTAGAGCCGCGTCTTGCGCCAGGGCGCGTCGAGCGTTTCGCGGTGGAATTCGAGCCGATCATGCAGCCGGAACGGCCGCTCTTTCCAGAACTCGATCAAGAGCGGCCGCAGGCGGTAGCCGGTCCAGTTCGGCGGTCGAGGGATCGTCCCGAGGGCAAATTTCGCGGTGTAGAACGCGATCGCTTTCTCGAAGGCATGGCGACTCTCGAGCGGCGCCGACTGCTTGCTGGCCCAGGTGCCGATCTGGGTAAGGCGCGGGCGCGTCGCGAAGTAAGCATCGGCTTCCGCATCCTCGATGCGTTCCACCGGACCCCGCAGCCGCACCTGCCGATTGAGCGATTTCCAGTGAAAGAGCAGTGCCCCTTTATGCTCTCGATCCAATTCCCGTCCCTTTTGGCTCTCGACATTGGTGTAGAACACGAATCCTGCCTCGCCGAAGCTCTTCATGAGCACCATACGGACATTAGGCTGTCCATCGGCATCGACTGTCGCCAGCGACATCGCGGTGGGATCGCGCGGCTCGCTGCGGCTTGCTTCCTCGAACCACGCAGCAAACAGCCGCAACGGCTCTTCGGCCTCGGTGAAATCACCACTTGGTAACCCGCCGGGCTGTTCTATCGGAACCGATTCAGACATTCTGCGGAGTATCCGGCGCCCTCGCCAAGATTCCTGGTCCGGCCCGTTATAGAGGAACGTGACGCCGATCGCATCCAGTGGCGCGATGTTTGCCGGCGGGGCTCAAAGCGTCCGGCGATCGTCGCGCCCGCAGGGGTTGTTGGACCCTTCCAGCGCCCTCATTGCGCTGCCGGCCCGCGCCCCCCACATTGAAATCCACAGAATTGGGGCAATGCCCGGCATGACAAATGGCGCCTTGCCTGGGAGAAGTTGAGGATGCGCGACCCGTATGAAGTGCTCGGCGTATCGAAGAGCGCGAGCGCGGCGGAGATCAAGAGTGCGTTCCGGCGCCAGGCGAAGAAGCTGCATCCGGACGCCAACAAGCACGACCCGAGGGCTGCCGCGCGCTTTGCGGAACTAAACGCGGCCTACGAAATCCTAGGCGAGGAGAACAAGCGAAAGTCCTTCGATCGCGGTGAAATCGATGCGGAAGGCAAACCGCGGTTCCAGGGCTTTGAAGGGTTCGGCTCCGGCCGGGGGCAGGGTAACTTCAGGCCCGAGGATATTTTCGACACCTTCAGCTGGGGTCCCGACGGCGTTCAACACGCGCGCGGCCGCGGTGGGGGATTTCGCGGGTTCGGAGGTTTCGGGGGGCTCGATGATGTTTTGAAGGAAGCGTTCGGCGGCGCGGCGCGCTCAGGACGGCCAGGCGGCTTCCAGTTCGAGGAGGAGGATTTCGGGCGTAGCGGCCGGGACGTCACTGCTGCGTTGACGATCACATTGGCGGAAGCGGCCAAGGGCACGAGCAAGCGCGTGCAGCTGCCGACCGGCCGGGAGTTTGAGGTAAAGATTCCCGCCGGGCTGAACGACGGCCAGACCATCCGTTTGAAGGGGCAGGGGATCGCCGGCGGCCGTGCGGGCGACCTCCTGATCACCGTCTCGATCGCGCCGCACCCGCTGTTTGCGCGCTCCGGCGCCGATCTGCGGCTCGAGCTTCCGGTCACGCTCTACGAGGCGGTGCTCGGCGCCAAGGTGCGCGTGCCGACGCTTGACGGCGCGGTCGAACTCGCCATTCCTCCCGGCACCAGCTCGGGGCGCACCTTCCGCCTCAAAGGCAAGGGCTTTCCCGCGAAGCAAGGCAAGGGCGATTTGCTTGCTGCCATACGCATCGTGTTGCCCGAGGGCGCCGACGCGGAGTTTGAAGAGCTGATGCGCAAATGGCGCAAGACCAAGCCCCACGACCCGAGAACGGGCATCGGGTAAACGCGTCGGGCCGCCGCGATGGCCGCTATCGCGCCTGCGATGCTCCCTTGTCGATCTGGTCATAGGCCGCTTGCGCCACACTAAGCAGACGTTCGCGATCGAGCGGTCCGCTCACTACATACGCGAGCCCGCGCTCGACCCAATAGATGGCGGCAAAGCGATCTGCTGCCCGGTAGCGCATCGCGGTCTGCGGCGAATCCGTGCGCGCATAGTAGATGGTGAAGCGCTCGCCGGAGGGCCCTTCATACATACAGAATGCCGCCGGGCCGAACGGGCCGGGTAGCAGGCGTCCGCCCACCAGCTTCAATCCGCTCGATTCGAGATCGGGAATCCGCAACTCGTAGTCCAGTCGTTTCGAGAGCCATTGGATCAGATGCGGCCGCTCGCCGCCGGTGACCTCGACCGGATGGCGCACCTCGACGACGTACACTTTGTGCGCATCGAGCGCCTGTCCAGTGAACGTATCGAACCGGCTTGGCGCCGCCGCCGATGCTCCATGTGCCATCCAGCCCACAACCGCGCCCGCGACAAACGCGACGATCACTGCTGCGGCCGCGGCCGCACGCCAGGAGCGCGCGCGGCGGGCGAGCCTGTCGAGGTCGAAGCGTGTCGGGACCGGTTCGGAGGCGAATGCGCCGAAGCGCGCACGGATAGCCTCCGCTTGCGCCCGCCACTGCGCGACGCGAGCAGCATCTTCAGGATGGGAGGCAAGCCACGCCTCGACGGTGCCTCGGCGGTCGGCCGCAAGCTCGCCGTCGACATAGGCGTGCAGCTCCTCTTCGGTCACGCGGGGGTCTCCATCGATCATGATCGTCTTCCTTACCTTATTTGACACGGCGGAGCGCCGGGCGCTCCCCGTCGAGATAGGCCTTGATCTGCATGCGGGCGCGCGCGAGTCGCGACATCACGGTTCCGATCGGCACGCCCTGCACTTCGGCGACCTCGCGGTAGGTGAGGCCTTCGAGCACGACCAGAAGCAGGGCCGAGCGCTGATCCTCGACCAGCGACGCGAGCGCCCGCTCTATATCGCGCGCTCCAGCCTCCGGTCCGGCCATCTCCGGCGCATCGTTGTCGTCGATGGCCTGCAGCGCCGGTCGCCGCGCCAGCGCGCGCAGCCGGTTGCGATTGAGGTTGGTCAGGATGGTGTAGAGCCAGCTGCGAATGTCGCCACCATGAAAGAGATGCTCTGACCTCAGCGCCCGCACGAGCGTGTCCTGGACGAGATCATCGGCAAGCTCGCCATTGCGTGTGAGCGCCCGCGCATAGCGTCGCAATGCCGGTACTGCGGCCTCGATCGCTTGCCGGAATCCGCCCAACGCCCTCTCCCTCCCACTCGCCGTAAAGCAGCGCCGATTTGACGCCTCGATGCCGTATCCTACGGCTTGATATCACTCCGACAAACACTTTGGCCGGAGCGATATTCCCGCGGCTTGGGATGCCAAAGTGGCAGCGAAGTGCGGCTGCTTGTGGGGGCTCTTGCCGTGTGTCATAGGGAGGCTCGCTGTCGTTGGCCCGCGAGGGAGAACATGCCGGAAGCATCGGGCCTCTTGCGCGGCAAACGGGGCCTGATCCTGGGTGTTGCCAACAACCGGTCGCTTGCCTGGGGCATCGCAAAAGCTTGCCATCGAGAGGGCGCCGAGCTTGCCTTCACTTATCAAGGCGACGCATTCAAGAAGCGCGTGGAGCCGCTTGCGCGGGACGTCGGCGGACTGGTCGTCGGCCATTGCGATGTGACTGAGCCCGGCACGATCGACGCGACTTTCGCGACGCTGGAAACGAAATGGGGGGCGCTCGATTTTCTCGTGCACGCCATCGCCTTTTCCGACAAGGATCAGCTGTCCGGACGGTACGTGCACACGACGCCGGATAATTTTTCCAAAACCATGCTAGTGAGCTGCTACTCGTTCACGGCTCTTGCCCAGCGCGCGGAGAAGCTGATGCCGCGCGGCGGCGCGCTGCTCACCCTTACCTACTACGGCGCCGAGAAATGGATGCCCCATTACAACGTGATGGGAGTCGCCAAGGCGGCGCTCGAGGCGTCCGTGCGGTATCTCGCCGCCGACTTGGGCGACAAGAACATTCGCGTCAACGCCATTTCTTCGGGACCGATCAAGACGCTGGCAGCGTCGGGCATCGGCGACTTCCGTTACATCCTGAAATGGAACGAGCACAATGCGCCGCTCCGCCGCAGCGTGACGATCGAGGAGGTCGGCGATACCGCCGTGTATTTCCTCTGCGATCTGTCTCGTGGCGTCACCGGCGAGATTCACCACGTCGATGCCGGATATCACGTCGTCGGGATGAAGCATCCCGACGCGCCGGATATCGTCGTCGACAAGGAATGACCGCAGCAAAGCGGGCTCGGTTCCGAAGCGGTGCGGGCGGGGCGTCGGCGCGCCGCGTCCGGCTGCCGGATCCGGCGAGAGCGGAGATATCGTTCCCGGTCTGAGAGGCGGATGAACTCTTGTCGCGACCCGTCATCTACTACATTCGTCACGGCCTCACAGATTGGAATCTCGAACAGCGGCTTCAGGGTCGGCATGACGTGCCGCTCAACGCGGCGGGGTGCGCGCAGGCTGCTTGTTGTGCGGCGATCCTGCAGCACCTGTTCCGCCGCGATCATCGCGCGCCGGAAAGCTTCGACTACGTCTCAAGTCCGCTCGTGCGCGCGCGCAAGACCATGGAGATTGTGCGCGCGACGCTCGGGCTCGAGCCCGCGGGTTACGCGGTCGAAGGACAACTTGCCGAAATCGCATTCGGAGAATGGGAAGGGCTGACCTATTCGGAGGTCATGGCACGGGACAAGCACGTCATTGCCGCGCGGGAGTTGGACAAGTGGGCGTTCGCGCCGCCCGGCGGGGAAAGTTATGCGCAAGTGGCCGTTCGAATCCGCCAATGGTACGAGACCATCGAAAGGGACACGGTCGTCGCTGCCCACGGCGGCACCGCGCGCGCGCTGATCGCACATCTCGGCCTCGCGCCGCCGCAGGACGCGACCCATTACTCCGTCGATCAAGGCGTGGTGTCTGTATTCGCGGGCGGCCGGCTCACGCGCTATGCCTGACGGTCAGTGCCGGTCATCCCGCAGGCACGCCGTATCCGCCGATGACCGGTCGCGAGGCGCTCATCTCGCTTGGGCGATTTGACCTCGCCTGTAACGCGGGTTACCACACGCCGGCGGGTGGAACCCCATGTCGTTCAATACCTTCGGTCACCTTTTCAGGGTCACGACCTTCGGCGAAAGCCACGGAGTTGCGATCGGTTGTGTGGTCGATGGTTGCCCGCCGCGCATGCCGCTGACCGAGGCCGACATCCAGCCCTATCTCGACAAAAGACGGCCGGGCCAGTCGCGCTTCACCACGCAACGGCGCGAACCAGACCAAGTGAAAATTCTCTCCGGCGTGTTCACTGACGAAACCACCGGCGAACAGGTGACAACGGGCACGCCGATTGCACTCGTCATCGACAACGTCGATCAGCGCGCGAAGGACTATTCCGAGATCAAGGACAAGTACCGGCCCGGACACGCTGATTATACTTACGATGCCAAATATGGCATCCGCGACTACCGCGGCGGCGGTCGTCAATCTGCGCGCGAGACCGCCATGCGCGTTGCGGCGGGCGCGATCGCGCGCAAGATTGTGCCCGGTATGACCGTGCACGGCGCGCTGATCCAGATGGGCCCGCATAGCATCGAGCGCGCGCGGTGGAATTGGGATGAGGTGGAGCGCAACCCGTTCTTCTGTCCCGATGCGGAGAAGGCGAAGTTCTTCGAAGGCTATCTCGACGAGATCCGCAAGCGCGGCTCCTCCGTTGGCGCGGTCATCGAGGTCGTTGCGGACGGCGTGCCCGTCGGTCTCGGCGCGCCGATCTACGGCAAGCTCGATGGCGATCTCGCCGCGGCTTTGATGGGCATCAATGCCGTCAAAGGAGTCGAGATCGGGGCAGGCTTTGCAGCAGCTGCGCTGAGCGGCGAGGAGAATGCAGACGAAATGCGCATCGGTAACGACGGCAAGCCGGTATTTCTCTCAAATCATGCCGGAGGCATCTTAGGTGGCATTTCGACGGGGCAGCCGATCGTCTGCCGTTTCGCGGTCAAGCCGACGTCGTCGATCCTTACGCCCCGGCGCACGGTCGACCGTTACGGAGCCGAGACCGAGATTAGTACGAGGGGTCGTCACGACCCCTGCGTCGGCATTCGCGCGGTGCCGATCGGCGAGGCCATGGTGGCATGCGTGCTCGCCGATCACTATCTGCGTCAGCGCGGGCAGCTGGGCGAAACGCCGCCATGGCCGTTCGCCCGCGCCTGAGTGGAGTGAGCCAAGGTGCTCGACAACTATCAGCGTGTCGAGGCGGTGGTGGCAGCCTTCGCCGCGGGAGAGATCGTGGTCGTCGCCGATGACGACGACCGCGAGAACGAGGGCGACCTGTTCGTCGCAGCTTCCCGGTGTACGGCCGAGAAAATGGCTTTCATCATCCGCCATACGTCAGGCATCGTGTGCGCCCCGCTCTCCTCCGAGGAGGCGAAGCGTCTGCATCTAGACCCCATGGTCGCGGCAAATGACGCGCCGCTCGGCACCGCTTTCACGGTTTCGGTCGACGTGCGTCACGGACTCACTACCGGAATTTCGGCGGAGGAGCGGACCAACACCGTACGCGCGCTGGCCAATGGCAATGCTGGCGCGACGGATTTCGTGCGCCCGGGTCACGTCTTTCCGCTGGTTGGGAAGGACGGCGGCGTGCTGATGCGTTCCGGGCATACCGAGGCATGCGTCGACCTCTGCCGTCTCGCCGGCCTGACTCCGGTCGGTGTTCTCGCCGAGTTGATGAACGACGACGGCACGGTAATGCGCGGGCCGGCCGTGACGGCGTTTGCCGAGCGCCACAAGCTCAAGCAGATTTCGATCGCCGATCTCATCGCCTATCGGCAGGCGCGCGACAAGCTCGTCAAGCGCATCGGCGAATTCCCCGTGCAAAGCAAGATCGGTACACTGATGGGGTATGCCTTCGTCACCCCGTTCGATGCCATCCAGCATATGGCCTTTGTCTACGGCCGCATCGGCGACGGCAGGAACATGCTGGCGCGGCTGCATCGCGCTGATCTCATCCGCGATGTCTTTGGCGGCGGGACCTCGATCCATGCCTCGCTTGAGCGCTTCAAGCAGGAAGGTCGAGGCGTGATCGTCTTCCTGCGCGACGGCGCGGCCGGCGTGCCCACGCATGCCATTCCACAGGCGGGCTCGACCGGCTCCGAGGTTGCACGCTCACGGCAATGGCGCGAGGTCGGGCTCGGCGCCCAGATCCTCAAAGATCTGGGCATCACATCCATCCGCTTGCTCACCTCCGCCAAGCTCACCTATGTCGGCCTTGCAGGCTTCGGCATCGAGATCGTGTCGACCGAGACAATCGATGATAGAACCTCGCGACAGGGGGGGTAAGCCCTCGCCTGTCTCGCTGGGCAAGGCACCACTGAGGAAGGCGCCCGCCGCTGGAGAGAGGAATGCATGCATCGTTGATCTCGATCCTCGTCGCGGGCGCCGCCGCGTTGTTGGCGGTCGGTGGAACTGCGGCACCGCGCTTGGCGCCGCGGCTCGCGGACAACAATCCGGCCGCGATTCCGGTCGACGTCGAGCTCGTGCTTGCGGTCGACGTGTCCTACTCGATGGATCCGGAGGAACAGGCGCTGCAGCGCGAGGGCTATATCACCGGCATCACGTCGCGGGACTTCATGCAGGCGCTGCGCAGCGGGCAGCACGGCAAAGTGGCGGTCACCTATTTCGAATGGGCGGGACCGTACGACCAGAAGATCGTCGTGCCGTGGCGGCTGATCGACGGCCCGGAGGCCGCCGACGCCTTCGCGAACGAGATCGCGCGCGCGCCTTACCGGCGCGCCTCGCGCACCTCGATTTCCGGCGCGCTCAATTTTGCCAAGCCGCTGTTCGACGGCAGCGGCTATCGCGGCTTTCGGCGTGTCATCGATGTCTCCGGCGATGGTGCCAACAATAGCGGGCCCTTCGTCACGATTGTGCGCGACGACGTGCTCGCTGACGGCATTACCATCAATGGCCTACCGATCATGCTGAAGCGGCCGAACTCGTTCACGATGGATATCGAGAATCTCGATATCTACTACGAGGACTGCGTCATCGGCGGCCCCGGCGCATTCGTCATTCCCATCCGCGAGCGCGAGCAATTCAAGGAGGCGACCCGCACCAAGCTGGTGCTGGAGATCGCGGGCCCGGTGCCGCAGCGAGGTCTGGTACCGGTGCAAGCGAGGGCGCCACGCATCTCTTGCACGATCGGCGAGCAGATGTGGCGGGAACGCTGGGGGAATTAGGCGCGATCGGGACGACAATTGGCGCCGCTGGGTCACCTCTTACCGCACTTCGAGATGTCCCTCGCCTTGCAGTGTGGCAAGATCGATGCGGGCAACACAGGTTACGCGGACATAATCAAGCGTCAGATCTCCGACGACTCTGATTTCAGAAGAGCCATTCTTATTCTCAATAGCGCGTAGATCGGAGCGGCTCAGGTCGAGCGGCACGACGAGCTCAGTTCCTCCGCGCGTGTCGGTAAACTTGATTGGAACGTGGCCCCTCGCAACGGCCTCCTTCATAGCCTCCCGCGTTTTCTCGCGCAGAGTCGCTTCGATCGGATGGTCGCCTTTGCAGAGAAATTCCACCAACTGACTCACTCGGCTCTCCTCGTTCATGCGTCGACGTACCGTGCAACGGGTGAAGGTTTTCAGAATCTCCGATCGCGTATCAGCGTCGGGGAGCAGGGTGCGCCCGCGGCGGGCCGGTTCAGCTCACGTGCGGGCCACGCATCAGCTTCATCGCCGCTTCGATCTGCCGCCAAGTTTGGGCCTGTTCGCTTTGGCCCTGCTGTTCCAAGGCGGAGGCCTTTTGCGCGGCCTCGACAACGGCCCTGTCGCCATGGGCGTCGAGCAATTGCCGTGCGTAGTCGTGGATATCTATTTCCTGCATTCTCATGGCGTCATGCTCCTCTTTTCGGCGCGATCCCATCGCGCCGGGGAATGGTACACGTTGACGCTCGAAGCGTTTTCCGGTTCCCTAATCTGCATTTGGCAGGTCGCGCGGGCAAGGGTTCTCGGTCCATTTTCGGGTAAATCATTTTTTGAAATTCGCGACCACTTCTACGTGTGCCGAAAACAGGAACTGATCGACCGGTACCACCTGCATGAGACGGTAGCCGCCGTCGAGGAGAATGCGGGCGTCGCGCGCGAAGGTCGTGGGATTGCAGGAGACGGCGACCACTGTCGGCACGGTGGATGCCGCAAGCTCGCGTGCCTGCGCCTCGGCGCCTTGCCGCGGCGGATCGAATACCACCGCATCGAACCGTTTGAGTTCGGCCTGCCCCAACGGGCGGCGAGAGAGGTCGCGCAGCTGGATGGCGACCGGCTTGAGGCCGGGTGTTCCCGCCGCAGCGCGTCGCAGGGCTGCGCTTGCGTCCTCGTCGTTGTCGACCGCGGTGACTTTGGCACGCTCGGCAAGGCGTAGCGCGAACGGTCCCACACCGCAGAACAGGTCCGCCACTATTGCGGCGCTCTCGCAGTACGCCACCACCCGCTGCGCCAAAATGGCTTCGCCGGTACTCGTCGCTTGCAGGAACGCGCCCGCTGGAAGCACGACCTCGGCGGGGCCGACCGTGAGCGTGGGTGGCGTGCGCTGCGCGACAATCTCGCCATGGCGCGTAAGCCGGGCAAGATCTCGGCGGTCCGCGACGCGGGCGAGCGCCATCGTCTTCGGTGCCGTCAAGGGGCCTGATCCGCGCACGTCGACATCGAGGCCGACATCGGTCGCGGTCACCTGAATGTCGAGCGGCTTGCGCGTCGACGCGAGCACTTCGGCAATGTCCCAGGCCGTCTCGATCGCCCCTGTGAGCGCTGGCGCAAGGATGGGGCAGCGGTCGATCGCGACCACGTGATGGGCCCTGAGCGCGGCAAACCCAACCTCGAGCACGTCACGCGCGCTGCGCCGGGCGTGGAATACGGCGCGCCGGCGTCCCTCGCCGTGGGCGTCGATCAGGTCATCAACGGGCGCGTCGAGTCCGGCTCGCTGGAGGGCGGCGACGACAAGAGCGCGCTTCCAATCGCGATAGCGCGCGGTCGACAGATGTTGAAGCGCGCAGCCGCCGCAAACCCCGAAATGCGGGCAGATCGGCGTAATGCGGTCGGGGCTCGCGATGTCGACCTTGGCGAGACGGCGACGATCGGGGTGACCCGGCCAGGGCTCGACTTCGGTGGTCTCGCCCGGCAGCGCATAGGGTACGTAGACGGAACCCACTTCGGTATCGGCGACACCGTCGCCGCGTGAGCCCAGCCGGGTTATCGCTAGCCTTTCTACCATTGATGTTCGATAGCCGGCGCTCGTGACTGCGTCGAGGACATCATCCGGCATGTGCCGCGACGAAGAACTCGCGGTTGCCGTCGCTGCCCGAAATGGGCGAGGGCACGATGCCAACGACCTTCCAACCGTGCGAGGTGACTAAGGCGGCGATGTCGTCGCACACTGCGGCGTGCACGAGCGGATCGCGCACGATTCCTCGTTTCACGCGGCCACGACCGGCTTCGAATTGCGGCTTTACCAGGGCAAGCACGCCCGCTGGGGTCCGCGCCAGTGCGAGCGCCGCCGGCAGCACGAGCTTTAGCGAGATGAAGCTCACGTCGATGACGAGGAAGTCGGGCTGCTCGGCGAGTCGCTTCGGGTCTAGGAGGCGAATGTCGGTCGCTTCGATCGATACGATCTCCGCTCGCGCGCGCAGGCTCCGATGCAGTTGGCCGCGACCGACATCCACCGCATAGATTCGCCGGGCGCCGCGTGCGAGCAGAAGTTCGGTAAATCCGCCGGTCGAGGCGCCGACATCGAGGCAGACGCGGCCGCGGGGATCGAATACAGGATTGGATCGGAAGTGATCGAGGGCCGCCGCCAGCTTTAACCCGCCACGCGACACGTAAGGATGTGCAGGCTCGGCACGCAGCACCGCATCGGCGGAAATTTCCTCTGACGGCCTGCGGACGAGAAGCTCATCCGCGCGCACTCGGCCGGCGGCAATGGCCGCTTGCGCCTTGGCGCGGCTCTCGAACAGGCCGCGCTCGACGAGAAGCCGATCGACGCGAATGCGGCGAGTCATATGTCGTCAGCGCACGAAACGAGCGGCGCTCAACGTAGCAAGGTCGCGCGTACGCGCACTGGAACAAATAACGACGCTTGGCTGTTGTTGCCGTCGGCTCGCTGTGACTCGAGCCGCAGAGCGGGTGCGAGCCCAGCTCGGATCAGTAGGGAGTTGAATCATGGCACGACGATATTCGCGCGGCGCCTCGAAAGACGTCGAGCGCGCAATGCGCAAGCGCAAACGTGGGACCCTTAAGAGCGGTAGAAGCGGAAGAAAGGTGAAAAGCCGCAAGCAGGCCATCGCCATCGGCCTCTCGGAAGCCCGCCGGAAGGGGAAAAAGGTCCCGCGCAGAGGCAAATAGCCGGACGCATGGACGGCCTTATCCGTGTCCTATCTTCACCGCTTCGCCCCGCAGGTTTTGCCCGAGCGCCTCGAATGCTGAGACGACAATGCCTTTGGCATCGAGCCCGGCCTTGGCGTACATGGCTGCCGGCGAATCCTGATCTATGAACACGTCGGGCAGCATCATGCTGCGCACTTTGAGGCCGCCGTCGAGCACGCCGTTAACCGCAAGCGCCTGCAGCACGTGAGCGGCAAAGCCACCGATGGCACCTTCCTCGATGGTGATGAGCACCTCGTGCTCGCGCGCGAGGCGGAGGAGCAGGTCGATGTCAAGCGGTTTGGCGAAGCGGGCGTCGGCGACCGTGGTCGAAAGCCCAAGTGCGGCAAGCTCGTCCGCTGCTTTGAAGCACTCGGCGAGCCGCGCGCCGAACGAGAACAGCGCCACTTTGGTGCCCTCGCGCAGCACACGTCCTTTGCCGATCTCGAGCGGCCTGCCTTCCGTCGGCAACGGCACGCCCATGCCCTCGCCGCGCGGGTAGCGCAGCGCGGACGGACGGTCGTCGATGGCGGCCGCGGTCGCCACCATATGCACAAGGTCCGCTTCGTCGGCCGCCGCCATGACCACGAAGCCGGGAAGGCAGCCGAGATAGGCCACGTCAAAGGCCCCGGCGTGGGTCGGACCGTCGGCGCCCACGAGCCCGGCGCGGTCCATGGCGAAACGCACCGGCAAACGCTGGATCGCGACGTCGTGCACCACCTGGTCGTAGGCACGCTGCAGAAACGTCGAATAGATGGTGGCGAAGGGCTTGAAGCCTTCGGTTGCGAGCCCGGCGGCAAAGGTCACGCCGTGCTGCTCGGCGATGCCGACGTCGAAGCAGCGATCGGGAAACTCCTTGGCGAAGAGATCAAGCCCGGTTCCCGACGGCATCGCGGCCGTAATGGCCACGATCTTGTCGTCCCTCTTGGCTTCGTTGATGAGGGCTTGTGCATAGACCTTGGTATAGGCGGGGGCAGCCGCTTTCGACTTGGCCTGAGCGCCGGTTGCCACGTCGAATTTGACGACACCATGATATTTGTCGGCCGATTTTTCGGCCGGCTCGTAGCCCTTGCCCTTTTTCGTGACGACGTGGACCAGAAACGGCCCGTTCTTGGCGTCGCGCACGTTCTTGAGGACCGGCAAGAGATGATCGATGTTGTGGCCGTCGATGGGCCCGACATAGAAGAATCCGAGCTCGTCGAACAGGGTGCCGCCGGTGACGAGGCCGCGGGCATATTCCTCTATTGCCACCGCGCGCTGCTCGAGGAATGGCGGCAAGAGCTTGGCAAGCCGTTTGACGGTATGGCGCACCGAGCGATAGGCGCGCCCCGATACGAGACGTGCGAGATAAGCCGACAGGGCGCCGACCGGCGGCGCGATCGACATGTCGTTATCGTTGAGAATGACGATCAGGCGCGAGTCCATGGCGCCGGCATTGTTCATGGCCTCATAGGCCATGCCGGCCGACATGGCGCCGTCGCCGATCACGGCGATCACGTTGTTGGATTTGCCTGCGAGATCGCGGGCGACCGCCATGCCCAGTCCGGACGAGATCGACGTAGAGGAGTGCGCCGCACCGAATGGGTCGTATTCGCTCTCGGCACGTTTGGTAAAGCCCGAAAGTCCGCCGCCCTGCCGCAGCGTTCGGATGCGATCGCGCCGGCCGGTAAGGATTTTGTGAGGGTATGCCTGATGGCCGACGTCCCAAACCAGGCGGTCCTCCGGGGTGTTGAACACGTAGTGGAGGGCGACCGTCAGCTCGATAACTCCGAGTCCGGCGCCGAGATGGCCGCCGGTGACCGCGACTGCGTCGATGGTCTCTTGGCGCAGTTCGTCAGCGAGTTGGCGGAGTTGGCTCACCTCCAAGCGGCGCAGGTCGGCCGGGGTCTTGACGAGGTCAAGGAGCGGGGTCTTGGAGGGTTGGGGCACTGGCGACTCCACCGACGGGATTGGGGGCGTAACCTAATGGGTCGGCCCCAGTTTAACCAGACGGGACGGCAAGGCCAAACCCAGAATGCTGCGAAGTGCTTAACCTGTCTGGCTTTTTCTGCGATGCTGCGGAACTTGCCGCGCGGCTGTAGCGTTGGCTTGGTTGCTCACAGCGAGCGAGTTGCGTCATGGCACCACGTGCGAATTGGAAGCGCTGCTGCCGCAGACCGTCGCCCCTGTCCTGTGCATTCGCCCTATCCCCAGCTGCTATTACGCGCGAGTGCATGCATTTCAAGGGCGTTTCGGCAAAATGCCGGGCTGCGAGCTGAGCGGTGGGCCTTCAGACATATCGTCGGAAACGCAAGTTTGACGTGACCCCGGAGCCGCGGGGCCGCGTGCATGGAGCCGAAGGAAATCAATTCGTCATCCAAAAACACGCGGCGCGCCGCTTGCACTATGACCTGCGGCTGGAGCTCGGCGGCGTGATGAAGAGCTGGGCCGTGACCCGCGGTCCGAGCCTCGTTCCGGACGAGAAGCGGCTTGCGGTTCACGTGGAAGATCACCCGATCGAATACAACGCATTTGAAGGAACCATACCGCCGGGAGAGTATGGCGGCGGCACCGTGATGATTTGGGACCGCGGCCGCTGGTATCCGGAAGGTGACCCGAACGCGGGATACAAGAAAGGACATCTCGCGTTCACCCTCGAGGGGGAGAAGCTGCACGGGCGCTGGCATCTGGTGCGCATGCACGGCAGGGCGGGAGAGAAAAAGCAGCCATGGCTTCTGATCAAATCCAAGGACGAGGACGCCCGCAGCGCGCGCGACCCGGATATTCTCGAGGAGCAACCGCTGTCGGTGGTCAGCGGCCGCTCGATATCCGAGATTGCTGAGGGCAAGGGCCGTAAGCGGGTCTGGCACTCGACCAGGAGCGTGAAAGAAAACGTCAAGGCCGGCGCAACCAAAGGTCACACCTTCCGGCCGCGTGCGAGCACGGTCAAACGTGCGCGACAGCGCGCGCGCAGCCCGCGCGATCGGACCGCATCGCCTAAAACCGGTAACAGCAGCACCAGCAAGAGCAAGGATAAGGACCGGCGGCTGCGCGGGGCGCCATTGCCAAATTTCGTGCCGCCGTCGCTCGCCACCTTGCATGCGGCGCCGCCGAGCGGCAGCGGCTGGGCGCACGAGATCAAGTTCGACGGCTATCGCATCCAGGCCCGGCTCGATGACGGCGACGTCCGCCTGCTCACGCGCAAGGGCCTCGATTGGAGCGAAAAATTCCCGAACATCGCTGCCGCGGTCGCCAAGCTCCCCGCGCTCACCGCACTGATCGACGGCGAGGTGGTCGTCGAGGATAAGAACGGAATTTCCAGCTTTTCGGAGTTGCAGGCGGCGCTCAAGGAAGGCGAGCGCGAGCGCTTTATCTATTACGTCTTCGATCTTCTCCATCTCGACGGCCGCGACTTGATGAGCTTGCCGCTGATCGAGCGCAAAGCTGAACTGGCGCGACTGCTCGAAACGGTGCAGCACGGTCCGATCAAATACAGCGAACATTTCGAGGAAGACGGGGCGGCGGTGCTGCGACACGCCTGCCAAATGGCGCTCGAGGGGATCGTCTCGAAGCGTATGGATGCGCCCCATCGCAGCGGGCGTTCGGACGCCTTCATCAAGACCAAATGCTCCAACGCCCAGGAGTTAGTGGTCGGCGGCTATTCGCCATCGACCGCCCTGCCGCGAGCGATTGGCGCATTGGCGGTTGGGCATTACGATCGTGGTCGGCTCATCTATGCGGGCCGAGTCGGCACCGGCTACACGCGCACTATGGCGCGGGACTTGTGGAAGCGGCTGCATCCACTGGAAGTCTCCGCACCGCCCTTCGACCAAATTCCCCGCGCCGAGGCCCGCCGTTCCGATGTCCGCTGGGTCGAGCCGAAGACGGTGATCGAGGCGAATTTGCGCGGCTGGACCTCGGACGGCATCGTCCGCCAGGCGGCGTTCAAGGGCGTGCGCGAAGACAAGTCCCCGCAGGAGGTGGTCCGTGAGAAGCCGTCGACAATCGCGGCCGACGCGAGCGCAACGACCCCAGCGAAGGTCGCGGCAGAGATGGCAAAGACGATGACCAGGACGTCGAAGACTAGGGCGCGAGCGAACGATGGCAAATCCTCAAGCGGTCGGCAGGACGGCGCAAGCGGTGTCCGCTTCACTCACCCCGACCGAGTCTATTGGCCCGATGTCGGCATCACCAAGCGCGATCTAGCGGATTACTATCGCTCGGTCTGGGATTGGATGGCGCCGCATATCATCAACCGGCCGCTCGCCCTCCTGCGCTGCCCCGATGGAACGAGCGGTCAGTGCTTCTTCCAAAAGCACGCCTCGGCCGGGCTGACCGAACAAAGTCTCCGCACCGTGATTGACCGCAACAGGAGACAGGTGCTTGCCGTGCAAGACCTCGACGGCGTGCTTTCACTGGTGCAAGCCGGTGTCCTTGAATTGCACGTGCGCGGATCGACGATCGATCGCTTGGACGTTTGTACCCGTATCGTCTTCGACATCGATCCCGGCGAGGGCGTCGCGTGGGCGAGCGTGGTCGCGGCGGCCCGCGACGTGCGCGATCGGCTTGCCGACCTTGATCTGCAAAGCTTCGTCAAGCTTTCGGGCGGCAAGGGCTTGCACGTCGTTTTGCCGATCGACGGCGCCGATTGGCGCACCACCAAAAACTTCGCACAGGCGGTGGCGCTCGCGATGACCGCCGACGATCCCAACCGATATGTTGCCAAGATCACAAAGTCGCTGCGCAAGGGAAAAATCTTCGTGGACTACCTGCGCAATTCCTTGGAGCAGACTTCGGTCGCGGCGTATTCGACTCGTGCCCGTCCGGGCGCGGCCGTTTCGGCGCCGGTGACGTGGGAGGAACTGGGTCGGACCAAGGGCGGCAACCAATATACGATGCTCAATCTGGGCAGACGCCTCAGCGGCCTCAAGCAGGATCCTTGGAAGAACATCGGACGGCTGAAACAGACGTTGCCGGACCTGCGGACGCTGCGACGCCGGTAATCAGGAGGAGGGGTTAAAGGCCGCGGATCACGGGCAGGGAAGGTGGATTTCCGATTCCCGTTCTTGCCTACGGGACATCGAGCGGTTCAGTTCCGGTTGGCTTGCCGGTGGCGTCGAGGGTGATCTTCTCCACCCGCGCCTCGGCCTGGCGCAGGAGTTCCTCGCAGCGACGTTTGAGTGCCTCGCCGCGCTC
>Ga0137372_10001949_pt1 | contig 19951 bp, 18 predicted proteins | sample SagtaG_6_FD_104911 | JGI IMG/M metagenome (GOLD analysis project Ga0137372, IMG submission 104911) | Vadose zone soil microbial communities from Sagehorn Ranch, Mendocino, California, USA - Sage1_R_60_16 metaG | ecosystem: Environmental > Terrestrial > Soil > Vadose zone | place: USA...
CGCGACCGGGTTCTGCACGCTGAAGGTGAAGATCCGCAGATGCCCGAAGGTCCCGGACGGCGTGACGACCTCGCGGGCGCGGAAGACGCCCGGCATCGTGGTCGGCACATCGGCCCCACTCACCGCCGCCGGCGCGCTCAGCTCGGCCGAACTCTGGCCGCGTTCCAGCTCGACGACGTCACGCACGTACAAGACCTTCTTCGCCCTCGCCTTCTCGTCGGAGTCGAGGTCCAGCCCCATCGAGGCCGAGGTTTCGCTGATCGCGTCGAGGTCCGTCATCGGAGGCAGGTTGGTGGTCACCTTCCATTGCTCGCGCAACTCCTGGGTCGAGCCGTCGAGACCGACGTACGTGAGCGTCACCCAGTCCTCGTCCGGCGGCGACTGGATCACCAGCGGCCGCAGGGTGAGCGACTCCAGGCCGCGGGCCAGGTTTGCCGCGTCATTGCTGCCGGCGAACTGGGCGCCGTTCAAGGCCACCGCGCGGGCGATCGGCGTACCGTTCCAGTGCGTTACCTCGGCACCGGCGCCGAACTGCGGAGCCGTGTAGCCGGTCACCGTGCGGGTGATCAGGTAGTGCTCGTCACCGGCGTCGTCGTAGCACTTCTCGATCATGAACGGCAGGAACGCGATCTTGCCGGCGAACGGCGTCGGCAGCAGGTAGTTGGTGTGCAGGTCGCGGACCGAGTGGAAGATGCTCGACATCTGCCGGTGGAACATCCACTCTGGTTCCATCGTGTCGGCGTTCTGGTGTTCCATCCGCGATCGCGTCACCCGCAGCCGCTGAAGCGGGTTGACCGCATGCATCGCGACCTTCAGCGGCAGGTGCACGTAGTTCTGCTCGAGCAGCAGCAACGCCTGCTCGACAAGTAACTTGCGCTGTCCGAGCGTCAGATTGCCGGCGGACTCGAGGAATTGTGGCAGCGGTACGACGGCCGCCTCTTCGACCGCGGCAGCTCGGGCAGCAGCACGCGTCCTCGTCGTACTGCTCCTTGTCGTGCTGGCGATCGCCTGCTTGGCGGCTCGTTTGGTAGCGGTCGCCGTCTTCGCAGGTTCCTGCCGGGCAGAGGCCTTCTTGCTGGCAGTGGTCTTCTTAGAAGTGCTTGTTTTATTGGCGGTTGTCTTCTTGGCGGTACTTGTCTTCTTCGCCGTCGTCTTCGTGGCACTGCTCTTCATGCTGCGTGGCTGAGACATCTCTCCCCCAATACGGCGGCCCCTCCCCGGGCCGCGATCCCTCCACCGTTGTCCGCGCGCGCTGTGATGTCAACGGTCCAGCACCTCGTCGTGTGTTACCAAGGGCCTGTCAGGATGGCGGGGTGAATGAAGTCTGGGACAGCCTGACGAGCGCACAGCCTCATCCGTCGTTGCGGGTGGTCATCGGCACGGCTGTCGTCGCGTTGCTGTTGATCGCGTGGCGGCCCGTTTGGCGGCATACGCGGCAGGTGGTGACGATCGCGCACGAAGGAGCTCACGGGCTGATCGCTGCGCTGGTCGGGCGCAAGCTGACCGGGATCCGCCTTCATTCCGACACCTCAGGTGTGACGGTCTCGCGCGGCAAGCCCACCGGCGCGGGCATGATCGCGGTGCTGCTGGCCGGCTATCCCGGTCCCGCCCTGTTCGGGCTGGCGGCTGCGTTCGTGCTCAGCAAGGGCTATGCGGTGGCTCTGCTCTGGGGTCTCCTGCTCGCGTTGTTGATCCTGTTGCTCCAGATCAGGAACCTCTTCGGGCTCTGGTCGGTCGTTGCCTTCGGCGCGGTGGTGTTCGTGGTCTCCTGGTGGGGTTCGGCCGCGGTGCAGTCCGCGTTCGCTCACCTGCTGACCTGGTTTCTGCTGCTCGCCGCGCCGCGGGCGGTCCTCGAGTTGCAGAGTTCACGCCGATACGGCGGAGGCCGGAGCTCCGACGCCGATCAGCTTCGGCGTCTGACCGGCGTACCTGCTCTGCTGTGGGTCGGACTGTTCGGTCTGCTGACACTTGGATGCTTGGCCCTCGGAGTCGTGTGGTCCGGGGTGTTGCCAGGTTAAGCCGGCGGTGGGAGGGTCACGCCGAAGCCGGTGATTGCCAGGCGGAGCAGCACTTGGCCGGGGCGGAGCAGGTCGGCGATCTTGGCCGCGCTGAGCAGTTCCAGCTCGGCCAGTCGAGTGGCGTACGACGTGGGTCCTTCGAGTCGAGCGCGTTGCAGCTCGGCGGTGTTGTGCCAGACCTTCTGCCGGGATTCGCGCAGGAAGCGCTGCGACGACCGGCGGTTGAGCGGGGTGAGTACCCGGTCGAGGAGGTTCTTGGCGCCGGATGCGGCCAGTTCGTCGTCCTCGGCACCGACGCGGGACGCGAGTACGCCGTCGATCCGTTCGTGGTCGCGGCGGCGCCGGTCCATCAGCAACGGATCCGTGAAGTCGTCGTCGGTGATGACCGCCAGCAAGGCCTGCGGTAGGTCGTAGTTGACGTGCGCGTTGATCCCGAGCAGGACGTGCCGCAGCGGCGGCAAATCCGCCGGCGCATCGAACGCCAACCGCCACGGCCGTGACACAGCATCGTGAGCCAGGTCCAAGTCGTGGGCCTGCAGGTACAGTTCGGCGAACTTCACGTCCCAGTCCTCGACCCAGGCCGCGTCCTCGAAGCGGGCGCCCACGACGGCGTCGCCGACCGCCTCGGTGGTGCGTAGGTAGGTGCTCAGGAAGACGCGCCTATGCGCGAGCTCGTCCGGCAACTCGTCCAGCCGCTGCTGCATCTTGGCGACGACTTCGGCGATCGCCGGATTACCATCGTTCATCGGATCTCCTCGGGGAGGGATCATGCGTACCACCAGACCAGGACCGCGATCGTTCGACCCGGTGGTCGTCGGCAACCGGGAAACCGACGCCTGGGCCGCCTACTACCGGCACGAGTGGCGCGCCTTCCTCGTCGCCGCCGTCGGGATGGTCAGCGCCGCCTTCGGGATGCCACCGCACCGGACGCTGGCCGGCGCCTGGTACGTGCTGCGCGCCAACCAGCTATGGGCACCGTACCCCGACAACCAGCCGGACGCGGCCCGTTCGTACATGCGCCGCTTCTACGAGCTCGTCGTACTGGATGGCGGCCTGGCCCTCGACCCGGCGCGGGCAGCGACGCTGGAGGTCGAGTGGTGGCGGATCCATCGCGCGCACCAGCATGAGGAGGCGGTCACCGAGGAGCAGCTCGAGGCCGCGCTGGTCGACCTCTACTCCTACGTGTACGGCGCGGAGCCGGAGGCGGTGCGACCGGCCGCGCGGAAGCGGGTCGAGGCGATCGACCTGTCCGACCGCTGGGTCGAAGCAGGCTGCCACCGCGACGACCCGCTGCTGGCTGGAGAGCGGCGCGCGCTGGTGGCGTCGTACGCCGCTCTCCGCAATGCCGTGGAGCGAGCTGGTTAGCTCACGGGCTCGCCTGAGGCCGGGTCGAGGATGAGGGGCTTGGACTTGTGGTGGAAGTCGAAGAGGTTGTCCAGCGTGCCGGCCTTCTCGTCGAAGGAGTAGTTGCCGATCGGACCTGTCTGCCAGTTGTCCTCGACGAACTTGAGGATCGACGTCTGGTCGGTGGTGCTGTGGTCGACGAAGTTCTGCTTCGCGTACGGCGAGACGACGAGCAGCGGGAGCCGCGGACCGTAACCGCAACGGTCCTGGTAGCCGCCGGCGATGCGGGCCGGGTTCGTGCCACAGTTCTTGGCCGCCGTGAGGGCGTCGTGCGCAGGGTCGTTGGACTGGTTCACGACCGGGCCGACCTGGTGGTCGTACCAGCCGTCGCTGTCGTCGTACGCGATCACGACCGCGGTGTTCTTCCAGTCCTTGGTCTTCTGCAGCCGGTTGATCGCGTCGACCACGAAGTGCTGCTCGTCGAGCGGCGTCGAGTAGCCCGCGTGGCCGTCCTGGTAGGCGGCCGCCTTGAGGTAGCTCACCGCCGGGATGGTGCCGTTGTCGACGGAGGACCAGAAGTCAGTGAGGTCGTACTGGTGGTTCGCAGGTCCGTTGTGCCCGATCTCGTCGACCGAAGCCGGGCGGGTGTGCTGCAGGTTCTGCGTGCTCTTGTAGTACTGGAACGGCTCGTGGTGCGGGATGTAGTCCGTGCTGCTCACGCCGCCGATGTCGGAGTGCTTCGCCGTACAGTCGGCGAAGCCGCCCTGGAACCAGCCCCAGGTGATGCCCTTGGCGTTCAGCAGGTCACCGACGTTCTTGTTGTTGGAGTCCGTCGACGTCGAGGTGTCGCGGCTGTTGCACTTGTCGCCGGCCGGCTGCGGGTCGCCGATGACGGTGCCGCTCGCGGCAGGTACGGCATCCCCGTCGGCGCTGAAGCCATGCGTCTGACCCGACACCAGGTTGAGCGCACCCGGCGTCGAAGGACCGTAGACGGTCCCGTACGAGTTGTCGCTCATCGCGAAGTGCTGCGCGTAGTTCCACAGCCCGGTCACGGTGTTGCCGTCGTAGTAGCCCATCACCAGGCCCTTGCCGTGGCCGTAGTCCGCGCAGGTACCCGCACCGCGGCCGACCGTCTCGACGACCTTGTCCATCAGACCGGAGTCCACCGCTGCCTGCTCGTCGGTGTAGCTGTGGTCCTGGTCGCAGGTCTGCGCCTGGTCACGTCCGAGCCGGAACGGCTGCGTCGAGTTCGGGTTGTTCGGCGCGGCGAGCGGGGTGTTGAGCCCGTTCACGGTCGGTGTCCCGGCGGCCTCGGCGAACCGCGGCTCCCCGGCCGGATTGGCGGCGTTCGGGTACGTCGCGAAGTAGTGGTCGAACGACACGTTCTCCTGGAAGATCACCACCAGATGCTTGATCGGCGTGGTGGTCGGCACCGCCTGGTCGTGGCCAAGGGCAACAGCCGGTACGGCGGCCGCCGCGAGCACGGCGGCGCCGAGGCCGGCGGCCACGGGGATCCTGCGTTTGAACACGTCTAGCTCCTTCGGAAATGTGACAGCCGGGAACCACCGGACTGGCGGCTCGTCGGCTCACCCAGCGTGCGTCGAGAATCAGCCGGACCGAAGTATTTCCAGACGAACAACTGGCAAACACCGGTCGGCCGATGTGTTGCTCAGAAACCCAAGGCGGCGAATTCAGAAATGCCGGTGATCAGCCGCGCCCGCCGGTGATCGGGCGGTCTCGCTGGGCGACCCCGGGACCGCCGTACGGGTAGTCCGCGGCGCCGGGATCGCTTGCCTGGTTGAGTTTCCGGGTCTCATCCTCGCTGAGGTGCAGGTCCGCGGCGGCCAGGTTGTTGTCGTGTTGCTCGATCGTGCGCCCACCGAGAATGACCGAGGTGATCGCGGGCCGGTCGACCAGCCAGGCAAGGGACACCTGCGCCATCGAAATTCCGCGTGATTCCGCGATTTCCCGGACCGCGTCGACGACATCGCGGACGCGTTGATTACGGCTGCGCCGGTGCCATGATTCGACACCTCGGTCCGGATTCTCACCCAGGCGGGTCGCTCCGGTCGGCTCCTCGTCGAACGAGTACTTCCCGGTCAGCCAGCCACCACCGAGCGGCGACCACGGCAGCAGGCCCAGCCCGTTCTCCTGCGCGGCCGGCACGATCTCCCACTCGATCTCGCGGACCAGCAGGTTGTACTGCGGCTGCAGCGTCACGAGCGGCGACCAAGCCCGCCGCTCGATCAAGTCACACGCCTTCTGCAACTGCCATCCGGTGAAGTTGGACAGTCCGCCGTACGAGATCTTCCCCGCGCGTACGGCGTCCTCCAGGAAGCTGAGCGTCTCCTCGAGCGGAGTGATCGGGTCCCACGCGTGCAACTGGTAGAGGTCGACGTGATCGACGCCGAGGCGGCTGAGGGACGCGTCGAGAGCGCGGCGCAGGTGTCGACGGGAGGTGCCGACGTCGTTCGGTGAGTCGCCCATCGGGAACCGGCCCTTGGTGGCGAGCACGACGTCGTCGCGGGCGGAGCTCTTCGCCAGCCAGCGGCCGATGATCTCCTCCGACACGCCGCTGGAGTACACGTCCGCGGTGTCGATGAAGTTGCCGCCGGCGTCGACGTACCGGTCCAGCTGCGCGTGCGAGCCGGGCTCGTCGGTCTCGTTGCCGAACGTCATGGTGCCGAGCGCGTAGGTGGAGACGACGGCGCCGCTCGCGCCCAGAGTGCGGTATTCCACGATTTGCTCCCTCGATGTCCGGACAAGCTGTCCTGCCCACCTTAGAACTGTCCGAAGTGCGCGCTACGGTGACTGTTCATGGACACGAGTGAACTGCTGATCGACGCGTACGGACGGATCCAGGAGGAGGTACATGGGATCGTCGACGGGCTCGACGAGAAGACGCTCGCGGCCCGACCGGGCGAGAGGGCGAACTCGATCGCCTGGCTGATCTGGCACCTGGCGCGGATCCAGGACGATCACGTCGCCGACGCGGGTGGTTACGAGCAGGTGCTGACCGCAGACGGATGGTACGAGCGACTCGGACTGCCGTTCGATCCCGCTGACACGGGATACGGGCACTCGAGTGACGAGGTGGCGCAGGTGCAGCTGTCGGCCGAGCAGCTGACCGGGTACTACGACGCCGTCCATGCGCGCACGCTGGAGTATTTGAGGACTGTCACCGACGACGAGCTCGACCGGATCGTCGACAAGCGCTGGAATCCTCCCGTCACGCTGGGCGTCCGGCTGATCAGCGTGATCGGCGACGACCTGGAGCACGCGGGCCAGGCGGCGTACGTGAAGGGCCTCCTCAGCTGAGCGTGGTCTGCCAGAGGTTGCCGCCCGCGATCAGGTAGAGCTTCCGCGACGGGGTCAGGACGGCGTCGGTGACGGCGCCTTCCGGGCCGCCGGTCGAGTCCTCGACGGTCCAGCTGCCGTCGTGGCCGCTGACCACCTTCACCTTGTTGTCCTCGGCAATGATCTGGACGATCCGGTCGCCGTCGACGATCGGCGGCGGCAGCTTGTCCTTGTCGCCGACCGGAATCGACGGCACCCCGGCGAGCCGCTTTGCCTTGCCCGTCTCATCCAGCTGCCACAGCGCAAGCTGGCCGTCGACGTACCCGGAGATCACGCACGACGTCGTACAGGTCGCTGTGTTCGCCTGACTGCGTTTGCCCGGGTCGGGTAGCGTGACTCGGCTCCACCCCTGGTTGAGATTGGTTGACCGCCAGACCGCTGCTTCCTGCGCGACCACGTTCGGCGCCAGGCGGACCTGCGAGCCTACGAGCACGATGCTGTCGCCGAGCGTCGTACCGAAGCTCGGCCCGACGAGGAGGGACGGCGTACTCTGCAACGCTGTCTTCGCAGGGTTCTGCCGGATCCACTTCGCGTCGCCCTGCGGCAGCCAGACCGCGGCGTCGAGGCCGGTCTCGACGCCACCCCATGAGCCGAGCAACGCGCGTCCGCTCGGTGTGATGACGGCCGAGTACACCGCGCCCGCGGTCTGTCCGCCGAAGGTGTTGAACTCCTGCGGATACTCGACGAGTCCACCGTCGATCGAGCCTGTCCACACCGTCCACCGCACATTCGAGTGTGCACCGCCGGTAGCCCCTCCGAGTGCGAGCAGCCGCTTGCCGTCGTACGCGATCGAATACCAGATCGCCTCGAACGCATACGGACTCGACGGCTTCACAGTCACCTGCTTGCGCTGGTCGCCGTCCAGAATCAGGAGTTGCGGGACCACCTTCGCACCGCGATTGCGCAGCCCCACCAGGACTTGGTCGCCGTGTCCCGTGAGTACGACGGGCTCCGCGCCGACGTCGACCTTGGACCAGGCGACGGGTGGTGGGGTTTCGTTCTTGTTGCAGGCGGCCATGGTTGCCGTCAACCCGATGAGGGCGGCGGCTGCGGCGAGGCGACGCATCAGCGGCTCTGCGGGAGTTTTTTGGTCTTACCACCGACCCGCGGCGCGGACGGCGGTGGTACGACCGGACCGATGTCGCCGTCCGGCGCGACGTCGAGGTCGAGGATGACTGGCGCGTGGTCGCTCGGCCCGGTCCCCTTGCGCGCCTTGCGATCGATCCACGCGGCCTTCACCCTCTCCGCGACCGGGTCGGAGGCAAGCATGAGGTCGATCCGCATGCCGAGGTCCTGGTGGAACATGCCGGCGCGATAGTCCCAGTAGCTGAACACACGCTCCTTGGGCCAGCGTTCGCGTACGACGTCGTGCAGGTCTGCGGCCGACATCAGCTCGGCGAGCGCCTCCCGCTCCGGCGCCGTGACATGCGTCTGACCGACGTACGCCGCTGGGTCGAACACGTCGGCATCGGTCGGGGCGATGTTCATGTCGCCGCAGACGATCTGGTCGGCTGGTCCTGTGGCCACGACCGCGCGCAGGGCCGCGAGCCAGGCGAGCTTGTAGTGGTAGTGCTCGGAGTCGGGCACGCGACCATTCGGAACGTAGAGCGAGTGGATCCGGATCCCGCCGCACGTCGCCGCGATCGCCCGAGCCTCGGGATGCGGGAAGCCGGGCGCCTCAGCGAGCCCGGTCACCACATCCTCGAGGCCGACCTTGGAGAGCAGCGCGACACCGTTCCACTGCGCTTCGCCGTGCATGGCAGCCTCGTACCCACGCGCGGCCAGCTCTTCGCTGAGCAGCTCGGTGAACGCGTCGTCCGCCAGCTTCGTCTCCTGCAGGCACGCGACGTCCGGCTGCCGCTCATCCAGCCAGCCCAGCAACCGCGGCATCCGCTGCTTGACCGAGTTCACATTCCACGTCGCGACTCGCACCCGACCACGGTAGCCCCGGGCAGGGACCATTTCGGCTTTCGGGCCACGCGTCAGCCGAGTTTCGGGGCGTGCCAGACGAGGGTGTTGAGGAGGTCGGTCGACGGGCGCTCGACGCTGTTGTTGTGCCGGGGCTTGTCCTTGCGGCCCCAGGCGTCGTTACCCAGCCACGGCGGTACGCCGAACGGCAGATCGCCGGCCGGGATGCTTGCGTAGTCGGACTCGAGGAATTTCGGCCCGTAGTTCGGCACAGTGGGGTCGGCGTCGGGGTCCGGCGTGACGATGGTCCGCAGCTCGGTGACGGTCTCGCGCCAACTGTCCACCAAGGCCTTCGGGTTCCGGCTCGACGGATGCGGCACCTCGAACACCGGCACGTCGGGCTTGCTGTCCCACAAGTGGACCGCGGCCCGCGCCTGTACGCCGAACGCGACGATCGCCTGCAACTGCGGACCGGTGATCAGCTCCAGCAAGGTGTTTCGCCACGTCAGCTGATCCGGCTTCGACAACAGCGGCGCGGCCTGCTGAGCACGCGACGGCAGCAGCGCGTACGCATACGCGTTGACCAGCGTGTAGCTGCGCGTCAGGCCGACCTTGGCGAGGAAACCCTGCACGCGTTGCCCGGCATCCCCCACCAGCGTCCGGTTAGCGATCCGCTCGGTCGGCCCCGGATCGGAGGCGATCGCCAGCAGCCGGCCGGTGCGATTCAGCCTGCCGCGATAGAAGATCGGACCCCAGTCGTACCAGAAGAATTCACGGTAATCCGCATAACTGGGCACTTTCGCGAAGTGACGGGCAACGGCGACCGGCGGGCCGGGATCGAATTCAGCCATCGCAAATACCTCCCCCTCAACTTACTCTGTCGTGAACAGGGGGCGGCAGAGAGATTGTAACGGGAGGGACGATGTTCGTACTGCGCGGAACCATCGTGACCATGCGGCCGGACGGGCAGGTGCTCGACCAGGGCGCGGTGTATATCGGCGACGACGGATTGATCGCCGCCGTCACCCCGGGCGACGCCGTACCTCCCGGTTTCGAGAACGCGCCACGGATCACCGCCGGCGGCGTCATCTATCCCGGCCTGATCGATTTACACAATCATTTGATGTACAACAGCCTGCCGTTGTGGACCGAACCTTCCCGCGACGTTCCCTGGACCTCCCACAACCAGTGGGGCCGCGCACCGACGTACAGCGACCAGATCAGCCGGCCCGCCCGCCTGCTCGGCGCCGCGGCCGGCCGTGCCCTGCTCCGGTACGTCGAGACCCGCGCGATCATCGGCGGTACGACGTCGATCCAGGGCAACCCGCGGGGCGCCGTACCGCCGGACAACGACCTGATCCGCAACATCGACTCAGAGAAACTCGGCACCCACGACGACTTCATCCGGGTCAGCACACTCGTTGCCGACAGCAAAGAAGCACTTGCGCCGTACGTCGCCGCCGTCCACCTCGGCCGTGGATTCATCGCGCATTCCGCCGAAGGATCGGATCCGAAACTCCGCCAGGAGTTCGAGTTGCTCGACGAGGTCGGCGTCGTCACCCCGCAACTGGTCGCCATTCACGGCGGTGCGCTCACCGCGCCGGATTTCGACCGCATGAAGTCCGGGAATTCGAGCCTGGTCTGGTCGCCTTTCTCCAACCTCTGGCTGTACGGCGCGACAGCCGACGTGGCGACCGCCAAAGCCGCCGGAGTGCGACTGTGCATCGGCTCGGACTGGGCGCCGTCGGGCACGCGCAATGTCCTGTGGGAGTTGAAGGTCGCCGATCTGTGGAACAAGGCACAGCAACAACCGGTGTTCACCGACGAGGAATTGGTGCGGTTGGCAACATTCAATCCCGGCGAGGCATTGTCAGGCGTCTGGCCGCGTCCGGTCGGCCGGATCGAACGCGGCGCGCTCGCCGACCTGATCGTCGTACGGCGAGACGACGCCGACGTCCACCGCAACCTGATCGCGGCAACGGAATCCGACATCCGTCTCGTGATCATCGGCGGCCGGGCCCGGTACGGCCTGCGCTCATTGATGAAATCGCTCGCTCCGACCGCAACGCCGATCTCGGTCGGCCGGCTGTCGCGATCGGTCGACTACGGCGACTCGGCTGTCACCTGGGGATCCGTCCTTGCGGAGCTCGAGGAGATCCGCAAGGATCCGAACAGCGCTGCGGCTCGCGCCGCCGACACGTTCGGCGCTCTCGCTGCGGCCGACCCTGCCGGTTTCGATGCGCTCGCGGGTGGTGCGGACGGAGGCGGTCCGTTCGCTGACGACGTGTTCGTGCTGCTGCCCGACATGCCGGCACCTGAGCTCGACATCGCGGTGCGCCAGCGCGGCGCTTCGGGCGCAATCCCGACCCCGGTCACGGTGCCACCGCTGGAACCGCTGACCACCGGCACGGCCTGGTTCGACGCCGTCGACGCCAACCCCTTCCACCACGGCCTGCTCTCCGGCCTCCGCGCGTACGCCTGACGCGGCCGGGTTCGCGCGTACGCCTGACGCGGCGCTGAGGATAAGGCCTGTCGCCGGATGGCGGGCGGACTTCATCCACAGGCGGCCTGCTGCTTACCGTGAGTTATCCACCGTTGATGAATTCGTGATCCACGGGCGCGGAAATCACGGCACCATCCCTTCAGAGAGAGGGGAATGCGATGGCTGAACTCGACTGCGAGCCTGCGGACGTCAACGCGCTGGTCGCCTACCTGCGCGATATCGGGCACCACGAACTACTGACTCTGGAGGAGGTGAAGGAGCACTCGTACTGGATCGAGGCCGGCCTGCTGGCGGCCGAGCAGCTTGCCGAGGAACCGGACCGGCACGATCCAGCCGAGCTGCGGCAGGTGGTCGCGCTCGGCAAGGACTCGCGGCGGCGGATGATCGAGAGCAACCTGCGGCTGGTCGTGTCGTTGGCGAAGCGGTACACGGGGAAGGGCATCTCGCTGCTCGACCTGATCCAGGAAGGCAACATCGGGTTGATGCGAGCGGTCGAGCGATTCGACCACCGGCGCGGGCACCGCTTCTCGACGTACGCGATCTGGTGGATCCGGCAGGCGATCGGCCGCGCGATCTCGGACCGCTCGAGGCTGGTGCGGATGCCGGCACAGGCATACACGGACGCCTGCCGCCTGGCGTCGACCCGCCACGACCTCACTCAACGTCTCGGCCGCGAACCAACCACCGCCGAGCTGGCCAATGCGGCCGCTCTCACCGTGGCCCGAGTCGAGCGCGCGCAGGCGTGGCGGATCCACCCCGAGGCGCTGGACCTGGAGGAGAGCGAGCCTCTCGTCGACGATGAGTCCGTTGTCCTCCGCGCGGCCCTGCGCCGCGACATAGCCCACCAGCTAGAGTTCCTGGACGACCTCCACCGACAGGTCATCCACCACCGCTACGGCCTAGAAGGCCACACCCCTCGCACCGTCGACGAGACCGCCACTTACCTCAACCTCGAGCCCGACCACGTCCGCACCCTCGAACGAGAAGCCCTCCGCCAACTCCGCCGCCGAGCCCACCACCACCTCCGCGACTACGCCGCCTAACCCCACCACCCGCACCCGCACCCGACCGCCGGCCTCTTCCACAACCGCTCACGTTGGGTGCTTTGCCTGACCACCAACGGCCACCCGAAAGACAACCGGCAAAGCACCGAACGCGAGCTCCCCGCACCCACCAACAGCGCCCGCGGGAGCGGCACCTCCACGCAACTGGAATGATGAACACCGTGAGACTCAGGCGCACCTCCTGGCCGCGCGAACTGACCGAGGCAGTGACCGTCGCCTCCCGCCACTCCCCCGGCGGCAAGGAGGACATCCTCGCCGCCGTACGCCTGACCAACGGCCGCTGGGTCGCCGGCACCCGCGCAGCGGTCTACCTGCCGACCGCTTCCCCCGAGGGTGTCCGCCGCGTCGGCTGGGAGGCGATCGAGCGCGCCGGCTGGGACTCCGAGGCCTCCGTCCTGCACATCTACGAGACCACCCCGTTCGGCACCCCGCTCCGCGCGACCGACCTCACCGTCGACGACCCCGGCCGCTTCGGCCAGCTCCTGCGCGAACGCATCGACGCCAGCGTCCTCGTCCAGCGCCACGTCCCCCTCGCCGGCAAGCGCGGCGTACGCATCGTCGGCCGCCGCAACCCGGCCAACCCGGACGCCCCGGTCGCCTGGAACTTCGTTCTGGACAAGGGCTTGGAGCCCGACCAAACCGGCGTACTGGACGCCGCCGAAGAAGCCCTCAAGGCAGTCCGCGACGAGTTCGGAATCTGACGCCAGAACCACCCGTCAGCCGGCCCGAATCCTGCCCCGCAACCGGCGCCCAACCTGACCCGGAAGCCAAGACCCGTCTGACCGAATCTCATTTTTGTCGTTCGGCCCGGGCCTGCTAACCTACTCAGGTCCTCGGGGATCGGGGGCAGATTCACACCGATCCCGCGTAGCTCAATTGGCAGAGCAGCCGGCTGTTAACCGGCAGGTTACTGGTTCGAGTCCAGTCGCGGGAGCAACCCAAAGCCGGTTTCCCTCCAGGAACCGGCCTTTTTCATGCCGTACGCCGCCCCGCGGCCGAACCGAAACACGCGGTCCCAACGCCCGCCCCACACCCAAAATCCCAGGCCCGGACCGCCAGCCCGCCGTACGCCGCCCCATTCACGCGAACAGCCTCAGCCGTGCACGGCTGAGGCTGGTGGTCGCTCCAAACGCCCCGACCGCAGTTGATGCAGCAGTCAGGGCTCGCAGTTGTGGGTGGAACGTCTGCGGACGCTCAGCGACGGTTGTCCTTGCGGCGGTCGATGGCACGTTGAATGCGGTGCTCCGGCTGCCCGAGGATCTTCGCCAGCAGCGGCACGCGGTACTTGTATGCCGCGATCGCGCCGACCACGAGCACCAGGAATATGAACCAGCCCATCGGTCTTCCCTTCGTCCGGACCTGTCTCCATCATGCCCGTTCCGCCGTACCCACCCCTCAGTCAAACCCCTGACCCACCCCTGGTTTCGCACCTCCCGCACCCCTCTCGGATACGATCACCCGAGCACGGGGCGGTAGCTCAGCTGGTTAGAGCAGGGGACTCATAATCCCTGGGTCGCGGGTTCGAGTCCCGCCCGCCCTACTCGACAAAACTGCAGGTCAGAGGGAGACTACTCCTCCTGACTTGTCGGCAGAGGCGGCCTTCATGCCATGGTCTGTGCCATGAAGGCCGTGCAACCGTCCGTCCATCGTCGGTGAATCCCGAAGGTCCAAGCGGCAGCGGGGCTCGATCCGGCGTCTCAAGTCGGGATCGCTCCAGGTCCGTGTCTACGCCGGCGTCGACCCGGTGACGAAGAAGGACCTGTATCTCACTGCGGTCATTCCACCTGGACCGCGTCAGGAGAAGGACGCAGAGAAGGCGCGCACCCGGCTTCTCAGCCAGGTCGACGAGAAGCGCAATCCCAGGACGCGGGCGACCGTCGCCCAGCTCATGACGAGGTACTTATCGGTGCTCGATGCCGACACGCAGACCGTCCGTGGCTACCGGTCGAAGTACGAAACTCACATCAAGCCGCTGCTGGGCACGACGCAGCTGTCGCGCCTCGACGTCGAGACACAGGACACCTTCTACGCCGAGCTGCGGAGATGTCGCGTCCATTGCCAGGGACGCAACAAGGACATCGAGCATCGAACGAACCGTCCGCACCAGTGCGACGAACATGTCGGGGATCGTTGCCCCCGCAACAACCCGGAAGGGTGCCGTCGGTGTCGCCGGATATGCACACCCCACGTCTGCAAGGGCTTGGCCGACTCAACGGTGCGGCAGATTTACTGGATCCTGAGCGGCGCGCTGGATCGCGCTGTGGTGTGGGGATGGATCTCGGTCAGTCCAGCGGAGCATGCCGACAAGCCAGGCCTCCTGCGGCGAACCCTCAGCCGCCGACGGTCGACGAAGTTGGCCGGCTGATCGCTGCGGCATTCGATGAAGACGAAGACTGGGGACGGTTCCTCTCGACAAAGACCACCACTGGTGCCCGCCGAGGCGAAATCTGCGCCCTGCGCTGGACGGATCGGGAGCGCCGGCAAGGCGCAACGTCAGTCCTCAAGATCGAGCGCTCGATCTTCATCAATGACGACGGTGCGCTCAACGAGAAAGACACCAAGACACACCAACACCGCCGAATCATCCTCGATCCAGAGGACGATGCTGTCCTGGACGAGCAAGAAGCCGCCGCGAAACAGCGTGCAACAGAGGCGGGAATTGCCTTCAATCCCTCCGGTTACATCTACTCCCCCGTCCCCGATGGAAGCGTTCCCTTTCATCCAGACACCGTCAGCAAGCGCTATGCCCGGCTCGCGCGCCGGCTCGGTATCCGCCGTTCGCTCAAGAACCACCGCCACTACAACGCGACCGAACTGATCAACGCCGGCTACAACGTCCGTACAGCCGCTGGACGTCTGGGCCACTCGGGCGGCGGGACCACAACGCTCCGGGTGTATACGGCATGGTGGTCGGAGGCAGATCAGCGCGCCGCCGCCTCAACCCCCATCAGGTTGCCCCGGCCGAAGTCGTCGGCCACCAGTACCACGAGCTCGGCAGTTGAGGCGCCGAGTTCCACGGACACGAATCTTGAGACCTATCAACGTATTGCGGCCGATCTACGCGGCGCCATCGACTCCGGAATCCTGGCACCGGGCGATCCACTACCGGCCGAGAAGGCCCTGGCAGGCCGGTACGGGGTCGCTGCCAGCACGGCACACCGAGCTGTCGCGCTATTGGTCGCGGCAGGACTCGTCACAGCTTCACGCGGAAGACGCGCGACTGTTGCTGGAGGTAATGAGGCGCCAGTCGGGTCCGTCACCGATCTCGGAACACGGCGCACGTCACTGAATTGATTGACGGAGGCTAAGCGAAGCCGAGGTTGCCAACCGTGGACGCGAGATAGCGCAGTTGGTCGATCGTGCCGGGAAGGTTTCGCAGGGTCTCGCCGATGGCAGCCTCGATTGTCGCGCGGTCACCCATCCATCGGGTTGCGGTGGCCTCCCCCAGTGAGACCCGGATCCTCTCGCTGAGAACTTGGACGTGGTTTCTGGTCACGCTGAGGAAGACGTCCGGCCCGGCCCAGCCGAGATCACCACCGGCAGCGACGTACGCGGCGAGGATTCTCCTGACCCGCTCGGGCTCGCCGGCTCCGAAGATGTACGCGACCCGACCTGCCTCGAGGGCCGCATTGTCGGTCCGGACACTGTCCCAGTCCACCAGGATGGGGCCTGAGGGAGACATGACGATGTTGTGGCTCTTGAAGGCGCCATGAGTTGTCACGAGGTCGGGGGCGACGTCGCAGAGCTCTGCGATGCGTGCAGTGACCGCGAGGATGTGCGGAACGCAGTCCAGATACAGACCCGCCCACGAGGCGCCACGATTCCGGGCCCTGGCGAACCAGCCCTCCCAGGCCGCAGGCGATTGGACGGCTTGCCGCCACCACTGAGGCAAGCCGACCCGGCCGAGCGGCTGCAGCTGATGGACCTGCATCATCGTCCGGCCGAGCCATGTCGAAACGTCTTGGTCGGGCTGAGACGTTCGGTGCTCGATCCATCGGTAAACCCGAAACAGCCGATCCTCGATGCGGGTCACCCAACCCAGGAGAGGATCGGTTGGCGTGATCGGCATTGGCATGTCCACACCCGCCTCGAGTGCCTGGCGCTCGAACGCCATCGCGAACGCCAGCTGGTCGGTCAAGTGCTCGCCGTGGAACTGTCCACCCGTTGTCGGAAAGTACCCCTTGACGAAATAGCTTCCGGTCGTGGTGTTGAGCCGCCAGGCATCGTTGTCCCCGCGCCTGACATGGACGAGGCTGCCGTCAGGGTTGCCCAGATCGAACGCGAACGCGATTTCCTCCGGAGTCGGCGTGTACAAGTTTCCCTCCAAAACTGCCGTCGGCGTGCTGACTGTCGACTGGAGCGCCTGGCAGAAATCGAACCGACGACATTCACATTACGAGGAGGAACGACACCGTCGCATGGGCTCTCTACCACCGGTTTTGGAAACACGGCCGCCCGCAGTGTGCGCGAGATTCCCCATAAGTATCCGTCGTTTCGTGCCACGGGTAATGCCACGGCGTACGGCGTATCGCCTCGACACCCGACCAAGGTCAACAGGCCGGTTGCAGCAACGTGCAATGACTGGATTCGCCGGTGATGTCTGCCTACGCTCCGGAGGATGAACGGTGCCCAGAGCAACGACAACCGCCCTCGGCCCATCGACCCTCGGGGCTTGCCCGCTACGGTTCCGGGGCAGGTCACTCGGCGGTCTCATTTGTCTGGCGGGCCCCAGCCGTTGCCGCCGCGGCCTGGCTCGATCGTGCGACCGCCACGCCTAAGCCTCGGGACGCGTCCTTGCGGCGACGGATCGGGCATAGCTGTAACAGTTTGTAAGCAGTCAACGACTGACCGATAGGCCGGATGGGACGCGGTTGCCGACGAGGGACAGCCCTTCTCGGCCACCATCTAAGAGGTCGGGCGGACCCGGGACGTGCCGGTGGTGATCCTCAGCAGCACCGAGCCGGGACCCACCCCGGCCGACGTGACCGCCTGGCTGACCAACCCCCTCGGCCTCACCGGGCTGCTGGCGACCCTAACGACGCCGTGAACACCGGTGAAGCCCGACCATGCGTGCTGGTCATCGAGGACGACCCCGCGCTCAAGCAGGTACTGGTCGCCATGCTCACCCGCCACGATGTGATCGCGGTAACCGCCAGCACCGGCCAGGAGGCACTCCGGCTCAGCTTCCACATCGCCCCGGACCTGCTGCTGCTCGACCTGTTCCTTCCCGACCTCGACGGGTTCGCACACGTCAGCTCGCTGCGCGAAGACCCCCGCGTGCCGATGGTCATCTGCAGCGCCCTGGACCTCGACGACGACGACAAACAGCGCCTGCGGCTCGGCCACACCGAGTTCCTCACCGAGGCCCGAACACGCCCGAAGAGGTCGAACAACAGGTACTGGCCCTGCTCAACAGCGTCGTCACGTCACCGCGGCGATGAACCGGAACACACAACCGCTGGCCGGGAGCCCGGGCACAGCCTGCGACCGAGGGCCTCGGCGCTCCTCATCCACACCTGAGCCGCCACCCCATACGCACACGGCCGCGACAGCGGACTCCCCTCTGCCTTCGGGACGCATTTCAGGTCGAAGTAGCTAACGGCGGACGACGGCCACGCCTTCATGACGGCCCTATCCATAGCTGCAGTGCTGGCCTGCCGGCGCGCCGCCGTTCCGCTTCGCTGATCTCCCAGGCCGCGTTGACCAGGCCGATGTGGCTGAACGCCTGCGGAAAGTTGCCGAGCAGCTCGCCGGTCTTGGAGTCGACCTCCTCAGCCAGCAGACCCACGTCGTTGACGAAGGCGGCTGCACGTTCGAAGGTGGCCCGCGCGCGATCAACCTGTCCGGCCATCGCCTGGGCCTGAGCGAGCCAGAACGTGCAGAGCAGGAAGCTGCCCTCCTCTCCGGCGAGCCCGTCGACACCAGTCTCGGTGCGGTATCGATAGACCAGGCCGTGCTCGTCGGTGAGGCGCCGCTCGGTCGCGTCGATCGTGGCGAGGACGCGCGGGTCGTCAGCGGGAAGGAACCCGACGATGGGGATCATCAGGTTCGATGCGTCGAGATCGTGCGAGCCGAAGTACTGGGTGAAGGCGCCGACATCGTCGCTCCATCCCTCGCGCAGTACGGCCGCATGGATCTCGTCGCGGGTCCGCGCCCACGAGTCGACCCGGCCGGCAACCCCGAGACGATCGGACATGCTGACCGCGCGATCGAGCGCGGCCCAGCACATAACCTTCGAGTAGAGAAAATGCTGCGGATCACCGCGCACCTCCCAGATCCCGTTGTCCTTCTCAACCCAACGCCGAGCCGCGAGGTCGGCGCAACCCGCGAGGAAACGCCGGGTGTTGTCGTCGATGTTGCCGAGCAGTTCGACGAGCCGGAAAGCGGCACTCCACAGCTCTCCGTACACATCGATCTGCTGTTGATTCCACGCCCCGTTCCCCACCCGCACGGGTCGACTGTCTCGCCACCCCCGCAGGTGGGGCAGGGTGCGCTCGGTCAGATCACGCTCACCGCCGATACCGAACATGATCTGCAGCGGCTCGTCTCTGCTGAGTGTGGCGGCCGCGGCCAGGAAGGCGAAGAAGTCCGCCGCCTCGTACGGACACGCGGCCACCCAGAGCGCCTCCATGGTCAGGCTCGCGTCGCGGACCCAGGCATAGCGGTAGTCCCAGTTGCGCTCACCACCGACTGCCTCGGGAAGCGACGTCGTGGGTGCCGCGACGATGGCACCGCTAGGTTGGTATGACAGGGCGCCAAGAACCCGTCCGCTGTGGTGGACGAGGTCCTTCCAGGGCCCCTCGTACGCCTGGTGGTGGGCCGACCACGACTGCCAGGCTCTTACCGTCTCGTCGAGACGGTCACGCAGGTCATGCTGCGTCCACACGCGCGCCGGGGTCTCCTCCAGCGTCGAGCTGTGCATGCCGAAGTGCACGGTCTCTCCCGCGACCATCCGCAGCCGACCTTGCATGCCTCCACCCTCGAGCTTCAGCGGAGCGGGTGTGGTGAGCACCAGCCACTCCGCTCCGCGGCGCGACATCACGCCTCCGTCGACCGGGGTCAGGATTGGGGAAATCAGGCCGTATTCTGGATGCGGCCGGTAGGCGATCTCCAGCTCGACGCTTCCGGTTTCGCAGGCGACCCGTCGGACGAGTACGTGCGGAGCCCCGGCCCCCAGCCGGTGATCGTCATTGTCCGGGCCAACGAGCAGGGCGTCGGTGACTACCGCCACTCCCGTGTCGGTTTGGAACCGCGTCCCGAGGACCATAGTTCGATCCACATAGCGGCGCGTCACGCTGAATGGACTTGATGGCCGGATCGACCAATGACCCGCCTTGTCGTCGAGCACCCGGGCAAAGACAGCCGGGCTGTCAAACCTCGGGAAGCACAGCCAGTCGACCGAGCCGTCGCGACCCACCAGGGCTGCCGAGTGCCGGTCGGAGAGCAGCGCGTAGTCGGCGATGGGCGTCGTGCTCATGACAGACAGCCTGACACTCCCCGCCAGCGAAGGCGACGGCCTGACAGCGTGACTCTCCCCAGGTCGCCGACCGGTTCACGACGGGGATCGCGCCCGGTCCGGGCTGGCCAACGGGACGAGGCTGGCGTCGCCGATCCGCTGACGCCCGCGAGCGGCCGGATCGCTACGCCGATGGCCGGCCCATGACCGGTCGACCCTGGGATGGACAGGTCGTAGGTACGGCGGCCGGCGATGCTGGCGACGACGGTGTCCTGGCTGTCGGCGTGCACGTCCCGGCCGC
>Ga0137372_10001952_pt1 | contig 19932 bp, 10 predicted proteins | sample SagtaG_6_FD_104911 | JGI IMG/M metagenome (GOLD analysis project Ga0137372, IMG submission 104911) | Vadose zone soil microbial communities from Sagehorn Ranch, Mendocino, California, USA - Sage1_R_60_16 metaG | ecosystem: Environmental > Terrestrial > Soil > Vadose zone | place: USA...
GACCGCCGCACCGGAGCGTGCCGGATGAGGACGCGGTCGGCCGGCCCGGCCGTCCTCGGTACCGAAGACGTAGCCGAGAGCGGCGCCGGCGCCTTCTGGGGCGAACCACCGGTCCCACCGTGGGCGCTTGCGGGCCGGGTGTCGTCGAGGTCGCCGAGCGGATGTCTCGGGCCGGCCGCGGGGTGAGGGGCGTGATGCGCGTGCTGATCGGCCGGTCGTTTCCAGTCGGGAGGGGGTGAGCGCGAATGGTCGTCAACGAAACGCTTCTCGTGGACTGCGTACGTTCGGTGCTCGCGCACCACGACGCGAACGACTGGCAGGTCGAACCGGACGGGTTCTGGTGCGCGGTCCGGCCGCCCAGCCGTCCCCGGCGGGTACAGGGCTGGAAACTGCACCTGTCCGCCACTCCCCTGTCGGCGCCGCTGGTGCTGGCGAGGTCGGCCGGGGTTCTGGTGCGCCACCGATGTCCGTTCAAGTTCGCCCGGACGCTCGACACGGTGACCGACCTGGTCTCCGCCCGATATGACCGCGGCGCCGGCGGAAAGTTCCTTACCGTCTACCCGGACGGCGACGACCACGCGCTGCGCACCCTGGCCGAGGAACTGCACGAAGCGACGGTGGGCCTGCCGGGGCCCGGGATCCTCTCCGACCGGCCGTACCGGCCGGGCAGCCTCGTGCACTACCGGTACGGCGCGTTCCGCGGCGTACCGATGCTCAGCAACGACGGCACTTATGAGGCGATGCTGGTAGCGCCGGACGGCACGCTGGCGCTCGACCGGCGCGAGGCGTGGTTCGCCCCGCCGTCCTGGGTGCCGCGGGATCCGTTCGCGGCCGAGCCCGCGGGTCCGGCACCTGCCGCCGCGAGCGCGCCGCGAACGGTCCTGCTCGACGGGCGGTACGCGGTGCGGGAGGTTATCCGCCACGCCTTCACCGGTGGCGTCTACCGCGCGACCGACCAGGACACGGGAGCGCCGGTCATCCTCAAACAGGCCCGGCCGCACACCGGCGCCGGCGTGACAGGGCGCGACATCCGCGACGCCCGGCGCCATGAGGCGCGGATGCTGGAGGTGTTTGCGCCCTCCGGCCGCACCCCGCGCCCGGTCGGTGTCTTCGAACAGCAGGGCGACCTGTTCCTGGTGCAGGAGGAGATCCCTGGCGTCACGCTGCGCCGCTGGGTGTCGGAGCAGATCGCGCCGGACGACGGCGGCGCGTGGGGCCTTCCGCCGGCCGTCGCCGCGCGGCTCGCCGGCCGGCTCGTCGACCTGCTCGGGTCGGTGCACGCCAACGGGTTTGTGGTCAGGGACTTCAGTCCCAACAACGTGATGGTGACCCCGGACGGCGACCTACGCCTGATCGACCTGGAGATGCTCGCGCGGCCCGGCGACCGCGTCAACCGCGCGTACACACCGGGCTATGCGGCGCCCGAGCAGGTGCGTGGCTCGCGCTTCGGCGCGGCACCGCCGCCCACCGCGGATCTCTACAGCCTGGGCGCCACGCTGTTCTACCTGGTGAGCGGCGTCGACCCGCTGCTGCCCCGCGACGAGCCCGAGGAGCGCCCGGACAGCTCGCGCATCGAGGTCTGGCTCGGGCACCTCGGCGCCGGCAACGCCGCGGCCCGCCTGCTGAGCCGGATCATCGTGGCCCTGCTGGACCAGGACCCGGCGCGGCGCCCCAACCTCGACACTGTACGGGAACTCGCGGTACGGGAACTCATCGACGCCACACCCGAGGCGAGCGGTGCGCCCGCCTCCCCCGGCCGGCTCGCCGACGCGGACCTGAAGCGGCTGGTCGACGACGCGCTCGACCATCTCGTCGCCACCATGCACCCGATCGCCAGCGCCGACACGGGCGAGCCCGAGCGGCTCTGGCCGTCCGAGGGGTTCGCGGCCACGACCGACCCGCTCAACGTGCAGCACGGTGCGGCCGGCGTCCTGGGCGTACTGACCCGCGCCTACGCCACTGCGCCCGAGCCGCGCCTGCGGGCTGCCGTGGCGACCGCGGCCGACTGGATCGCCCGCCGGATCACCCGCGAACCGCGTACCCTCCCGGGCCTGTACTTCGGCCGCAGCGGCACCGCCTGGGCGCTGCTGGAGGCCGGTGGGGCGCTCGGCGACGACCGGCTGCTGGATCTCGCCGTCGACCTGGCCCGGCGGATCCCGGCGCGGTGGCCGAACCCGGACGTCTGCCACGGCACGGCCGGCGCGGGCCTGACCCAGCTACGGTTCTGGGAGATCACCGGCGCGGACGACTTCCTCGATCGGGCCCGGCAGGCGGCGGACGCCGTGTGCGCGGCCGCCGAGCAGCGGGACGGCGCGGTGCTCTGGCCCATCCCGCACGACTTCGCCTCGGCCCTCGCCGGCGTGGTCCACTTCGGCTTCGCGCACGGCGTGGCCGGTGCCGGCGCATTCCTGCTGGCCGCCGGCCGGGCCACCGGGGAGACCCGGTACAGCACGTTGGCCGCCGCGGCCGCCGACACCCTGCGATCGGTGGTCGAGGTCGACCGGGGCGCCGCCTTCTGGCCCAGCGGTGTGGACGGCGGTCCCCCGAGAACCAACTGGTGCAGCGGCTCGTCCGGTGTGGGGACCTTCGCCGTACGGCTGTGGCAGCACACCGGCGAGGACCACCTCCTGGAGCTGGCTACGCAGGCGGCACTGGCCGTCCGCCGGTCCCGGTGGCAGGAGGGCACCGCGCAGTGCCACGGGCTCGCGGGAGACGGCGAGTTCCTGCTCGACCTCGCCGACGCTACCGGGGATGAGCGGTACCGCGACTGGGCCGAGGAGCTCGCCCTCAGCATTCACGTACGAAACACGCTGCGCGACGGGCGGATGCTCGTCCCCGACGAGACCGGGACGACCGTGGTGGCCGACTTCGGTACCGGTCTGGCCGGCGTCCTGGCCTTCCTCCTGCGCCTGCGCGACGGCGGCCGGCGGCTGTGGCTGCCCGACTCGATCAGCGGTCCGGACAACCCCTGATCTTCCGCACCGGGGTGCGCAAAGCCGCCGGTGCGGAAACCCCGACCCGAACCAAGCGACGGAAGGAGGTGATTTCGAATGGAGATCAACGTTTCCGCTCTGCAGCTCCTGCGCGAGGCCAACGCCGAGGCCAAGCGCTTCCCGTGCTGCTGCACCTGCGTCGAGCTGTAAGTCCAGTCGCCGCGAGCCACCGTGTCCATTCGGGGGACGGTGAACCGCGGTCCAGGTGAGGGCTTCCCGTCCGGTTCGGGAAGCCCTCACCGCACGGTAGCGCGCCGCACCGCTCAGGAGCCGCACCGCTCGGGAGCCGCACCGCTCGGGAGCCGCACCGCTTTGGAAAGGACAACGGCAACCATGGCCCCTTCCGCATCCCCGCCGGGCGGCGCCGTCCGGCCCGGCCTCTGGCGGCTGGTCCGGCTCGCGCCGGCAAGCACCGCGCTGACCACGGCGTGGGTGGTGCTCGCGGCGGCCGGCGCCCTGTTGGTTCCGGCGGTCTCGGGCCGCGCCGTGGACGCGGTGCTGACCGGACGCGGCCACGGTGCCGCGCTCGCGGCGCTCGCGGGACTCCTCGCCCTCCGGCTGGTGGCCGAGGCGTGCGGCGGAGTGTCGCGGGTGGACACCACCACGCGGGTCCAGGGTCGGCTGCGGTACGCGTTGCTGCGCCATGTCTTCGCCCTTGGCGTGCCCGGCGCGCGCCGCTACCCGACCGGAGACCTGGTGACGCGGCTGACCGCCAACGCCGCGACCGCTGCCGGCGCCGTTCCAGCGCTCGTGAACGCCGCGGTGGCGACCGGGACCTCGCTGGTCGGACTGATCGCCCTCTGCGTGATCGACTGGCGGCTCGCCGTTGTGTTCGTGCTCGGCGTCGCCCCGGCGATGCTTCTCCTGCGCCGACTGATGAGCCAGGTGACCGGCGCCTACACCGACTACCTCACACACGTCACCGCGATCGCGGCACGGCTCACCGACGCGCTCGCGGGCAGCCGGACGATCAGGGCGTCCGGCACCGCCCAGCGCGAGATCGCACGCACCCTCGCCCCGCTGCCCGAGCTCACGAAGGCCGGGATGCGCACCTGGGAGGTGCAGCGCAACGCCTCGTGGCAGGTCGGTCTCGTGCTGACCGCGGTGCGCGTGGCGGTACTGCTCGTCGCCGGCATCAGCGTCGCGCAACGGCGCATCACGCCCGGAGAGTTCCTCGCCTCGTCGCTGTACCTCACGTTCGCGCTCGGATTCGTCTCCCAGGCGGACAACCTGCTCCGCATCGGTCACGCGGCAGCCAACGCCCGGCGGGTACACGAGGTGCTCGCCGAACAGCCGCAGGTCGGCCCGGAGGCGGGGCACGAGCGCCGAGCCACCGGGCTGCCACCCGGACCCGGGGCGCTCTCCCTACGCGGCGTCTCGGTGCGGATCGCCGACCAGACCGTGCTGGATCGGGTCGACCTCGACGTGCCGGCGGGCGCCGCGGTCGCCGTGGTCGGGCGCTCCGGATCGGGCAAGACAACGCTCGCCCTGCTCGTGGGACGCCTGCTCGACGCCGACGCGGGCCGGGTGCTGATCGACGGCGCGCCCACGGACGCGGTCGAGCCGGCCGGCCTGCGTCGCGAGGTCGCCTACGCCTTCGACCGCCCGGTACTGCTCGGCGAAACCGTACGGCAGGCACTCACCTACGGCGTACCGCACGCCGCCGGATCCGACGTCGAGCAGGCGGTCCGGCTCGCCCAGGCGGGCGACTTCATCCAGCGGCTACCCGGCGGCCTCGACACGCCGCTCGCGGACGCCCCGGTCTCCGGCGGGGAGCTGCAACGCCTGGGGCTGGCCCGGGCGATCGCGCACGGCGGGCGGGTCCTCGTGCTCGACGACGCCACGTCCAGCTTGGACACGGTCACCGAGGCCAGGGTGGCCGACGCCCTCTCCACCGGGCTCGCCGGGCGTACCCGTCTGATCATCGCCCATCGCGCGACCACTGCGGCCCGCGCCGACCTGGTGGCCTGGCTCGACGGCGAGCGCATCCGCGCGCTGACGCCGCACGACATTCTGTGGGACACCGAGCCGGAGTACCGGGCGGTCTTCGCGGCAGACTCCGCCGCTCTTGATTCCGCCGCTCTTGATTCCATCGCTCTTGATTCCACCGATCTTGATTCCACCGATCTTGATTCCACAGTGGACGAGGTGAACGCATGACCCGCACGCCTGGCAACCGCGCCGGATCCGCCCTGCTCCGGCGCGAGCTACGCGCCCGCCAGAGCGTACTGACGCGCATCCTGGCCTGGTCGGTCGTGGAGTGCCTGCCGTCGCTGCTGTCCGGGCTCGCGGTGTCCGCCGCCATCGACCGCTTCCTGGCCCGCCAGGTGCTCGCCGGCCTCGGCTTTCTCGCGCTGCTCCTGGCCGCCGCGGGCATCGGGGCGCTGGCCACCAGGCGGCTGTTCCCGTGGCTGGCCGAGGTGGTGGAGCCGGTACGCGACGCGTTCGTCACGGCCGTCGTGGAGGGTGCGGTCGCGACGGCCGTCCACTCGTCCAGGCCGCCGGACACGGCCGGCGTGTCACGCCTCACCGAGCAGGTCGACGCGGTCCGCAACATCCTCTTCGGCCTGCTGCGCTCGGTCCGCCAGACGGCTTTCACGTTCGCCGCCGCGCTCGCGGGACTCGCGGTGCTCGCCCCCGTGGTCGCCCTGGCCACGGGTACGCTCGCCGTGCTCGCACTGGCGGCCTTCGCGCTGCTGCTGCCTGGCCTGGCCGCCCGGCGCAGAGCCGTTCTGCTGGCCGACGAGGAGGTGGCGCGACGCGCCGGCACCACCTTCGCGGGAATCCGCGACGCCATCGCCTGCGCCGGCGAAGACCGTGCCGTCGGCGATGTCGGCTGGGCCGTGGACCGGCAGATCGCGCTCAGCCGGGCGCTTGCCCGAGCCGGTGCCGTGCGCACGCTGGTCGTGTTCACCGGGGGCCAGCTCCCGCTGGTGGCGCTGCTGGCCGCGGCGCCGTGGCTACTGCGCCACGGGGACCTGACGTTTGGTGAGGTGGTGGGCGCGGCCACGTACCTGACGGTCAGCCTCGAACCCGCGCTGCGCAGCCTGGTCGAGGTGATCGGCGGGTCAGGCCTCGACCTGTCCGTCCATCTGCGCCGGCTCGGCGAGGCCTTCGCCCGTCCGCAGCCGCCACAGGACGGCGACCGCGTCGCGACGCAGCGGTGCGATCTGGCGATCCGCGACCTCACGTTCGCGTACGGACCACACGCGAAGCCGATCGTCGAGAACCTGGACCTGACGTTTCCCGACGGCGGCCATGTCGCCGTGGTCGGCTCCAGCGGGATCGGCAAGTCGACGCTGGCCAGCCTCCTCACCGGGCTGCTGAAGCCGCAGCAGGGCAGCGTCCAGCTCGGCGGACGCGACCTCGGCCAGATCCGCGAGGCGGACCTGCGCCGGCTGCTCGGCCTGATCCCGCAGGAGGCGTATGTATTCGCCGGCTCGCTGCGCGAGAACCTGACCTATCTCGCACCGCACGCGGGCGAGCGCGACCTGGCGGCGGCGATCACCGCCGTCGGCCTGGACCGGCTCGTCGCGCGACTGGGCGGCCTCGACGCCCAGGTGACCGCCGGCGAGCTGTCGGCCGGCGAGAAGCAGCTCATCGCCCTCGGGCGGATGTACCTGTCGCCGGCCCGCGTCGTCATCCTCGACGAGGCCACCGCGAACCTCGACCCGGTGGCCGAGGCGCGCGCGGAGGCGGCGTTCGCCCGCCGACCCGGCACCCTCATCGTCATCGCGCACCGGATCAGCTCGGCTCGCCGGGCCCAGCAGATCCTGCTACTGGACGGGGACAGCGTGCACCGGGGTACCCACGACGACCTCGTGCGGACCTCGCCGCTCTACGCGGATCTCGTGGGGCACTGGGACGTCCGTGAGCCGGCGGCGGCCCGGCTGTCCTGACCGGGCTGTCCTGACCGGGCCGCTGTCAGGGCTACCGTCATGGAGCCGTCACGGCCGCGACTCCAGATGCGTGCCGGCGGTCATGGCGCAGACCAGCTCCACGCGCGTGGTCAAGCCGAGCTTGGCGAACGTGCTGGACAGGTGTGCCTCGACGGTCCGCGGGCTGAGGTGCAGTTCGGCGGCGATCTGGCGATTGCTCATCCCGCGGGCGACCAGGACGGCCACCTCGCCTTCGCGCCTGGTCAGCGGAGCGGGCGCACCGGCGGCCGCCGCCATGCCATCGGGTGTCGCGCTACCGGGTGTCGGGCCGCTGCCTGTCGCGCCGTTGGCTGTCGGGCCACTACCTGGCGCGCCGTTGGTTGGCGCGCCGTTGGTTGACGCGCCGCCGGGTGTCCCAATACGCCGCCGGCGCGGCTGCCGGGCGTTCATCCGCCGCTCCTCGCGTGCGGCGTCCGCCAGGTACTGTCCGGCTCCGCATTCCTCGAAGCGCGCCCGCGCCAGCGCGAAATGCTCCCGGGCCAGGTCGAGCTTCCCGAGCGCCGCGTACGCCCGGCCGGCCACCAGGCGGGCGTGGCCGGCGTCGAGCCGGTCGCCACTGTCGTCCAGTGCCACCGCCGCATCGGTCGCCAGCGTCGCCGCGGCGGCCGGGTCGTCGGCCAGGACGGCCACCGCGTGCGCCAACCGGGCGGGTCCGGCGGCGGCCGGCATGCCCAGCCGGTCGGCCACCACGCCGGCCCGGCGCGCCCAGCGTTCGGCCTCGGCGGTGTTTCCGCGCCCGGCCTCCGTGGTGGCCAGCAGTCGGTACCGGCGCGGCTGCGAGGTCGGATCGAGGTCGGCCACCAAAGGCCCGCCGCACGACGCGGTCAACAGCGCGCCGCCGCCCGCCGGGTCGCCCGCCGCCAGATACGCCTCGGCGAGCAGGGCGGACGCGAGTGCGCCGTGCCGGTCCACGGGTGGCGCATCCGGTCCGATCCCCAGCCGTTCGATGCCCAGCCGTTCGATGCCCAGCCGTTCGATGCCCAGCCGTTCGATGCCCAGCCGTTCGATGCCCTGCCGTCCGATTCCCTGCCGCACGTCACCTCGCGCGGCAGCGATCCAGTCGCCGCCGGCCCGCGCGGCCACGCGCAGCTGGTTGCGCCCGGTCGCGTGGGCGGATGTCAGGGCTTCCGCGAACAGCTCGCCCGCCTCGACCAACCGCCCGCTGCGCCCGGCGACCACACCGCGCGCCAGCAGGAGCTCGGCCAGGACATGGTGCTGGCCGGTCCGGGCCACCAGTCGCAGCGCGCGGTCCAGATGCCGACCGGCCACGTCCAGCCGGTCGCCCGACAGCTCCGCCCAGCCCAGCCACACCGCAGCCTCGATCTGGTACGACAGTTCGCCGTCGATCGACGCATCGACCAGCTCGCCGGCCTCGCGCAGGCACGCCAGCCGCCGCTCGCCGGTGTCCGTACCCGTATCGGTGGCCACCGGCGCGGACAGCACCCAGACGGCCAGCGCTGCGGCGAGCATGAGGTCGTCACCCGCGCCACGGGCGGCGGCCACGGCGTCGTCCGCCGGCCCCGGATCGCCGAAGGAAGCGGGGTCCATCATGGACGCTGCCGCGAGTTCGAGCTTGAGCTCCGCGACGGCGTGCCGACCCTGGTGGTCGACGCTGTCGAGCTCGGCGCGCAGCAGCGCCCGGGCTTCGCGGTGCCGGCCAAGGAGCCGCTCGACCCGGGCGGCGACGGCGACCGTGCGGGCGCGTACATCCGAAGGCTCCCCCGGCAGGAGCGGAATGATCTCGTGGACGAGGTCGCGACTTTCCAGCAGGCGGCCGCTCGCGCTCAGGGCACGGGCCCGCGCGGCGAGCAGCCGCATCCGGTAGGACGCGTGCCGGGGCTCCGCCGGCAGCAGGCGCAGCGCGGCGTCGAGCCACCGGGCGGCGATCCGGGGTGCGGCCCCCATCATCGCGCTCGCCGCGTGCACGAGTACGTCCAGCGCCTCCCGGTCGCCGCCCGCCGCAGCCTGTGCCAGATGCGGTGCGCGGCGCAGGGTCGAGGCGCCCCGCTGGGCGAGGCTGCTCGCGGCCCGCCCGTGTGCGGCCAGGCGCCAGCCGGCGCCGGACGACTCGTAGGCGGCGCGCCGCACCAGCGGGTGCCGAAACTGCAGGCGCCCCTCGGTCGGTCCGGGGCGCACGAGGTCGCGGTGCACGAGCACGTCGAGCGCGGCCAGCACGAGGGCGAGGTCGACCTCGGCGATGTCGGCGACAAGCTCGGGTTCGAACCGCACGCCCGCCACGGCGGCGGCGTGCGCGACCAGCTGGTGCGGCGGTGCCAGCGACGCCAGTTCGGCGGCCAGCGCCGGGGCAGGCTCCGCACGGGTCGCCGCCGTCAGGTAGCAGGGGTTCCCGCCGCTGGCCTCGTAGCGACGTAGCTGGGCCGAGCGGTCGGGCTCAGCGGCCAGCAACGGGCCGGCCTCCTCGAACGTCAGCGCGCCCGGCTCGACGGTGTCGACGAAGCCGTCACGGGCGGCGCCGGCCAGGACCGCCGCGATGCGTGCTGGGACCTGGCGCGGCCGGTACGCCATCGCCACGACGAGCGGCACCTGCGGCCGGCAGCGCAGCAGCGACTCGCACCATCGCGTCGAGTCCTCGTCGGCAGCGTGCAGATCATCGAGTACGAGCAGGAGACCCGGTGGCTCGACGGTCTGTTCGAGCAGAGTCCGCAGCGCACCGTGCACCCGATGGTGGTCGGCCTCTCCCCCGCCCCCGCGCGTCGGCGTGACCCGGCGCAGCAGGGTCAGCTCATCTGCGCCGAGCGCGTTCGCCCCCGCGCACCGTAGCTGCTCGTCGACCACGCCGCCGAGAAGACCGAACGGCACCGGACGCTCGAAGGGCGTGCCGGCGCCCCACCGTACGGTCCAGCCACGCCGCGCCGCCCCGGCCGCCACCTGGCGCAGCAGCGCCGTCTTACCGATCCCGGGTTCGCCCGGGACGGTCACCACGCGCGCACCGCCACCACCGCCAGCGCCCACGGCCGCGATGATCTCTTCGAACCCTGCCAGCTCTGCCGCCCGCCCGACGAAGCCTCCGACAGAGCCTCCGGCAAGGCCACCCGACGCTGTCGCCGACTTCGGTACGATCTGCCCCATCATCGTCCCCCCGAATGACGCCTGCGACGGAAGCGTCCACCCGGGAGGCAGATCCCCGCATGGGGGCACGGCACCCAGTTTCCCCGCGACCCTGTCGGCTGCGCGACGCCGGGAAACCGATCCCTTCCGTCAGAACCGTCCGGGTGAGGGGTCACAAGGAGCACCGGGACAGCCGGGCGCGCGGCAAATGCGGGGGCCGTGCCCCCATGTGCGGGCCGCCGGCGCCTGCGACCGTGTCCCACATGCGACAGCATGGCCGGCAAATGGCGAAGACAGCGGCAGACGCGAGAACAGCGGATGCCAGAACACCGGATCCGCGAACACCAGATCCGCGAACACCAGCGTCGGCGGGCCGGTGCGCCGGCTTCGGCCTTCCGTGGCCGGGACCGACGGCGCCGCGCAGTGTCCGGAACCGCAGCGTCCCGAACGGCAGCGTCCCGAACGGCAGCGTCCCGAACGGCAGCGTCCCGAACGGCCGATTCCCGACAGTCCGGAAGACGAATATGGGGGCCTGGCCCCCATACAGCGCGCCCGCGCGAATGGCATCCTCGACGCCGTGACCACGATGACGCCGAGCGGCCAGCCGCTGGCTGCCGACGCGACGTGGTGGGCGCGTGCCTTGACGCTGGCGGAGCGCACGGCGGCGGGCGGCCGCACCGGACGGCGCGGCACCCCGACCGAGCGGGACCGGCGCCGTCTCGAGCGCTGGCGAGCCGCCCACGACCTGGGTGCGCGCGGGCAGTTCGGGCATCGGCTCGCCGCTGTCGACCTCGACGAGACCACCCTGCTCGCGTTGCTGGCGGAGCCGCCCGCGGCCCTCGCCGCCCGCACCGCGCCGCCGGAGTGGGCAGCGTTCGTCGAGCACGCACTCCAGCGGGTCAACCCATCCGGCCGGGTACCCGACGGCGAGCTGACCTGGTACGCGGGCTTCACCGCGATCGTCGCGCCGTTCGTGGCGGCGGCCGCTGACCGGCTTGAGGGCGCGGCAACCGGTGCCGGAGCCGCCGCGGTGGCCGACCTCGCGGCCGTCCGTCGCGGCTTCGCCGAGTACCTGACCGATCTGCTGGTACGCCGGGCCGCCCGCACCCTGGTCCTGGAGCTGAACGTCCTGCGGGTCACCGAGCGGTTGGCGGGCGGCACCCCGCAACAGCGGTTCGCGGCGTTCGTCGAGCGGATAACCGGTCGCGACGGGCTCGGCGCGCTGCTCGGCGAGTACGCGGTGCTGTCCCGCCTGATCGGCCAGTCCTGCCTGAACGCCGCCGACGCCTACGCCGAACTGCTGGTGCGGCTGGTCGCCGACCGGGAGGCGCTCGCCGGTGAGGTGCTCGGCGGGGCGGATCCGGGCCCGCTGGTCGCGGTCGACGTGCGCGGTGACGGTCATCGGCACGGCCGTTCGGTGGCCCTGTTGCGCTTCGCCGGCGGCGCGCGGGTGGCGTACAAGCCGCGGCCGGTGACCATCCACGCCCGCTTCAACGAGCTGGTCCGCTGGCTGGAGACCAGGACCTCCGGCCTGCGGTTGCGTACCCTCGCGGTCCTCGACCGGGGCGAGTACGGCTGGGTGGAGTTCGCGCAGCACCGGCCGTGCGCCGACGACGACGAGGTGGCGGAGTTCTACCGCCGCCTCGGCGCGCTGCTGGCCCTGCTGTACGCCCTCGACGGCACCGACGTGCACTGCGAGAACCTCGTCGCCTGCGGTGACCAGCCGGTCCTCGTCGACCTGGAGACGCTGCTGCATCCCACGCTTCCCGCCACAGGGCCGGCGGCGAACGATCCAGCGGCGGCCGCGTTGGCGTCCTCAGTGGATCGCATCACGCTGCTGCCCCGGCTGCTGGTTGGCGAGCACGGCGCGCTGGACGTGTCCGGGCTGGGCGGCGATCCCGACGTACGGCATCCCTTCGACGTGGTGGCCTGGCAGGCGGATGGCACCGACGAGATGCGCCTGGTCCGCCGGCCCACCCGGTTCACCGGCGCGGAGAACCGTCCGGTCAACGGCGACGGGGAGGTCGATCCGGGCGCGTACGTGGAGGTGCTTCTCTCCGGTTTCCGCGCTGGCTACGACGCGATCGTTGCGCACGGCGCGGACCTGCTCGGCCCCGGCGGGCTCCTGGCGCGCTGCGCCGAGGACCGCACCCGGATGGTGCCCCGGGCGACCCGTACGTACGCGACGCTGCTCGACGAGTCCACCCACCCGGATCTGATGCGCGACGCCCTCGATCGCGACCGCATTCTCGACGCGCTGTGGGCCTCATCCATCGGCGACGACGTCCGCCACCGGCTCGTACGGCACGAGATCGCGGATCTGTGGGAGGGCGACGTCCCGCTGTTCCTTGCGCGGCCGGGCTCCCGGGACCTGTGGACCGGCGACGGCGAGCGACTGGCCGGCCTGCTCGCCGAGCCGAGCCTGGCGCGGGTCGTCCGCAAGATCAGTGGGATGGGCGAGCTGGACCGTTACGACCAGGAATGGATCATCCGGGCGTCGATGGCGACCCGGGCGACCGCGGACGCGCACGACGCCAAACGGCTCGTCCTCGGCGCGGGACCGGCTGTCCTGCCCGACCCGGATCGGCTGCTGGCCGCGGCGCGGGCGATCGCCGACCAGCTGGTGGCCCGCGCGTACCGGGACGGGGGGCGGGTGAACTGGTTGGGTCTGGAGGCGCTCGAAGGTCGGCACTGGATGGTCCGCCCGCTCGGCGCCGGCTTCGCCCACGGGTACACCGGTGTCGCGCTGTTCCTGGCTCAGATCTCCGCACTGACCGGCGCGCCGGGTTACGCCGAGTGTGCCCGGGACGCAGTCAGTCCGGTGCCGAAGCTGCTGGCCGGCATCGCCGCGGAACCGCTGGCGCCGGCGCTGGTCGGGTGCGGTGGTTTCGAGGGGCTCGGGGGTGTCGCGTACGGGCTGAGCCGCCTCGCCGTCCTGCTCGGGGACGCGGAGATCGCCGGCTGGGTGGTCCAGGCGGTGGACCTGACGGCTGCCGCGAGCGCGGCGGCGGAGCACGACGGCGTAGCCGAGGGCCTGGCCGGCTGTGTCGCCGCGATGCTGGCGGTCCATCAGGCGACCGGGCTGCCGGCGGCCTGGCAGACCGCGTCACGATGCGCGCAGCGGCTGGCGGGGTCGGACTCCATGCCTGTCGATCACATACCTGTCGATCACATGGCTGTCGATCACATGGCTGCCGGTCGCGGCTTCGCGAACGGCGCGGACGGGCTGGGCTGGGCGCTGCGCCGGTTCGCGATGGCCGGCGGCGGCGAACGCTTCGCCCGCGCCGGGGCCGCGATACTGGACCGGGCCAACGGGGCCGCCATGCTCGACCGGGCCAACGGGGCCGCCATGCCGGACGGCTGGTGCCGGGGCTTGGCCGGCCGGGTTCTGGCCCGCGTCGGGGAGCCGACTGCTCGCCACGCGCGGCTCGGCCTGGATGCCATGCTCGGTGGTGCGCCACTGGCGAACCACAGCCTGTGTCACGGCGAGTTGGGAAACCTGGAGCCGTTGATCGTTGCGGCGAGCCGGGGTGACCGGTCGGCCGCGACGAGCCTGGGCGCTCGCACTGCCCAGGTACTCGGCGCGATAGAACGGTACGGCGCCCGGTGCGGCACACCGGGCGGTGTGGACAGTCCGGGTCTGCTGACCGGGTTGGCGGGAATCGGCTATGGACTACTCCGCGTAGGATTCGCCGGTCGGGTGCCATCGGTACTGCTGCTGGAGCCCGACCGGGTTTGACCGGGAAGATATTCGACAACTGGGGGGCACGCATGCACGGAGAGGAACTGGCCCGAAGCTGGAAAGATCCCGAGGGCCGGGAAGAGCCGACCGAAGAGCATCCCGCGGGGCGCATCGGGCTGCGCGCTCGGGCACAGATGGGCGCGCGGGCCGCTCTGCTGTCGGGCCTGGTGCTGGCCACGGCGGTGACCGCCAGCCTGCCACCGGACACCGGCGACCCGAGCATCCTGCCCACGATCGGGCGTGGGTAGCACCGCACCGTCACTTTTCCGTCGTTGCCGCGTCAGCCCTGGCATTTGTCACATCCGGGGCTGACCGGCCCGATCATCCGCCGGTAGCCTGCCCGCATGCAATTGAGCGCACCGGCTCTCATCGGCCGCCATGCCGAACTCGCCGCGCTCGACGCCGCTCTGGAGCGGACCGTGAAGCGGCGTGGCGGTGCCGTTTTCCTCACCGGCGAGGCCGGGATCGGCAAGTCCCGGCTGGCCCGGGAGACCGCGAGCCGTGCCTTCTCGACCGGCATGCGGGTGCTGCGCGGGCGGGCCAGCACGCTCAGCACGGCGGTGCCGTTCCGCCCGCTCACCGAGGCGCTGCTCGGTCTGTTCCGTAACGGCGAAGCGCCCGACTATCCCGAGCTCGTGCCGTACCGGCCGGTTCTCGGCCGGCTGATCCCGGAATGGCACGAGCCGTCGCCTACCGGCGGTGGTGAGTCCCTGGTGATCCTCGCCGAGGCGGTGCTGCGCCTGCTCGCGCTGGCCGGCCGCGACGGTGGCTGCCTGCTCGCGCTCGACGACCTGCAGGATGCCGACGCCGAGACGCTCACGGTCGTCGAGTACCTGGTCGACAACCTGGAACGGCAGCCGGTGCTGCTGCTGGCGACGATGCGTGCGGAGAACGGGCCGGCCTTCGACCTGGTCAGCGGCGCCGGGCGGCGGGCCGCCGCAACGCTCGTGCCGCTGCGCCCGCTGGACGGCGAGGACATGCGCCGGCTGGTCGCAGCGTGCCTCAACGTCCCCGCCGACGCCGTGCCGGAGCCGCTGCTGGACCGGCTGCGGCGCGACTGCGACGGCAACCCGTTCATCGCGGAGGAGATGCTGGGCGACTGGGTGGGTAGCGGTGCGCTCACCCCGGTCGGCGAGCGCTGGCGTGTGGTCGGCGAGCTGACCAGTCACGTGCCGACGAGCCTGGTGCGCAGCGTCGCCGACCGTGCCGACCGGCTCGGCCCGGAGGCGCGCGGCATGTTGTGCGCGGCCGCTGTCCTGGGCCGCCGATTTCCGTTGACGGTGCTGCAGGCCATGACCGGGCTCGACGACCGCAGCCTGCTCCGGCACCTGCACGCCGCTTTCACCGCACAGCTCCTCGTGCCTGACGAGCAGTCCACCGACTGGTACGCGTTCCGCCACGCCCTCACGGCCGAGGCGCTCATCGCCGGAGTCGGCCCGACGCGCCGCCGCGAGCTCGCCGCCAGCGCCGCCGACGCGATCGAGCGGCTGCACCCGGACCTGCCCGGCGAGTGGTGCCAGCTCACCGCACACCTCCGCATGGTGGCCGGTGCCCGCTCGGCGGCCGGTCGCCTGCTCGCCGTGGCGGGGCGGCGCGCGTTGGTCGGCGGGGCGGCCAACTCGGCGGTGGCCCTGCTCGACCGCGCCCGCGAATGCCTCACCGACCGGGCGGACGCGGCCGCGCGGGCCGATGTGCTCGAAAATCTCATACACGCGCTGCTCGAGGCCGGGCAGATCGACCGGGCGCTGGCGTTCGCGTCCACGCTGGACGGCACTGATGCCGGCGCCCTCAGTGCCGATCGGCGGGCCGCCCTGCACACCCAGCTCGCCTGGGTCGCCGCCGTGGCGGGGCGGTCGGCGGAGGGGGTGGCGCAGGTCAACGCGGCGCGTGCCCTCAGTGGGTCCGCCGACGGGGACCGCACGGCCGGCATCGACGTGGCCGCCGCCTACCTGGCCCTGCACGGCTCGGGCACCGACCGCCTCGAAGTCGCCGAGGCCCTCGCCCGCCGCGCGATCGACGCCGCCGAACGCGTACCACTGCCGGTCGTGGCCTGCCAGGCCTGGCAGCTGCTGGGTCTGCTCGCCCGGCGCCGGTCCTTCGACGAGTCCACCCGATCTTTCGAACGGATGGCTGCCCTCGCCGACGCGCACGAGCTACCGATCTGGCGCATCCACGCGCTGGTCAAACTCGCCGGCAACGACGGGCTGCGGGACGGCTCGACCGGCCGCTTGGTGCAGGCGCGGGAGGAGGCGATGCGGGCCGGTGCGGTCGCCGTCGGGTACGGGCTCGACGCCAGCCTCGCCTTCCAGGCCGTCCTGTTCGGTGACTACCAGCACGCGGCGGACCTCATCGACAGTTGCCTGCCGGCCATCATGCGGCTGCATTTCACCGACACCGCCCATTACGCGCTGACCGTTAAGGCCGCACTGGCCGCACACCAGGGCAGGCGTGCGGAGATGGAGCACGTGATGGCGGAGTTCACGGCGCTCGGCGGCGACCGGTCGGCGCACCTGCCGCTGGCCTCCGGCCAGTGCCACGCGATCTGCGCGCTGCTGGAGGAGGACCGCGACCGGGCAGTCGAGGCACTGGTGCGCGCGGGAAAGTACGAGGAGGCCAATCCCACCATCTACCATCTGGCCGGCCGCCACGGGCTGCGCCTGCTGCTGCGCGCGCTGGCCGGCGAGCTGACCGAACCCGAGTACGAACACGCCGTCGCGGCCGCGTCGAGTCAGCTGCGGTGGAACCGCCAGTTCGCCCTGCTGGCCGGGGCGGTGCTGCTCGGCCGGGCCGGCCGCCCCGACGCCGCGGACAGCGCCGTGGCACAGGCCCAGGAGGCCGCGGCACCGTTCGTGATGGCGCGGCATCTCGGCGCCCGGCTGGTCGCCGAGGCCGCCATCGCCGACGGCTGGGGTGACCCGGTGAGCTGGCTGCGCGGAGCCGAGGATTACTTCCACGCCGCGTCCGTGCCGGCGGTGGCGTCCGCGTGCCGGGGGCTGCTGCGCACCGCCGGGGCCAGCGTCTCCCAGCGGCGCACCGGGCACGAACGGATCCCGGACGAGCTGCGCCGAAATGGCGTGACCATTCGGGAGTACGAGGTCATGGAACTGCTGGTGGGGCGCCTGGGCAACAAGGAGATCGCCGGACGGCTGCACATCTCCCCGCGTACGGTCGAAAAACACATCGCCAGCCTCATCGCCAAGACCGGGCAGGCGGACCGGTCAGCGCTCAGCGCGTATGCGGGGACGATCGCCGGTGGTGCCACACGCGGCTGACTGCGGCACGGCCGACTGCGGCACGGCCGACGCCGGCACGGCCGACTCCGGCTCGTCAGGCGACGAACGTCACCCGGTGGCGGCGTCGGGCCCGGAGGAACAGCACGGCACCCGTCCCGGCGAGCAGCAGGCCGCAGCCGGCGATCAGGATCGCGTTGCTTCCGGTGATCGGTAGCGAGCCACCGCCACCGCCACCGGTGCCGCCGGCCGCGGTGCTCGTGGTGGCCGACGGTGCACCCGTCGGGGCCGGCGCGCTCGCCGATGCCGAGGGGGCGGGCGCCGATGCGGGCTTGACGACGACGTCCACCCAGTAGTTGTGCACCGAGGCCGTGGCTGGGAAGCCAGCGCCGAGCCGGAAGGCGCCCGCCTTGGCCGAGGCATGCAGCGGTCCGCTGTCCAGCCCGACGTCGGCGAACGCGTTCTGGTTGACCGAGTAGAAGCCGACCGACGTGTGGTACGAGGCGAGGTACGTGGTGTGCGCGCTGATCGGCACCGGTTCGGCGAACGTCACGGTCTGCCAGCCGGAGCCGGTCTCCCCCGCGAACGTCGCACTGCCCAGGAGCCGGCCGTCGGCCGTCCACAGTGCACCGGTGTGCGTACCCGTGTTCTTGTCGCCCTTGTAGAACCGCAGCGCGGTCACGGTGCCCGCGACGTCGGAGCGGAACGTGAGCCCGAGCTCGATCGGGCCCGGGTCGTCCCAGTTGGCCACCGCCGGCCTGTCCGTGTCGACGAAGAAGCTGAACGTCGACGGCTTGTCCCCGCCGCCACCCGCGACGAACAGGGGGTCGACCCAGTAGTTGGTGGCGTTGAACGAGCTGGTCGGAAAGCCGCTGGCGGCGCCGTAGCGGAAGACTCCATTGTGGGTACCAGGTGCGGTCAGCGGACCGTTGGTCACCGGCGCGGTGAAGAACTTCGCGGTTGTGGCGTACTGGCCGTGCGGTGCGAAGTAGGACGCCACGTACGTCGTGTCGGCCGTCACGGGAACCGGCGAGCTGAACCGCGCGGTCTGCCAACCGGTTTCGGGCGAGTCGGGGAACATGAGGCTGGCAACGAGGGTGCCGCTGGCCCGCCAGAGGCTGCCGGTGTGGGTGCCGGTGTTGCCCGGTCCCTTGTAGAACCGCAGGCCGGTCACCTTGCCGTCGACCGCAGGTGTGAACCGCACCCCCAGCTCCACGGCGGCGCTGTCGTCGGCGGCCGCCACTGCCGGTGTCGCGTTGGCGGGAAACAGCGTGACGGCGGGGGTCTCGGCCAGCGCCGCCGACGGGGCCAGCGTCAATGCCGCGGCGCCCAGCGCGGTGGCGCAGAACGCGGCAGCGAGCAGCCGCCAGTGTGCGATGACCGGCGGGTGGGCGTGCACGCGCTGCTTGCCGGCCACGGGTTGTGCCCCCTCGGACGCTGTTGGCAGGAAGGCCGCCGTACGCCGCCGAGCGGCGCACAAGCACGGCGGACATTAGCCCGTCCGGCATTGTCGCGCCATGAATCGTTTACCCGACCCGGAACCGACCGTTCGTATGGTGCGCGGAGGGCTTGTCGCGCGACACGCGTCAGGCGTGGACAGTGGTGTGACGGTGCGCGAGCAGGTCGATGAGCATCCGCTCGTCATCGGGCGGCAGCATCGCAACGAACCGGGCCAGGACCGCCCGGCGATCGCCGCCGGCGTCGAGGAGGTCGCGGATCCGGCTGGCGGCCAGTTCGTCCTGGCTGGCCACTGCGGTGTACACAAACGACTGCCCGATCCACTCGCGCCGGGTAAGGCCCTGCTGGTGCAGGCGGCTGAGGGCGGTCATCACCGTCGTGCACATCAGCGTGCCGCCGAGCCGCTCGCGTACCTGCTCAAGGGTCATCGGACGATCACCCGCCGCGAGTGTCGCGATCACCTCGCGATCGAGGTCGCCCCTGGTACGCGGAGCCTGATCCAACATGTCGCGACCGCCTCCCCAAACTGACCGAACGTCCGCACGCCGAGGTCGGGTCCGCGGGACACGAACCGATCATTGGCGCCCTCCCACCCTGCCGGTCGCGCCCGGCACGGCACCAGGTACTTAATCGACATCCAACGTGCAGCTAAAGCGCGCTACACCGCGGTGGTGATGAATCGGATATAGCGCCCTTAAGTGGAATGATTATCAGGGCGCCCAGGCGCCGAGCCACCGGTCGACCGGGGGTCACGTCCTAGCGCCGTGGTCTCTAGAACCGTCGGCTCTTTCCCTTCGGCGGCAACAACTCCAGCACGCATCTCATCACGCGCGTCGAGAACCCTGGCCCTCAGGTCACGCGGCGTGGCCGGGGGCTCTGGGTTGGTTGAGTTCGTAGGGTCTGCCGTCGGGTCTGGTGGCGGTGACCGCGCCGGCGTCGATCGCGATGCGCCATCGTCCTTCGTGGACGAGTCCGTGGTGGTGGCGGCAGAGCAGGATGAGGTTGTCGAGGTAGGTGGCGCCGCCGTGGGCCCAGGGCTGTAGGTGGTGGGCGTCGGTCCAGGCGACCGGGGGGTGGCAGCCGGGGAAGCGGCAGCCGCGGTCGCGGGCGTGCAGGGCCTTGCGCAGCCAGGCGGGCACGAGCCGGTGGGCCCGGCCGACGTTGAGCGGCTGGCTGGTGGCCGGGTCGAGGATGATCCGCCAGATGTCGGCGTCGCCGGCGATGCGTTGCGCGGTGACATCCGCGATGGCGCCGACCCATTCCAGCTGCGCCGGCACCGCCTGGTCAAGATCGGCCAGCGTGGTCGCGGCTGGGCTGGCCTCGGCCGGCCCGCCCGCTCCGGACACCCCCGGCAGCCGGCCGGGGCGGCCGGACGCCACTGGGGGCCGGCCGGGCGCCTCTGGGGGCCGGCCGGGCGTCGCCGGGAGCCGGCCGGTCAGCGGACTGATCGTGCTCGCCGTGTGGGGCGCCTCCGCGGTGTCCGCGTTGGTCGTGAACGCACC
>Ga0137372_10001954_pt1 | contig 19926 bp, 19 predicted proteins | sample SagtaG_6_FD_104911 | JGI IMG/M metagenome (GOLD analysis project Ga0137372, IMG submission 104911) | Vadose zone soil microbial communities from Sagehorn Ranch, Mendocino, California, USA - Sage1_R_60_16 metaG | ecosystem: Environmental > Terrestrial > Soil > Vadose zone | place: USA...
CTGCTGGTGCGCGACTTGGTCACTTGCTTTTCTTCCTAAGATCGCTTCCAGTTGCCAGAGATCCTTCCAGCCCATGATGCGGCGGAAATTCTTTTCCGTCGCCAGGAACGACGCCGCCACCACCCAGCGCTCGACCATCCGAGGCCACGGCGCAGACCGCGCCTGCCGATAGAGGAGATCAGCGCCTTCTCCTCATAGAAGCGCAGCGTCGAGGCAGGAACGCCAGAGCGCCGCGCCACTTCTGCTATGTCCACATCCCTCTCCTCTTGACCTCAAGTCGACTTGAACTTGCATAATACGGTTTGTGCCTCTCGAAGGCAAGGAAAGGAAACAGCCATGGATGCCGAGCGCCAAACCGATAACAAGCAAGCGACGAAGGGTGGACCACTCCCGGGCTTGCTCCGACCCCCGGTTGTCTTTCTGTGTGCGATTCTGTTGGGGATCGCGCTGAACCGGGCGTGGTCATTCCCTTTCGTGCCTTCGATTCTTCGGTTACTCGGGCCCCTTGTTACTTCTTTCGCCGTACTGCTCTTCCTGCTTTCCTTCCGAGAACTTCGCGCAGCTGGCACTTCTGTGCGGGGAAGCGAGCGCACCACGGCAATTGTGCGAAGCGGCCCCTACGGGTTTAGTCGCAATCCCATCTACTTGTCTTTCATCCTGCTCGTGCTCGGATTGTCAGTTTGGTTGAATGACCTTTGGCTCCTCGTAACGCTCATTCCAGCGGTCGGTGTCATCGCGGTGGTTGTGATCCCACGAGAAGAACGGTTTCTCGAGCGCAATTTCCACGACCAGTATGCGAGCTACAAGGGCGCCGTCCGCCGTTGGTTGTAAGAGCGAAATCATCGCGCGCTGCGAGTCCAGGCCGAAGACAGCATCAACTCCGACTACCAATATGCCCCGACAAGTGCCGGGCTTTCGGGAAATCCTGGAAATGCCCGACCGGAGCGTGGTCGGCGTTCTGTCAGCCTCGTGCCGTCCTCGAACCTTCCAAAGCGTTAGCAATTGACTCCATTCAAAATCTAAGGTGCGGGTGCTCAATGAGTATGAATCAGTCTTTGAGTGATGGTCAGTAATCCAGGAACTAAGTTCCGAATCCGCCCCGTTGTCTGCCAGCAGGGTGCCAGACTTGCGAGCAAGTGCCTTTGCCCGCTGGTTTAGACGCACGGCCGATCAGTGGACTGGCCATTCCCTCCGGATAGCCTGTAATCTACAAACAGTCTCGAACCGGCTCAACAATCTAGCGTGGAGCAGCGACTCCTCCAGGTTGCCACAACTGGATCGGATTTCCCTCAGGGTCATGCAGGCGGGCGAATCGACCGTTGGGATAAGACTTCGGGTCAATCTCGACCGCGATTCCTGCGTCTCGTAGCTGGGTTGCCATCTTGCCGAGATCGCGGACTCGAAAGTTCAGCATCCAGTCCTTGTGGGCATCCCCGAAATAGTCGCTCGTTTCAGGAAAGGGGCTGAAAACGGTAGGGCCTGCCTCCCGCTGCCAAACTGGATCCTCGTGCTCCCCGTGTGAGCGAGATCCCGAGGTGTTGCTGATACCAATGCCCTCACGCTGTCGGATCGTGAGCCCGGAAGAAAAACCCTCCAATTCCCATCACTCATTCCATTTTCGTTTCGCCAGCGGACCCCTGACAGACCCTCCTGCAGGGGAAGGAGGAGTCGCTGGTCGCTGGCTGTGTGGCTGTCTGCGCCGCTAAGCGGTCCAAGGTGAAGGTCGACCCGAAAGCAAATGACACGATTTGAAGCAGCTGGCATCTTGGAACGTCCATCGCACCCTCCTTCTGAGAGAAGCACGGCTCGATCCACATTATCTACGCAAGAGGTTGCTGGGAAGCACAAAGATCGAGGTTCCGGGAGAGTTGTCGGCAACCCTTACCTTACAGGCGCGAATAATGGCGCACCGAGAGCGCGATGGGCAGGCCGACGCAGAACCAGTGCTCGACGAACTCGAAAGCCTTGTAGACGACGGGCATGTGTCCCTTCGGGACAGCCGAGAGTGGTAGCACGACAGCATGCATGAACATGTATACCAAGGCGCCGTAAATGAGGCCGCAAAGAACTGCGCGACTGACCAGAAATGTGAACTGGCGGCTGGCCAGATAGTAGACCGTTGCCGCACCGAGCGCGATGACGAAGTGCAGGACGACTCCCAACACGGCGGTTTGCGTGCCCCCACTATACGATTTGGGGCCAAGGATACCGCTGGCAATAGTCTGAGGAATGAGAATGGGATGGCGAGGACTATACACAGCAATCGCGTAGACAAGATCCAGTCCCCCAACAATCAGGCCACCGACAACGATGGCTGGAAAAGGGCGCGGGCGCACAGAGGATGAAGCTACAAGACCGTCGTTTATCGAGTTTGTCATTTCAAACATGATTCAAAGGACAACAAGGCGCACACCTACTCCAGTGTAGTAAGTGCCATTTAATCTGGAGCAGCAGGCTCGGTGCGCGTTGACGAAAGCGTCTTTCTGATAGAACGTGGAACACTGGCCCACCCGACCACATCGGATCGTGGCGTCACGCTCGCCAGCGCGAGAATAACTCCGGCAAACAGCAGCGTGTCAGCAAAGTAGTTAATCCCCTCCACCTTGACTGCGGTACCCGGTTCGGATAGCGCCGCGATCAAGACGGGTCCATAGATGACGAGGACCATCAGCAAAATCCAACCGCCGAGACAGGTTGCCACGGTCCGCGTTTTCCTGGTCAGCAGAATGCTTCCCCCGGCAACGAGAAGAGCTGCGCCCGTCACATAGTCAATGAGCACGCGCCCCGGAATCCACGTCGGCATCTGTTTTCGGAGCGGGACTCCGGGAAGTCCCGTCGCGTGCAGAAAGTGCTCAACGCCAAAAAATATTACGGCCATCGTGATAAATGCGCGGCCCACAGTGATCAGCGTGCTCTTGCCTTGCCCGCGCCATCCGTTCGTTGCGTTTCCCGCAAGAATCCAGCCGGCGCCGCCGAACGACATCTCGCGGAAGACGATCACCCAAATAATTCTGTCGTGCGGGTGGCGCAGCGCTCCAGGAAGATGGATCATCGCGACAAACAGAAACATCATGATTCCGAACAGCAGGCCGGACCAGCGTACCCCAATTTTGGCGGCGATGCTCAAGGACGCGGCGATCAACGCGCAGCCGATGGAATATACCCAGAACGAACGCCATGGCATGTACACCGGCACGATGTCTATCACGAATCGTGCGCCGAAGAGATGTAGTGCGCCGAAGACCGCCAGCGGGATAGCGAAACATAGGTTGCTCAAGGCCACGATCTTGTCCAGCCTGCGAGCCTCAACGATCTCGTTTTTCGCGGCCAATACTCCGATCAAGAAAAGGCCGATACCGGCGGAGCACATTGCGACCACGGTGCGAGAGATTTCGAAGAACGTGGCGAGAGTGGCCGGGTGCATAGATTTCGCGATTCGGTAAAGGCGTTACTCCACCGACTGTTCGACGAGCGGACATGGAGTTCGAAACGCTCTCAGCTGATGAACCGTCGCCGTTCAGGAAATAATCTTGTCTATCTGCGCTCCCCGGCAATAGCCACTTCACGGATTTCCATCATGGCCACTTGGAGGTTCTCATTTCGTGGTGAGCAGGCTGCGGAGCTTGCGAACAGCATTGGGAATCTCGGCCATCGTCGTACCACCAAAGCCCAGGATGAAGCCCTGGCGTGATGCCTCGCCCATATAGGAGGGAGAGAGAGGCCATAAAGAAAGGTGCTGGCGGGCAGCTCGGCCGGAGATTGCCAGGTCGTCGTCCCCGCTATTCAGCTTCACAGTGACATGCATACCGGCTTCGTCCCCGACTATTTCGACCACCGACCCAAGTTCCTTAGTGAGGTTCTCCACCAACGCGCTCCTTAATTCGCCGTAGAGAACCCGCATTCTTCGGATATGGCGCGCAAAATGCCCTTCCCGAATGAAGTCTGCGATCACTTCCTGATAGAAGGTCGCCGGGCCAAGATCCATGACCCGGCGGATGGCACGGAAACGGTCGACGAGGTCCGCGGGAATGACAGCGTAACCTAGGCGCAAAGACGGAAACAGGACTTTGCTGAAAGTCCCGATGTAGATTACGCGAGAGTTGGCGTCGAGCCCCTGCAAGGATGCCATCGGCAAGCTCTCATACCGATACTCGCTATCATAGTCATCCTCGATGATCCAGGATCCCGAGCTTTGTGCCCAATCCACCAATTGCAGTCGGCGTGAGGCGCTCATGGTCACGCCCAGCGGAAATTGATGAGAGGGGGTTACAAATGCAGCCCGTGCCTTGCGGCATTGCTTGATGCCGGTTGCAACATCGAGACCCTCGCTGTCAACCGGCACCGGTACGGGATGACAGCCCGTCAATGCGAAGACATCCCGTGCCAAGCCGTAACAGGGTTCTTCTACCCACACACGATTCCCAGGGTCTAGGAGAACCCGAGCTGAAATCTCGAGCGCATGCTGCGAACCTCCGACGATCATCACTTGCTCCGCATCGCATCGCACCGATCGAGCGGTTCTAAGATAGTCCGAAAGCGTTTCGCGGAGGACTTGGGAACCCATCAGATTGCCGTAGTGCGAGGACTGGACGTCCAGATTTCGGCAATGGCGTGCAACCAGGCTCGACCAAACGCGAAACGGAAATTGATCGAAAGCCACCTGCCCCACGCGGAACGCCCCCCAGCTCTGCAACCAAGGGAAGCGATCGACACGGGGAAGAATCGAGGAGCGTCTCGCAAATGGCCGAGGTCCGGAGCGGGTTACCGGTTGTGTGGCGCCAGCCGGCGCGCTCGACGTCAGATGGTCAGGAAGCGAATTGGAAATGACGGTTCCTGCACCCACTCGGCTCTCGAAGTAACCTTCAGCAAGAAGCTGGGCATACGCATTCAGAACGGGAAAGCGCGAAACGCGAATTTCGGACGCAAGGGCGCGGGTGGACGGAACGCGTTGCCCTGCCCGCAGGCTGCCGTCGACAATGGCCGCGCGATAGGCATCGTAGATTTGCCGGTGAAGAGCCTTCGGGGCCTTCCGGTTGACCGCGATCATGGGGAGAATCCCGGAGGCAACTCTCTTCATGTCGGCGGATCATAGTGGTTATGTCTGAATCCCGTCAAGTGGCTATTGTTTCCGACCATTTTCAAGGGCACGCTAGAAGTAACGATCCGTGTGGCCTCGTCGCCATCGGGGTATCTCTTATGTTGCGCATTCGCCAGTGTGTGGAATGTCCGAAGTGTCTCACGCGGTATCTCCTCGCTTTCAGCCCCTATAGCAATGGATCGTACCTGGTTCCGACGGTGTATGGCTCTTCCGAGGAGTACACCCTGTATTGCTCTTGCCGGCCAGCACCCTTCGGCAGCCGACGGAGATGGAATGAAATGAAGATTTATGAGGTCTCGAAAGCGGCTTATGATCGCGGCTACGGAACACCCGCGGAAATCGTGCTGCTGATCGAGCAGCCTCGACGGGAGAAGATTGAAAGGGACCCGGTGGCCAATTCGGGATCGGCACCGCTGTCACGGTAGCGACGCGCCATGCAGGATAGACCTCTCCCATGCCACCAGCGCCAAGCTTTTCAACGACTTCATAGAGACCGGTTTTGGTCCCCGATGCGATGGGCATTTTCGAACGAGATCATGGCCGATGCAATATCGAGCGGTTATTGCGTTTGCGTCCACGGCCATGTCACGTTGGAAATTCGTCGGCGAGAGCCGGCGCCATCACAGCGATCGACTTTGGGCGAGTCGCAGACATAAGTATCTGTCGGTATCGGAGCGCCGGGAGCGATTCGGTCGAGCCAGAGTTTTGGGCGAGTGACGTAAGTGACGGGCAAACCGGAAACTGTTTCTACACACCTTGGAATGTGTCCCGGGGGGTTGACCTGATCCCTTGGTTTTGGGGCACCCACTCCGGGGCACCCATAAGAAAATGAATGGGAGCGACGAGCAGGAATTATGTGAGTTTGTAGGGTTGAAGCACCACTCACTAGCGCTTTGTACCAGTCGGGAATTAGAGCGTCTCGTTAGAATCGTCTCGGGAGTCTCGTTCTCAACTCCCAGTTCAGGTCCGTCGTCCCCCGAATCAAGAGGAACAGTTGAAGCAGCTCTTAGTCCGGTGCGCGAGGTTAGGAACGTGTTGCGCAGGATGCGATACATCCACGCCCGGAAATTAGTGCCCAACTGGAAAGACGAGAACCCTTTCGGGGCCTTGGCGTAGGTTTCCTGAACCAGATCTTCGGCCTCTTCGCGATTCTGCGTCAACCAGCGCGCGAAATTATACAGCTGGTCGAGCTGGGCAACGAGCAGCTCGAATGGATGGAAAAAGACGTCAAGCATCTGAAACACAGCACGCCGATCGTGGTGTTCGCGCACATACCCCTGTGGTCGGTCTATCCCGAGTGGGGCTGGGGTACCGAAGACAGCGCGCAGGCGCTGGCGTGCCTGAAGAAGTTCGGTTCCGTGACCGTGCTGAACGGGCACATTCACCAGACGATGCAAAAGGTCGAAGGAAACGTGACCTTCCATACCGCGATGTCCACGGCATTTCCACAACCACAGCCGGGCAAAGCGGATTCTCCGGGACCGATGAAAGTGCCGGCGGAACAGTTGAGGAGCGTGCTGGGAATCACCGATGTGAATTACGTGCGGGGCCAGCATTCCCTGGCGATAGTGGATTCACCGCTGGGATAGACCGCCAAGGGTCTGTCCGAGCCAGAAGATCAAATCTAGAAAGGAAGGAACCAGAAAAATGACGAAAGGAAACACAACAATGACGAGGAAAAGTGTGTGGGTTGCAGGTTTGGCGATGCCGGCAATGATTGCGATGCTGCTGTTAGCGGGATCACCGAGCGTCACGGCGAATGACCAGCCCTCAGCGGCAAACGCGGAGGTGAAAATCGATAATTTGAGTTTTGGGCCGCCGACGCTCACGATACCCGTCGGAGCTACAGTTACGTGGACCAACCGTGATGACATTCCCCATACGGTGGTGAGCACAGACGGAGTGTTCAAGTCTAAGGTGCGGGATACCGACGAAAAGTTCTCTTACACATTTACCAAGGCGGGAACGTATCCCTACTACTGCTCGGTCCACCCGAAGATGACCGGCAAGGTCGTGGTCCAGTGAGACACGGTACATCTAGATGGCAGTGCAACGGAAACGGCTTTCCGTTCCTGGCAGCATCAATTGCTCCCACAATGCTGTTGTTCTCCAAAGCGTTTTGAACGAACATGACCCCTCCTGGAGCCTCACAGGAATAGATTTGCCCCTGAGACTTTGCCTGTTTCGTGAGTGAGACACTCCTGGGCCTTAATACACCTGACTCACACCATTTCCGTCCCCCACAAATCGTGCAGGTGCACGATCCCGCGCACGCGCCGGTCGCCGTCCACGACCACCAGTGACGTGATCTTCATCTCTTCCATGCGCGCCAGCGCGGTCGCCGCAAACTCCTCCGCACCGATGGTTTTCGGCGTCCGCGTCATGCAATCCTCGGCCGTAAGGTCGAGCGTGTCCTTGCCGCGCTGCTCCAGCAGCCGCCGCAGGTCGCCGTCACTGATCACGCCCAGCAACCGGTCGCCTTCCACCACCGCCGTCACGCCCAGTTTCTTGCGCGACATCTCGTAGATCACATCCGGCATCTTCGTCGCAGCGTTGACCCGAGGAACCGCCTCCCCCGAGTGCATCAACGACTCCACCCGCGCCAGCCGTTTACCCAGTTTGCCGCCCGGATGCAGATTGGCAAAGTCCTCTTCTTTGAAACCACGCTTCTCCGAAAGAGCCACCGCCAAAGCATCGCCGAGCGCAAGCATGGTCGTAGTGGAAGCCGTAGGAGCAAGCCCAAGCGAACAAGCTTCTTTCGAGATCGAGCAGTCCAGAGCCACATCGGCAGCCGATGCCAAAGTCGAAGCAAGTGTGGCGCGGACACTCCTGTCCGTGCCCGCCGCCGCGAGATCGTCGCAAGTCATGCTAATCAACGGCACCTGCAGCCGCTTGATCGTCGCCAGCAACCGCAGGATTTCTTCCGACTCGCCGCTCGCCGAAAGCGCCAGCACGACGTCGCCGCGCACGATCATCCCCAGATCGCCATGCAGCGCCTCCACCGGATGCAGATACAGCGCCGGTGATCCGGTCGAGTTCAGCGTGGCCGCAACCTTACGCGCAATGATCCCGCTCTTGCCCATGCCAGTGACCACAACGCGCCCCTGGCAGCCAAACATCAACTCCAGGGCGCGCTGGAAGTCCGCCGCCATCGGCCCCGCGAGCCGGTCCGCCAGAGCGCGCAGCGCTTCCGCCTCAATGCGCACCACGTTTTCCCCCACGTGTTTCATGAAGGGGAAATGTTAGCAGAAGCCAGGAAAGTGATCGGGGAATTGGGTCTCTCAATTGCTGCAGTTGTCTTCTCTCGCGGAGCCTCCACCCAGCCCTTGGGCTCCTTGACGAAGTTCTGATGCAAAGAACGCAAATTATGCGTTGGACCGCTCCTCAGCGGAGCCGTTATTGTGAAATGATCGCTGGGTCGTCACGACTCTTGGCGGGAGTCAACCAAGAGGAGCCACGCATGAAATCCGAACGACGTTCCTTTCCGCGTTCGGCCCAAACCTTCCAGCGCCGTATTCCCGGGAACGGTGACCGCCCCTTGGTGGAATCCAAATGCCTGGCCTGCGGCCAGATTATGGACACTATAATGGATCAATCGCTCGAACGCGATGAAAACGTGGTTGCTTTCCCGTCCCCGGTGGAGCGCACGAGTGGCAAGCTTGCCAAGAAACGTCCGTCTAATGCCACAGATCTGGAGAGGGTGTTGCATTTCTCCCAGCAGTTGTATGCGCACGCTCTCACGTTGCAGGAATTGATTCGGAATGAAGGGGAAGTAACGTACGAGGCCTTGAGACCCAGATACGACCACCAGGCTGCACAGCAATTCGAAATTTTCTATCACACCCTTGAGCGGCCCTCCGGGTTTCGCAAGCCTGCAGGGTCTTGTAAATAGCGGTTTGAATCAAGCACGGCCCGATCGCCAGATGACCAAATCGCCCGATCAGAAATGATCGTCTACCGCATGCCCCGGACGTTGCAGCGCCCGTGCCTGAATCGCGCGATCCCACGGCCCACCCTGCCAGTCATCTTTCTTATATTCCGGGCGAACCCACGGCGGCAGTATCATGAACAGGCGCCGCGCCAGCGCGTAGACATAAGGCTCATAGAGCGCGCGCAGTTCCGCCAGCCGTTCCGAAGCATCCGGCCCGTCATAGAAGGTCACGCCGTGCTGCGAAAGTTCTTCCCGCATCCGCTTCAGATCCTCGACCGTGTTCCGCTCGGGATCGTGCGGGCTGTACTGTGCATTGACGACCTGCGCCAGATCGACTGCCGCATGCCGAGCCATCGCAAAAGTCAGCTTCGCCTGGTCCGGATGGATGCCATCCACGCCCGTCATAATCAGCGAAGTCACGTCGAGCATCACCGTCAAAGCGCTCAGCCACGACTGGTTCGAATGCTGCGAGCGGAAGAAAACGAGCGCCGGATAGGAGATTTGCGTTGAAAGCAGCTCGGCGCACCAGCGCTCCCAGTCGCGGAAAATGCCGTCGAGCACCAACTGTTCGGGGCAGCATCCCAACCGGCTCAAAAATTCTGTCGCGCTGGGCGGCGACCCAGCCCGCGCATCGAGCAGCGAAATTTCGATCTCACGCGTGGCAAACGCCGAGTACACCACCGGCAGATATCCGACGACGACTCCGAGGAAGGCAAAGCCCATACCCGCTTCGAGCACAGCCAGCGCGCGAGCGGACGCATTGCTGGGAACGATGTCGCCATACCCCAGCGTGAAGAAAGTTTCACCGCTGTGATAGATCACTTTCCCGAAGGTAATCTTTTCGCCGCTCAACTGCAGATGTTCGCCCAACCCGTGCTGCACGCAGGCAAATCCGAAGATCAATCCCACCGCCCAGAAGCCCAGCAGCAGAATCAGCGACAGCGGCCCAAAGTAAGCCAGGAACCCTTCCCGCCGATTCGCCGACTTGATATGCTGCGCCAGCCGCGACCAGGGAATCCACGTGCTTTTGTAAAACCACGCGGTGATGCGAAAACTGCGCTTGATGCGCCGCGGCAGAACGATGGTCTCAAAAGCATCGAGCAGGATGACGAAGATGAGGACAATGCCGCCAATCGTTGCCAACCAATGCATACGCAATGAGATTCAGATGAGGCGGGAATGGTATCAGATTCAGGGGCATTGACGATTACGGCGTCGCGTGCGCCGCATCCAGCGCCTTCCTCACCGCCAGCAACTCTTTCAACACGCCGCGCAGGTTGCGGCTATCGAGCGCATTGGCGCCGTCGCTCTTCGCTTCCTTCGGATTGTCGTGGACTTCCATGAACACGCCGTCCACGCCCGCTGCCACCGCCGCGCGCGAAAGTACGGGGATAAACTCGGGCTGGCCGCCGGTCACCGCGGGCTGATCTTCATCGCCGTGCGAAGAAGACGGCAACTGCACCGAGTGCGTCGCATCAAACACCACCGGCGCAAACTTGCGCATGATAGCCAGCGAGCGCATGTCTACGACCAGGTTGTTATAGCCAAAACTCGACCCGCGCTCGGTCACAAACACCTGGCCGTTGCCGGCGTCCCGGCATTTCTCAACCGCATGCTTCATGTCCCAGGGCGAGACGAACTGCCCCTTCTTGATGTTCACCGGGCGTCCGCTCAGCGCCGCGGCCACCACCAGATCGGTCTGCCGGCAAAGAAACGCCGGGATCTGCAGCACATCCACGACTTCGGCCACCGCGGCCACATCGGCCACCTGATGCACATCGGTCAGCACCGGAATGTGCACTTCATCTTTGACTTTCTTCAGAATGCGCAGGCCTTCCTTCATCCCTGGCCCGCGATAGCTGCGGATCGAAGTACGGTTCGCCTTGTCGTAGGACGCTTTGAAAATGAACGGAAAATTCAGCGCCCGTGTCACACCCTTGATGATCTCTGCCATGCGGAGAGCATGCTCTTCACTCTCAATCACGCACGGTCCAGCGATGAGAAACAAATCCCCGGAACCCACGCGGACGTTGTCTATTTGGAAGGATGAAGTCAAAGTCGTTTATCCAAAGACACTGAGGCCCCCCAGAAACCTTGTCATTCCGAGCGCAGCGAGGAATCTGCTGTTTCTCGGTTTTCTCGGTGCCCTCCGCGTCTCGGCGGTAGAGCTGGATTCTATCTCCGCGCGGGCCGCAAAAACATCTCCACCTCAGAGGCTTCTTTCCGCTCTTTCCGCTTTTGTCCATTCGCGTACGAAGCGCCCACAAACGCCTTGAACAGCGGATGGGGCTCAAGCGGCTTCGACTTGAACTCCGGATGAAACTGGCACCCTATGAAATACGGATGATCGGGAATCTCGACCATCTCCACGTAAGTGCCGTCCGGAGTCGATCCCGAAATCCGCAGCCCGCCCGCTACCAAGGGCTCTTCATACTCGCGGTTGAATTCGTAACGATGCCGGTGGCGCTCGCTGATTTCGGTCTGGCCGTAGACCCTGTGCGCCAGCGTTCCCGCCTCGATCTTGCACGGCCACGCGCCCAATCGCATCGTGCCGCCCAGTTCCTCCACGCCCCGCAGCTCGCGAAGCTTGTAGATCACACGATGCGGGGTCGCCGGATCAAACTCGCTCGAATTCGCATCCGTCAGCCCGCACACGTTGCGCGCAAACTCAATACAAGCGGTCTGCATCCCCAGACAGATTCCAAAATACGGCACATGCTTCTCCCGCGCATACTGGATCGCCCTCAGCATCCCTTCGATGCCGCGCTTTCCAAACCCGCCCGGCACAAGAATCCCGTCGTAGCCTTCGAGTTGGGCTTCGTAGTTCTTGTCCGCTTTGTCGGCCGTGTCAAGCCCCTCGGCCTCGACCCAGTTCACTTCCAGCTTCAGATTGTGCGCCAGCGCGCCATGCACCAGCGCTTCCTTCAGCGACTTGTACGAGTCTTCGTACTCCACATATTTTCCGACAATCCCGATCCTGACCACGTCCTTCGGGTTGTAGACGCGGTGCACCAGGTCGTTCCACTTCGAAAGATCGCGCTCCTTCGCTTCCAGGTGCAGGCGCCGCATCACCAGCGTGTCCACTTCTTCGTGCGCGAACACAATCGGGACCTCATAAATCGACGCCACATCTTTCGCCGTAATCACAGCTTCTTCCTCGACGTTGCAGAACAACGCGATCTTCGACTTAATCTCTTTGGACAGGTAACGGTCGGTGCGGCAAAGCAGAATGTCCGGCTGAATTCCCACACTCAGCAATTCTTTGACCGAGTGCTGCGTGGGCTTGGTCTTCAACTCCTGCGCGGCCGCAATAAACGGGACCAGCGTCACGTGCACGAACAACGCGTTATCGCGGCCCAGTTCCTGACGCATCTGCCGGATGGCTTCAATGAAGGGCAGCGACTCGATGTCGCCCACCGTGCCGCCAATCTCGACGATCAGCACGTCCACGTCCTGCGCAACTTTCTTCGCTGCCGCCTTGATTTCATTGGTCACGTGCGGGATAACCTGCACCGTCTTGCCCAGGTAATCGCCACGCCGTTCCTTGGCGATGATCTGCTCATACAGGCGGCCGGTCGTCCAGTTGTTATCGCGAGAAAGTTTGGCGTGGGTGAAACGCTCGTAGTGGCCAAGGTCCAGGTCAGTTTCGGCCCCGTCGTCGGTGACGAACACTTCGCCGTGCTGAAACGGCGACATCGTTCCCGGATCGACGTTCAGATACGGATCGAACTTCATCAGGTTGACCTTGAGGCCCCGGCTCTCCAGCAGGCACCCAAGCGAAGCTGCCGCCAGTCCCTTGCCCAAAGAAGACACAACTCCGCCCGTCACAAAGATGTACTTCGCCGACATCGCTTCCTCGCTTCAAATTGTTTTTGAATTTTGTGCAGGCTGGGGTGCACGATCAATTATGGCAGAGATTGCAACGGATGGGAATGTGGAAAAAGCAGCCTGCCTGCACCCTACCGGACGACCGCGCTCGCATACGTGCAAATGGAGAGACGGGCGCCCTCGCCCGTCTTTCGCAGCACACTATTTTTGCGCCCAGCGAACAGATCCACCCGCATCTAACCTTCTCAGAAGCACCAGAAAAGACCGATAATATCCCGCGACATGAAATCATTCATCGGCAGGACTGGGCTTCTCCCGGCGGTCATGCAAATGGAGAGACGAGCGTCCCCGCACGTCCTTCTCAGCGCCGTCGTGATGTTGGTCTTCTTTTTCCTGTCCCAAATCCCCGCTCCCGCCCAGACCCTGGCCCGCCGCCTCATCCTCAAAGACGGTTCCTACCAATCGGTCACCAAATACGAAATCAAGGGCGATCGCGTCCGCTACTTCAGCGCCGAGCGCGGCGAGTGGGAAGAGGTCCCCAAGTCGCTGATCGACTGGGACGCCACCGAAAAATATGAGCAGGGCCGGCTGCAAGGTACGCCTGCTCCCGAAGCCGTTCAACTCGATAAGGAACTCGAAGCCGCGCAGAAAGCCGAAGAAGCCCGCTCCCCGCACGTCGCGCCCGGCCTGCGCCTGCCTGACGATGGCGGCCTCTTCCTCCTCGACACGTTCCAGAACCAGCCGCAGTTGGCCGAACTCCAGCAGTCCGGAGGCGAACTCAACCGAAACATGAAGAAGAACATTTTGCGCGCGGCCATCAATCCCCTGGCCAGCGCTAAACAGACGATTGAACTTCCCGGGCAGCACGCGAAGGTTCAGTCGCACGTGAGCGTCCCGTCGATCTACATCAATATCGACAGCGGCCAGGGCTCCGGCAGCGTCACGGGCTCACCCGCCGCCACCGCGGAAGTCGCGCAGGGTTCACTGCCGCCCGCCGAGCGTTTCAAGATCGTTCGCGCCGAGGTCAAAGGCGGCAAGCGCATTGCCGGCGGAATCAAGGTCGCGGTTTACGGCAAGGTCAAGGCCGACGAGCGCTTCGTCGCCGCCACCGTGACTCCGATGACCGGAGGCTGGGTCAAGCTCACGCCCATCGAACCTTTGCCTCCCGGTGAATACGCCGTCGCCGAGATGCTGGGGACAGAAGGAATGAATCTCTACGTCTGGGACTTCGGTGTGAACCCATCCGCTCCCGCCAACGCGCTCGCGTGGAAACCCGATCCCCGTGATTTGAAAGCCAAACCGGACCAGCCCGAAGATCTGAAGAAAAGAGACAAGCAGTAAAACTCGCTTCAAAATCCGGTTTTGGGAAGGGCACGGTTTCAGCCGTGCCGCCAAGACCCGCCAAAAAATGCGGGCTGCAACCCCTGGGGGCCGGCTCTCTAAACCCTCAAAAGGATTTTTGAAACCAGTTCTCGCGAGCCGCGAGTTCCCGCCGCCATCGGCCGCCGGGCCGGGCACAATTCTGTCCTCGGCCGTTCTCGCCCGCGATGCGAGTCAGTAGAGAGAGGTGTAAGACGGACCTATTGAGAGAGGTGAATGCGGCGCAGAAGGTCCTGGAAGCGCGGGTCGGAGCGCAGAGGGTCGACCTGCGGACCTACTCCGAGCTCCACTAGTCTCCTGTCGTGCTCCTCGTAGGCCTGTTCCAGCAATGCAAACGCTTGTTCCTTTTCGCCCAGGCCCGTATGGATTAGGGCTAGCTCATAGCGCGACACGTAGCTTCGCTGGGATCGTTTCTTCAATTGCTCGATCACGTTCCGCGCTTGGTCTCGCCTGCCAGCTGCCGCATAAGCGCGGCCTAGTCCCGCCATGCACCTCACCTGACCCCCGGATAAATCCACGGCTTTTTGGAACTCTGCGATGGCTTGTTCATACATTCCTTTCTGCAAATAAGCGTTGCCGAGGTAATCGCGTGCCTGGATGAAGTTAGGATCCATTTCCAGGGCCTTACGATATTGTTCGATGGCTGAGTCGTAGTGCCGCGAATAGAGAAGCATTGTTCCCACACTCGTGTTGATAGGAAGTGAAAGTGGGTCCAAGCTCCGGGCCCTTTCGATCTCCGCCGTCGCCTCGTCATGCCGCCCTAAAAACGATAAACAGTGTGCGTACCACTGATGGGCCGTGGCATCTCCGGGGTTGAGCTCGACGGCGCGCTTGAATTCTCGCTCCGCCCCCGCCCAATCGTAATCGTAAAAGGCGCTGATAAAGGCGAGAGGGGCATGAGCTTCGGCCAGCAGGGTATCGATTTCGATAGCTTTGGCAGCGGCTGCCCTTGCCTTCGCAATTGCTTCCCGCGGGCGCGCATCCCCGATCTCTGCGAGCAGCACGTAGGAATCGGCCAGCCCCACGTAGGCATGAGCGTAGTCCGGATCGATCTCAATCGCGTGCTGAAAGTACTCGATGCCCTTTGTTATGTCTTGCCCGGTTCTCTTGTTCCAATAGAAGCGGGCCTTGAGATAGGCCTCGTAGGCCTCGGGGTTGACACGACGGGTTGCCTTGAGCCGCTCATTTTCCTGCGGCGTGAGCTGGACCTTGATCTCGCTCGAGATCGCTTGCACCAGCTCCGACTGCAGCGCCAGCACGTCGGTGATGTCCCGTTCATAGATGCGCGCCCACAGATGCCGGTCCTCGCGCGCCTCGATGAGCTGGACCGTGATCCGTACCCGGTTTCCAGAGCGCATCACCGAGGCCTCGACGATTTTGTCTACCCCCAGCTCTTGCGCAATTTGCGGCGAGGTTTCGCTCGTGCCCTTGTAGTGCATGATTGAGGTGCGAGAGATGACCCTTACGGCCTTGATTTGGGAAAGGCCAGCGATCAAGGCGTCTGTCATGCCGTCCGCGAAGTACTCCTGCGCTGGATCGGACGAGAGGTTGACAAGCGGCAGCACCGCGATTGCGTGAACCGGGCGATTGCCCGCTCCCCTCATCCGGTTGCGGACACGGCTAGGACTGAATCCCAGAAGCAGCACCACCAGGACGGCACTTCCCAGCAGTCCAGCCAGCACAGTCGCAACCAACCACTTGCGTCGGCTTTCAACCTTGCCGGCCGGGCTCTCGGAAGCGAGACTGGCGCCGGTATCACCGAGGGAGTCTGCGGAAATCGCGGTTCCTACCGGCGCTAGGAACCGATAGCCGATCCTGGGGAGAGTCTCGATGAACTGGGGCGAATCGGCCAAATCACCCAGAGCGTCGCGCAACTTGCCAATCGCCTTGTTCAGGCCGCGATCAAAATCTACATAAACGTCTCCTGGCCAAAGCCGTTCCCGCAACTCCTCGCGGGTGACGACCTCGCCCGGCCGCTCCAGCAGCAGCGCCAAGACTTGCAGTGGCTGCTGCTGCAGTCTGATGCGAGCCCCGTTCTTGCGTAGTTCACCCGAGTGCACGTCCAGCTCGAAAACGCCGAACCGGGTAACTCCTCTAGGTAGACTGGAAACCGCCATACGCGGAAACAACTTACTTAGCGTGGAAGTGTATCACCGAAAGCCGTGCTCGCCAGGGAAGATTTAAGCGGAAGTCATTGATTAAGGGATGGTTACTGGGGAATACACAGTTCGCACACAGGTGGTTTGACCGAAAGGCATGAGCCGGTCAAAGTCGCCCTCGCCTCGCGAGCAGGCGCGGGCCGGCTGAATGCGGTCCATGCGTTCGGTCGGGTCTCCGTGCCTGAAGACTTTGAGGAATCTCAGAAATGGAGCAAAACTAATGAATAACATCATGATGAAAGATACTCTCGGGAACCGCCTATTCCGCTGTGCCGCCACCGCTTTGGCCACGATTGGCATGGTTTTGGCTAGTGTCAGCGCCGCCGCGGCATGTGGTCGGCCTGGACAGAAACCACTGGAAAGCGTTCGGAATCTACCGTTCTTCGCGCAACCGAATAGCCAAGCCGGGCAGGCCAAGGACGGCAACGGTTCCATCGTGGGCCTATGGCACGTCAACTATACGGATTCCACAGGCGCGCCGTTTCTGGAATCGTTCAAAATGTGGCACAGGGATGGGAACGAGTTCGAGACCGCCAATTTCCCGCCCCCCATGGGAAACTTCTGTCTTGGGGTATGGAAGCACACAGGACGACGGACCGTCCAGCTCAATCACGTTGGATGGAACTTCAACCCGGACGGAAGTTCGGACGGCTCCTTCATACAAACAGAAACCAACACGCTGAGTCCCGACGGCAATACCTACCAGGGTGTCTTTGACTTCAAGCTCTTCGACAACAATGGGAACCTTGTTCAGGAGGTCACGGGCACACAGATAGCAAAACGGATTACGGTTTGATGGATCGGAAACAGGCGGGGTCTCCGGCGGAAAGCGGAGGCCTCACCTTTTTCGTCAAGACGCTCAAGCGCCACCAGTCCTTGGCGATTGCGCCTGAATCACGGGCAACTCGACAGCAACTTACGGTCTTGCAGGGAACACCGCCGACTCCTCACTCGCCGCTGGCCACTCGCTACTGCTCGATCACTCCCCGCGACGCCACGCCAATATTGTCCCGGGTCGTGTTCTTCACCACGTACATCATCTCGTCGGCCTGTCGGATGATGTCGTGCGGGGTCTGGGCATCGTGCGGGAAAGTGGCCAGGCCCATGCTGGCGCGGAGGTTCAGATTCAACCCTTGTTCGGTGCAGAAACGCCCCGAGCGCAGCGAGTCCTGCAGACGTTTCGCCACCACCACCGCCTGGTCCTTGGAGGTCTGGGGCAGTAACACCACGAACTCGTCTCCGCCATAGCGGAACGCGAAATCAATCAGCCGCAACTGCGCTTTGATCAGGTACCCGATTTCGGACAGCAAGCGGCTTCCGATCAGATGTCCGTGCGTGTCGTTAACCTGCTTGAAGCGGTCCAAATCGATAAAGATCACGCTGAACTGGTAGCCAAAGCGCGCCGAGCGATACACCTCGGTTTCGAGCGTCTTATAAAGATGGCGCGCGTTGAACAGGCCCGTGCAGTCGTCGGTGATGGTGAGTTCCTGGATCTTTTCGACAGCTTTTGCGTTCTCAATCGAAATCGCGGCGTAGTCGCACAATGCCCGCAGGAAGAACAACTCCTGCTCGCTCAGGCCCTCGACCTTCACATTGACCAACTGGATCACTCCCAGCACGCGGTGTTTCGAGCGCAGCGGCACGCAGATGATCGAGCGTGTCTGCCAGCGTGTCAGTTGATCCAGCCGGGGAGAGAATCGGGGATCGTTCTGCACGTCGGGCACAATCAACGCCTCGCCATGCTTGGCCACCCAGCCGGCAATTCCTTCGCCGACTTTCACCCGCGCATCCGCCAGCACTTCCGCAGCCGCGCCCACGGCAATGGCGAAGTAAAGCTCGTTTTTCTCCTCATCCACCATCAGCAGCGACCAGGTATCGGGACGGAAGTACTCCGCCATCTTTTCCATGATGGTCTGCAGGATCGAATCCAGATCGAGCGACGAGGTCAGTGCCTTGGCGACATCGTGAAAGATGGTCAGCTCTTGCGACAGGCGAACTGGGGGTGTATCCGCTGCCTCCGGCATGAACTCCTCATCATCTAGCGCGGGCACTCCTGCCCGCGTTCTGTGGCGTGGACACTCCGGTCCGCCGCCCAGGCTCGGGTGGAAGATACCCGATTATAGTTTTGCCTGCCCCGCCCGCGCAAAAAACGTTAGTAACTGGAACCTGCCAGGCCCCATCGGCGCGCCCGCCGGCTCGAATGCCCTATCATGATGCCATCTTCCCAGAGTAAAATTGCGACCGCCATCGAGCGGGAGAACCGTGTGCCTTCTTTTGGAGAAAAGCTCAGGCGCGAGCGCGAAAAGCGCAGCATCACGCTGGACCAGATTTCCGAGTCCACCAAGATCGGCACGCGCATGTTGCAGGCGCTCGAGGAAGATAAGTTCAACCAGTTGCCGGGCGGCATCTTCAACAAGGGCTTTGTCCGCGCCTACGCCCGCCATCTCGGATTGGATGAAGATCAAACCGTGGCCGAATATCTGAAAGCCAGCGGCGACGCTCCCCCCATCCAACCCGAATTACCTGCCGAAGAATCCGTTGGCCGCATCGAGGCCAGCGCCGTTGTTCCGCAACACCACTTGCCCTGGGGTGTTTTCGCTGCGATTCTGCTGCTGGTGGCGCTGGCCTTGTCGATCTGGAGCCATCGCCAGACAAAACACGAAGATGCCGCCACGCAGGCCTCTCCACCGCCTCCCGCGTCCCAGCAGTCGGCGCAAGACCACGCTGCTCCGATTGCCACACCACCGGGGGCCGCAGTCCCCAGCAGCAGCGCCAAGAATCCACTCACACCTGCGCCCGTCAGTCCGACGGTCAGTCCGGCCCCGCAGGGTCCACCCGCCAGCAAGCCGGCCAAAACCCCAGCAACCGCCGCTCCCAAGACGCCCTCGGAGACGACGACCCCTCCCGCGCCGGGTGAGTTTGTGGTGCTCATTCAAGCCCGCGAAGACTCATGGACCACCATCACAGCCGATGGCCAAACCGTCTACTCCGGCATTCTGTCCGCCGGGGACCAGCGCGCCATCCGTGGCCGCAAAGAGGTGATCGTCAAGGCCGGAAACGCGGGCGGCATCGACTTGCGCTTCAATGGAAAAGAACTCGATCGGCAGGGGGACAGCGGCCAGGTCCGCACCCTTACCTTCGGCCCTGGCGGCATAACCGCGAACAGTCCCGCAACGTCCCCAATCGAGTGAGCACTTCCCTCTTTCTTTTCTTCCGCCTACCGCTCACTCTGGACCGTTCGATGGGGCGCGGACGCCCCTCAATGTGCGCCTCCTCCGGCCCCGCCAATTCCATTGCGCCAAGAGGCCAACTCTGCTACCGTTTTAACAAGGCTGACCCCGGCCAAGAGCCATTCGAGTCATCGGCACCCCTTTTCGGACGTTAAAGGCTCGAAGTTACCTTTGAGGAGATACCAGCTTGCCAGCAACCAATCGTTTTCTGTTTACCTCGGAATCCGTCACCGAGGGACATCCGGACAAAATCGCCGACCAGATTTCCGATGCCATTCTCGACGCCTGCCTGCGGGAAGA
>Ga0137372_10001955_pt1 | contig 19914 bp, 18 predicted proteins | sample SagtaG_6_FD_104911 | JGI IMG/M metagenome (GOLD analysis project Ga0137372, IMG submission 104911) | Vadose zone soil microbial communities from Sagehorn Ranch, Mendocino, California, USA - Sage1_R_60_16 metaG | ecosystem: Environmental > Terrestrial > Soil > Vadose zone | place: USA...
CAGGGTCACCAGCCCCCGCACCACGTCGGTGTCGGTCGCGACGGTGCTGACCCCGCAGATCGGCTGCCCGCCACAGTTCGCGCCGCCCGGGGTGCGCACCGGTACCGGCGGGTCACTGGGCCTGCTCTCGTTCTTGCTCGCGTCCGAGGCGGTGACCACGAGGCGGTAGCCGGTGTTCGGCTTGAGCCCCTGCACCAGTGCCTTCGTCACCGGGCCGCCGGAGTACCCAGCTTCACGGGGGTACCCGAGGTCACGTCGTACACGGTGTAGCCCACCACCCCGGTGTCATCGATCGACGCGGTCCACGACAGCCCGACGCTCAGGCTGGTCAACGACCCCGCGGTCACCTGGACGCCGGTCGGCGCTGTCGGTGGGTTGCCCTCGCCCTTGGGCGTGTGGACGTGCAGCGTCGGGCTCGGGTCGGAGACCGCGCCGACCTCGTCGCGCGCATTGACGTAGATACCCGCGTCGAAGTCCGCGCTGAGCCCGGTGCACGTACCGGTCGTGGTGCCGGCCGGCACCGTACCGCACTGCTGCCCGTCCTTGCACAGGTCGTAGAACGCCACCGCCGAACCGGCCGTCGGCGCCGTCCAGTGCACCGTCACCGTCGTCGGCGTGATGGCGTCCGGTACCGGTGCCCCCGCGCGCCCGGTCTGGTCCGGTCCGGAGCGACCGACCCGGCCGGGCCGCCCGAAGGGGCGGGGGTCGCGTCGCCGGGCAGCACCAACGCGACCACCGCCGCGGTCGCGGCCACGACCCCTACGCCAGCGACGACGACAAACGGCGTGATCGCGCATCCACGCTCCCGTTCGGCTCGGGAAATTCTGGTCGAGGCGGCCCACGTGTGATGAGTACTCCCCGGGCGCCGTCGCGGTTCACCCGCCAGGCCGGGTGGGAAGACCAGAGCCGCTGTCGATGCGCGCTGGTGGCGTGCTCGGCCGCGGGGGCTCAGCCGTGGTGCTCCCCGTCGGGTTCGCCGGGCGGGGAGTGCCGGGCGACCCAGGCCGTGATGTGTCCCCCGGGTGGGCAGGTCGAGCTTGGTACGGATGCTGGCCACCTGGCTCGCCACGGTGCGTACCGATACCCCGAGCCGGGCCGCGACCTGCGGGTTGGACAGGCCCTCGGCGACCAGCTGCGCGACCTGGTGCTCCCGTCTGGTCAGCACCGACGCGCGCGCCTCGGACGGCAACCGGTCCGTGATCGCGTACCTGGCGGCCTGCTCGGCCGACAGCGCGCGACCCTCGGCCAGCGCGGCCGCCGCCCGGGCCTTCGGCAGTTGCCGGTGGGCAGCCGCTTCCGCGTCGGCGCACAGCCCCGCCCACCAGGCTCGGCTTGCGCGCTGATCGCGTCCCGCGCCACCGCCGCCGCCGCGAACAGCCGCAGCGCGCGTTCGAGAGCACCCGCCCGGGCGGCGACCAGCGCGCAGCCCTCCATCGTGTAGGACAGGTTCTGCAGGTCGCCGTGCTCGGCTGCGAGAGCGCGGGTGAAGTACCCGCCGGCCCGGTCGAGGTCGCCACGCAGGAGGGCGACCGCACCGGCGGTGTGCAGCTCCGGCCCCCGCAGCTCGGCCCCATCGCGCCGTAGCAGCACGATGGCCTCATCGACGGCCTCGGCCGCGGCCTCGACGTGGCCCGCCGCGAGCAGGTCCCAGCCGAGGTTCGACAGGGCGGCCGCGAGCCGCGACGCATCGCCGGACTCGCGCAGCATCTGCACCTCCTCGCGCTTGAGCGCGATGGCCGTGGCCGGGTCGCCGAGGCACCGGTACGTCGGCACGAGCACGTCCACCGCCCGGGTTTGCAGCATCGGCTGGCCGAGCTCGCGCGCCAGTTCCAGGGCCTCCTTGCCGTACCGCCGGGCCTCCAGGTACTCCCCTTGAGCCGCATCACGTGGGCGAGCTCGACCAGCGCGGCGGCGTACACCGGGGTCGGCTGCGGGTACCGGTCGACGACCTCCTGCATGACCGTCCTGGCCTCGGTCAGGCCGCCGAGGAGGAAGCTGCCGCGTACCCACGAGACCGCGAGCAGCGGGCCGCGTGGGTCCAAGGTGTCCAGGGCGAGCCGCATCGCGAAGTACAGGTTGTGCCGTTCGTCGGTCAGCCGCGCGCGTACCGCGTCCGGCGTCCACAGGTTCTCCAGGATCGGCTGGGCCAGCTCGGCCAGCCAGGTCAGTACCCGTTCGTGCGCGGCGGCCAGTTCGCCCGCCGCCGCCAGCTTCTCCCGGCCGAAGGCGCGCAGCGAGTCCAGGATGCGGAACCGGCCCGAGCCGCGCGACCAGTCCGGCGCGAGCAGCGACGTGGCGGCCAGCGCCAACACCCGGGCGGCCAGCTCGTCGGAGTCCAGGCCGAGATCGGCGCAGACCACGGTGGCGCCCTGCTCGTCGAAGCCGCCGGGCAGCACGGCCAGCCGGCAGAACACCGCGCGGTCCAGCTCGGTCAGCAGGTGGTAGCTCCACTCGATCGCCGCGCGCAGGCTACGGTGCCGGGCCGGTACGGTGCGGGAGGCGGCCTCGGCGGCGAGCAGGGCCAGCCGGCCGTCGATCCGCCGCAGCAGCTCCCGGGGCGGCAGGACGCCGACCTGAGCGGCGGCGAGCTCGATGGCCAGGGGCAGCCCGTCGAGCTGCGCGCACAGGGCCGCCACCGGGGGCAGGACGTCGTCGGTCAGCTCGAAGGAGGGTACGACGAGCCGGGCCCGGTCGGCGAACAGCCGTACCGCCGGGCTGGCGCGCATGTCCTCGTCCCGGGCACCGGCACCGGCACCGGTGTGGGTGTCCGGGACGGGCAGCGGGCCGACCGGGTACAGCGCCTCGCCGGGGACCCGCAGCGCCTCCCGGCTCGTCGCCAGTACCCGCAGCTGCCGGCAGGAGCCCAGCAGGGCGGTGAGCCGGTCCGCGCACCGCTCGAGTACGGGTTCCTCCCGTACGCCGACCGCCGCCACGACCGGGTACAGGATGTCCGACCCGGGTGCCAGCGGGCCCAGGTCGACCCACCACGTCCGGCCCCGGTACGTGCCCCGGACGCGATGCGCGAACTCCAGCGCCAGCCGGGTCTTGCCCACCCCGGCCGGCCCGACCAGTGTCACCAGCCGGTGGCGGGACAGCCGCGGGCGCAGGTCGGCGAGCTGGACGTCACGGCCCACGAACGCGTCGAGGCCGGCTGCGGGTAACCCGACAGGGGCGGCCGGTGCCGGCGTACCCTGGGCGGCCGCTCCACCCTCGACGGGCGGTTCGGCCCCACCCATCACGACCACGCCCCGGCCCGAGCGGAACTGCCCGTACAGTGTGGTCGCCGCCATCCGCAGCTCGGCGGCGAGGTCCCGCCAGGACATGCCGCGCTCGCGAGCCTCCGCGACCGCCTGCCGCAGCGCCAGCGCACTGACCCGCTGCAGCTCGGCCAGGGCCGCCGCGGCTCGCGCGTCGTCACCGCCGGCGTAGGCGTCGGCGACCAGTCCCTGCAGCCGCGCCACGTGCTCCCGCTCCGGCATCCTGGGGCCTTTCGTCAGTGCCGCCCGCTCGTCGACCCGCCCGGCGCGGCACGCCCTAGCGGCGGGTCGTGAAGCCCCCGCAGGCTAGCCGGCGGCAGCGGCCACCGGTGGCGGGCGGGCCGACCGATCGGCGAGGGGTCAGCGACGATCGACCAGCGGTACGGCCGCCGGCCGGCGCGGTGTCGCGGCGACCCCGACGGTGCCCGGTCGCAGCCTGGCCGGTCAAACCGTGACGTCGAAGGTCCACGCCGGCTCCTCGTCGAGCGGCTGCTGCAGGAACGAGATGGCGCGCTGGATCGTGGCGAGGTCCACCGGCGGCGGCCGGTAGTCCCCGTCCCGGATGTGCGCGAGCAGCTCGGGGTCGGGGGCGAAGCCGTGCCGCTGCAGGTAGTACGCGCTCGCGTCGGACCAGATGAAGCTGCCGTCGGTACGGAAGTTCAGCGGTACGGTCGCGGCCGGCTGCGCCAGGACCACGTCCGGCATCCGGCTGGTGGTCAGCAGCAGGGCCTGGCCGCCGGCGAGGTAGTCGAGGATGCGGGCGGTCTCCCGCGGGTCGGCGATGCGGGGATGGTCGTCGGCGAAGCGGGGCCCGGTGCCCGGGTCGACCTCGTCGAACAACCGCGCCAGGCGCAGCGGCGCGGACGGGGTACGGGCCCACTGCAGCGCCGCATACCCGAGGGCCACGCGTTGATACGCGGCCGCTTCGCCGCCCACCGGTACCACCTCGACCTGCGGATGGGTGTCGCCGGCCGTGGTGAGCGCGGCCTGCAGTGCCGCGGTCGTCGCCGGCAGGTTCTCCCCCGCGTCGGCCTCGACCAGGAACACCGGCCGGGCGAAGGCCGCATCGGCGTCCAGCGGTATCCGCCAGGCCCGCCACAGGCTGCGTACCCCGCTCTGCTGCGACGCCACGGAGATCGCGACCCAGCCCATCCGGCCGGCCAGGTCGACGGCCGGCTCGGCGACCTCTTCGGGCGGCTCGGCGGTGAACCAGTACGGCGTGCGCGGCTCATCCTCGACGAGGTCGATCTCGTCCAGTACCCGTACGTCGTGGCCCGCTGCGCTGAGCAGCTCGCCGAGCAGCGCGATGTCGTCGGGGGGCATTGGCAGGTCCGCGTAGTAGGCCTCCTCGGCGACCTCGGCGGCCAGCTCGGCGAGGCGGCCCGCCGCGAGGTCGTACCGGCACCGGGTCAGCATCTCGTCCGGTACCCGGCCGGCCAGTCGCAGCAGCATCAAGTGGCAGGCGAAGGAGGCATCTGTTGGTTGCGTCATCATCGTCTCCGGCAATCGCGGCGGCACGGCCCGACGCTGTCGGGTGTGGTCTCCAGGCGCGCCTCGCCACGCGCCTGGGCACCACCGGGGGGCGCCGCCCTACTTCAGGGAGGGGGATTCCTGTTCCACCGGGTCGGAAGCCGTGTCCTCGAAGGCTGTGGCGTGGCCGGCCGAGGGCAGGGCTGTGGGATCCGACCCGGCGTAAGCGAGGGCGGCGAGCGCGAGGGCCAGGAGGAGACCCTCGACGACGAGGCTGAGCAGACCCAACGGCTCCGCCCAGTTGCCGATGTCATCGGTGTAGCCTGGCAGGCCCGGTCCGCGCGACAGGAGGTACCCGGCCAGGGGCCCAGCCCCGAGGCCCACACTCGACAGCCATCCGACCGCTGCGCCGGAACGCAACAGCAGTACGGCGGCGACCTCCAGAACGAGGTACCCGACGCCGACGTAGGCCGGAGACCGTACCGCCAGGCCACCCTGGTCGATGACGTGGATTGTGGCGACGGCCAGACACAGCGCGGCCGTGACACGCCGGAGCCGGATGGAGGAGGCGAGCGGGAAGGGCGCGTCCGGGACGTTCATCAACACCTCGATTCGATGCGCTGGTGGAGTGTTCCGAGCAGTACTACCCGTCCGTGCGCCGGACGGGTTCACCGGTCAGCCGGGACGGCGGTACCCGGCGGTGGGAAGGCCACGCTCCAGTGGCGCCATGCGGACGAAGTCACCGGTGTGTGGTGCGTGTACGACCCAACCGCCGCCGACGTAGATACCCATGTGGTGCAGGTCGGAGTACCAGAAAACGAGGTCGCCCGGGCGGAGATTGGCGCGGGACACCGGTACGCCCTCGTTCCACTGCCATCCGGTGTAGTGTCCCAGCGACACCCCGACGCTGGCCCACGCCACCATGGTGAGTCCGGAGCAGTCGTACGCCTGGGGCCCGGCGGCCCCCCACACGTAGGGCCGGCCGATCAGACCGCACGCCTTGAGCGCGGCCCGGCTGCCCCGGTCGCCGTAGTACTCGACGGGGCAGGGTACCGGCCGCAGCGCGCCGATCGTCTGCGGTGCGGAACTGTACGCGGTCGGCCGCAGCTTCTGCAGGTTGCGCAGCTGGTTCTCGATGGTGGTCCGCCGGGTGGACAGGTCGGTCTGCTGCGCGGTCAGCTGTGCCTGCAGAGCGTCGAGCGGCTTGCGGGCATCGGCGTACCGGTCGAGTGCGGCGACGGCTGTCGATACCTGTTGCCATCGTTGGTGCGCCAACTGCTCCAGGGTGGTCAGCTGGTCGGCGAACGCGGCCGGGCCGCCGGACCGGATCAGCGCGAGCAGTCCCGGGCCGGTCTTGTACAGCCGTGCGGACACCACACCCACCCGGTCCTGTGCCGCGTCGACCTGTGCCTGTACGGGCGCGATCTGCTGCTGCATGGCGGCGATCCGGGCCTGGGTTTCCTGCAGTTGCCCGTGCACCCGGTTGTACTGCTCGATGAGCGGCTCCAACTGGTTCCAGGCCGCGTCGATCTGGGCCTCGATCTGTCCGGGCGAGGGCGAGGCGAACGCCGGTACCCCGGGCGCGAGCAACAGCGCGACACTCATCGTCGTGGCGCACCAGGCGGTCGTCCACCGGCGCCGGTGGGGCCGGCGCGGTACGGGGGCATCGGGAATCACACCTCCTGCACCCACGACACGGCTTTCCGGTTCAGAAGCCGCGCCGCATGTCCGTTTCCGTGCGCCGAGCGCGCTCGGCGCACGGCGAGAACCGCGCTGTCGTGTCTGACGTAGTGATAGGTGAGCCGTCGACTTTCCCGACGGCCGGAAACGGGAACGTAGAGGAAGGCGACCGTGGACAACCTCGACGACTACATCGGCGCCATCATTGACATCGACGGCACTCGCTACCGCCTGGCCGGGCTGGACGGCTCCGACGCGCTGCTCGCCGATCTCCTGCGCTACGGCGGGACCATACCCGCGGACCGGCTCGTCCGCATGCCGGTCGCCGAGGTGGCCGAGGCGATGGTGCACATCGTCGTGGCGACCGGTGCCGCGCGGTCGACGACGAGTGTCCCAGGGGCCATACCGCATCCGAGGAGCCAACCGTGTCATCCATCCTCGCCGCCTCAGCCTTCGCGGTAACCGGTGCCGTGACGGCGCTCGCGCCGGTCGGTACCCTGCTGCGGCGGGCTCGCCGCGATCTGGGCACCGCCCGGCGCGAGCTGCACGCGGACGACCTGACCGGCCTGGCCAACCGGCGGGCCTTCCTTGCCGAGCTGGATCGGGCCCGCCGGGACGGCCGTCCGGTCGCGGTGGCGCTGCTGGACGTGAACCGGTTCAAGCGGGTCAACGACGAGTACGGCCACGAGGCCGGCGACCGGGTGTTGTGCGAGCTGGCCGACCGGTTGCGGGTCGCCGCCGGGCGGGCGCGGCTGTGCGCCCGGATTGCCGGGGACGAGTTCGTGCTCCTCATCGATGGCGACGCGGCCACCGCCGTGGCGCTGGCCCGGGTGGTCTGGCGCGCGGTCGCGGCCACTCCGGTACCCGTGGGCGAGCATCGCCTGGAGCTGACCGTCAGTGTTGGCGTGGCGGCCGCCGCCGGTGCCGGCTACGAGCGGTTGCTTGCGCAGGCCGACCTGGCGATGTACCGGGCCAAGCGAACCTGTCGCGGGGTGTCGGTCCATCCGCTCGGGCTGGCTTCGCGCGGCGCTGCCTGAGCGCCGCGCGAAGCCGGCGTTGAGTGGGTCAGAACGGCCGCCCGGCAAAGGCGAGAATCAGCGACTGTACGGCCTTGGTGGGATCCCGGGCAAGGAACGCGCGCCCGCCGGTGGCTTGCGAGAGTGTCTGCAGCGATGCGGCGTCGGCCTCGGAGCCGACCGCGATGGCGATGATCTGCACCGGCTGGTCCGGGCGCTGTTCGTGGGCCAGCCGGGTGACGAGGTCGGTCAGGCGCAGCCCGCCGGACAGTTCGTTGGCCCCGTCGGTCACCAGCAGGACGACGTTGGTGCAGTTGGCCCGCCAGTGCTGTTGCATCTCGTGGAAGGCGGCGTACGCGGTGTCGTACAGCGGGGTGAACCCGGCTGCCGACAAGCTTCCCGCCGCGCCCTGCAGGGCCTGCTGGCGGGATACCGGACCGACCCGGTCGAGGATCGGCCCGAACGGTACCAGCTCCCGGTGCTCCCCGGGCCGCCCGCCCGAAACCGAGAAGTCCCACAGGCCGATACTGGTCTGGTTGGTCAGCAGGCTGAACCCGGCCATCAAGGTCTGCTGGAGCAGGTGCAGCTTGGTGATGGACGTACCGGGAACCGCGCGGTTCATCGACCCGGAGGTGTCCAGCGCGACGAGGATGTTCGCCGGCCGCTGCATCGCGCTCCACTGGCTGACGACCTGGCTGAGCATGGCCGGGTCCACCGGCGGGCGGGCCCGGCCGGTATCGGCCCGGAAACCCTGGTCGGCGGGAAGGTACCCGCTGTTGCGCGCCCGGCCGTCGGGTCCCCGGAAGCCTTGTGCGGCAAGCAGGTCCTGGGCCTGCGGGCTAAGCAGGAAATGCAGGAACGTGTCGGCGACCGTACGCTGCCTCGCGTCCACCCAGTGGGCGTTCAGCACGACGTAGGGGTAGTCGGCCACCACCGGGTACGGCTGGTACACCGGCACGACCGGGCTGTCCCGGTGCCCCGGGTTGTACACCGCGATGTCGCGCTCCAGTGCCGGCCAGGCAACGATCTGCGGCTGCCCGGGGCCGGAAGGAGCGTCGAAGAACGTGGCGCTGTCCGGCGCCACGGTACCGATCGTCTGGCTGAACCGGATGCTCGCCAGCAGCCGCGCGTCGCTGACCACGCCGGTACCGGTCGGGTCGAGCAGGCTGAGCACCGACGCCAGGCCCGTGGTCGACACCGCCGGGTCGGTCATGCCCAGCCGGGCGACCGCCGGTGCCCGGCCCGCGGGGTCCGGGGCGGCCAGGGTGCCGAACACGTCGGCCGCGCCCAACGGCCGGGCCGGCCAGCCGAGTCCCCGGGCGTACACCTGCCGGACCGCCAGTACCACCGGCGACGAGGCGACGCTGGGCGGGTTGGCGGGCAGCATCCGCGCGACCTCCGGCCGGCCCTGCGCCACCCGTACCCACAGGCTGGAGTCGGGCAACCAGATGTCCGGGCAGGGACCGTCACGGTCCCGGTCCCACCCGGCCTCCAGCGCGGCCGCGACCTGACTGGGCTCCTTGGACACCACGCTTACCCGGGCGCAGGGGATGGACCGCGCGGCGGCGCTGGCGTTCCACCGGTCGGCCAGATCGCTCACCACCCGGAAGTGATTCGGCGACGCGGCGATGACGGTAGGCGCCCACGGCAGGGTGCAGCGGTCCGGGGCACCGACGGCCGGGCGCGGGCCGAACATCCGGGGCGCAAGCGCAACCGCGGCACCGGCGGCCAGGACGACGACGAGACACAGCGCCGCGCGGCGCAGGCGTCGTGCGCCGCGCCCGCCCCGGTGGGGGGGAACTCCCGGCTTGTCCCAGCGTTCTGGCATTGGCCACCTCCAGTGAAAATCGACGGCACCTGATGAACCGTTCATGTAGTAACCGGGTAATAGGGGCATGGTTCAACGCAGTGGTGATGTCGTGTCCGGGTCCGCCCCGCCGGCCGAGGTGAAGATCGGGCCGGTCGCGGACCGGTACGAGGTCGGGAGGCTGGTCGGGCGTGGCCCGCACGGGTCGGTGTGGCGGGCGGTCCGGCGGGGCACCACCCAGCAAGTGGCCGTCAAGCTGCTGCACGAACGCTTCGCGAGCAACCCGGAGGTGCGCGACCGGCTCTCCCGGGAGTACCGCGTCCTCACCGCGTACCTGCACCCGGCACAGGTACGGCTGCGCGACCTCATCCTCGGCGACGAGGTCGCCCTGGTCTTCGAGTTGGTGATCGGATCCGACCTGCGCCGGGTGGGTGCCTTCACATCCCGTGCGGCCGCCGAGACCGTGGCGCAGGCCGCCGAGGCGCTGGCCGCCGCGCACGCGCAGGGCGTGGTCCACTGCGGGATCAAGCCGGCGAACCTGTTGCTGGACAGGGACTCCGGACAGTTGCGGATCACCGATTCGAGGATCGGGCGGCTGGTACGGGGCTTCCGGCCCGACGGGCGCCATGGCGATCCCCGGTACGTGGCGCCCGAGGTGCTGCGCGGCGGCTCGCCGGTACCGGCGAGCGACGTGTACGCCCTGGGACTGGTCCTCCAGGAGTTGCTCACCGGTACCCCCGGCGACCCGGGGCCGGTCCACCCGCCCCGGAGTACGGGCGTGGTGTGGGACGTCCTCGAGGCCTGCCTGGCGGTCGATCCGGCGGCGCGGCCCAGCGCGGCGCAGCTTGCCGAGGAGTTGGATCGCGCGGTCGCGGACGGCTGGGGGTCGGAACCGGCCCCCACACCCGTCCCGCACCGGGCCGAGCCACCCCCGGTGGCGACCTCACGGCGCCGGCGCCGGTCGCGCATCCAGCGGCTGGTACTCGCCGGGGTGCTGGTCGGTACCGGCGCGGCGGTGCTGCTGCCCGGTGTGCTCGCGGGCAGCCCCGCAAGCAGCAGGTTCGTGACGGTCACCGGTCCGGCGGCGGATGCGGCCACGGCGCCGGGACCGACCCCCAGCCCGACCCTGCGACCGGTACCGACCGAGGCGACCGCGCAGGGCGCCACCGACTTCGTCCAGTACTGGTTCGACGTGCTCAACTACGCCGGCGCGACCGGGGACGCCGCACGGGTACAGGCGGCCAGCTCCCCCGGCTGCGGGCCCTGTACCGCCGCCGCCGACGCGGTACGGGCCGGGTACCGCGACGGTGGTCGGCTGTGGGGCGGCACGTACACGGTGCGTCGGGTGGTCGTCGACGGCTTCTTCGACCCGGACCGCACGGTCGTCGTGGGTACCGTCTTCGACCGCAGTCCACTGTGGACGGTCAGCGCGGACGGCACGAGACGCCAGCAGTCGCCCGGTGCGACCTTCACCAGCTGCCAGGTGCTGCTGACCCGTACCGGCGACCGGTGGCAGGTCATCGGCCAGCAGTGCGGCCAGCCCGGGTGAGTGCCGGCCGCGCGAACCGCGCACCGGTCGCCCGGGTAGGTACGCCAGGGGTGTGCTCCAGACGTTGTTAGCCGAGCGGGAACGGACGGTCACGTGACACGCAGGTCTTCAGGAGCCGAGGAATCCGGGACGGGTCCGGTCCGGGCACAGGTGTTCGGGTCGCCGCGCCGGTCGCCGGCGCTGCGCGGCCGGGCCACGAGCGGCTGGTACGAGTCGAAGCCACCCGCCCACGACGAGTCCGAGCCCGGTCGCGAGTACGCCGGGCCCGAGTACGCCGAGCCCGAGCGCGACTACCACGAACCGGCGCGCGAATACCACGACCCGGCGCGCGAATACCACGACCCGGCGCGCGAGTACGACGAGCCGGCGCGCAGGTACGACGAGCCGCGGGTACGGGTCGACGCCCGGCCGCACGACCGGCGCTTCGACGACGATCCGGGCGACGATCCGGGCGACGACGATGACTACGGGTACCGTCCCCCGCCACGGGACCCCGGGAACGGCTCGGACGAGCCGGGACGCCGGTACGGGCGGGGTTCGCGGTGGCGGCTGCCGTTCGTGTGGGCGGTCATTCTGGTCGTACTGGCCCTGACCGTGTGGGCGGTGGTCGGGCGCCGCAGCCCGGTGACCGCGCCGACCGCCAGCGTGGACAGTAGCCAGGCCAGCCCGAGCGACGACGACGCCGGGGCCGCCGTGCCGCTGGCCATTTCCGACTCGCCGTCTCCGTCGGACAGCCCTTCCCCAAGCCCGTCGCCGTCGGCAGCCCCGTCGCGCTCCCCCGCCCGCCCGACCGCTACCCGGGTCGCCCCGAAGCCGGCGCCGCCGGTCGGGCGCATCCTGGGTGGGTCGGGCGGCTGCCTGGACGTACGGGGCGGCTACACCGCCAACGGCACGCAACTGCTGGAGTACCGGTGCCACAACCCCATCACCGTCAACCAGTCCTGGACCGTGGCCGCGGACGGCACGCTGCGTGCGTACGGCAAATGCATGCGGATCAGCGACGACGGGGTGACCACCCACGCGGTCATCGTGTTGTGGGACTGTGACGGCAGCGCCCGGGAGATCTGGAAGCCGGGGCCGAACAGTTCACTGGTCAACCCGGCGAGCCACAAGTGCCTCGACGACATCGACGCCGACGCCACGGGGGACAACCCGCTGGAACTGGATCCCTGCAACGGTTCTACCGAGCAGAAGTGGACACTGCCCACGTAAGGGCGCGCGGGCCGGTAGCCAGCCGCCCGACCGGCGGCATACGGCCGGCGATTCCACTGCTCACGAGTTGCTGGGCGCGGCCCTGTCCAGTGAGCTGAGCAGCTCGTCACGGGCCTGGGCGACAGCGGTGAGTACGGCACCCCGAAGTACCGGAAACTCGTCCACCTCGGCGAGCGTGACCTGCGGCGCGGTGGGCATGATCGTGGCGACCTCGCGCTGCAGCCGGCGGGTCAGCGCCGAGCCCCCGGCACGGCTAACCTCACCGGCCAGCAGGATCGTGTGGGGATCGAGCACAGCGCATGTTGCCGCCACACCTGATGCCAGTCGCCGGGCCAGCTCGTCGAGCACCCTGGCTCCCCTCGCCCCGGCGAATACCGCGGCGCGTACGGCATCGGCCGCGGAACCGGCCGGGAAGCCGTGCTCGCGGGCCAGCTCCCGCACCGCACTGCCGGACACCAGGTCCGGGAAGGCGCCCCGTCGGCGCTGTTGCGGGCCGCGCGGCACCATCGTGCCGGACACCGGCAGGCGACCGAGGTCGCCGGCGGCTCCCCGCGCGCCACGGTGCAGAACTCCGTTGAGCATCAGCGCGAGACCGATGTCCCGGCCGTACCACAGCAGCGCGAAGCTGGGCACGCCCCGGGCGGCGCCGGTGGATTCCTCGGCGACCGCGGCGAGGTTCGCTTCGGTGTCCACGACCACCGCGGGTCCGAGGCGTTCGCGCCATCGCACCAGTTCGTCGGTGACCGGTAGCCTGCCCGTCGCCGGGTCGATCCCGCTCGGCGCGCCGAGGACGATGCGCTTGACCTTGTCCATCGGTACATCCGCCTGGCCGGCCGCCCGTACCACGGCCCTCGCGACGACGTCATCGGAGTCACCGCTGTCCACTGTGGACAGTTCGACCTGGCCGGCGAGGGATCCCGTGATGTCCGCACACGCGGCCACCACAGACTTCGGGCCGACCTCGACGCCGACGACGAAGGAACTGGATGGCACAATGCCGTACACCGCCGAAGCGGGCCCGCGGCGAGGGGCCTTCTCCCCGACCCGGCGGATGAGCCCGCGCCCCTCGAGCCGGTCGACCACCTGCCCGGCGGTCATCTTCGACAACCCGGTCAGTTCGCCGAGCTCGCCACGAGTCAGCGGGCCCTGGTTGAGAAACAGGTCCAGCGCGTTCCGATCGTTGTGCGCGCGAAGGAACTGCGGTACCCCGGGGAAGATGGGTGCGCTCATTCCTGTAGATACGGCTTGAATAGGCCCAGTAGTTCAGCCGATGTCGCCATGTGGCTGCGCGCCAGACCCAACCGGCGACGCCGACCAGGGCCGAGCTCCGTCAAGATCCACCGAGTCAGCGGCGCATCATCTGCGCGACGGCCCGCTGGGCGGTGACCGCGTCGACCGGCGGCGCGACGTACCCGTAGGCGCGGATCGCGGCCAGCAGGTCCGGATCGGGCGCCAGCTCGTACCGCTCCAGGTAGTACCCGGCCGCCTCCGGCCAGATGAACGTGCCGTCGGTACGCACGTTCAGCGGTACCGTCGGGGCCGGCTGCGCGGTGACGATGTCGCGTGCCTTCGTGGTGACCAGCACCGGCTGCGCACCGCGCAGGTACCCCACGATCCGGGCCCGCTCCTGCGGGTCGGACAGACGCGGGTGGTCGGCGGCGAAGCGGGGTCCGGTCTGCGGGTCGATCTCGTCGAACACCTCGACCCGCCGGAGCGGGCGATCGGCCGACGCCCACAGCAGTGTGCCGTATCCGCGCGCGGCGCGCTGATAGCTGGTCACCCGGGCACCGACCGGGCACACCTCCACCTGCGGGTTGATCTGGCCGGCGCCGATGAGCGCGTCCTGCAGCATCGCGGCCAACTCCGGCAGGTCCCCGCCCGCCGCCTCGACGATGAACACCTGCTTGGCGCCCAGCGAGAGCTCATCGGGAGTTATCCGCCACGCCTGCCACAGCCCGAGTACCTGCTCGGGACGGGTGCTGGCGGCAGCGACGGCCACGGTGGCGAGCCGGTCCGCCGGTACCTCCGAGTCAATCTCGTCGACGCCGTCGGGCGGCTCCGCGCTGAACCAGTACGAGGACAGCGCCACGTGTTCCATGACATCGACCTCGTCGAGTACCGCCGTGTCCACCCCGGCGGCGGCGGCGAGCAGGTCGTGCAGTACCTCCAGGTCTTCGGCGACCAACTCGACGTCATCGGCCAGCACCGCGTCGGTCACAGCGACCGCCACGTCGCCGGTGGCGCCATCAGCCAGCCACCGGCGGCAGCTGGTCATCAGTTCGTCCGGTAAAACGACCGGCCAGGTGCAGCAGCAGCAGGTGACCGGCCAGGGCCGGGTCGGGAAGATCCACCATCGTCACTCCAGAACTCAGATTTTCTGGTGGTACCCACTGGCGGCGGTCCGGGGTTCACCGGGGGTGAACCCCGGCGATGGTCCCCCGGGTATCTGTGGGGTGTACGACCCGACGACGTGAAGGGGTACCGACGATGACGACGGCGGACAGCGGCGGCGAGCCGGTACCGGACCACGCTCCGTGGCGGGCCTGCCGCGCGGACGGTTGGTGTACCCGCGGACCGGTCGATGTCACCGGACCCGACATCGTGCGTATCGCCCGGACCCTCGCGGTGGAGCCGTGGCAGTTCACCACGACCGCGCCCGCCGCGGTCGGCGATCCGGCCGGCATCCGGCTCAGCGCGGGCCGTCGCCGGGTCACCCTGACCCTGGCGAACACCACGGCCGGTTGCGTGTTCCTGCTGCGCGCCGCGGGCGGCACCGGCGTCTGCGGCCTGGGTGAGGTGGCCCCCGCGGCCTGCACGGTGTACCCGGCGGATCCGGCGGCCGGTGTCCCCGCCGTGGTCCGGGAGCCGGGCGGGTGCGACGACGCGGCCGGGCACCTGGACGGGCGGGAGCTGGACGAGGCGGTCCTCGGCTGGACCGAGGACCGGGCCCGGTGGCACGAGATCGTCGCCCGGTGGAACGCCATCCCCGTCGCCGAGGCCGGCGCCGCGACGATCGATGACTTCCAGCGGTACCTGCTGGAGGTCGTACCAGTGGAGGTACCGGCATGAACGGCAGCGGCGCGAACGTGGCCGGCTGCGCCTCCTGTGCCGGGCGATGCTGCCGTCAGTACCGGGTCGAGGTGAGCGTGGCCGACGTACGGGCGCTCGTGACGGGTACCGGTCTGCACCCCGGCGAGTTCGTCCGGTTGTGGGAGAACCCCAACGGCCAGCCGGGGTTCCGGCTGCGTCCGGACGGGCCCGGCAACGCGCTGAACCTCATCCGGCACGAGGACGGCGCCTGCGTGTTCCTCATGGAGATCGCCGAGGGCTTGGCCCGGTGCGGGGTGTACGCGCACCGGCCCGTGGTGTGCCGCAACTTCCCCACCACGATGCGCCGGGGCGTGGTGGTCGTGCGCGAGGACGTGCTGTGCCCGCCCGGCTCCTGGAACCTCGCCGCGATGGACGTCCCCGGCTACCGGCGGGACCTGGACCGCGGGGGTGTGGACTGGGCGGCCCACTGGCAGACCGTCAACGCCTGGAACGCGGCGGTCGACGCGGCCGGTACCGAGCGCACCCCCACCGAACTGTACGACTACCTCGTGCAGCTACCGGTGCTGCCCGGGTGACGGTGTCCGCCAGGCGGGGTTGGGCGCTGGACCGGGTGGCCGGCTGGCTGCGCTCCGGGCACCCGGCACTGGTCGTCACCGGATCGGCCGGCACCGGCAAGAGCGCGCTCATCCGGCAGCTCGTGACCACCCGGACCGGGGCGGCCGTGCACGCGGTCCACCGCTGCCGTGGCCCCGTCTGGGCCTCGACCGACCCGGTCCGGGTACTGGCCGGCATCGCCGGGCGGCTGACCGGCTCGGTGCCCGGGTACGGGATCGTCCCCGCCCACCTCGAACACGACGAGTGGGACGGCGACCCGCCGGCCGCGCGGCGCGCCGTCCGGGCGGTACTGGACAGCCCCAGCCCGAGCACGGCCTTCCACGCGGTACTGTCGCTGCCCTTCGCGTCGCCAGCGATCGGGCCGGCCGTTGTCGTGGTCGACGGGCTGGACGAGGCCCCGGTGGGGCAGCGCCCGGCCGGATTGGTCGACCTGTTCGCCGCCCGGCTGGGTACGGACCTGCCGGGCGTACGCCTGGTGCTCACCGTGCGCTCCGGTCCCGGCGCGGCCCGGCTCAGCACGGCCGAGGTCATCGACCTGGACCGGGACCGCCCGGCGGACTGCGCCGAGATCCGCCGGTACCTGGACCGCTTCGGCGCGCTGACCCGGGCGGAACGGACCGCGATCGCGGCCGCCGCAGCGGGTTGCCCGCTGTACGCCGAGGTGGCGGTACGCCTGCACACCGCCGGGGTACGCGTTGCCGGCGATCCGCCGCCGGGCCTTGACGCGCTGTACGGGTACGCCCTGGCCGCCGTCGGTGACCCGGATTCGTTGCCCCGCCTGCTGCTCGCGCTGCTCGCCCGCTCCCGCGACGCCGGGCTGGGCGTCCGCCAGCTCGCCGAGCTCACCGGCGTACCGAGGGCCGCGGTCACGGCCGCACTACGCCGCAGCCGGCGCCTGCTCGCCGGAGCCGCCCGCCTGCGGCCGCATCACCGCCGGCTCGCCGAGCTGATCTGGGCGGCGACGCCGGATCCGGGCGCGGTCGACCGGCTGCTCGCCGCGGGCTTGGCACGGGCCGGCCCGCGCCGGGCGGCCAGCCGGTCGGTGTACCTGCAGCGCAACCTGCTCGCGCACCAGGTCGACGCCGCCCGTGCCGACCCGTCCACCGGTTCGGGCGCGCTGCGCCACACGATCAACGACTGCGGGTACCTGGTCACGGCGCTTCTCGGGGTGGGCGTCGATGACGTCCTGAGCACCCTGACGTACGTGCGTCAGCGGGTACCGGCGCCCGTCCCCGATGTCGCCACGGTCGCGGCGATCCTGCGCCGGCAGGCGCCGGCACTACGCCATGCCCGCGGCACCGACGATCCGGTGCTGGCCCACCAGCAACTGGTCTACGAGGCGGCGACCACCGGAGCGCCACGCCTCGCCCGGGGCTTCGCCGACGGCCTTCCCGGCTCGGCGATCCTCACCCTCTGGGCCACCGGCGACAGCCCGGCACGGTTGCTGCCGCACGCCAGCGCCGGGCACCGGGGGGAGGTCACCGGTGTCATGGTGACTCCGGACGGTACCCGCGCGGTGAGTACCGCCACGGGCGCGGCCCGGGTGTGGCGCCTGGCCTCCGGCCGGGTGGTACACACCCTGCGCACCACGGACCCGGTGTCCAACCTGCACACCGCCGGCACCGGTGCGGGGCACGTCGTCGCGTCCGGTCGCGACGGCCGGGCCCAGGTGTGGGACGTGGACACCGGTACCCCGGTGGCTGAACTGGCCGCTTCGGCGACGCATCCGGTGACCGCGTTCGCCACCGACAGCACCGGCCGCGTGGCCGTCGGCGGCGATCTGGACGGACACGCGACCATCTGGGACCGCAGGGCGGGGGCGCCGATCCGGCGGCTGCCCGCGGCCGGGCGGCTGATCCAGGCGGTCGCGATGACACCCGACGGCGCCACGGCGGCGACCGCCACGATCGACGGCGATGTCGTGGTCTGGGATCTGACGACCGGCCAGCCCCGGACCCGGCTGGCCAGCCCGGCCGGCACGATCGCGCTGGCGCTCAGCCCCACCGCCGACCGGTTGCTCGTCGCCGGTGCCGGACTGTGGGTCTACGCGCTGGACGGCGGCGCCGCGCCGCGCCTGCTCGCCCGGCTGTACACGTACCATCGGCTCACCGCCGTCGCGGTGAATCCGGCCATGCCGGCGTACGCGGTCATCGGCGGTGCGGCAGGTCAGGTGGCGTACCTGCGGTTGCCGGTCACCTCGCCCGGTTGGGAGGCGCGTGATGTCGGGTAAGACCGTCCAGCAGCTCGTCGACGAGCTGGTCGCCGGCACGGTGACACTCGACGAGGTGGCCGCGGAGTTCCGGCGCCGTACCTGGCCGGCGCCGGCCGTGCCCGATCCGGACGAGGCGTGGGGCGCCTTCGACGACCCCGGAGTCGACCCGGACTCCTTCGCCGTCGTGGACCGCACGCCCTTTCTCACCACCGAACAGCTCGACGTGCTCCGCGAGGCGTACCTGGCCGCGCTCCCCGCACAGGCCTGGTACCGGCCCGGGCGGTAGTACGGCAGCGTGAGCTCGTCGCCGCCGGGCTAGTTGAGTACGTACACCGCGAACTGGGCCGCCAGGTCCGGGTACAGAATCCGGCCCAGTTCCTCAAGCGGCGCCAGCCGTGCTTTGTCCTCGTCGGACATCTGGTCCCGCTCATCGAGCCGTACCAGAACCGGCCCGTCATCGCCCCGCCCGCGGCGCATCCGCAACCAGCCCAGAACCTGGTCGGCCGTCGGGACCCGACCCATCGGGTACAGCGGCGCCGGCCCCGACAGCTCGCCGGGCAACGCGTCGAGCGCCTGCTCCATCACATCGACATCGGTGACTCGCTCGTCCATCGTCACGACCGGGCGCAGCGAGTTGGCGGGAATCCCGGACAGCTGCGCAAGGGCCGCCCCGGGATCGGTACCGTGCGGGGACAGGTGCACAACCAGATCGGTATCCGTGAACTGGTACCCCGGCGGCGCGACCGGTGTCCCGTGCTGATGCAGCAAAACCCGCCACGGAGGCATCATCTTCGACTGCGGAAGGTAGCCCTTGGTCACTGAGTAGCCGGTGAAGTCGGCGGTCGCGACCGGAGCGAGCTGATATACGCGATGAGGTCGGGGATCGTGACCTGGCGGCCGGGTTGCGTCGCGGCGGCCAGCCGTGCCAGCAGTTCCCGCCGCTGATCGGCCGTGACCGGTGTCGTGCCGGGCAGCCCGAGTACGGTACGGAACAGGCCGTCCACCTCGGTCAGGCCGATGGGTCCCCGGTGGCCGCTGGCGCGCAGCAGGTCGACGAGCAGCCGGACCTGCGTCAGGAAGCTCACTCCCGCACCCCCCGCGGGTGCGGGCAGCTTCAACGCCAGGCCGGCGATCTCGCGGATCCGGTCCAGCCGCCACCGGGTCGACCGGTAGAACCGCAGCATCCGGCCAGGCTGTGCCTGGCTCTCGATCAGCGTGCTCAACTTCTCCACGCGATCGGGTGTGGCCCGGCCGAGGATCTGGTCCAACAGGTCGAGAACGGCCAGGTCATCAGCGGACACCGGGGCGTTGTTGGCCCGCTTGAAGATGGTACGGAAGCGCTGGTGTGCGCTCAATTCAGCGGGCGTTGTGGAGGTGAGGACCGGCTTCTCCGTTTGAACGGAGTTGGCGTTCCCGGCGCTCGGCTGGACCTTCTCCGGGTGCTGCTCGGCGTGCAGGGCAACCGCCATCCAGCCGGCCAGCTCCGCGGGAACCACCGCGTCGAAGTCACCGTCCCTGGCGGTGATCGGCTGGGTGAGCGCCTGTTTGTACACCGCCTCTTCGACCAGGCGTCGCAGCTCGCCGATGGGATCGGTCGGAGGGTCGTCCCCGACCATGGCGTGGATGGTGGCTTCGTCGAGGTACCGGTACGCGTTGGCAACGATCTCGGTCTCCTGCTCGAGCTGGCTCAGCGCTGGGTCGTTGAGTAGGTCGCGCAACGCATCGCGCGCGGTCCGGGCGGCCTCTTCGCGGCGCGCTCGGATCAGCTCGATCAACCGGTCGCCGATCACCGTCGCGGTAGCCGGTACCTTGGCCGTCTGTGGCTGTACCGTCTGCCACAGCGCCACCTTCTCGTCGAAGGTGAGCGCAGTGTCGTCACCGCTGCGGGCGTCGAGCATCGTGCGCGCGGAGCGCTCCATCCCCTTGAGCCGCTCATGCGCTTCGGTATCGCCGGTGACTGCGCGGGCGACGAGGTCGCGCAACGCGTCGACATGCTGCTGCATCAGCCGCTCGGAGACCGATGTCTCGATCGCGTCATCGGGTGC
>Ga0137372_10001970_pt1 | contig 19864 bp, 18 predicted proteins | sample SagtaG_6_FD_104911 | JGI IMG/M metagenome (GOLD analysis project Ga0137372, IMG submission 104911) | Vadose zone soil microbial communities from Sagehorn Ranch, Mendocino, California, USA - Sage1_R_60_16 metaG | ecosystem: Environmental > Terrestrial > Soil > Vadose zone | place: USA...
ATTTCTCATCCCGCTGCTGCTCGCCTGCCTTGGGCTTGCACCGAGGGCGCAAGCGGTGGGTCCTGACACGGACGGTAGTATACCCGGTTCCAACAATGGCGAAGGTATCGGGGTGCTCGTCAATCGCACCTCTGGGGTGTGGAACACTGGCACCGGTTTCGAGGCGCTAAGCCAGCTCACTGCCGGCAACCAAAATACGGCGACGGGTCTCCGAGCCTTGAATAGCGATGTCAATGGCGGCTTCAACACCGCCACTGGCGTTTTATCGCTCTTTAGCAACACCAGCGGGTTTTTCAACAGTGCCACTGGCGCCTATTCGCTCGCCAACAACACGGACGGCAACAACAACACTGCAAACGGTTACGCTGCGCTTTACCGTAACACCGCCGACGGCAACACGGCCACTGGTTTTGCTGCGCTCTATCACAACACTACCGGCTTCTCCAACACGGCCACCGGTTCTGGTGCGCTCGCTAGCAACATCATGGCCAGCAACAACACGGCCAACGGTGTTAATGCGCTTTTTAGCAACACCACCGGGACCTTCAACACGGCCACCGGCGGTGCCGCGCTCGTTAGCAACACGATTGGCGGGGGCAACACGGCTACCGGTGTTCTGGCGCTCTCTAGCAACATCGCCGGCGCCACCAACACGGCCATCGGTTTTGTTGCGCTTCAAAACAACACCGGCGACAACAACACGGCCACCGGCGCTGGAGCGCTTAATAGCAACACCAGTGGCGCGGACAACACGGCGAACGGCGCTCAAGCGCTCGTAAGCAACACCATCGGCTTCGCCAACACGGCCATCGGTCGTCAAACGCTCCATAACAACACCAGCGGCAGCGACAACATCGCGTTGGGCGCTATTGCCGGTTTCTCTCTCACCACGGGCGATCACAATATCGATATCGGCGATACAGGTGTCGCCGGCGAGTCTGGCACGATCCGCATCGGCAACAACATACACACTAGCCAGGCCTTTATCGCCGGCATCAGTGGGGTAACCGTTCCAGGAGGCGTAGCAGTTATCATAGACGCCAGCGGTCATCTCGGCACGACCGTTTCCTCAGCGCGTTTCAAGGACGAGATCAAGCCCATGGACAAGGCAAGCGAAGCCATCCTTGCACTTAAACCGGTCACCTTCCGCTATAAAAAGGAGCTTGATCCCAATGGCATTCCGCAGTTTGGCCTTGTGGCTGAGGAAGTGGAAAAAGTGAATCCCGATCTCGTGGCTCGCGACGCTAAAGGCGAGGTTCACACGGTGCGCTACGACGCGGTGAATGCGATGTTGCTCAGTGAGTTCATCAAAGAGCACCGCAAAGTGCAGGAACAGGACCGTAAGATCGAAGAACAGGAAGCTACTATCACCCGGGTAAAGTCTGCAGCTGCAAAGCAGGAAGCGAGCATCGCGCTGCAGCAGAAGAGAATGGAAGCTATCACTGCGCGTCTCGAAGAGCAGACGTCGCAAATCCAGAAGGTAACCGCGCAGCTTGAAGCGAGTAAACCTGTCCTGAAAATGGTTTCGCAGCCTTAAATTGGAGTAATCTCATCGCGTTCCTTCTAATCTGTTTGACTCCGCGCGCTTTCGCGCTGGCGCTCATTCCGCGATTTGGAAACGACTGACCCGGCGGCGTCTGGGGAGCACAGGCTGCTAGCCTGTCCTTTTCGGCAGCTTGCCGAAAAGCTCTTCGACCGTTCCATCCCACACGCTGTCCCCACGCTCGGGGCGTCGTCGGCAAGCTGCCGACGACAGCAGGCGTAGCAGCCTACGCTCCCCAGAGCTGTGAGCCTCCGTCGGAAAGTGTTTGACTTTTTATCTTGTCAAGCCGGCGGAATTTTTTGCACAATCCTTTCTAACAAAGCCTGAATCTGTGGAGGAGGATGTTTTCCCCGGGACAGCTTTCTCCCTCTTTCCGAGTCGCAGTCACAAAATTAACCCACCGGGTAAAGAAAAGGAAAGCTTAGCAACTATGAAAACAATAACTCCACCTATCAGCAATTCAATCAAGCATTCGTCCTGCGACTACCGTCCGCTCGCGGGACTCCTTGTCCCACTGGCGCTCGTTTGCTTTACGCTCTTACCGAGGGCGCAAGCGGTAGGCCCCGACACGGACGGTAGCATAGCGGGTTCCAACAATGGCGAAGGTATTGGGGTGCTCGTCAGCCGCACCTCTGGGGTGTGGAACACTGGCACCGGTTTCGAGGCGCTTAACCACCTCACTGCCGGCAACCAAAATACGGCGACAGGTCTTCGCGCCCTAACTAGCGATATCAATGGCGGCTTCAACACCGCTGCTGGCGTTTTCTCGCTCTTTAGCAACACCAGCGGCTTTTTCAATAGTGCCACTGGCGCCTATTCGCTCGCGAACAACATCAGCGGCACGCACAACACGGCGAACGGTTACGCTGCTCTCTATCGCAACACCGCCGATAATAACACGGCCACTGGTTTTGCTGCCCTCTATCACAACACCACCGGCAGCGGGAACACGGCCAACGGTTTTCAAGCGCTCTTGCAAAACAACACCGGCTTCTCCAACACGGCCACCGGTTTTGATGTGCTCTTTAGCAACAACACCGGCTTCCAGAACACGGCCAACGGTGCTGGTGCGCTCGCTACCAACACCAGCGGACATGAGAACACGGCCACCGGTTTTGGTGCACTCGCTACCAACAGCACCGGCTCCTCCAACACGGCCAACGGTGTCGGTGCGCTGCAAGACAACGACGCCGGCAGCAACAATACGGCCGTCGGTTTCCAGGCGCTCCTTAACAATACCGCCGGCAGCAACACGGCCATCGGTGACAGTGCGCTCTTTAACAACACCACCGGCACCGAAAATACGGCCAATGGTTTTCAGGCGCTCTTTAACAACACCGGCGGGACCGGTGGTGAAGGCAGCGCGAACACGGCTAGTGGTTATCAAGCGCTCTACAGCAATACTTTTGGCGGCGGAAACACGGCTATCGGTGATCAGGCGCTATTTAGCAACATCGGCGGCGGCAACAATACAGTTATTGGCAACGGCGTTGGGTCGGCTATCGACGGTAGCGGCAATGTCTGTATCGGCGCAGGTGTCAACGGTGCTGCAGGCACGGACAATACGACCTGGATCAGGAATGTTAACACGACCGCGCAGGCTTTTAGCGCCGGTGTTAACAACTACGTTACAGTACGACTGAGCGACGGCAGACTTGGCCATACGACTGTTGTTTCGTCGCGACGTTACAAGGAGGATATCAAACCCATGGATAAGACCAGCGAAGCGCTCTACGCGCTCAAGCCGGTCACCTTCCGTCTGAAAAAGCAGTTTGATGCTACGCAGGCGCGCGGTTTTGGCCTGATCGCCGAGGAGGTGGAAAAGGTGGACCCGGATCTGGTGTATCGCAACGAGAAGAGCGAGGTCGAAAGCGTGCGCTACGAAATGGTCAACGCGATGTTGCTCAACGAGTTCCTCAAAGAGCATCGCAAAGTCGAGGAATTAGAGGCAATCGTCGATCGGCAGCAGAAGAGCTTTCAATCCAAGCTCGCAGAACAGGATAAGCAAATCGAAGCGCTGGCCTCAGTTGTTGAGAGAGTGGGCGCCCAGTTTGAAATGAGTAAGCCGGCACCACAAGTGGTCGTAAACAAACCGTAAGACTATTTCTGCATCACACCTTGCGTGCGGCCGGGGTCATATCCGCCTTCGCTTACGGCTACGGCGTGACAAGCCGACCCAGTCTACAGCTGCAATCAGGTGCCACACTTCACCGGGTAGCGGCTTTTGTTTTTGCTGAAAGCGCATTACGCATGAACTGTTGAGCTAGCTCGTTTGGAAGCTTGTGACCACGATGAATACTCTAAAATCAATCGAAGAACGAATCGATCAGCTGCACGCCGACGGAATTGTCGATCTTCACTTCGATTTGCCGATGGATTTGTACGAAAAACGCGAGCGCAAAAATGTTCTTGAGACCGAATTTTTACCGGAACTCGACGCCGGCAACATTGGCGCAGTTGGCGTCGCGATTTATATCGAGGATCGCTATATGCCGGAAATGAATTTGCGCGTAGCACTCGATCAGATTTCTCGCCTTTACGCGGAGACCGAGGAATCCGGGCGCTTCGCCATGTGCAAGAGCTATCAGGAGATTCTTGATGCGCGCAGAATCCGCAAAATCGCGATGCTCATTACCATGGAAGGCGTTGAGCCGCTCGGCACCGATCTAAATTTGCTGCGCGTTTTTTACGAGCTCGGTGTGCGCGCGATCGGGCTTACGCATGCCCGGCGCAATGCCGCCGGTGATGGTGGCCTTTTCGCATCAACAGGCTCTTCACGCGACGGCTTGACCCCGTTCGGGCGCGATGTAGTCCGAGAATGCGAAACGCTCGGTGTAATTGTCGATCTTGCCCACATCAGTCCCATCGGGTTTGAGGAGATTCTGGCGATAACGAGCAAGCCGCCCATCGTGTCACATACAAACGCGCGAAAATATTACGATATCGAGCGCAACATCAGCGACGAACAAATCAAGATAATCGGAGAACGCCGCGGAGTGATTGGCGTTAATTCCGTGCTCGTAAGCCCAAATAAAGAAGAGAGTACGCTCGATCGTTATATCGATCACATCGAGCATATCGCGAATTTGATCGGCATCGACGGAGTCGGGATCGGATTCGATTTTTTCGAGTTCATTTATCGTCAGTGGCCCGAGTCAGCGCAAAAAGAGCTCGCAGCAAAATTTACGACTCCGCATTTCATTCCCCAGCTGAGCAATCATTCCCACGCGCGAAATCTCACTCGCAGATTGATCGAGCGCGGATTCAGGGACGAGCAGATCGAAAAAATCCTGCGCGGCAACTGGATGCGGATTTTCGAAGAGGTACTGTAGGTGGAACGCGTTCTCCGCAACACCTTGTTAAATCACGCAGCGAAGCCGCATCTGGTTAGCATCGTCTTCGGAGAAGCCGATCCACCTTCGCCGGCTTTTTTCTTGCCGTACAGCGCTTCAACGCTTTAACGCTTGAACGCTTGAAATTCATTAATCTCACCCGGCGAACGGAAATCGGGGCGAACTCGTATTATCTCGAGATTGGCGGCCATCGACTCGTGGTCGATTGCGGGATGCATCCCAAGAACAATGGCGACGAGGCGCTGCCGAATTTCAAATCAATCGCCGACCGGAAGGTTGAAGCGATTCTAATCTCGCACGCCCATCAGGACCACATCGGCACGTTGCCCGTTCTCATGCGACGTCAACCAGGCGCGCGGATCTTCATGACCGAAATAACCGCGGAAATCGGCAACACACTTTTACATAACTCGGTCAATGTAATGACGCGGCAACGCGAAGAGATCGGGACGATGTTATATCCGCTTTTCACGCATCGCGAAACCGATCGCGCATCGGATCTTTGGCAGTGGTGTCCGCTGCGGCAACGCATCTCGATCTCCGGCGAACGTGCTCCACAGCGCGAAACAGACGCGCTGACGTTCGAGTTTTTCGATGCAGGCCACGTCCTCGGCTCGGCCGGAATTCTGCTGCGCGCCGAGGGACGCACGGTTTTTTACACGGGCGACGTCAATTTCGAAGACCAAACGATCATGGAAGCGGCGATTTTTCCGGAGGAAAAGATCGATATCCTGATCATGGAATGCACGCGAGGCGATCACGCGACGCCGGTGGATTGGACACGCGCGGGAGAAGAACACCGCCTGGCGGAAGCAGTCGATCGCGCCTTCAAACGTGGCGGATGCGTGCTCATTCCGGTTTTCGCGCTCGGTAAAACGCAGGAGGCGCTGGCGATGTTTTATAAATTCCGCCGTGAGCGACTGCTGCCCGAATTCCCAATTTATATCGGCGGTCTCAGCTCGAAGATGACCGATATTTACGATCGTCGCGCATCTATGACTCGACGGCAATTGGCGCGCCTGCAATTAATGGGAAAAACGGCGCCCTTCGTCTTGAATGGCCAGACAATTCATGATGCCCCCGTCCGTGCCGGACGAATTTATGCGCTCTCCAGTGGCATGATGACCCCGAAAACTCTCTCCAACATCTTTGCGCGGCGTCTTATCGAGAATCCGCAGCATTCGATTTTTTTCGTCGGCTATGCGGATCCTCTGTCGCCCGCCGGTGTTTTGCGAAGTACGCAACCGGGTAATGAAATCGCGCTCGATCCGGATGAGCCGCCGCAGCGCGTGCGCTGCCACATCGAACAATTTCAATTCAGCGCGCATGCTTCGCGTGAATCGTTGATCGAATATGCGAAAAAGCTTTCGCCGAAGAAAATCGTGCTCGTGCATGGCGATCCATCAGCTGTTGCGTGGGTGCGCGCGAAATTAATTGTCGATCTTCCGCAGGCGGAAGTCATCGTTCCGACGCCGGGGATCGAGTTGGAACTGTGATCTCTAAAGGACACGGTGAAAATTACATCCTGGAATATTAACTCACTGCGCAAACGGCAGGACCGTCTGTTTGCGTGGCTTGATACCGCGAAGCCGGACATCGTTTGCCTGCAGGAAACAAAATGCCCCGACGAGCAATTTCCGGGACTTGCCTTGCGGTCAGTTGGGTATCATTCGGCTTATCATGGAGAGAAATCGTATAATGGGGTTGCTATTCTTTCGAAAACCGAGCCGCGCGATGTTCGTCTGTCGCTGTGTGATGAACTTGTCGATCCACAAGCGCGGGTTATCGCAGCAACAGTCGATAACGTCCGCGTCTTTTCGATTTACGCACCGAATGGACAGGCCGTCGGCTCGCCTGCGTACGAGTACAAACTGAATTGGTACGCGCGGCTGGGTAACTGCGTGGCGCAGGAAAAATCTGCTGATCTTGTTGTTTGCGGCGACTTCAATGTCGCCCCGGAAGACGTCGATGTTTACAATCCCGATCTATGGCGCGGCGCGATCATGTGTTCTGATGGCGAACGAAAAGCATTCCGCCAGTTATGCGAGGCCGGTTTCCGGGACACGCTGCGATTGCATCACAAGGAAGGCGGCCTTTTTACCTGGTGGGATTATCGGATGCTTTCGTTTCCGAAAAATCGCGGACTGCGTATCGACATGATTCTGGCGAGCGAAGCCCTGGCAAGAAAATGCACTGCGGCAGGAATCGATCGCGATGCGCGGAAAGGAAAAGAACCCTCCGATCATGCACCCGTCTGGGCCGCATTCGGAACATAAGAAAAAGCCCAACGCCCAACGTCCAACGTCGAACTCGGATTCTAAATTGGACGTTGAGAGTTGGATGTTGAACGTTGGCCGTTTGTGAAGCGAAGCGATCATCTCCACGTTTCAAATCCGCCACGGTGCCCGCTGATGATTTGGGATGGCGAATGTCATTTTTGCAAGCGCTGGATCGAGCGGTGGCGCGAAATCACCGCGGGCGAAGTTGATTACGTCACCTACCAGGAAGCAGCCGATCGGTTTCCCGAGATTCCAGTCGAACAATTCAAACGCGCCGTCGCTTTCATCGAACCAAATGGGAAAACGTTTTTTGCCGCGGAAGCCGTCTATCGCTCGTTGCGATGTCGATCTTCGAGGAAATGGCTGACCTGGAGTTATGATTACATTCCCGGGTTCGCAACAATTTCCGAGCTCGCCTACAAGTCTATCGCTCGTCGTCGTGGCATCGGCTCTGCGGTTACGCGCGTCCTCTGGGGGAAAGACGTTCGCCCACCGAGATATTTTTGTGCCCGGCGCTGGTTTCTTCGCGCACTTGGCCTCATTTACCTAATTGCGTTCGTGTCGCTTTGGGTGCAGATCGACGGGCTTGTTGGCAGCAACGGAATGTCGCCGGTAAGTCAATTTCTGCCGACAGCCCGCGAACAGCTCGGCCGAGAGGCCTATTCGCTTTTGCCGACACTTTGCTGGTTTAACTCAAGCAACGCCTTTCTCCATTTCCTCTGCGGCGGCGGTGTTGTTTTGTCGTTGCTCCTCATCGCCGGAATCGTTCCCTTCGTTTCGCTTATCGCGCTGTTCGTTTTTTACCTGTCGCTCACGATCGCCGGGCAAACGTTCCTCAGCTTTCAATGGGATATTTTGCTGCTGGAAACCGGCTTCTTGTCGATCTTCCTCGCGCCGTGGCAGCTTCGGCCAAAACGCGGAAGGGAACCGCCAGTCTCGCGCGCCGCGCTCTTTTTGCTAAAGCTGCTTCTTTTCAAGTTGATGGTGATGTCTGGCGTTGTGAAGGTCACCAGCGGCGACGATTCCTGGGGCTGGCTGGATCACTCGTTTCATTGGAGCGCGCTAACGGCGCTCGATTATCATTACTGGTCCCAACCGCTGCCGACCCTCTTTGCGTGGTGGGCTGACAAAAGCCCTGAATGGTTCAAGCATTTTTCGGTCGCGTTTTGTCTCGTAGTTGAAATCATCGTTCCGTTTTTCATCTGTTCGCCGCGCCGGCCGCGGTTAATTGCGGCCGGATTGATAATTTTTCTGCAAATCGCGATCGGCGTCACCGGCAACTATTGCTTCTTCAATCTGCTGACGATCGCGTTGTGTTTGTTATTGATTGATGATGCGGTTTGGCGTGGAAAGAATGTCCGCGGCTCCGCGTTCGGCACGCAACCTTCGACTTCGCTCAGGGCAGGCTCAGGTCGCGCCCTACCATCGCGGTTATCCACGTACGGCGCGATCGCGGTGATTGTTGTCACGTTGCCGATCAATGCATGGCTTATTTTCACTGCGTTTAAACCCGACGCTCCGTGGCCGCGCCCGCTCGCAGCTGTTTATGGCCGGCTCGAAGCATTTCGGATCGCTAACGGCTACGGACTTTTTCGTGTGATGACGAAGGACCGTGGGGAAATTGTAATCGAAGGCAGCACTGATGGCATTGATTGGCTACCTTACGAATTCAAGTGGAAACCAGGCGACGTGAAACGCGCGCCCGGCTGGTGCGCGCCACATCAACCACGGCTCGATTGGCAGATGTGGTTCGCTGCTTTAGGAACTCCGCAGCAAAATCCCTGGTTTAGTGGATTGGTCATCAGGCTCCTGCAAGGCTCACGGGATGTGAGCCGATTATTGGCGCACAATCCGTTTCCAGATCAGCCGCCGCACTACATTCGGGCAAGTTTTTACCGTTACCGTTTCACCACTGTGGAGGAACATCGCCAATCGGGCGCATGGTGGAAACGCCAGGAACTCGGCGAATATTTGCGGACTGTCTCGCTGGATCAGCTGCGCTAAGATCAACATTGGTTTGGCGAGCCAAAGTGTAGCGGCGAACACGCGCACCGCTTGAGAGATGCACGTTCACGAATATATTTCGCGCCATGTCGAAGGAGGGGCAGATCGCAACCGAAGGGACGGTGACCCAGGTGTTACCGGGTACGATGTTTCGCATCGATCTTCCGGGTCAGCGCAATGTGCTTGCCCATATCTCTGGCAAAATGCGCAAGCATTTCATCCGAATTGTGCCGGGCGACAAAGTTTCGTTGGAGCTTTCGCCCTACGATCTCACAAAAGCGCGCATCGTTTTTCGTGAGCAGTAGCGGCGAACGTCCGCCCTCGGCACTGGCACGAGATTTGTTTGCCGAATCTGCAAAGCGCGCGGATACTGAGGGAAGAAATTAACTGGAGATTACTAATGGCTGAAGAGAATAAAGCAGAACAGAATGCGTCCGCCGCGGCGGGCGCGCAGGACAAATTGGAAAGCAGCAAACAACACGCGCGCAAAGCGGCCGAGGATTTAAAATCGGCGGCGGGCGCAATCGCGGGAGAATACCGCGGCAAGGCAGAGCAAGCTTGGGGCGACGCACGGGGTAAGGCAGAACAAGCCTGGGATGATGCGAGAAATCGGGCCCGGACGTTCCAGGAAGATGCTGAGCAATATGTGCGCGAAAATCCGACCAAGGCGGTGTTCACGGCGCTCGGAATCGGGTTTGTGCTGGGTCTGATTTTCCGGCGCTAATCGCGCCGTGGCCGAATGATCAGCGAGAGCACTCGGTCCCGCAATCCTGCGGGGCACCCCGGTTTGCTCGAAAACCTGCTCGCACTCGCCAGTGCACTGACAGAGTTTTTTGAAACTCGCGTGGCCCTTGTCGCGCAGGAATCGAAAGCGGCGCTGGTGCAATTGATCGTGCTCGCGGGCTGTTTGATTCTGGCGCTGATTCTTTTCGCATTTGGCTACGGCTTCCTTGTTGCCAGCGCCATTGGCGGGCTGGCGCACGTCGCTCGGATTTCGTGGTTATGGATAGCATTGGCGGCTGCCGGACTGCATTTCATAATTGCACTGGTCTTGCTTCTGATCGCGCGCAACCGAATGACCAAGCCGCTCTTTCGCGCTACGACATCTGAATTAAAGAAAGATCGCGAATGGCTGAAGAATCTGGACACGACAAACCAATCGACAAGCTGAAAGCGCAAATCGCCAATTCACGCGAGCGCGTGACACGCGACTTGCGCGGACTGCACTATGAGTTGGATTTCCCGACGAAACTCAGGAGATCATTTCGCGAGCAAACGGTTTCCTGGCTCGCAGCTGCAGTCGCCGTGGGCGCGCTGATTGCGTTTGCGCCAATGCGAAAGAAAAAAATTTATATAGACGCAAAGAGCGGCCGGGAAACAAAGCGCAAGCTCTTCGAGGCTGGCTTCGCTTTGGGTGCACTGAAAATCGCGGCAGGCCTGGTTCGGCCCGTAATTGTCGAGTTTGCCAAAAAGCGATTGATCGGTTTTGCCGGGCAATCGCGCCCATCAAGAAGACCGTGATCGTGCTACCACCTCTGATTTATCGGATCGGCTCATAGTGATCTCGTTTTAGCATTTACGCGCCCGCCTAGTCGCATAATCATTCTCCAAAGCGTGCCATGATCGCGACAGTTCCAGACATCCGAGCGAAAGCGCATCCGCTAGGACACGTGGATGAATATCTAGAGGTCGGGCAACGGGCCGGCGCATCCGACGTTCATCTGGCCGTCAATGCCCTGCCGAGGTGGCGGTTGCATGGAACCCTGCAACCAATCTGGCCTGACGCACCGCCACTAACCGCCGAGGATACGGCGGCGCTGGCCGAAAGCTTTGTTCCTGATATGTACAAAAAGGAACTCAATGCGCGCGGGGATTCCGACTTTGCGTATGCAAACGAGTTCGCCCGTTATCGCACCAGTGTGGTCCGGCAGCGACTGGGGATCGAAATCGTTTTCCGCGTGATCAACAGCAGCGTGCGCACGATGGACGAACTTGGGTTGCCGGAGCACCTCAAGTTACTCACCCGCTATCAAAACGGACTGATTTTGGCGACCGGTTCCGTGGGCACCGGTAAATCCACAACGCTGGCGGCGATGGTCCAGCAAATCAATACGGAGCGGCGCGATCATATCATCACCCTCGAAGACCCGATTGAGTACGTCATCAAGTCGAAAAACTGCCACGTCTCGCAACGCGAAGTATTCACGCATACCGACTCTTTCGCCACCGCGCTGCGCGCTTCGCTCCGGGAAGATCCGGATATCATTATGGTTGGCGAAATGCGCGACTTGGAAACGATTTCGCTCGCCATTACCGCATCCGAGACCGGGCATCTTGTTTTGGCAACATTGCACACTGGAAACGCGTCGCGCACACTTGATCGATTGCTCGACGTCTTCCCGGCCGATCAACAGGAACAAATTCGCGTGATGGTAAGCGAATCATTGCGCGGGATCATCAGCCACCAGCTGGTACCGAGGGCCGACGGCGCCGGTCGGGTGCTGGCGCTGGAAATTCTTACCAATACCCCGGCTGTGGCCAACGTTATTCGCGAAGCAAAGACGTACATGTTGCCCGGCATTATTCAGACCGGCAAAAAGCAAGGCATGCGTTTGATGGACGATACATTGATCGATCTTTATGATTGTGGCCTGATCAGCGCAGAAGAAGCCTACGCGCGCGCTGACCAGAAGCAGCTGATGCGGCAGCATGTGGGAAAATAACGAAGCGCGAATGATTGGAATGACGAAGCCCGAAATTCGAAAGCAGGAACGAGATCTCTTTTTGGCATTCGAGCTTTGTCATTGTTTCGTCATTCGTCATTCGTCACTCGTCATTTAGTAATGGCTTACCTCGATCAGTTTCTCAGCGTGATTGTCAAGCACGGCGGGTCCGATCTGCACATCGGGGTAGGGCAGCCGCCGAAAATGCGCATGCACGGCGATATCATGCCCATCCGCGCGGACCCGGTGACGCACGAGGAAGCTACGCGGATGATGAGTGAAATTGCCGGTCCGCATAATTGGGAAATTTTCGAGCAACGCGGTGATCTCGATTTCGCTTACGAGATGGACGAGGCCTCTCGCTTCCGCAGCAACTATTTCAAGCAATCGAATGGTTACGGAGCAGTTTTTCGTCTCATTCCCACCAAGATTGCCACCCTGGAGCAGTTGGGGATTCCATTGGTGGTAAGAGAATTTGCCAATTTGCGTGGCGGCCTTGTCCTCGTCACCGGTCCAACCGGTTCCGGCAAAACGACGACGCAAGCCGCGCTGATCGACTATATCAACCAAAACTTTTCCAAGCACGTTGTGACAATCGAGGAACCGATCGAGTTCGTGCACGACAACAAGCGAAGCACAATCACGCAACGGGAAGTCCCGGGAAACTCGACTTCCTTTGCCGCTGCGCTCAAGGCCGCACTGCGCGAGGACACCGACATTGTCCTCGTGGGAGAGATGCGCGACCTCGAGACAATCTCGCTCGCGCTCACTGCGGCAGAGACCGGTCTCCTCGTATTCGGCACGCTGCATACAAACAATGCGCGTAAAACGGTCGATCGTATGGTAGACGTTTTTCCAGCCGACCGGCAACCGCAGGCGCGCGCCATGCTGGCGAACTCACTTCGCGGCGTGGTCGCGCAATTGCTTTTGAAAAGAGCGGACCGGCCGGGCCGAATCGCGGTGAATGAAATTCTGATATCGAATGCCGCGGTCGCCGCCATCATTCGCGAAGGGGCGACGCAAAAACTCCAGGACGTAATCGTTTCCGGAAGGGCGCAAGGTATGCAGTTTATGGACGACACCATCTGGGCATTGCTCGAAAAGGGCATTGTCTCCCCGCACGAAGCTTTCATGAAAGCGATCGATAAAGGTCGCTTCAAACCATTTCTCTCTGCGGAAGAAGAAGCACTCGCCAACGCCGCCGGCGCGGCCCCGGACGACGAGAAACGCGCGCGTGGCGATTTTGTGAAGCCGACCGGCGCACGCGCGGCGAAACGCGCGGTAGGCTAGAAGAATTAACCGGATCGCCCGGCGCCGGCTCTGCTGTAACCAAACTTTGACCCCGGATTTCCCTTTACCCCTGCGGAAATGGCGCAGTTGCACTCATCGCCGCTGCTTGCAGCGGTGAGGAAGAGTAACTGGCGCTATAAGAGAAGATTCTGATCTATCCAGACTACGAAAACCTTCGTTTACCTTCGCTGCCTTCGTCTATCGCGCAGGCGATCAAATCGGCGCGTGGTCGTATCCGTTGCTCACCTGCTTGGTCTTGCTTTCACAAGAATTTTATTCGTTGCCGCGCTGATCGCGGGGCTTTGGGGCATCCTGAGTCTCTGGCTGAGACGAAAACAGGTTGCGCTCGCTCGCGCGCGAGCTGAATCGTAAACAACAACAAATAAGGAGGCAAAACAATGGCAACACGAACTGGATCGGCTGTTTGGGAAGGCACACTGAAGCAAGGCAAGGGTACTATGAAACTCGGTAGCGGTGCATTCGAAGGTCCTTACTCATTTTCATCGCGCTTCGAGGAAGGAAAAGGCACGAACCCGGAAGAACTCATCGGTGCGGCTGAAGCCGGCTGCTTCTCGATGGCACTTTCGCTTAACCTCGAAAAAGCAGGTCATCCTGCCAAACGGATCAGCACGACCGCGACCGTGAAACTCGAACCCGCTGGCGGCGGATTCAAAATCACCTCCATCGATTTGAAGACGGAAGCCGATGTTCCCGGAATCGACGAAGCAAAATTCCGCGAGCAAGCCGACCTGACGAAGAAGACTTGCCCGGTCTCCGTGGCGCTTTCCGGGACCCAGATCAATCTCGACGCCAAGTTGCTTTAGCTGGGCCACCGATCGGAGCGCTGGCGTTACCTCTGCAGGAAATGAATTCCGTGTTCGGAGCCGATCTGCATAATCCGCGACATTTCGGGTCCGCCGGGCTTTGCAAATTCCACAGCGCAGCATGCGGAAAATTTCTCAAAGCCTGACGGCGTTGCCGCAAGCAGCATAGCCAGCTCAAATAGCTACTCTCACTCGCGCTGGATCCAGCCTCTGCTTTTCCAGCGCCTCCTGAACCATCTGCGTCACGTCTTTCTCGAGAACGCGCCGTCTCTCAGCAATGGAAAAAATTAGTGACGCAATATCGATTAGTCGTCGACCGGATAGGCCAATCAAATCACGATGCCATTTTTTGTTGGCTTGGATGTGTGCGGTTTGACCCTCTGTTGCTTCAAGTTGAGCGATCGCCTCCAGTTTATCCCGCGGAATTAGCGCGTAATCCAAGTTGCTAAGATGGTCGGCGTTCGCCGCCAAGGCGACGATCACTTCTCCTAGGTTTGACCGAGCATCATCAATTTCCCACAATGACAATCTGCAACTTGATGTGCCCAGGTCAGCTACGCAGTCCGCTGGACAATCTTGCTCCTCGAACGGCCCAAACTCATTCCTTAGCTCTGGATTCCAGCGAGCCTTACGGATTTTCCGCAAAAGATAAGGCATATCCTCGCTCAGGGTTCTCGAGTTGTTCTCTTAGCTGATCGAGGTCGGACCGCAATTCGGCAGATTCTTCCTTTTCGAGGGCTAGGCGGACCGAGCACAAAACCGAGGGATCATCCAAACTCGACAAACCGATGATTGCGGCATCTCTCACCAAAACGTTTTTGGCATTTAATCGGTCGGCAAGGATCCACCTCCGAAATGCATGTGTCTGTTTATCTTTAAGTCGGCCAATTATGCGGAGGCACTCGGCCGCTACAATTGTCGACGTTGTAGGCACGCGCAGGAGGGCGTTAAGCTCCAAGAGAGCCGAGTTGCCTTGAGCTCGAATCACCGCTTCTAATCGACGAGAGAAGTCGGAGCTCATCCCATCTTCGAAAACCTCATATCGAGCCTCCGCAAACAGCTTCTGCAACTCGCGCTCGAGGGACTGAGGAACGCTGCTACTAGTCGTCGAAGATTCTGATGGAACTTTGTCAGGAGGGACGCCAGTAGTAGCAGTAACTGATGACAATTCTGATGCTATGACTTGCGCATTACTAGTGGCCGACGTAACTATAACATGCCTCGGCTTTCGCAAGTCGAGATCAGTAATCGCAGTCGGCATCATCGAATATCTCCTTTGGACAGGATCTCGGCCGCAAATGTAGTCAGTTTATCCCACACGTCTTGGAGCTGGTGAGTCGGCAGCTGCCGTATCTCGGCATCCGTACTTAGATCGAGTTCAACTCGGCAATAGTTCTGGAGGGTTGCGGTAAACGCTGGCGGTTGAGCAGCAGCTTCCGCTCCCGGGATCATTACCGTTTGCAACACAACAGTCGCTGCAGACCATTTTGATAACCGATTCACCTTGCAACTGAATGAATCCCGGAAGGATGTCAACCGAGGCCGATTAATCTGATAGAAGAAATCGGTTGAGTGCTCGACGTCTATATCTACGGTCGGCAGTAGCTGGTTCAAAATAGAATAAGCCGCCTTTCGGTCCGCCACTTCGTGCTGGCAAATCGCACCGAACGCTAATCTGTGCAACTCCGGGCGACTGCCCAGCCAAGGCCGAATTCCGGCGTTGAACGAATCGACTACTTCGGTCCAGCTGCCGATTGTCCGAGTCCCCTGTGCGGCCCGAGCCTCGTCTGTGGGGCTGAGGAGCACGTCAATCCGCCCTGGTTGTCTGATCACGTCGAGTTTCGCACTGGCGAAGGGGCCGGCTGCCGTCTGTACCGCTTGCTGACGGTTTTCCGTTACTTGGGTCGGAGCGGATTGGGCGATCAAACGAAATACGTCTTCGGCGGATCTCTCGAACATCGGCATCAGAAAGCTGGTCGAGCGAAGCTGCTCAACCCGCCAATCTACACCAGAAGCGATATTCTCCGGCTTAAACAGGTCAGTCATGCGGTTTGGCCGATTATTCTTGTCGTGACAGCGCGCCGTTACTCATGATCTCCCAGTGGGGCTCCATAAAACTTAATTGCTCAGCCGTAGTCCATGCAAATGTGTCGAATTTTTTCATCAGCTCATCGACCTTAGCGACATAATCGACCTTGTCGTAACGGTTCTCGGGATCAAACTCCCTAGCAAGCTTGGCGCATCGTGAGGGCAAACTATTTCGCCAAGTCGTAGAGATATTCGACGAAAGACATCACTGCGCCGTCGAATCCCTGTATTTTCGGGCTCGCGGATTCGATGACGTAATATTCGTCCGGCGCGTGCGCGCCGCTGCCGTGACCGAGCCCGAAATGTCCCGCGGCAAGTTTCAGCGGCTCACCGGTAAAGACGTAACCGGGATACGAACCGGCGTTCCGCGGCCACAACAGCGGATCAATTCCGAAATGCTTGTAGGTTGCGAGTTGTGCTTTTATCAGCGCGGCGTCAGCCGATGTGCTCGTCGGATCGTAGCCACCGGTCATATTCACTTCGATGTCGCCAAAGCCGCGCTTCGCCAGATGCGTCTTCAACGCCGCGAGCGCGTCCGCCGCTTTCATATCGGGCACCAGACGCATATCGATCTTCGCGACGGCGCGATGCGGAAGGATTGTTTTACCGCCGGGGCCGGTGTAACCGCCAACCAGCCCTTCAATGTTGACCGTCGGCTGCGATTCAAGTCGTTCGTTCGCTTGCTGCCATGGCAGGTCGTTGATCCAATGCTGCACGCTAAATTGTTTTTTCGCCTGCGCTTCGCTCCGCACCTTCGACACTTTAGCGATCATCGCTTTCTCCTGCGCGCTCAGCGGCCGCGGCTTTGGATAATTGTCGATCTTGATTTCGTTGCCATCGTCGGACACGAGCGTGTCGAGCGCTTTCACCAAATGCCACGCCGGGCTGTCTACCATCGCCTTGAGCGACGAGTGAATGTCCTTGGAGGGACCGCGCCCCCATTTTTCACCGCTCGATACCAGCTCGAGCTCGATCACGCCTTTTGAGCCGAGGTTCACCGTCACAACTCCGTCCAAATCTTGCGCCGCCGAGGGCATGAATACGCCGACGCATTTCGACAACGCCGTTTGTACTTCCGGGCGCCTAACGAGTTGAGGAATATGTGGCGAACCGATCTCCTCCTCGCCTTCGGCCACCATCACCAGGTTCACCGGCACTTGTCTACCAGCACCGCGAATCGCATACAGCGCCGCCAGGAACGCCGCTTCCGGTCCCTTCTGATTCACCGCGCCGCGGCCGATGATCACCTTGCCCAGCGGCGGTTTGTCCACCAACCGAGCCTCCGTCGGCGGCGATGTCCACTCCGCCGGATCGAACTGTTTCACGTCATACATGAAATAAAGTCCGACCGTTTTCGCCGCGCCCGCATCGAGTGTCGCGAATACGCCAGGTTTCCCATCCGTGTTCAGGACCGTCGCCTGCTGAAATCCGGCATCGCGCGCGAGTTTCGCCATGTACTCCGCGCCTTCCGGATACCCGCGGTCCTCAGCCGCGATCGACACCTGATGAATCCAGTCCTGCAACCGCTTCACCGCCTCATCATGCCGATTCGCGATCTCAGCTTTGATTGCAGCGAAATCGTTTTCAGCTGAGTAGACGCAGTCAGCTCCGGCGACGAAAGCGAGAGTTGTTAAAAATGATAGAAATCGTGTGTTCATAAGCAGAATGCCTCCTTACAGAGCCAGGCTCTCCTGCTTCGCAGTTGAACTGGCAGCGGCGGCACGTCCACCGAATTTTTTCATTAACTCATCGAGCTTGGCTATGTAGTAGTCGACGTTTTCGTCGCGGTTTTGCGGGTCGAATTCGCTGGCGAGTTTGGCAGCTTCATAAGCGGGAACTTTTTTCGGCGTCGCTTTGACATAATAGCTGATCTGGTTGCCCGGCTTATAATTGCGGCCGCTGGCAAGGGCGAGCTCGTAAGCAGCGGCGCGGTTGCGCGTCGAGCCGGCAATCTTCGCTCGGTATTTGTCGAGCGAATCCTGAAGCGTGTCGGTTTTCATCAACATGTCGATCTTCCATTCCTGGTTTCGAATTTTCCGCTCGAATTCATTTCGAAGATCGGCAATCGCTTCCGGCTTTCCCTGCATAATGAGCTTGATCATTTCCTCCAGGAAAACGCGCTGGAATTTCTCGAGCCCGCGCGATTTGAGCGCACCGCCCTTGATGATGACGTGGCCGTCTTTTGTGAGGAGGGCATAGTTTTTCGCCTTGTAGCTGAACATGGCGTCGAACTGTTCGTCGAACTCGATGTCGATACCGGCCGGTAATTCTTTGGCCAGACCTGTTTGCAATTCATCGATGTCGATCTTGTCCGGCGGGACGAAATAAATTCCGTCCGTATCGACTTCGATGACTTTCGCACCCTGCTCGTTCAGCCAATCGATCATTTTCTTCAAGAGATCACGCCCGATTTGCGTCACCCGCGCGGCAGCATCGAAATCGGCGAAATGCCCCTGTGCGAACCCAAGATACCCGTAGAAACTGTTGAGCAGAATCTTGAATGTGTTTTGCAGCGCCTGGAGGTGATGCTGCTTTGCAGCATCTTTTTCCGCCCGCATTTTTGACTTCGCTTCCAGTCGAAACGTGCGCAGATCAGTGAGCAAATGGCGAAAGATTTGCAGCTGATCGGTTGCGGGAAAGCAATCGAACTGCAACATGATCGACGGATAAAGCGAGGCGATGTCGCAATGCCAGACGTCGTGCGCTACGCCGGTAAAAAAAACGTCAGTGTACCCGCCTTCGAACGCGCGCGCCATCGGCATTTCAGGAATGGAATGGCGTTGCCGACAATATTCGCGCAGGAACAGCGCGTTAATGCGGGTTGCGTTACCGCGCACAATCACGTCCTGGTAGTTGTACGGGAAAATTTGCGCCTGAATAAAATAGCTCGGGCTCAGCAAGTCCGATAACGCACGCGTCTCGCGCACCCCGCAAAGCGCGCGCCGACGAAATCGTTCGTCGTTTTCGATGTACGCGCGTTGCAACTCCTTGCCTGTAAGCGCTGAAATCTCTTCGCTGTCGCAAAGAGCGAAATGCCGGGCGACATCAGTCCGCTCGAAACCGGCAAGGGAACGCATGCCGACATCGTAAAATTGCGCGAGCAAGAAAGTATCGACGAAGTGACGGCCATCGATGGCGAACTTCGGATAATCGATTGTCTTTTCCGCGATTTGGAGTCGGGATGGGCGCGAGCGCAGAAATCCCCCACTGCGTCCCCAATCAAGTTTCGTTTTCGCCTTTTTCGCACGCGAGACCAGATACAGCAGATCGAAGCGGAAAAGGTTATGACCTTCAATCACGTCCGGGTCGCGTTCTTTGATCAGCGCGGTGAGTCGTTTAAGCGCTGCATGCTCCGATTCCTCGGCGTTTTTTGGATCGACAACAATCAGTTCTTCCCAGCCGGCATTATCTGACAGTGCAATGCCCATGATATGATCGTTGTAACCGGGATCGGTGATCCCGGCCTCGAGCGACAAAACTTCGAGCTGCATCCGCTTCAATTCTTCAAACGGAAGTTCTTTGAACAATGTGCGACCGGTAGCGGTGAGGTAGTGCTGCACCGGATCGTTAAAGGCGAAGAAGTCGCGACCCGCCTTTTTCAATCCGTTCCGCAACGCGATTAGTTCTTTCCAACTATCGACTGTGATCAGCCAGCCATATTTGAGATCGCCTTCGAGTTTCTCGGTCTCGATGCCAAGATCGACAACGTCCGAGTCGCACCAAACAAATGGATGAAATGGCTCGACGTCGGCGACCGTCG
>Ga0137372_10001973_pt1 | contig 19852 bp, 15 predicted proteins | sample SagtaG_6_FD_104911 | JGI IMG/M metagenome (GOLD analysis project Ga0137372, IMG submission 104911) | Vadose zone soil microbial communities from Sagehorn Ranch, Mendocino, California, USA - Sage1_R_60_16 metaG | ecosystem: Environmental > Terrestrial > Soil > Vadose zone | place: USA...
CTTACTTCGTTGGCTGCAATCTCCAGGCCTGGAATAAATTCACCACGCGCCTGCCTGCTCAGTAACAGACCATGCGCTGAGAGGAACGAGGCTGTTTGTTGCGCGCCGGGTTCGACACGAATCATGCCATCGAATTCGACGCGCGATTGGTCGGTCAGTACGCCTTTCACCAGCGTCTCTGCATTCGTTGACAGCGCCGCGTGGTCCGAGAGTGTGTTGATGGAATAACGCTGATCGTGGTCGGTAAAGAAGATACCAACCAGTTCGCCAGCACTCCCATTCCCTTTCAATCCTAAGCCAAGGGTGGAGAGTGTAACCTTGCTACCCAGATCCGCCATCACAAAAGTGACGCTGCCATCTTTATCGTAGATAGCGTTTTTATTGCTGATATTCCAGGTGTTCTGATCGAGATCTTGCAGATTGCTGAACTCGACGCGTGCCTCGTTTTTAGCGTACACCTCGACGACATCGCTCAACAGAGTCGGCAATTCGCCTTCAATCTGAGAGGTGTACTCTTCCACGAAACGCACACTACTCTGTGGCTCAGCCACAATCAGCGTATGCGCGAATGTGGCGGCTGAAGCCGCATCCAACCAGATCTGTGCCAGGATAGGCGCTTCAATCTCTACGCCACGTGGGACATACAAGAAAAAGCCACCGCTCCAGAATGCCGCATGCAGAGCTGTATACTTGCTGGTCCCGACGGGAATAGCCTCCGTCATAAAGTATTTCTGCACCAATTCGGGGTAATCACGTACTGCACTATCGAGATCGGTCAGGATCACGCCTTGCTGCTTAAGTTCCTCGCTGAGTTCGCTATGCAATACTGAGCTGTTCTGCTGTACAATCAGACCCGAACGCTCGTTGACCAGGGTCTCTTGCAAGGACTGCTCGATAGAGGCTGGCAACGTGCCGTTGGTCTCTACTGGAGTATAAGCGCTGAGTTGCTGGAATTTGAAGTTTGAGACTGTGCGCTGCGTGCCTAGATCGCCACGTCGCCCCAATGGAGCAGGCGTGCTCTCATAGATATCCCAGGCATGCAGACGCTTTTGTAGCATCCACTCAGGCTCTCCCTTCTGCCGCGATAGCTCCTCAACCGTGCTACGCGAGAATCCTGTTGCCAGAGGCTTAAGCATGGTGACTCACCTCGCCCGCTGTACTCGCACTTACCTCATTGTCGTCTTCGCTCGGTTTGAGCCACTCGTACCCACGATCCTCAAGCTCCAGGGCCAGTTCTTTCCCACCAGACTTGACGATACGACCATTAAACATAACATGCACATAGTCGGGCGTGATGTAGTTGAGCATGCGCTGGTAGTGGGTGATAAGCAGGATGCCAAGGTTGGGACCAGTCAGCGCGTTTACGCTTTCAGATACAATCTTCAGTGCGTCGATGTCCAGGCCGGAGTCGGTCTCGTCCATCAATGCAACCTCGGGTTCCAGCAGCGCCATCTGCAAAATCTCGGCGCGCTTCTTCTCACCACCGGAGAAACCATCGTTGATTGAACGGTTGATGAAGCTATTATCTACTTTGAGCAGGCGCATCTTTTCTTGCAGCAGCTTGCGGAACTCTCCGGGAGGAACGCTTTTACGCTTGCTCATACGCCCGGTAGGATTATCACCTTCCTCAAGGGGCTTGTTGCCTTCACGTACAGCTTCTAGTGAACGACGCAGGAAGTTAGCTACGCTCACACCGGGGATAGACATTGGATACTGGAAGGCCAGGAAGAGACGCATGCGTGCGCGGCGATCTGGCGAATACTCCAGAATATTTTCACCTTTAAACCAGATCTCCCCATCGGTTACTTCATATTTGGGGTTGCCCATAATAACATTTGCCAGCGTGCTTTTGCCTGAACCATTAGGTCCCATCAGTGCATGTATTTCACCCTGTCGCACGACCAGGTCAACACCACGTAAAATCGGTTTACCCTCAATATTAGCATGAAGGTTCTTAATTACAAGTTCTGATCCCATTACGAGACACCTTCCTCATATCCTGGATATGAATGAACACCGTAGGGACCCGATTTATCGCGTCCGGCGATTCATCGCCCTATAATGTATATCCAGGTTATTTTGTATAATTCATTAAAAAGTAGATACTGCCGACGAGTCCTCTTGCCACTTACAACCGGCATTAGTTGCGGAACGGCGCTTCTGACTCTTGACCCAGGGCGAACCCTGTGGAACTGATACCTACATGAATATCTGAGAGAGCAATAAACTGCGCGCCCTTACTTTCCGCTGACTCGGCTACCAGGTCTGCCAGTGTCATCGAGTCAAGAGTATTTGCTACGGCATCACGAACTTTTGCCCAGAGATATTTGGTTTTACACGAGTCCAGAAAGTTACAGATCTGGCTCATCTCTCCCTCGGTCGCGCAGATCATTGGTGCTATCGGCCCTTCCAGAACGCGTACTATCTCACCCATCGTAATCGACGACGGGTTCCTACTTAACTTATAGCCCCCATGTGCGCCACGTGTACTAACCACCAGCGGCGGATCAGCTTCACGCAACAATTTCACCAGTTGCTCCAGGTATGCCAGCGGCAATGTCTCTGCCAGCGAAATGTCAGTTAATGAGCGAGGACGTTCACCATAATGACGAGCAAGATCGACCATGATCCGCACGCCATATTCGCCTTTTGTAGAAACCCGCAACATCATGGCCTCTCCCTTCTCGTCGCATCGACAGGTGTTATGTCTGTTTCATTGGTATCCAACCAGATTAATCCGACCTGTTAACTAGGATATATTTTAGCATCAGAAGTAGGGGAGCGTCAACTGTTACAGGACGCCGGGGTTGTGGTTTATATTTGCACCGGCCCATCCAACCAGGCACCCGCTGTAGGGGCGCGATTTATAAGCCCGTAGCTCTCCCCAGGCTGATCCACGCGGGCTTATAAATCGCGCCCCTACAGCGGGTGCCTGGTTATGAAGATATTCTACGGATTGAATATATACTTCTCTATCGTCGCTTGCGTCCCACGACGATCTGGCGTGTACCTTTGCCAAACGGTTTCCAATCGTAACTGCCGTAAATGGCTTCGATTGCAAAGCCGCTCGCGAGGAAGAGCAACTGCAACTCGCGCGGAAAGAAGATGTGCATGTCGAGCTTCGTCAGGTAGCGCTCATGCTCGCCCGTCTCGAAGAACTTCTCGTGCGTCCACACAATATGCTGCACCTGTTCAAACGTGTCGTATTTACGGCTACTATACAATAACATCGTGAAATCGTTCTCCGGCGACTCGATCTCATCTTCCAGGTAAACATTCGATGGTCGATTGAGCGCGTTGCTCAGATAATCAACATCGGGTAGAAAAGTATCGACTACAAAACGACCATCTGGTGCGAGATGCTCATATGTATTGTTAAAAGCGTCCAATTGCTGTTCGATTTCATAAAGATGAGTAATAGAATTAAAAGGCAAAAAGATCAGATCAAATTGTCCCTTATGCTCAAGATTATAATCGGTCATATCGCCTTCATGTAGCGTCACTCGTTGTTGTACCGCCTCTGGCTCTTTTTCCAGCTTCCGTTGATACGCCCGCAGCATCTCCGGTGCGATATCCAATCCTTCCAATTGAAAATCGCCGGGACTATGCAATAACTCGATACCAATACGTCCACTACCACACGCCAGCTCCAGTACCCGCTGAGGTGTATAGCGCATCACCAGTTCACGCCAGAAGGGCACATCCTGCTCCGACTGGCTCTGATACTCCAGGTCATAGTCGCTGACCCGCTCGTAATATTCTCCCATATCATAGGGCATTGTTTTGTTCCCTCTTGAAAAAAGCGCAAAAAACTCAACATAGCAATGACAGGCTCTGCTATGCATATTCTAACGTAGAGCTTAGCATAGGAGTACACATTTATGCAATCATGCATTATAGATAGGTCCGACCAGACCCCGTAGCGGCATGGCTTGCCTGTGCCGAGTGGCTCCACATCTAACACGGCACCTCTCGATGTAGACACTCGGCACAGGCAAGCCATGCCGCTACGGGAACATCCTTGTTACTCCAGTTGACATTCTGTAGTATTTATACTATATTTTAATGCAAACCATTATATGATGATTGTCATAGTGAATGGACATATTGATGCGTCAATCTTCCGAACCAATCATCTACAACTGCATACCTGTCCTGCGTGCCGAGCGTAATCTCTCCCGCCTGGATCTTGCGCGCGCCCTGGGTATCAACTACCAGACCCTCGGTTACCTCGAACGCGGCGACTTCAACCCCAGTCTGGACCTCGCCTTTCGCATCAGTGAGTACTTTGGTTTGCCCATCGAAGCCATCTTTTCGCGTAAACCGTTTAAACCCCTTAGCGAAGAAATATATGGTCGTAGTATGTAAGAGAAATAGCGGCGGAATAGAGAGTTACCGACAAATAAATGAAAGTGTGGTATACTCGCAGCAGGTCTAAACTTCTATCATCGCATGTATATACTCTCTATAGGCAGCCATATTAGTATACTAAATTCAACGAGAAGGGAGCAGCCGCAGTAATATGATCACTCAGATAGAGATAGACGGCTTCAAAACCTTCAAAGACTTCAAAGTAGAACTTGCACCCTTTCAAGTTATTGTTGGCCCTAATGGCTCTGGTAAAAGTAATCTTTTTGATGCACTTCAATTATTATCACAGTTAGCCAGAACAGATCTATTCTCGGCTTTCCAGGGCTTGCGTGGTGAAGCTGGGGAGCTGTTTACCAGATTACCTGATGGCAAAGCGAGTGACCGCATGAATATAGCAGTTGAGTTGCTTGTGGACCGTAAAATACGGGACGATTTAGGAAGGGATATTGAGCTTAAGTACACACGGCTACGTTATGAATTGGAGATAATTGTCCGTACTGATAAGTATGATCTGGATCAATTCTATATTCAATACGAGTCACTGAAAGTAATTCCAGGTAAAACAGATAATTGGTATAAAAAACATAAGATTGATCAGAAGTATATCGGATCTTCACAAGAAATCAATGATGAGGATACCGTTTTTTCCTTCACTCAAAAAGATAAGGACACTGCTGTACTTACTTTGCATCATCAACCCCCTTTGTCTGTTGGGCAAATAACATTATTAGATGAAGCAGATTCATTTCACCTTAAAACACTTACACGCACCGTGTTAAGTAGCAGTAGTGTAGCTCAGATGTACTATGCTATTGCAGTTCGAAAGGAGTTCGACTCTTTACAATTCTTTCATTTGAATCCGGAGGCTTTACGTGCATCCAGCTCAACAAAATCCCTGCGTTATCTCTCTCAATCGGGTGAAAATTTACCTGCAACGTTGGCTCGCATACAGGCCGAAGACCAGTCTGCTTTTCATTTAATTTCACTTGATATGGCAAATCTTGTACCTGATATACTGGATATTGAGGTAGAGAAAGATCAAGTTTATAACGAATATAGGATATATGCGAAAACTGCCGATCAAAGGTCGTTCTCTGCACAAGTACTTTCCGATGGAACCCTTCGATTACTTGCACTTGCTACATTGAGAAACGATCCTCAATCTCAGGGTATCCTTTGTCTTGAAGAACCGGAAAATGGAGTGCAACCCCTTTATCTTAAAAAGATGGCACGTCTGTTACGTGAGATGGCAACCGATTTTAATGACCCACAGCAAGCGCAGGAACCATTGAGGCAGGTTTTGATCACTACTCACTCCCCCTTGTTGATTAGTCAACCTGATATTATAGATTCACTGCTCCTTGCTTTTACTCCAGTTCATATTCAAGGGAAAGATGTTCCTTCTATGAGAATTACAAGGATGGTTCCTGTCCTTACTTCTGGTTTATCTTCAATGTCTGGTGTAGACGAGAATGGTGGTATGGCATTAGAGGTGTATACCATTGATATAGTGAGAAATTACTTAGATAGTGAGTCTCTCGACGAGGCGCGTGATCGGCTCAAAAAAGCTCGTATCGGTCTTAATGAGAGGTAAGTGCCAGGAATCTTGGTTTGCCAGGAAGAGCTAAACAAGTAGAACTGATTAATGATCCCAAAGAGACGCTAAAATTAATAATACAGCATGTTTACCCAAATCAATCCCGCTATTGGAATAGAATAAGAGGAGAAATTTATGGTAAACTTGCTCCTGAAATCAATTTAGCGCGATTGAGTCAGGTTCCTTCCTACAAACAGTTCGTCGAAGATTTCACAACAGTTCTCAAAAACCTCAAGGTTATACGGTAGAGCCCTCCTTGCTCTTCCCGTTACTACATTTCCAGCATACACTCATTTTCCTTGCTGGCATAATATCCTGCATGACTCAAGGCGTGTAACCTGATACAATAAGGCGAGAAAAACTATACGTCGCTTCGGTAGCATAGACTTTCATGTGGACCCTTAGTACGTGCAGAAAAGAGTTTCATACTTATGCCATATACTTCCATTCGCGAGATCGCCGACGAGATTCATTCGGGCCTGATTACTCCTTCCGAACTGGTTGCGGAGACGTTACAGCGCATCGAGGAGCAGGATGGGGCGCTCCAGGCTTTTACTACTGTGATACGCGAACAGGCATTCAAAGATGCAGAACAGCTTGAGCGCGAACAGCGCACTGGTCTCTATCGTAGCCAGCTTCATGGCATCCCGATTGCTATCAAAGATCTGATCGCTGTCAAAGGCGTACGCATGACTGCCAGCTCAAATGTACTGGCCGATCACGTGGCACAGGAAGATGCGATGGTGGTTGAGCAATTACGTAAAGCAGGTGCCATCATAATAGGAAAAACAAACACCTACGAGTTCGCCTATGGTCCTTATTCTCCACCGACGCGTAATCCCTGGAATCCTGCTCATACCGCTGGTGGCTCCAGTGGCGGCTCGGCAGCAGCGGTAGCATCTGGTCTGTGCCCTGGCGCGATTGGTACTGATACCGGGGGTTCGATTCGTATCCCGGCAGCCTGTTGTGGCGTTACCGGGCTCAAACCAACCTACGGGCGCGTCAGTTGCTATGGCGTTATTCCTCTTAGCTGGTCGCTTGATCATGTCGGCCCAATCGGGCGCAGTGCGGAAGATTGCGTCATTCTTTTTGATGCCATCGCTAAATACGATCCACGTGATCCCAATAGCGTCTCCGGCCCGCCTATCTCGCCAGGCCGCTATACCGCTACGTTGATTGGTGGAACCGAGGGGCGCGGTCCCCTCTCGTTGCAGGGCTTAAAGCTGGGTATACCAGAGGATTCGTTTGTTGCACCACTCCATCCAGAGGTACGCACTGCCTGGCGTGCAGCGCTACGCGTCCTGGAAGAGGAGGGTGCGGAGATTATTGATGTAGAACTGCCGCGCCCCACGATGGAACTTTACCGCACAATCCAAAGGCCCGAAGCCACCCTTGCCCATATTCAAAAGGGCTGGTTTCCTACACAACTCGATGCCTATGGCGATACCGTACGCACCCGCTTGCTCGAAGGGCAGGCTATCACGGCGGTTGCTTATCTCAATGCACAACATGAGCGGCGTATCTTCTCTAGTAGCCTGCGTACTATCATGCTACGCGTTGATGCTTTTATACTCCCTACACTGCCCATTCCTGCTCCTTTGCTTGAACAGACGGCGCTAGATATGGAGATCGATGGCGTCACCGAGAATGCTACTACGGCTTTGCTGCGTATGACTATGCCTTTCAATCTATCTGGTCTACCAGCGGTTTCTTGCCCCTGTGGTTTCACCTCGCATGGTCTGCCAATTGGCTTACAGATTGCCGGGAAACCTTTTGAAGAGGCAACGGTTCTACGTATCGCTCACGCTTATCAACAATTGACGGACTGGCATCGTAGAGATGCTCAACCCGCCAGTGCGGAACAGTGAGCTTATACTATGTCAGGAAGGGAGGAACATATATGCCTGACTATACACTGTACGACTACGATCAGAGTGCTCCACTCGATATCGATGTAGTTGCTACGCAAAAACGTGCCGACGTTACTGTGCAGGATATTACGTATGCCAGCCCTAAGTTTGGGAGAGTCACTGCCTATCTGGTAATTCCTCCCGGCTCTGGTCCCTTTGCTGGCTTGATTTTTTTACATTGGGGTCAGGGCAACCGCGACGAGTTCCTGGACGAGGCTATGACATTGGCCGAGATGAGTGTTGTCTCGCTCTCGTTAGACGCACCGCATGCTCGCCCTCATCACTGGCATCCACAGGATCAAACTCCGGAAGCTGCACTTCACGCAGACATTCAGCTTATTACCGATATTCGTCGTGGCATTGACCTGCTTTTAGCACGATCAGATGTGGACCCGCAACGGATTGGCTATGTGGGCCATAGTCTCGGCGCAACAAAAGGTGGCATCCTGGCTGCTGTAGACAAACGCATCAGGGCATACGTGTTAATGGGAGGAGCTGTAAGCATCACTCATAACTATCGCATAAGCACGAACCCGCTCATTGTGCAATATCGGGAATCTATACCAACTCAAGAATGGGAGGAGTTTCTTGCCATGCTGGAGCCATTCGACGCTGTTCATTACATCGTTGATGCGGCTCCGGCGTCACTTCTTTTCCAGTTTGCGCATAGTGATGAGTTCATTAGTCAAGAGGAAGCCAGGCTTTATGAGCAGGTAGCCAGCGAACCAAAGCAAAGCATGTGGTACGATTGTGAACATGAATTTAATGAAGAAGCACGCCGCGATCGTATCGAATGGTTAGCTGCTCGACTTGGTTTCGCTAAACCTGCCGCGACGGTCCTGGACAAGCCAGCTAGCAGGGAAACGCCATAAATAAGTGCTAGCTGGATGGGAGGGATCTTTTATGCAATCACCTGCGCCAGAAAGTAGTGCGTATGACATTCCTGCTTTGCACCAGGCACTTGTCGACCAGCTGAAAAACAATGGACATATTCTATCTTCAAATATAGAGGCGGCTTTTCATGCTGTGCCGCGTCACCTGTTTCTACCCGATGTGGCACTTGATGAGGTCTATCGCGATCAGGCCATTGCAACCAAATCCATCGATGGTCAGTTTGTAAGTTCGTCCTCACAGCCAACGATTATGGCGATTATGCTTGAACAATTGCAATTGCAGCCGGGCCAGCGCATACTGGAAATTGGCGCTGGTACAGGCTATAATGCAGCCCTGATGGCACATATCGTTGGTGAGGCTGGCCAGGTTATTACGATCGACATAGATGAAGATATCGTGGAAGGCGCGCGTGCACATCTCGCAGAGGCAGGCTTTGAACGGGTGAAAGTCCTCTGTGCCGATGGAGGATCAGGCTATCCCGAAGCTGCTCCTTACGATCGTATCGTTCTGACGGTTAGTGCGGCTGATATCACTCCTGCCTGGCGCTCACAATTGAAATCGGATGGACGCCTGCTGCTCCCGCTGGTCCTACGAGGGCCGCAAGCATCTGTTGCTTTCGTGCCTGTTGAGGACCATCTAGAGAGCCTTTCTGTAAAAGCCTGCGGTTTTGTAGGACTGCGTGGTGCCTTCGCAGAGGCGGATACCGTTGTTCAACTCCATCCCGAACCAGGACAACTCTTTCTCCGTCTTGGCGAGGCTCACCCCGTGGATGCGCAGGCCATCTACGAATTATTGCATGGTCCTGCCCAGGATCTGCCGTTATCTGTACAGGTCTCGCCGAGTATGCTCTTCTCGGGACTGGGTTTCTGGCTTGCTTTACATGAGCCGCTATTTGGATCTCTGACCGCTTATGGTCCCCTGGCTGAACAGAGGATTGTCCCCGACCTCTTCAGTTTCTTGGGCAAAGTTCCGAGTGCCAGTACTGCTGGCCTGTTCAGCGAAAATGCTTTGAGTGTGCTCATGCGTGATCCCGCTTTCACTATATCTGATATCTCCCTGTTCAATCTCTACCTGCGCAGCTTTGGCCCTGCCGAGGCGCTCACTCAGCGACTTAAGGATCTTGTTATTGAATGGGATGCAGTGGGTCGTCCGGGCGAGCAACAACTCCGCCTCAGTGCATATCCGCGCGATCTCTATTGCCCTATAAAAGAGTCTGATGTTGTTGTTTCTAAAAGATGGACAAATTTTGTATGTAGTTGGCAGGCACCTGGCTAACGTGGCCTATCATATCATCAGCTTATATCGTCTCGCTTTATCAACAACGCCAGGCTAGCCGTGAATCCGTGTAGAAATGGCTTCTTGCCAATAGGACCAATCTCACCGTTACAGAACAAACCCGCTAACGGAATTGGTCCCAACTCTTTCTCAATCAGCCCGGCATCATGGTCGCGCATGGCAAACATCCCTTCCCCGCGCCCATTGCAGGTACAAAGAATACCCGCGACTGGCTGATTGTTTCCTAGATCAACACGTGTCTGGCTGAGTAGTTCCCGCAGGTCGAGATCAGCGCTTTTAGCATCACGCATTTGAAACTGAATAGTCTGCCCCACGCGTGGGTAGGCACCAATTGCTAACGCTCCAGTACGACGATCTACGCCTAACAGATTGCGAATCAGAAAATTTCCACGCCTGAATGTTTCCACATACTCGTCGGCAGCCAGCCCGACGAGCAGATTACTCTGTGCGCGACGTTGCATATCCGTTGGTAGCCCCTGGAATGTATCAGCAAGTAACTCATAAGCCGGGCGATTAGAGATCTTCTCAATCAGCCCATCGTCGCGTACATGCGTGATCGTCCACGGTTCGCCGATAGGTTCGCAGCCCTGCGAGACCAGAGGCAGCATACTATACGCTCCACCGATTGCCAGGCCCACACCGCCCTCATCAAATACATCATCATTGACAAAAATGTAGGTTCGCTGCACCGTCTGATCATAGGAAGCCAGCCCGCCCAGCATTGGCAGGCCAGGATACGCCTTCGCGACGCCATCAATCAATCCTTCACAATCCAACTGAAACGGATCGGCAAAGATCAGCCAGGCATTCACATCTTCTTTTGCAACTCCCAGCGACTGACGCCACTCCTCAGGAGCTTCATTCTCTTCAACAATTTCCTGCGAGAAGCGCACCGCTTTCAGTTGCGCGCCTGGAAGAGAGAGCGTGAGTAGCGACAAAGACGGTACATCCTCCATCTCCTGTCCCATACCAACAATGCCCTGCCCCGAGCAACCTATCAGTATCCTGGCACCAGTTTTAGCACGCACGCGACGCACTATGCGCGTATAATGATCAACATACTCGCTACTTATAAAGAGCAGCGCGAGATCGACAGACATACCACCTGCGGGTGCTGATTGTTCCAGTTGCGCAAGCACCTCCTGTAGTGCAATCTCCCAATTCTCATCTACTGCAATAGCTCCCGTGGCGATTGGCTTAAGTTCGTCCATGTTTCCTCCTGCTGGAGCAATCGAAAATGTCTATGTATCTCTCTATTACACACTCTGTGTTCTTAAAATATACATGAAGCCATAGCTATCGAGAGTAGTATCGCACACTGTATAGTAGATGGCAATTAAATTCTTTGCCTGGCATAGATGTGAAGTCCATAAACCTCGTGTGGGATTAACCTCGTGTGGGATAAAACCATTTGTAGGGGCGCGATTTATAAGCCCGCAGCGTTGTCAAACTGGTCCGCGGGCTTATAAATCGCGCCCCTACAAATGGTTTTATCGCGCCCCTACAAATGGTTTTATCGCGCCCCTACAATTGATTATCGTCCACCACCTGAATTTCTTCTACCCCCCTATATCTGGTGAGATTTTTACGATACGTAAGCTCGCGTAAGCGCCTCAAACTGATCAATGTCACGCCGGATAATATCCAGGCTGGCTCTCCAGAAATCCTCTGTACGCAGATCAATCCCAAAACGTGCTGCCAGTGTCGCGGCGTCAGCCATTCCCGTAGACGAGAGTAACTCATCATAACCGCGCTTAAACATTTCCGGCTCTTGCTGATAGCGCGCGTATAATCCCAATCCAAACAACTGGCCAAACATATATGGATAGTTGTAAAAAGATCTCCCACTACTATAATAATGCTGCTTCACCGCCCACATGTAAGGATGGAGCATCGATTCATCCAGCCCATTGCCATATGTCTCTCGTTGTGCCTCTAGCACCAGAGTATTGAATTCATCAATGGAAAGCTCTCGTTGCTTGCGCTTCTCAAAAATCCGCTGCTCAAACAAGAAGCGACTGCTAATATCCACTACAACCTGGCAGGTCCCTTGTAATGCTGCTTCCAGGATTACGATCTGCTCATGCTCGTCTACCTGCTTCAGTGCGGCCTGTCTGATAATTGTCTCACAAAAGATACTGGCAGTCTCCGCCAGTGTCATTGGATGGCTACGTTGTAGCGAGGTACGTTGCGCCAGGTTCAGATTATGATAGCCATGCCCTAGCTCATGTGCCAGCGTACTCACACCCCCAAAAGTCGGTTTAAAATTGGCGAGGATTCTCGATTCATCCTTACGCAGCGAGACACAATTTGCTCCATCGCGCTTGCCCGGGCGTGGCTCAGCATCAATCCAGCGTTCGCGGAAAGCGCGTGCTGCAAAATCGGAGAGCCTGGACGAATAGGTATCGAACTGCTCAATGATGAACCTGGCTGCTTCATCAAATTCCCATACCCTATTGCTTATTCCAACCGGAGCAAACAGGTCGTACCAGGCGAGTCGTGTCAGCCCAAGTACGCGTGCTTTAGCCTGCAAGTAGCGCCGAAAATCAGGGAACGATGCACGTGCAGCCGCAAGCATAGCATTAAGCGTCTGTCGATCAATACTGTTGGCAAAGAGCGATGCATCCAGTGGCGACTCCCAGTGCCGCCTTTGCGTAACGACAAGCACCTCGCTCTTAATACTATTAAGTGCCGCAGCCAGGGGGAGTGCAACGCGTTTCCAACCAGCCAGTTCAGCTTCATAGGCCCGGTAACGTACAGAGCGATCCGCATCGTAGGCCATATTACGTATCATGCTCATCGGCGGAGTAAGGCGCTGCCGCCCAACCTCTATTGGTACGTTGAGCTGCGATGTAACGTTACCGTGCAATCTGGCCCACGCTGTCCCACCGCTTACATTCAATTCGGCTGCAAGCGACTCTTCGGCCTGTGGCATTAAGTGAGCTGCCTGTTCCTTTGCCTTATGCAGCGCGTATGCGTGCTCACTTGCAAGCTGCGACTGCTCGATCAGCGCCTCCACGTCCAGCGAGCCGATCCAGGCCGTATAGCGCGTTCCCAGCAGAGATAATGTAACCAGGGAACTTTGCAACTCACTCATTCGGGCCTGCGCTATCTTGTCCTGTGAATTCGTCAGGATGAAACTATTAATATAGGCAACCAGGGTCCTTATGCTATCGAAAACTGCATTGTAGCGCGTCGTAACGGTCTCAAAAGTCTGCACTACCGCATCATCTACAGCTTGCGAAGGTTGCTCCATAATGGTGTGTGCATCGAAGAGCCGTGCGAGATCAGCAATATCCTGGATCCCACTGCCAAAGCCCTCTACGAACTCCGGTGACTCCAGGCTGGGATAGACCACCGTCATATCCCAGTGCGGTAACGTTTGGGATGTAGTCATCAGGTAAAATCTCCTTCTATGTCCATCTGGCACTCCACGCATTGTAGCATGATACATCCAAACTTAAAAGAAGGAGGGTCCCCTGTATAAGACGTAGAACAAGACAATTTATCGATAAAACGTGTATTACTGATTTGTCTTTTGAAGGGGAAATGAGAAACTAGTTATGACGCACGCCACACCGTTACTGTTTTATATGGTACTATTTTCCTCCTCAAAAGTGCTATAATGAATAAGCTTCATGCTACAAGTCCTACCCCGAGTGGAGCCATCTTAAGGGTAATAGCAAAGAGCTGTAAACTGACCGCAACACTACCGTACACATATAACCCAGGTGAACAGTTAATTGCAGTCTGTAAACGATATTCGTCATATATGATAAGCAACCAAATACGCTAGATTTTAAGGGGAGTTCAGTTATGAGCTATATACCCAATACCAGGGAAGAACAACAGGCAATGCTGGAACACATGGGTCTTTCCTCACTAGAGGACCTGTTAGAGACGGTGCCAGCAGATATACGCCTGGATCATCCCCTCGCACTTCCAGCAGCTACGTCTGAGCCCGACTTGAAGCGTCTGCTGGGCAATATGGCAGCGAAGAACAAAAATATCGATAGTACAATCTCCTTTCTGGGCGCAGGAACCTACGATCATGCGATTCCCAGTATCGTGCCTCATCTACAACTGCGCTCAGAGTTTGTGACCTCGTATACGCCTTACCAGCCTGAGGTCAGCCAGGGGATGTTGCAAGCGATCTACGAGTTCCAGACCATGGTCTGCCAGGTAACAGGCCTGGATATCGCCAATGCCTCGCTGTATGATGGCTCAACCGCCCTGGTTGAGGCCGTACTACTGGCCCTTGGCCCCGGCGGACGGGGCGACGTGGTTATATCAGATGCCGTTGATCCACAATATAGACGCGTGCTGCATACCTATGCATTCGCACGTGGCTTTAGCATAAAAGAAGTTCCCACGCGCAATGGAGTAACCTCCCTTGAAGAGCTTGATGCGGCAGTGAGCCCGACGACAGCCGCCGTGATAATCCAGCAACCGAACTTCTTTGGCTGTGTCGAAGACGTACGCGCCATTGAGCCAATCGCCCACAAAGGCAAAGGACTCTTTGTAACAACTATCACTGAACCCGCAGCGCTTAGTATCCTGGCCTCCCCCGGAGCTTACGGCGCAGATATCGCCGTCGGCGAGATGATGAGTTTTGGCAATACCATGAGCTATGGCGCACCGGCACTGGGATTTATGGCGGCAAAACAAAAATTTATGCGCCTCTTGCCAGGCCGCCTGGTCGGACAGACAATTGAAGAGGGCGGTGAGAAGCAGACAGGGTATGTATTGACCCTGCAGACGCGCGAACAGCATATTCGTCGTGAGCGCGCAACATCAAATATCTGTACCAATCAGTCGCTGCTAGCCGTCGGTGCCACCATCTTTATGGCTGCATTGGGCAAACAGGGATTCCGCGAACTGGGCGAACTCTGTGTGCAGAAAGCCCACTATGCTTTCCGTCAGATCATGGCCATTCGGGGCTTTGAGGGCGCTTTTAGCAGTCCTTTCTTTGACGAGTTTGTCATCAAGGCTCCTGTTTCCACGGCTAAACTGCAACGGCATTTTGAACAGGCGGGCATTATTGGTGGCTATCCATTAGACAAAAGCTATCCTGGCATGGATAACTGCATGCTCTTCTGTGTAACGGAAACGCGCACGAAGGAAGATATTGATACCCTGGTGAAGATCCTCAAGGAGGTGCAGGCATGAGTGTAGAGAAATTGATTTTTGAGAAGGGTGCGCCAGGGCGCCGCGCCGCCAGTATGCCTGCTATGGATGTACCTGCCGAGTCGCTGGCGGATATGATTCCCACTGGCCTGTTACGCGAGGAGCTAGCGCCGTTGCCAGAGGTGAGTGAGATCGAGGTCGTGCGCCACTATACACACCTGTCACAGCGCAACTTTGGCGTTGATACAGGCTTTTACCCGCTCGGTTCCTGTACTATGAAGTACAATCCCAAGCTCAACGAAGACATAGCCGCGTTGCCCGGTTTTGCACGCATCCATCCCTTGCAACCCGACGACACTGTACAGGGAGCTATCCAACTGGTATATGAGCTAGAACAGTACCTGGCAGAGATCTCTGGCATGACCCGCATTACATTGCAGCCATCGGCAGGCGCGCATGGTGAGCTGACAGGTCTGATGCTCATTAAGGCCTATCATCAGAGTCAGAATGAGGGACAGCGCAATCTCGTCATCATCCCGGACAACGCTCATGGTACCAATCCTGCCAGCGCAACTCTGGCCGATTATAAAGCAGTGGAGGTCAAGACAGACACAAAAACAGGTGGCATCGACATGGACCATCTCAAAGGAATATTGGAATCGCATGGCCGCAATATTGCTGCAATTATGATGACCAATCCGAACACGCTGGGACTTTTTGATAGCAATATCGTAGAGATCGCCCAGATGGTGCACGAGGTCGGTGGGCAGCTTTACTATGATGGCGCTAACGCAAATGCGGTGCTCGGCATTACGCGTCCCGGTGACATGGGTTTCGACGTAGTGCACTTCAATCTGCACAAGACCTGTAGTACGCCCCATGGCGGTGGTGGGCCAGGTTCCGGTCCAATCGGAGTGAAAGAGCACCTCGTACCTTTCCTGCCAGGTCCCTTGCCAGAAAAGGACGAGCAGGGCTATCGGTGGGAAGATCCAGGCCCACAGTCGATAGGTAAGGTAAGGGCCAACCTGGGCAACTTTGGCGTCCTCGTGCGAGCCTATACGTATATTCGTAGCAACGGGCCAGACGGTTTGCGCCATGTTGCTGAGAGCGCTATCCTTAACGCAAACTATCTCAAACACGAGCTAGCGCCTGACTATGAGATTGCCTATCCGATCACGTGTCAGCACGAGTTCGTCGCCACAGCCCAGCACCAGAAGGATGAACATGGCGTAACAGCCCTGGATATCGCCAAGCGCCTGCTCGATTTTGGAATGTATGCACCCACAACCTACTTCCCACTGATCGTCCATGAAGCCTTGATGATCGAACCAACTGAAACCGAGACACGCGAGACGCTCGACTACTTTGTAAGTGTTATGCGTCAGATCAACCAGGAGATCCGCACAAATCCAGAGATCGTCAAGACAGCTCCTCACACAACGGTAGTAGGTAGACTGGACCAGGCACTGGCGGCACGTAAGCCAAATCTGCGCTGGACAGCAGGACAAGAAGTAACCCACTAGCATACATTTCATTTTATGCAATTGAGTTCCTCCTGTAGGGGCGCGATTTATAAGCCCGTGGATCGGCCTGACAACTGCGCGGGCTTATAAATCGCGCCCCTACAGGGGATAAATTTACCAGGAAGAATAAATTTAATTACAGGCGATATGACCTACTAGATAGAAAAATAGAATATCGCATTCATGCGAAAAGTCTAACGATGCCGAAAAGTCAAGCAAGCAAAGCTTAAACTGATCACCATTTCATCTAACTTTTCCATCTGCATCCGAGTTTCATCTGATAGATGCCAGTAGTTGGGAGTCATCATCACAGCCTGCACTATCTCATTATGGTTGAAATACGCAGTATAGGTCAGAGCTGAAGAGGTTACTAAATCGAAATGATCGGCAAATTGGTCGATTACCTTTTGTTGTTTGTGCTCTTCAATACCTAAAAGATGTAAGGCAGAACGCAACTGCAACAGGTGCTCAGGAGCAGGAATCACCACAAATAGCAAGCCATCAGGGGCAAGGATGCGAGCGAACTCAGGAGGATTTCTGGGAGCAAAAATATTTAGCAGCGCATGTATAGAGTGATCGACAAATACCAGCCGCTCTTTGATATTTGCCACTATAAAACAGGACTGTTTGTAACGCTTTGCAGCCATCCTCACCGCTTCTTTCGAGATATCCAGCCCTATGTATTGTGCCTGCTGATGCTGATCAGTAAGGTACTTTTGCAAGCGACCGAGATAGTAACCTTCCCCACAGCCAGCATCAAGAATATTCGTGAGAGCAGAAGGATCAACAAGATAAGTACGGGCGAGCTCGTTGAGCGTATCTGAGAGAGGCCGATAGTAGCCACGCTCTAGAAAATCCCGACGTGCAGCAAGCATCTCCTTTGCATCGCCGGGCAGTTTCTTGCGTAGGAGATTGACATAACCCTCTTTAGCGATATCGAATGTATGGGCATTGGTACATTTGAGCATATTGTCAGTTTGTTCAAGCGCGGCATTACAAATGGGGCAAGTGAGTAAGCAGGTATATAGCATATCAACACCCTTCTCTGGCTAAAACAGGTCATAATTATATCATAAGTCACTGCAACTTCATTCTCTTTTCTATTGAAAAAGACATACCTGATTGATTGGTTCTTAACAAGGGCTTCACCAATTCGCAACTTAGCTGCAACCTTTGCAGATTATATTATACAAGAAAGAGCTAGATCGGGGTACGCAACATGCATGGTTTAATCTTTGTGACATGGGAAAAGTATTTGTCCGAGCGTTTTACGGGTTCGGTCTTGAGGGAGTATCGGGACAATCTTGGGAAGACCCTTCCAACAGCAATATTGGCCAGTCGCGTCTATGACGACACTATTCTGTTGGCCGGAGTAGCTGAGGCGAACCGCATTACGAGAGTTCCAGTAGAGGTGTTGTTGCGAGAGTTCGGTCGCTATTTCATAACAAATGGGCTGACCAGGCACCTGTGTGCCTATATTCTGACGCAGGTTCACAGCGGGCGCGAACTATTACTTGCGATGCACGATGCACATGAGCAAATGAGCCGACTTCCCGATGGTCTCGCCCCACCTCTTTTTCAGTATTCAACGCGAAGTCAGAAACCAGATAAATTAACGCTGATCTATGATAGTCCCCGCAAACTCTGTTCAGTCCTCATGGGTGCCATCGAAGGGGCGGCAGAACGCTACGGGGAGCAAGTACACATCATCGAGCAGACATGCATGAAACGGGGAGATTCCGTCTGTCGCTTCGACATACGCTTCTCTGCTCCAGCGACAGAACTCGTTGAAACACCGGAGCAGTCGGAGCGTCAGCAGACAAAGCAGCAGTTTGCTCAGTTCATCCTGGCACTTCTGCCAGATGACGGCGGAGTCACCTTGACAGAATTGCAAAAGACCCTTGCGCTGAGAGGTGTGAAACAGGAACAGATACGTCCTGCTCTCCTGCTGGAAGCATTACGTCTTCTCCATTATGCTGGTCTGGTTGCAACCACCGCGAACCATACAGGGGATGATTTGATGCATCGGCGTTATTGGCGCGCACCAACTTCAGGTCAGTCCCCGCGAACCCGCTTGTAGATTGAAAAGGGGAACGCATGTACATAAATGATCTCCCCGGACTTCTGAGAATACCAGGGCAGAAAGGAATCTCATGAATACGCATACATCCCTTCATACAGGGCAACACCTGGCACGAACACGGTGGGGAACCCACAATAGCGGAGCAGCTTTTGACAAGAAAAAGACACCGTATCTGACGGTACACGCCCAGGAATTCATTGGGCAACAGGCGATGTGTGTGATAGCCGGGCTGACCCCTTATAACGAACTCGATGGAGTGCTTATGGCAGGGCAGCCCGGCTTCGTCCAGGTGCTAGATGAGTCCACGTGTTTGCTCCAATTGGAGTGCCAAAGCAGAGCTTCTGGCATCATGCGAAGATTGCTACACGCTCTCGCGACTGGACAAGTTGCCTGGCTGGGTCTTTTCTTTATATGTCATCCGACTCGTGAGCGACTCTGTGTGCAAGGAACAGTTGAAATGCTTTCGAGTGCCTCCTCTGCTCAATCGTTCGTCGTACGCTTGCATGTACGAGAAGCGTTTTTTCATTGTTCGAAATACATTCGGACACGAGTAACGGGCCTCACGTTACCAGGATCATCTTCCCCTCACGAGAATAAGACTCTCCAGGGACTGCTAGAGGGGAGCCAGAAAGCTCTCTCCGAGGATCACTGTCGCTTTCTCAGCCAGCAAGTGCTGTGTTTTCTCTGCACAGTGAACCGGGAGGGTCGATGTGCAGTCAATCATCGAGGCGGGGCACCAGGATTCCTCGTTCATTTCCCTCCCAGTCAAGCAACACCAGGAGGAGCGATACTCCTGCCCGATTTCGCAGGAAACGGAGCTTTTGAAGCCATTGGTAATATATTAGAAACCAGGCAGACAGCCATCGTTGTTCCTGACTATGCCGCCCAGGTAGCTCTTTGTGTCTCTGGTGCAGCACACGTCGTAGAGCCGAAAGACGTGCAGGAAACGGTGGCAGAATGCTGCATCGGAGCGGAGCGGATCATCGCTCTTGCAGTGCAGCGTGTCGAGGTTCAGAGCGGCGATTGGTCTGCTACTCTTGATTATGAGCGC
>Ga0137372_10001979_pt1 | contig 19808 bp, 18 predicted proteins | sample SagtaG_6_FD_104911 | JGI IMG/M metagenome (GOLD analysis project Ga0137372, IMG submission 104911) | Vadose zone soil microbial communities from Sagehorn Ranch, Mendocino, California, USA - Sage1_R_60_16 metaG | ecosystem: Environmental > Terrestrial > Soil > Vadose zone | place: USA...
CAAGGACAATCTGGGGCTGCTCCCGGCGCAGCTGGCCGGGGTTGCGCTCCTGGTGGACTACGTGCTGACCGTTTCGGTCTCGACCGCTGCGGGCGTCCAGGCGATCAGCTCTGTGGTGCCGCTTTCGGTGGTCATGCGGATCGTCCTGTCGCTCTTGTTCATCTGGCTGATCGCGTACGGCAACCTGCTGGGGGTCCGGGAGTCCGGACGGATCTTCGCCACTCCGACCTATCTGTTCATCGCCAGCCTATTCCTCACGTGCGGGCTTGGGCTCTACCAAGTTCTCACCGGTCACCTCCACTCCTTCTCCGTCCCGCATCAGGTTCAGGCGGGAGGCCTGAGCCCAGGCGTGGGGGCCGTCGCGCTGTTCGTGGTGTTGAGGGCATTCGCCTCGGGTGGCGCGGCGGTGACGGGGGTAGAGGCAATCTCCAACGGGGTGCCGGCCTTCCGCAAACCCGAGTGGAGGAACGCCCAGATCACCTTGATGTGGATGGGAGCGACCCTCGGTACCAGCTTCCTGGCAGTCTCCTACCTGGCCCACCGCCTGCACGTCCTCCCGGTGGCCGATGAGAGCAAGTCGGTGCTGGCCCAGATCGGACAGGCGGTATACGGCTCGGGTCCCTTGGGGCATCTCCTGTTTCTGATCCTGCAGCTCTCCACGACGCTCATCCTCGTCCTGGCGGCCAACACTTCCTTCGCCGACTTTCCCCGGCTGGCCAGCTTCCACGCGGGCGACGCCTTCATGCCCCGACAGCTCACGAAGCGCGGCCACAAGCTTGTGTTCTCGAGCGGGATCGTCGCTCTCGCCGGGGCGGCGAGCCTGATCATCGTGCTGTTCCGTGCCAGTGTCTCCTCGATGATCCCGCTGTACGCCTTGGGCGTGTTCACCTCGTTCACGCTTTCGCAGAGCGGCATGGCCAAGCGTCACCTCCGGCTCCGGGAGAAGGGGTGGAGGGCGGGGTTGTTCTTGAATGGCCTGGGAGCATTCTCCACGCTGGTCGTCACAGTGATCATCGCGATCGTGAAATTCGACAAGGGCGCGTGGATGGTCGTCGTGTTCGTGCCGGTCCTCGTGTTCCTCCTGGTCCGGGTGAACAGGATCTATGAGGCCGAGGAGGAGGATCTCCTGGAGGGCCTCGAGAAGATCGACCGGGCACCAACCAAGCGTCACGTCGCCGTCGTGCTGGTGGACCGGTGCGACGAGAAGACGTTCCACGCGATGCAGTACGCCCTGACGATCAATCCTCAGGAACTCATCCCGATCCACCTGGCCATCGGCGAGGATGCGCAAGGGGAGGATCTCGCCCGAAGGTGGACCGAAGCCGAGCTCCCTGGAGCGCTGCGCGTGATCGAGTGCGACCGGCGCAGCCGAGGAGAGTGCCTGGACGCTTGGATCAAAGAAATGGCCCAGGGCGACGTGCAGATCACTGTGATCGTCCCGGGCCCGGCCCGCCTGTCGTTCTGGCAACAGGTGCGTCAGGGCGCGAGCTGGGCCGCGCTGCTTCGGCCCTTGCGGGATCACCCCAACGTGAGCATCGTTATGGTTCGGGAGCACGGTGGACACGGCCACCAGCTCCGCAGCGGCCGGGTTCGCATCTCCCCCAGACCCCGCCATGTGGCCGTCATCCTCGTGGATCGGCTAGACCGCAGCATCCTCAAAGCCATCAGATATGCCCGATCGATCCAAGCGCTCGACATTCGCGCGTTGCACGCTGGGGTCGATCCCAAGAAGGCGCAGGAGCTGGCCGAGCAGTGGAGCGAGATCGGGCACATCCTGGGAGTACCTCTGGACATCGCCGAGTGCTTCGATCGCGACATCGGAAGGACCGTCAGCCAATACATCGAGGCCATCGAGGCTTCCGACGCCGAGATCACCGTGGTGATCCCCCGTCGGGAATACCCCCGGGTGGTGCAGAGGTTCCTCCACGATCGAACCAGCAGGTCGATCACCCGACGGCTCGCGCCCGAGCCACACGTCGACGTCGTCATCGTCCCCTACAGGCTCCGTCGTGGCCACACCGATAAGACGGGGGCGAAGGTGAACGCGGGATCTGAGGCAGCGACCATCCCTACGCGCTAGGCTTTGCGGCCGTGCGCATCGTGATCATGGGGTGTGGACGGGTCGGGGCGGCCCTCACGGTCGAGCTGGCGAAGGGCGGCCATTCGGTCTCCATCATCGACAAGCGGCCGGAGGCCTTCGAGCGTCTTCCTCCCGGGTTCGAGGCCAGGACCATCGTCGGGCTCGGCTTCGATCGTGAGGTCCTGGAGGAGGCGGGCATCAAGGAGGCCGGGGCGTTCGTGGCCGTCTCCAACGGGGACAACTCGAACATCGTGTCCGCCCGGATCGCTCGGGAGCACTACCACGTCCCAAAGGTGATCGCCCGCATCTACGACCCGCGCCGGGCGGACATCTACGAGCGGCTGGCCATCCCCACCGTGGCTTCCGTCCGGTGGGCGGCCTCCCGGATCAAGTACCTGCTCTTCCACGGCAAGGAGGAGATGAAGGAGAGCTTCGCCGGCGGCGCCCTTCTGCACATCCAGAAGGAGATCCCCGAGCACTTGACGGGCAAGCCCGTGGCCTCGGTGGAGGCTCCCGGCGAGATCGAGGTGATCGGGGTGGACCGAGGTGGCTCGGGGTTCATCCCCGTCGACGGCAGCACGTTCCAAGAAGGTGACGTGGCCCACTTCGTCGTCGCCATCGGCGCTGTAGACAGGCTGGATGTCCTCCTTCAGCCGGTGGCGGAGTAGCCGATGGGGGGTCCAGGGGGGCAGCAGCCCCGCGGAGCGAAGCGCAGCGGATCAGGCAGCTGCACTCCCCCTGGGCCTTGTCGCTTGCCGGAGGCCAGCGGCAAGGGGCAAGAATGAGGGTCGTCGTCGCTGGAGCCGGAAACGTGGGGACGCACCTCGCGGCCGACCTGGCCGAGCGGGGGCACGAGATCACCTTGATCGAGCAGGACAAGGGGGCCATCGCCCGGGCCAAGGCCGAGATCCCCGAAAGCGTGAACGTCTTGATGGGGGATGCCTGCGAGCCGTACGTGCTGGAGGAGGCCAAGCTCGGCCAGGCCGACGTCATCGTGGCCGCCACCGGCGATGACGAGGACAACCTGGTCGTCTCTCTGCTGGCCAAGCAGGAGTTCGCCGTGCCGCGCGTCGTGGCGAGGGTCAACCACCCCAGCAACGAGTGGATGTTCACCGAACAGTGGGGGGTGGATGCAGCAGTGAGCCCACCCCACATCCTGACCGCCCTGGTGGAGGAGGCGGTGACCGTCGGCGACGTGGTCAGGCTGCTCAAGCTGGACCGGAGCGGGGCCGCCCTGGTCGAGCTGACCCTCCAGCAGGGGTCGTCGGCGGCCGGCAGGCCCATGTACGAGCTGCGCCTGCCCCTGGACTCCGCCATCGTGGCCATCGTGAGGGAGGGGCACGTGGTCATCCCCCAACCGGAAACGGTCCTCGTGGCAGGTGACGAGGTCATGGCCATCGCCAAGCCGGAGGCGGAGGAAGACCTCCGCCAAGCGCTGGAATAGAGAACCGCCACCCCGCTGACAAGCACGAAGCTGACCGCGGACCCGACGAATGACCCCAGGTCCGTGTGAGCTGGCGGTTAAGGAGGCTCCTTCCGGCCGAAGAGCGAACTCTCAGCCACGTAGAAAAGTGCAATGGCGCCGAACAGGATGACGCTGACGGTCGGGTTGGCTAGGGCGATGAGCGTCGCGGCGAGATAGATCCAGGGACCCGGAAGGTAGCTCCTGGTGATGCCGCTGACGGTGCGAGGGTCCGCATCCTCCCGGATGAGGCGCCGCCCGATCGCAGCGTAGAACCAGACCCCGCTGAACATCACTGCTGTCGCCGTGAGGGTTGTTCCGTACGTGAGGGCCGCCGCCCGCGCGCCATCCGTTCGGATGTTCTCCGCCACGAGCCTGGTGGGGAACGGGATGAACGCGACACACAGGAGCAAGAGGACGTTCAGCAAGAGGAAGGGGCGATCGACCTGGCCGATCTGATTCATCAGAGTGTGATGGTTCACCCAGATGATGCCGATAGTCAGGAAGCTGACGGCGTACCCGATGTACGACGGCCAGATGTGCAGCAGCTGAGCCGCCAGCCCCCGCCCTTCAGGCTTGATCTGCGTGTCGACGTTCAAGATGAGCAGCGTGGCGGCGATGGCAAAGACACCGTCAGCGAAAGTCTCCAGCCGGCCGCCACTCATCGGGCGTTAGGCGAACTCGAACGTCGGATTGACGATCCTTTTGCCGCCCTGCTCCTGACCAAGTACCCCTTCGATGATCAGACGCGACCCGAGTGCCAGCCCGGGGATCTTGCGCCGGCCAAGCCAGCGCGCGGTCACCTGCCCCGTCCCGTCGGAGAGCACGATCTCCAGCGCCTCGAACCCTTCCACGGGCCGAACCGTGATCCGCCTAACCATACCGGCCAGCCTCACCTTCGATCGCGGCACGCCGTTGCCGATGCGGGTGGTTCCGGGGATGCTCTCGGCCCAGGTTCGCAGCTCCTCGGCCAGGCGCTGTTCGTCCGTCTCCGCCAGCCGGCTCAGGAACCGCCGCAGCGCCCCCACCACACCTCCGCGATCGGCGAGACGACTAAGGAGAACTTCGCTTGGTTGCGTCGGCGGCGATCTCGGAGACCTCCCGGGCCTCAGGAACGGGCTCGCCCGCGGCGACCACCGGTGGGCCGGGTTCGCCCCCTGGAACCTCCTCGCCAGCGAACAGCTCAACCCGTCGCGACTTCGAGTACCAGATCATGAACGCCAGCAGCAGCGTGGCCAACACGGCGATGGTGATGCGTTTCCCGGTGTCATCCGCGTAGCGCACTACCAGCGGTGCGACCAGCAGCGATACCAGGTTCATCACCTTGATCAGGGGATTGAGAGCCGGACCGGCGGTGTCCTTGAATGGATCGCCCACCGTGTCACCGATCACGGTGGCCTTGTGCGCCTCGCTCCCCTTGCCGCCGTAGCGGCCCTCCTCCACCAGCTTCTTCGCGTTGTCCCACGCGCCTCCGGCGTTGGACAGCATGACGGCCAAGAGCTGTCCGGTGAGGATTGCCCCGGCGAGGAAGGCCCCCAGGGCCTCGGCCTTCAGCAAGAACCCAATGATGATGGGCGAGAGGACGGCCAGTAGCCCTGGCGTCATCAACTCGCGAAGCGAGGTCTTGGTGCAGATGTCCACGACGCGGGCGTAGTCCGGCGTTTCCTTGTATTCCATGATCCCGGGGTGCTCGCGGAACTGCTTCCTGACCTCGATCACCACCTGGGACGCCGCCCGGCCCACGGCCCTGATGGCCAGAGACGAGAACAGGAAGGCCACCGAGCCTCCCACCAGCAGCCCGACCAGCACTTCGGGGATGTCGATGCGGACGCCGGAGAACTTGAACCCTTCGAGGATGAGCGCTTCCCGGAAGGAGCCGAAGAGTGACGTCGCCGCGATAACGGCTGTGGCGATGGCCATCCCCTTGGTGATGGCCTTGGTGGTGTTCCCGATGGCGTCCAGCCCGGTCATGATCTCGTCCGCCCGCTCGCCCAAGCCGCCGGACATCTCGGCGATGCCGTGGGCGTTGTCGGAGACGGGCCCGTAGGTGTCCATGGACACGATCACTCCCACGGTCGTGAGCATGCCCATGCCGGTGAGCGAGATGAAGTACAGCGCCTCGGCCGTGGTGTTTCCCAGGTAGAAGGCAGAAGCCACGGCGCCCCCGATGATCAGGATGGCCCACACGGTGGACTCGAGCCCCAACGCGAACCCGGACAGGATCACGGTTGCGGGGCCGGTCAAGGAGGATTCGGCGATCTCCTTGACGGGCTTGCGGGTGGTGGACGTGAAGTGCTCGGTCAGGATCTGGATCAGGCTGGCCAGGATCAAGCCGATGAACACCGCCCAGAAGACCCTGAGGTCGCCGACGTAGGAGGCCGCCAGGAAGACCACCCCGATCGCCGACGCCGCCGCCGACAGGAAGAACCCCCGGTTGATGGCCTTCATGCCGTGCTCTGTCTCGCTGCGCGGAGCCACGGCGAGGATCCCGATGATCGAGGTGATCACCCCGATGGCCCGGACGAACAGCGGGAACATCACGCCGACGATGGCTCCCTTCGGGGAATCGGCGAAGGCCGCCGCGCCCAGGATGATCGAGGCGACCAGCGTCACCTCGTAGGACTCGAACAGGTCGGCCGCCATCCCGGCGCAATCCCCCACGTTGTCGCCCACGTTGTCCGCGATGGTGGCGGCGTTGCGCGGATCGTCCTCGGGGATGTTCTTCTCGACTTTCCCCACCAGGTCGGCGCCGACGTCGGCGGCCTTAGTGAAGATTCCCCCGCCCACCCGCATGAACATGGCCAGTAGGGCGCCGCCGAACCCGAACCCCACAAGAACGCTGGTGGCGTCCTGCTTGTAGATGATCAGGATCGCCGTGGCGCCCAACAGCCCCAGCCCCACCGTGAACATCCCGGCCACGCCCCCAGTGCGAAACGCGAGACGCATGGCCCGGCGCAGCCCGGCCTCACGGGCGGCATTCGCCACCCGGACGTTGCCCCGCACGGCGAGCCACATGCCGGAGAACCCGGTGATCGCGGAGAACCCGGCGCCCAGGATGAAGGCGATGGAACGGCCCAGCTTGATGGCGATGTCTGAGTGGACGGCGTCCTTCGGCACGGGCAGGACGAAGAAGAGTGCAACGAACAGGATCCCCATGAACACGCCCAGGGTGCGGAACTGCCGGTTCAGATAGGCTCGGCTGCCCACCTGGATGGCCCGGGCGATCTCCCGCATCTTCTCGGTCCCCTCCGAAGCGGCCAGGACCTCGCGACTGAAGACATACGCGACGCCGAGGGCCACCAGGGAGATGGCCAGGATCACCCACAGCGAGGTGTCCTCGAAGGGATGGAAGAAGACGTGCCGGCCGAGGCCCCCTTCCTGGGCGAGTAAGGACATCAAGGTTCCTCCCGGGTTCGGTATGTAGGGTGCGCGGTCGAGGGCCCAAAGACCCAGGTCGGCCGGGCATTATAGCTCACGAACCATTGTGCCCTTCTTCCCCACCTGGCGCTTCCGGAGGCCCCTCGAGGGCCCGCTCGGGACCGCGCTCGGAGGGAGGTATCAGCGCACGGAGGAGGGGTGGTGCGATCAGCGTGGACACGATCACCGCGGCAACGAGGACAGAGAATAGGTCTGCGGAGAGGGCACCCGTCCCTCGACCGGCCGCGGCCACCACCAGAGCTACCTCGTTCCTGGGGATCATTCCTGCGCCCACCTGCAGGCGCCGCCGGGCACTCAACCCTGCGGCGCCCGCCGCGCATCCCGCGAGCTTGGCCACGATCGTCACCGCCACTATGGTCACCGTCAGTCCCAGATGGCCGGAGAGGACGGCCCCCGGATCCATCCTGGCCGCGGCGACCACGAAGAAGAACGGCACCAGGAAATCGAAGAGCGGGAGCATACGGCGGTCCAGCTCGTAGCGCTCCCGGGTCTCGGCGAGCACCATCCCGGCCAGAAAGGCTCCGACCAGGGCGGCCAGACCGACCTGCTCCGCGAGGGCAGCCAATCCGAGGCAGAGAGTCAAGGCGAGCACGAACGGTGCCCGACGAAGCTTCGCCCGCTCCAGGATGGTGGGATGCCGGCGGGTGATCCTGGAGCCCGGAAAGATCACGAGCCCGATGAACACGACGATGCCGACGAGCCCGGTGAGGATGCTGCCCGCTGACTTGCCCTGGGCGCCAAGACCAAACAAGAAGGGGAACAGGGCCAGGGTCGCCACGTCGTCCGCGATGGATGCCCCCAGGACAACCCGAGCTTGCCGCGAGGCTGTCAGGCCGACATCCTGAAAGACTCGGGCCGCCACGCCGACGCTGGAGGCGGCCAGGGCCGTCCCGGCGAGCAAACCTTCGTGAAGCGAGAAGCCGAAGGCGACCATGACCAGAACCGCCGTGGATCCCGCGGCCAGAATCCCGGCGACGCTCGTGATGAGCGACGATCGGCCCACTCGGATCAACCCGGACACCGGAGTCTCCAGTCCCACGGTGAACAGGAGGATCACGATTCCCAACTCGGCGAGCGTTTCCGTCGTCTGGTTGACCTCGATCAGTCCCGCCACGTGGGGCCCGAGGAGGATCCCGACCAAGAGCTCCCCTGCGATCGCGGGCAGGTCGAGCCGGACGAACACCTCCCCCGCGGCCTTTGCCGCGGCGAAGATGACGAACACCTGAAGGATGACGTCGACTCGGCTTGCCATCCACCGTCCCGCAACGAGAAGGAGCGCCGGGAGACCTGATCCCATGCCGCGAACGACATGCCGACCAGGCTTCCCGGCGCTCCAGAGTTCGGGTGGAGTCTACCCGAACTCTGGAGCCTACCCGGACGGACCGACATGCTCGCGGCGCGACTGATCCGGGCGGAGCCACGAGGCCAAGGCCCCCACGCCGAGGATCGCCGCGATGGCGGCCAACGACAGCGGGATTGGGATCTCGATCCACGACGAGATCAGCATCTTCACCGCGACGAATGCGAGAAGGGCGGCGAGGGCAGGCTTCAGGTAACGGAAGCGGCCTAGCGACCCGGCCAGGACGAAATACAACGACCGAAGGCCCAGGATGGCCAGGGCGTTGGAGGCGAACACGACGAAGGCGTCCTGCGTCACCGCGAAGATCGCCGGGATCGAGTCCACGGCGAAGACGACGTCGGTGACCTCGACCATGATCAGCACCGCCAGGAGCGGCGTGGCAAGCAGCCGACCGTGGGAGTGAATAAGTAGGCGCTGGCCCTGGTACCTCTCGGTCACCGGAACCATCCGGCGGACCAGACGAAGCATCGCGCTCTCCTCGATCGACGCCTGGCGATCCCTCTCCCGGAGGAACCTGATCGCCGTGAACAGCAGGAGCGCGCCGAACACGTAGGTGACCCAGTGGAAGCGGTGCAACAGCGCGGTACCGCCCAGGATGAATCCGAGTCTCAGGATGACCGCGCCCACGACTCCCCAGAACAACACCCGGTGCTGGTACCGACTCGGGACCGAGAGGTGGGTGAAGATGAGGATCCACACGAAGACGTTGTCCAGTGACAGGCTCCACTCGATGAGATAGCCGGCAATGAACTCTCCCGCCGTGTGGCCACCGCGCCATGCCCAGACCATGCCGGCGAAGCCGATCGCCAAAGCCACCCACACGCCGGTCCAGATCAGGGCTTCGCTGTAGGGGACACGGTGGGCGCGGCGATGGAACACGCCGAGGTCCAGGGACAAGACGAACGCGACAAATGCGAGGAAGCCCGCCCAGACGTACCACTCGACCATCCCGAGACCTCCAGCCTCTTTCAGGCGAAGGTCTCGTCCAGCCGTTGACGACGGGCTCCATGCGGCCGAGTCACCGGGCCGGGCACTCGCCGGCCGTGCTGACGGTGAACCCGAGTTGGACTACTCCCCTTCGAGCCCCATCAGCTTACCTGGTCGACGGCCCACCCCCTCGCTGGTCGCTTCCGGCCATCGCTCGATCATCCGCTTCCACCTGAGAACCCGCCGCCTCTCTGACGGATCCGCCCGGGGGCCACTGGATCCTGCTGTCCCACAGGTGAAGCAGAACGATCTTCGCCGAGGCGATCACCGGCACGGTGATGAGCATCCCGACCAGCCCGGCGAGCGTCCCGCCGATCAGCAGGCCGAGCATCACGGTGACCGGATGTAGCTTGACCGTTCGAGCCATCACGTTGGGGCTGATGATGTGATTGTCGATCTGCTGAACCACGAGGAGCGCCAGGGCTGCCCCGAGGGCCATCCGCCACCCGGGATGGAGCTGAAGCAGGCCTCCGCTGTCACTCGTGGTAAAGGCGATGAACAGAGCCGGCACCGCGCCGATGAACGGTCCGATCAGCGGGATGAGATTGAACAGCCCCGCCACCGCCCCCACCAGGGCCCAATATGGCAATCCAACGATGTACAGGCCGAGCATGGAAGCCACACCGACGAACGCGGCCACCAACAACTGGCCCCGGAAGTACCCCCCGAGCGCTCGGCCCATCTTTTCCAGGACCGAGCGGACCTCGTCTCGTCGTCTCAGAGGTAACAGAGCCATCGCCGTACGCTGCACTTTCGGGAGATCGACCAAGAGGTAGAAGCCGAGCACGGCTCCGAGCACGAACACGACGAGCGCCCGGACGAACCCAGCGGTGAAGCTGAAGATCCGGGTGATGAAGCTGCCCGCCTGGCCCTGAGGACTGAGACTGGCCAGGATGTCGGTGGACCTCATTTCGATCCCAAGGCGCTGGGCCGCGCCCACCAGCGACCGCTGGGCCCGGTCGAGAAGCCCGGGCACGGTGGAGACGAAGCTCGATACCTGGTCGGCCACGATCGGAATGATGAAACGCAGCGCCACTCCCACCACCGTCAGGAACACGACGTAGGTGAGGAGCGTCCCCCACACCCTGGGCAGCCCACGACGCTCCAGCCGCGTCACGATCGGATTCAGCACATAGACGATGACCAGCGCCAGAAGCAGCGGGCCAAACGCGATGCGCACCGGGATGAGGACGAACCGGTACGCAAGGTAGCCGAGAATCAGGATCCCGATGGCTGACCACGCCACCAGACCCGCCCGGACAAGGCCGGACCGCAGTGGATCAGGGCTGCGCGTGGGCCCTTCCGTCTTCCTCCGGCGTGACCGAGAGCACCATCCGCACGCTCATCCCCTGTCCTTCGAGAGGCGTGATGGCAACCTCATCGACCAGCCCCCGGATGATGGGAAGCGACAGCACCCTGTCGAACGGCAGCTCGTCCGTGTCGATATCGGTCGGGCGTCCCTCCACCGCACGCTCCACGCCTGTCCCCGGATCGATCACCTCGAGCACGACCCGGTCCGCATCTGCGGAGGCGAAGAGCTGGATGGGCAGGCCTTCGCCCGGACCGTCGGCGATGGCCGTGGTGCAAGCCTCGGAGACGGCCAGCTTTACGTCCTGGACCAGGTCGTCCGGCAGATCGCGAAGGCGGATCAGCGCAGACACGGCGTGTCGGGCGGTCCCGACGAACTCGGGCTTGGGCGGGAACTCGAGCTCGAGCTCGGGAACGTCCTGGGCGCTGTCTCCGCCCGGAATCATGCCCCGGAGACCGGCTCCTTCAGCGCATCGTCCACCGAGCCGTGGATGGCGAACGCCTTGTTCAAGCCGGTGATGTCGAAGATCTTCAGGATCTTGTCCTGCGTGGCCACGATGGCGAGGCTCCCCTCGCGATTCTTGATCCGCTTCAGGCCTTCAACCAGGACTCCGAGCCCAGTGGAGTCGAGGAAGTCCACCTTCTCCATGTCCACCACGATACGTGTCGCGCCGCCGTCCACGAGGTCGACGATCGTCTGGCGCAGTCGCGGTGCCGTGTACACGTCGATCTCACCCCGCAGGACGAGGACGCTTGCGTCGCCCCGTGTCTGCGTTTCGACTTCGAGGTCCATGGGACGCTCAGTCTACACCAGGGGCTCGCTCGGCTTCCCTCGGCGAGAACCGTCGTTGTAATTGGGCGCTCCGGACGCTAACCTCCCTGGCCGATGCGCCCCGCCCCACCAGGTGAACCGCCCTCGCAGAGCGACTCGTTCCCTCAGAACGACCGCTCCGTCGCCCCGGCTGGCCCCAGCAACAATGGAGGGCAGTCCCGGTCCGGATCCTGGTGGGCTGTGCGCGTTGGCGCCGCAATTGTGGCGCTCGGGCTGATCGCGGTCGGCGCGATCGTGCTCATCAGCCGAGGAGGCGGCACGTCCGCGGGTCCCGGCCATCCACCCCCGCCGACCTCTCCGCCTCCTCCATCGCGGGAGGCGTTCGTGTTTCCGCTGTCCAAGACCCACGCGGTCGCCACGGGGAAAGGAAACGCGGCCGCGACGCAGAGGGCGGCCACCGGGATCAAGACGACTCTCTCTGCTTTCTACGATGCTGCCTTCATGGACCCGAAGGCTCGTCAGCAGGGCCTATCGGCAGGCGCGTGGAACGCTTTCGCCCCGCCGATCCAGGAGAAGGCGAAGTCGGATGCCGGGTCGCTGACTCTGGGAGAGGCCGGTAGGACTATCGACCAATTGTCGGTCACGGACGCTTCGCTCTCCGTGCGGGTGCTCCTCGACCCCAGGGGCCACCCGCAGGCGGCCATCGCCAAGGTGGCGTTCGACGCCTCGGGGAAGCTCACCGGCGGCGAGGCCGTACTCGTATCGAACCGAGCCAGTTTCCTCCTGCGACCCGCACGTGGAGGGGGATGGCTCGTGTTCGGCTACCCGAGCGCGAAGACCGAAGTGGAAGCGCCTTCCCCCACACCGTCCCCGAGCGTGAGCGGCTCGCCCATGCCTACGTCGAGCGCGTCGCCCTCCTCCGGAGCGAGTCCATGAGGCGCTACCCCGAACCCCTCTTCGCGCGGGCGCACCGCCGGACCAGAGTGCCAAGGTCCAGGCTGTTTCTACGAGGCGTGGGGGTTGCTGTCGCGGTGGCTGTCGTGGCGACGGTGACGGTCGAGGGCCTGGGAACGACCGGCCAGTCCGGCCGTGCCCGGGCGGCGGACATCGTGGAGATCCATTCGGCCCACGGCGCGTCCTACGTGCCCGCCCTTCAGGGGAAGCGTCCGCTCTTCATCCTGGCACTGGGCAGCGACGCCCGGCCGGGCCAGAACATCGCCAAGCAGCGCTCGGACTCGATCCACATCATCGGCGTCGACCTCAAACGTCACCGTTCCACGATCCTGGGGTTCCCTCGCGACTCCTGGGTGCACATCCCCGGCCACGGGACCACCAAGATCAACACGGCGATGACGCTCGGCGGGCCGCCCCTCGTGGTGCGGACCATCGAGAGCATCACGGGCATCCGAATCGACTTCTGGATGCTCACGTCGTTCGGGGGCCTGGTCCGCATGGTCAACCGTATCGGCGGCCTCAAGGTCTACGTGCCGCGTTCCATGCACGACCGGTTCTCGGGAGCCAACTTCAGCAAGGGCACCCACCACTTCACCGGCAGGAAAGCACTGGCATTCACCAGGGACCGGCATGACGTCCCCGGAGGGGACCTCGGCCGTTCGCGCAATCAGGGGAGGCTGCTGCTCGCTGCCCTCTCACAGCTCCACAAGGTCTTCGACGATGACCCGGGGAAGATCTTCACCTGGATCGCCGTGGGCTGGCGCAACGTACGGACGGACCTCAGCCTGAACACGCTGCTGGACCTTGCCCTCACCGCCAACTCGATCCCGGCCAAGAAGGTGAAAAACCTGGTGGTCCCGGCGAGCACCGGCACTGTTGGTTCGGCCAGCGTGGTGTTCATCTCGAGCTCCGCTCGCCGGATCTATGCCGATATGCGCAGGGACGGCGTGGTCGGATAGCCGCGGCGGAGCGAAGACTATAGCCTGACCAGCACGAACACGACGTAGCCCGCGAAGAACGCTCCCTGCGCCAGCAGTAACCTGGCGCCCAGCTTCCCTCGTACCTTCACCGTCACCCACAAGACGGAGCCCGCAGCAAGCGCAACGGCGGCGGCCACCAGCGAGTCGACGTTCTGCGCCCCGGTGAACCGCCACGGGGTGAGCAGCAACCCGATGGTCACTGGAAAGGACGACTGGAACACCATGGCGCCGGTCAGGTTGCCGAGGGCCAGCGTGTCCTTGCGTCGGCGCACCCAGATCACGCTGTTGAACTTCTCGGGTAACTCGGTGGCGATCGGCGCGATGAGCAGGGCCAGTGCCAGCGGAGGGATTGCGAAGGTTTTGGCGATCCGGTCGATCCCCAGGACGAACACGCGAGCCCCTCCGATGATCCCGACAAGGGCGACGAGCGTCTGCGCCATGCTCGACCACGTCGGCGGAGCCGTCGGGTTCTCCACCTCCTTCCGCTGCACGCCCCTGATCCACCGGCGAAGGTAAAGTGGCTTTACTTCTCCCGTCGCCTCCGCCTCTTCCACTCTCTTTGCTGGCGACTCGAAGTGGCGCTTGACATAAAAGGCGTATCCGACCATGAGGGCTGCGGCGAGCAGCCACTTGAACCACCTTGGATGAAATAGCCCGGCGGCCAGGGCCAGCGCGTACATCACGAGGAAGTAGCCGAGATCCTGAAGCAGGACCCGGCGGTCGCCCATCAGGTCCGTCGACCGACGTCCTCCCCGCGCCAGGACCAACACCGCGGTCCCCACCACGAACATCGCCAGCGTGGAGAGCATGAACGGGGCGCCGAGGATCGCCCCGATGCCGATCTCCTTGCCTGCCTCGTGACCGACCAGGATGGCCACCAGCGGCAGGAGTGTCTCGGGAAGGGCCGTCCCCACGGCGGCCAGCACGCTTCCGACTGCTCCCTCCGACAGCCCGAGGTTCGCGCCGATCCACTCCACGCCGTTGGTGAACAGCTCCGCGGAGAACAGGATCACCACCAGCGCCACCCCGAGCTCGATCCACTCCAAGCGTGCGATCCTTTCTCTCGGCAGGGACGGGCAGGACGCGGGAGGCCATTGTCCCATCCGGATGGTCCGCCAAAGAGCTCGGGAGTTCTCTCAGAAGGGAACCCGTCTAGGATCGGGCGGTGGACAGCAGGGGGTTCGTCGACCGCCTCGCCGGTCTCGACGGGAGCGAGGCCTCGCTGGCACACGTGGAGTTCTTGGAGGCACGGGATCCGATTCTGGAACCGTTCCCCGACGTCCCGGAGGTCCTTCGCCGGCGGCTGGGTCTGCTCGGCATCGAAGGTCTGTACCCCCATCAGCGCGAAGCCCTCAGCGTCCTGGATGGTGGGGGAAACGTCATCATCGCCACCGGAACGGCCTCCGGGAAGACTCTCGTGTACAACCTCGCTTTCGCTCGGACCGCCATCGCCGACGAGAAGAGAACGGCGCTCTACCTGTTTCCGACCAAGGCCCTGGCCAGAGACCAGCTGAGGCAGGTCCGGGATCTGAAGCTCCCCCAGGTCCGGGCCGCCGTGTACGACGGCGACACCCCAAGGGCCGAACGCCCCCTGATCCGCCGCAACGCCAACCTGGTGATGACGAATCCCGACATGCTCCACATCTCGATCCTGCCCGGGCACCCGAGGTGGGCCGACTTCTTCCTTCGCCTCTCGTTGGTGGTCGTGGACGAGGCCCACGTGGCCCGAGGCGTGTTCGGTTCGCATGTCGCCATGATTCTCAGACGCCTTCGCCGGCTGGTGGCGCACTACGGGGGGCAGCCGCAGTTCGTCCTGTCCTCGGCCACCATCGGCAATCCAGCCGACCTCGCCGAGCGATTGGTCGGACTTCCATTCGACTACGTCGATCGAGACGCCTCGCCGCGCGGAGAGAAGCAGTTCGTCCTGTGGAACCCACCCCTCGTCGACGAGGAGCTGGGTCTTCGCCGCAGCGCGATCACGGAAGCATCGTGGATGCTTCGTGACCTGGTGGAGGAGCAGGTTCGCACCATTGCTTTCTGTCGGTCACGCCGGGCAGCCGAGTTGGTGGCCGAGTTCGCCCGGCGGGAGCTGCCGGGCGGACTGAGGCGCCGGGTGAAGACGTATCGCGCCGGCTATCTGGCGGAGGAACGCCGGGAGCTCGAGCGGGCGCTTGCATCAGGCGAGCTCCTGGGCGTGGCGGCCACCACGGCCCTGGAACTGGGCATCGACGTAGGGTCGCTGGATGCCGCCCTGCTGGCCGGGTATCCGGGAACACGGGCCTCCATGTGGCAACAGGCCGGGCGGGCCGGACGGCGATCGGGCTCGTCCCTCGCCATGCTGATCGCCCAGGACGACCCGCTGGATCAATACCTGGTGCAGCACCCGGCCGACCTGTTCCAGAAGCCACCGGAGGCCGCCGTAGTCGACCCCACCAATCCCTACGTGCTGGAACCCCACATCGCCTGCGCGGCCCGCGAGCAGCCCATGACGGCAGAGGAGGTCGACGCGTTCGGCGAGGGCGCCTCGGAGGCCGTCGAACGCATGGTCGCCGCCGGCGAGCTGTTCTGGCGGCGAGGCCTCCTGTACCAGCGGGGCCGGGAGTCACCTCATGGCCGCGTGGACATCCGTTCGGCCTCCGGGTCATTGTTCGCCATCGTGGACGAGGAGACGGGTGCCTTGCTGGGGACCGTGGACGAGGCCCGGGCCTTCTGGCACGTCCATCCAGGGGCGATCTACCTCCACCAGGGCGAACAGTACGAGGTCGGGGGGCTGGACCTGGAACGCAGGGTGGCCCTGGTCGCGAAGAGCTCGGCCGACTACTACACGCAGACCCGCGACATCACGGACGTCGAGGTGCTGCGAATCATCGACCAAGGGGCGGTCGGCGAGGTGCCCGCGCTGTACGGGGACGTGAAGGTAACCCGGCAGGTCATCGGCTTCCAGCGCAAGCTCTCCTCGACGCAGGAAGTTCTCGACGAGGTCGCGCTGGATCTCCCGCCCCAGACCCTCACTACGAAGGCCCTGTGGTGGATCCTTCCCAGGCGTCTGTTGCTGCGGGCGCGCATCACCGCCGCCGCGCTACCGGGCACCGCGCACGCCGCCGAGCACGCCGCCATCGGCCTTCTGCCCCTGGTTGCCACGTGCGACCGGTGGGACGTGGGCGGCCTGTCGACGCCGTTCCATCCGGACACCGCCGGGGCCACGATCTTCATCTACGACGGCTATCCAGGTGGTGCCGGGGTCGCCGAACGCGGCTACGAGTCCGGCGAGCGGCTTTTGGAAGCGACGTTCGAGGCCGTGAGGCAGTGTCCTTGCGTGAAGGGGTGCCCATCGTGTGTCCAGTCGCCCAAGTGCGGCAACGGCAACGAGCCTCTCGACAAGCAGGGTGCCGTGGCGCTCCTTGCAGCGATGCTCGGGAAGACGTGGGGGTGATTGGATGGAGCAGGTCTACGTGGCCGTGTGCGGACCCGACCCCGCTTCCCCCGATGTGGCGACTCAGGCCGAAGAGATCGGGAGGTTGTTGGCCAAGGCGGGAGCGATCCTCGTCTGCGGCGGCCTCGGAGGCGTGATGGAGGCCGCCGCTCGGGGCGTCCAAGAGGAGGGCGGGACGAGCATCGGGATCCTGCCCGGCTCGGGTCGTTCGGCCGCCAATCCCTATCTCAGCGTGTCGATCCCCACCGGGATGGGCGAGATGCGCAACGCGCTCATCGTTCGGTCCGCCGATGTCGTCATCGCCGTCGCGGGGGAGTTCGGAACCCTTTCCGAGATCGCACTTGGGCTGAAGACCGGAGTGCCGGTGGTCGGCCTGGGGACGTGGGAGCTGGCGAAGCCCGGACGCTTGGTCGTCGATCCGATCGTCCGCGCGTCCACACCGTCGGAAGCGGTGGAACAGGCGCTTCGCCTGGCCCGAGCAGGCTAGATATACACGCGGATTCGGGTCGGGGTGACGCGGATTCCTATGGAATAGGCATGGGCGAACGGGCCGGGTTCGTATCCCATCGCCTCGAGCTTCTCCATGTACCTCTGGACGTACTCCGGGAACTCGGTGAGAGGCTTGTTCTCGAACAGCTCCGCCGTGCCCTCGATGGAAACGATGTCGCCGCCCTGTCCATTGCCGTCCAGATTCAGCGAAACCCTTGGGTTGGCCCGGATGTTGGCCACCTTGGGCGAGCGGGGCATGCTGAACAACACGACGCTTTCGCCGTCCCACCAGAACCACACCGGCGAGGTCTGCGGCTGGCCCTGAGGGTCGACCGTGGTCAACCAGATGATGAGATCCCCCTTCAGGCGCCTGTCAGCGTGCGCGCGATCGTCGTCGGCCATGGGCGAATGCTACCCGGCCTTCGGCGGGGTCCGTTAGAGTCGAGTCATGGACCTGGTGGATCTTCAGGCGTGGACCGACGCATATGTCCGGGCGTGGGAGACCAGCCACCCCCAGGCCGTGGGGGACCTGTTCGCGGAGAACGCCTGCTACTACAGCCATCCCTTCCGCGAGCCATGGAAGGGCCGCGAGGCCATCGTGCGCAACTGGATCGAGCACCCCGACCCACCCGGATCGTGGAAGGCCAGCTACCGCGCGCTGGCAGTGAACGGTCCCCTGGGGGTCATCCGAGGCACCACCCAGTACTTCAAGGACGACGGCTCGATCGATGCGGAGTACGCGAACATCTACGTGGTCGAGTTCGATGAAGATGGCCGGGCGACCGAGTTCACCGAATACTTCATAGAGGCGAACCCGCCTCCCCGGGCGTGATCACGCCCCACTGGATCGAGGGCTACTCCACTCGTCCCATGACGCGTTTGAGCGCCTGTTTCTCGGCAGGGGCCAGACCGAAGACAAACAGGGCGCCGGCATAAGCGAGAGTGCCCAGGCCGGCGCTCAGCGTCAGGTTCACGGGCCAGGCCGCATGTCGGAAGAGAACGTGTGTCCCCCAAATCGTCAACCCTCCGAAGGCTGCCGGGATCGCCAGCCTCGCGTAGTGCCGGTTGAAGGGCTGGATCCGCAGAAACCGCCACACCAGGTACAGGCGCGCCGCGTTGGAGACCACGAGCGTCACAGCCTGGGCCACCGCAGCTCCTTTCGCGCCCAGGTGCGGCACCAGGGCCAAAGCGACCACCAGGTCCAGGACGAACGAGGACGCGTACACGCCCAGATCCCAACCGGTGCGCCCAACCATGATGAGGATGAACCCGACGCTGCCCGTCGCCATGTTCACCGCCTGGCCGATCAGGAGGATGCGGAGCGCGGCAGTCCCCGACTCGAACTCACCGCCGAACAGATGAAGGACCGGCCCGGGCTCGATGACCAGCAGGATCAGGATGGGCAACGTGCCGGACACGACCCATCGGGTCAGGGTCTTGAACAGGCCGTCCAGGCGAACTCGTTCTCCCCTGGCATGAAGGTCTGCCACGAACGGGCTGAACATGTAGTTCACCGCGATCAGGAAGAGCACCAGGGCCTGAGCCACCCGAACGGCGGCCGCGTACACGCCAAGCTCCGCTCCGTGTGCATAGTGGCTGAACACGAAATAGTCGGTCCAGAACAGGAGCTGGGCCAGGAGAGCGGCAGGGGCTCGCGGCGCGCCGTATCTCACCAGCTCGCGGACTTCGTCCGGCTCGGCGGGGAGGGCCGGGAACGCCGAGGTCTCCCGCTCCCAGACGAGCCACGCGGCCAGTGTCGCCAGGATCCACGACAGGGCGTATGCAAGCACGCTCATCCCGATCGACCGCCGAATGATCCACCCGAGCGTCATGGCCGCGATCCACAGCAGCGGCTGTCCCGCCCAGTAGATGGAGAGCGTGTGCCGCATGATCTTCAGCCCGCGGGTTCCTCCCAGATACACCTGGCACAGCGCGACGAACGGGAGGGCCAGGGCCGCCGCACGGAACACCGCCGGCGTCCCAGAGAGTGACGAAGCCAGCCGGCCCGCCCCCAGGAGGATCGACACCGCGACCACCGCGCTGACAGCTGCCGCGATGGCGGCTGCTCGCGCCATCACCGAGCGGGCACGGCCTGGTTCCCCCTTGCCGACGTCGATGGCCACCCGGCGGACCGCGGCCATGTCCATGCCGAACCGGGTGGCTGCCCCACCCACGAAGGCGAGCTGGGTGGCCAGGGTAATCGTCCCCAGCGCGGAGGCGCCGAGGACGCGAGAGATCAGGATGTTCGTGGCGAACGTCGCCACGACGAAGATCGCGAGGCCCGCCATGTTCTGACCGGTGCCCGACAGGATGGCCAGGTGATCCCCGAACTTCTGCCTGGGAAGCGCGGCCTCGATGGCTGCCCGCAAGCCGCGGGGAGCCGCCGCGTCACCCCCCGAGCCGGGTGGATTACTCGAGGTACCCGAGCCCACGGAGGTGCTCCTCGACTTCCTCCGCCTCGGCGTCGTCCAGGTCGGATCTGGCCTCGAGCGAATCCGCTCGCGCCTCGTGGCTCGCGGCCACGGCCAGCTCTTCACCCACGATG
>Ga0137372_10001982_pt1 | contig 19789 bp, 19 predicted proteins | sample SagtaG_6_FD_104911 | JGI IMG/M metagenome (GOLD analysis project Ga0137372, IMG submission 104911) | Vadose zone soil microbial communities from Sagehorn Ranch, Mendocino, California, USA - Sage1_R_60_16 metaG | ecosystem: Environmental > Terrestrial > Soil > Vadose zone | place: USA...
GTCGGTTTTCGCAATCCGGAAGATCAAAAACGGATCGATGAAATTCGTTGGCGCCCAACCTTTGAAGCCATGTCCGCCACGATCCAGCGCTGCGCGCGGGTCGACGAACAAAACGACGCGTCTCCAGATCTCATAAAGCCAACCAAGCAGTTTGCTTAGCGCGCTGGCATAGGCATCGAGATACTGGTTGCGTTCGAAGCGCGCGAAATATCCGCGCATGTGATCGGCGCGCCAGGAATTGTCCCCAGTCAGGTCTGCGATATCATTCCACTCTTTGTCGTTAGGCGCGATGGTGATCATTGCGTGATGCGCCGTGCAACCCCCAATACCAGACGCGCGCGGATAGAAAATACCCTGCTGGCCGCCGCCTGGATGCGGATCTTGAAATTTCGGCGGAATGTCGCTGGCCGTGTTCGGATCAATGTTTTTGTTGTATTTTTCGTCCTTATCTTGGCGCGCCGTGTCCTGGTAATGCCGCACCGAAAACATCCAGCTCAACTCGGCGTCTTCGGTGGCTGCACCGTGATAACCGGGAATTCTCGTCACCTCACCCGGCTCAGCTTTTGGATAAGCCTCTGACTTGGCCGTAATCGGATCGCGTCCGGCCTCAATAACCAGGACTTTTTTCCCGGCCTCCGCTAACCGGGCCGCCAGCGGGCCACCGCCTGCACCGGAGCCTACGATAATGTAATCGAAGGTCGAATTTTCAGGATCAGTTGCTCGAAAATCCTCAGGAATTTGCTCGAGCGGGTCCATACTCTCAGAGCGTCTTGAGAAAGACGATCAGCGCTTCCTTCTCCTCGTCGGAGAGGAACTCGCCGAACCAATGGCCGCGGTCGAGCACCATGTCTGGCACTTTACTGGCAGCAATTAGCTGCGGGCCGGCTTTCTTTTCGAGCACTTTGTAAGCCTCGTCCCCTGTTAGGCCCTGGCGTTTTATCTCCCCGATCGCGCGAAGGAGAGCGACTAACGCCGGAGCAAGTTTGTCGCGCTTATCTGGGTCGAGATTCATGATAAGGTTGACCGGTGTGCCGCGCGGGATCGGTCCTACGTTGATGCCTTTGTAAGGCGCGTTAAGCAGATTGTTTGGCAGCCACGCGATCAGCAGATTTACGTCTGGCAACCGACCGTTGAGAAATTTGTTAGTGAGAGTACCAGCGAACAACAGCACCAGCGCGATGACGACAAAGATCACTCGCACCAGCATTCGCAGGGGGCCTTTTTCATCCCACCGCGCCATCGACAACACAAAGCCCCCAACTGCCAGCGCTCCGACGAAGCACCACAGCCAGACCAGTGAGTATTCGAGCAGGCCCGCCATCCCCATCATCAGTGCGCCGACGACAGTTCCGCCATAGCCTGCGACGCCGCTCAACACGAGCGCCACGCCGATCACCACCGCCAGCAGCAGTAGCAAGATTCCGGCATGGCGGGCTCTCCCCCAGATCGCCAAGACCACGAACAAGATCGAAAGGATTAGCCACCAACCAATACTGAGAAAATAAAAGATGAGCGTACCGACTCCGCTGCCAAACGTGCCAACTAAAAGACCTTTGATGATCAAAGGAATAAAGCCCGGCTGAAACTGGACGTAAGTATCCACCGGCAATCGATAGATGTAACCAGGATCGTTGGCTGCCGCCGCGCTTCTTTCCGCACGCAAGTCACCCGGCGGCACGTAAGTCCTTCTATCGCCCTTGTAATCGCGTTCGTAGCCGGGACGTTGCTCGTTCCAGAGTAGCTTCCGGATGGCGTCGTCGAATGCGATCAGGCGCCCTTTCACGCTCGTGTCGTGGGTATAAATACCGAGGGCGTTATTATGGAAGAACGGCGCCGTCGCCCAGATGCTGATCAGTGTCGCGGGCCGGAAGTAACCAGGCCCGCCGAAGGCCCGGCCATCATTATACTGATCATTTGTCCCGAAGGGATCGAACTTGACGACCGCGGCATCCGGACCGAAGGGGTTGAAATAGCGAATATCGCCGACGGACTTCAGATTCTTGAAGGTTTGCGACGAGTAGTTATCCCAGACGTGCCCGGCTGTCGCGTTGGTCGCCATGGCGCGTCCGGAGTAAGTCGCAGTGAGCGTGATCGGGATGCGAAGTTCGTTGGAGAGGAAGTTATTCTTGATGAATTCGTCCTCTTTCCCAGTCTCCGGCGTCTCACCCGCGATGGCATGGATTCGGTCCCGGAAGTCAGCCATGGCCGGGCTCTGTCGAAATTCGTTCCAGTGGGTGTATTCCATGGGCAGCGTATAGATGGGCGGCTGCCCGACGGCCGGCGCGGGGGCCTTATCCCAGTTCGTCGAAATCTGTCGCTCGAAGCGGAGGTCGAAGCCCCGGGGTAGCTTGCTCGAATGGCAAATGGCGCAGTTATCGAGAAACACATCACGTCCCACCGGGAATTTCGTCTCCCTCCCACCAGCCTTGGTTGTGGCAGCCTCGGCGAGTTCCGCCAGCTTCTTGCTGTCTTCAGCCAAGGCCTTGCTGCCCAAAGACTCTCGCGATGGCTTGCCCTCGGCATCCTGGACAGGCTTGCCATCCGGACCACGCACGATCTCCATGGCGTACTTGAGTTTCATCGCCGCCGTGCTCTTCGCCACGTTCTCTGTCTTACCTAACTCAAAGAAGGCCGCCATATACGGCACACGGTATTTCTCGTTCACGTTCCAATAGACCGAATTGGCGCGGCCGACGGCGATTTGGTGGGGTCGCTGCGGGGTGTACCCGAGCACCAGGTTCCCAGTCCGCATCCATTCCTCGGAAAAGACGCCAATGTTCAAAGGCACCCGAGCCAGTGCGCCAAAGACGCCGACGCTATCCTCACCCGGCCCAAGAACCATCGGGAAGTGCCGCTCCCGGATCTTTCCCTCGGGGTTATTGCTCGTCTCGGGGTCCTCGATGCTTGGCAGGAAAAGATTGACGAAATCCTGCGTTTCCGTCGGTTTTTCCATCGCGCGGACCAGCCGTGACGGAACGTCGAAGATGGGATTGATAACGTTCGTATTATTGATGTGATCCGTGCTGACCAAGGAGGTATCGATCGTTCCCGGCGCCTGGCTCTTGAGGAAATGATAAAGAAAGCTTTGGCGCTTCAGCAGATTGCCGAAGGCCGGTCTTGGATCCCAATATTGCGCGCCGATAATCGAGGAAAGGTTTTCCCATTCCGGCTCATCGTCTCTTACCGGCGGATTGAGCGGATGTTGCGCAACGTGGCAGAAACCGCACGACATCGTAGGGCGAAACGGGCGCACGAGCTTAGGATCGGAGTGAATACTCGGGTCCGTGTAGTATCGGCCGTTGGTTCCTTCTACCTGCTTCTTCCAATAGATTCGTGCTTCCTCCGCCGCCTTGGTGTCGGCAAAAAAATCCGGATTCAACATCAACCGCAGCCCAAAGATGCCACTGGGATAACCATAGATATTCGGATCGAGTCCGTCCTGCGTTAACTTTTTGCGAACCGTATCGGGAACGTAATCTTCCAATGGGTCTTTGCCGCCTTTACCCTCCTGAGCCCATTGCTGCGCACGCTTGTCTGGCGTGGTCCAGGCCTTGAAAATCTGCGTCGGATGCCCCGGAGGTGGGGTCGGCCGATAGACCGGATCGGGGAGCAGACGCCCTTGGGCATCATAACGTTCCGGCTCGGCATCGTATTTGGAACTTCCTTCATACGGGACATCCTTCGGGAGTTTGCCCGGAGGCGGAGGAGGGCGGAGCATCCCATTCCTCCAGTCGCCGCCTTTGGGCTGATCGAAATAGAGTCCAAGAAGAGGCACATTGGACGATTCGAACCCCGGCTGATTGATCAAGCCAGCCGTCTTGAAACGGTTGGCACGCTGGCGCGAATCCATCAGTATCAAAAAATCGGTGAGGCCGTAGCCGCGCTCTTGGAGCCAGCCCCAAAACGTCTCATTGCCACCACCCCATAGCAGCCAGGTATTGCGGCCGCGAATGGCATCGCGCTCTTTATCAGTGACGCCGCTCATGACGATCCCAGTAATCGGGTCCGTTTTCGAGCTGCGATCTTCATCGAAGTCGAGCGGCTCCAAGCGATCCTTATCCCAAACCACCTGGTCCATCTGCCAAAACAGATCGCGCGGTTCGGCGGGAAAGCATTCCGGCGTGCGCGGTGTTACCGGAGTACCCTCCAGCGTGACCCCGCCCTTGGCCTCGTCGAGCGCCTCGCCCTTTATTGTTCCGGTCGAATAATATGATTTGCCGCTTTTTCTGTACGCACCGTAGCCACCACCGTCGGACGCTGCTGCGTACCCGCGATCGGCGCTCTCATTGTCGGCGTGCAATCGAATGCTGGCGACTGCAGCGAGCCCCAACAGCGCGATCGTTATGAGAGTGCACTTGCGACGGGGGAAACCAAGCTTAGTCAGGAAGTTAATTTTCACAATCGGTTCGCTGAATTGAATATTCAATCGCGACGGACGTGCGGCGTCTATGAAAAAACCCTGTATCCCAAACTGTTCCGCAACTGTTTCTCTGGCTAGATGTGACCAACGTCCTGTAAAGATGAGGTTGGAGCCGAGGCTGATTTTCAAAAGAGGGAGACAGCAGAAGGAGGAAACAAGCTTATGGTAAAACGCTACCCGAACAAAGGGGACAAGCGCCGCCGCACATGCGCGACGATGGACGAGCATCGTCGCCTTTCTTGATCCTGAATATCGCCGCAGGCGTCGCGCGATCGAGTTGGAGACACGTCACTTCATCGCACGCTACGCAGATGAAGGTCTGCGTACTGGCGTGGTGCGAATTCCAGTCGTCGTTCACGTCGTCTGGAACACGGCGGCGCAGCATTACAGAAGCGGGAGCGCGGTTGGAAGGTCTTCTGTTGAAGCCACGTCAGTTCGGCACACTACATGTACAGTTCGTGCCTGATGGACGCCGCGCCACCGGTGCGCAGGTCTTCGAGCTCGACGTCGCTGAAATCGACACCAAAGGCAAACGCATGGGCGGTCAGCGATTTTTGCTTAAGACCACAGCTGGGCGGAAACGACCCAACTGGGACAATCAGCTCGGTACATTCGATGGCGTGATTTGGATGCCCAAGGGGAATTGCGGCTGCGGTAACAAGTAGGGAAGGTTTTCTGGGTCGTTAAATGAAACCACTAGCCAAGATTGGCGGATCGGGAAACTGTTCTGCAACGGTTCCTCTCGCTGAATGCGATCAACCCCGGTAAAAGCCGATCAAGGTAAGATCGGCTCTCCAAAGCGCTTCAACAATTGGAGGAGATTCTGAATCGCCTCGATGGACACAAACCTTTGGTCATTGTTGTCGTAGTTGTCGTTGGCGGTCCCTTGGTTATTCCATACGTTCTCGTGTGGGTCACACCGAGGCGAATTCAACGATTACCTAAAAAGCTTCAAGACGGCCGATAGGACAGTTGCTGCGCCAGCAGAAATATGGGTGAACAAACTGGTAGCAAAGATCGACAAGTACTTTAGATTCGCACCCAGACCAAACGGCCACGTCCGCATCGTGTGGAGGTCCTTTCGCCTATTCTGCTGGAATTCGTAATCTTCACGTAGATCCTTTCGCTCGTTCGAGGCGAGTTCATTTTCAAGGCGCTTGCGAATTCCAATCAAACGCTTTTTTAGCTCAACTTCTTGTTCAATCTTGTACTCCCTGAGTTCGTTATTAATTGGAACCGCAAGGGCGATCAATGCGACGAATGAACAGACGTAAGGGAATATTACCCAAATGCTCTTTATTAACATCACCCACCATACTTTGTCCCTTCCCCAATGAGTTCTCAGTATATAAATCGAGATCATAACACCGACGATCAGCGTCACGGAACTGAATACGATGAGAGCGTCACCCAGAAACCCTGTTCCGCCACAGTGATCCGGTGATGTGAAATCAAACGAGGGCTTTGCCTTTAACGAGTACGCTTTAATCGGCGCGGAGACGCCGTAAATTCCCCAGACGGCCATGCCGCAAACGAAACCGGCGAGGAAATATCCAATCAAGATCGTGACGACCCCGGGCGGTTCTAAATAAGGAAGCCCAAACAAACAACCGACGCCACAGTTCAGCAACCCGAAGCAGATTCCAGCCACGATGAAATTAGCGTCGGACAGTTCCCTCTTCAGCGGTGGCATATAAACCTTCTTTCCTTCAGAGCCCAAACGCGTATTCATTTCGGGAAACATTGTTTTCAGAGTATGGGTGGCGTAGTAAAGGCATAGCATCGCGGTGCTAATCAAGACACCAAGGAACCAGCTCCAATCGTTCACGTCTTTGGCGCAGAACCAGTTTCCCAAGTAATGCGGAAGTAAAAAAGCCAACCCAAGGAGTGCGGAAACCACAATTCTGCCAGCAATGTAGCCGCGGCATAATCGGTTCGCGACTCGTTCATAAAACGGCAGGAACGCTTGATCATCCATGATCATCCATAGTTTCTTCGTTCGTTTTGCGCCACACCAGCCATTATTCGCCGTCGCACTGACTACGTTACGGTTTTTTCAGCGGCGGCTGCGGCGAACAAATATCGACTTTCCCATTCTTGAGTTGCTCCTGCAATCGCGTTAAAATCGCTATCTCAGCATCCAGTTTGTAGATTTCATTGAGCAACGAACTCAAATTCCGGGATCGGCTTGCCCACAGTATGAAAGTTTTTCACCGCGATTAGCTGATCATGGATGCTCCCGAATTCTTTTGCGAAGAAATACATATCATGCTCCGTCCCCGCGCCGAAATACCGGTGCTCAGGGCGAACATGCTGTAGCGATTCTCGTTCCAGTAGATGACCATCTTGTCATACTGGTCCTATCTCGCCGTCTCCTCGGTTTTCAACTGAAAGCCGATCGCCGCTCGCGGCGCCGTAAAAATAGCGTTTGCCGATCGTGTGGATGATATCGTAGGATGTCTCAGTCGCCGCTTTGGGCGCCTCTGCAAATAGAGCGTTTTCCTGCTCGAGCATCTTGTAATGATGGGTGATCGCCCCTGCTGCGATGCTCGCAAGCAAGACCCCCTATCGCAGCTGCCGCTGCGCTGATACCGGCGAACAAGGTTTTTGCGAATTCAAAGGCTGATGATGGATTGGCATAAGCTACTTCTGCGTTACGGATTTGGATTCGGCGCTGTCGCGGCCGGTTTCTTCGGCGAGGCGTGCGTCGCGGTGCGACCGTTGTAACAATCGATATTCGGTGTGCGGAACTTCGTCATCATCTTCTCGATCTCGTTACGGAAAATGCTTCGCATAAGTTCCGTCACATTCAATCCTCAAGACTTCGCGCTTCCACCACGATCATCTCATATGGAAGTTTGCGGACCACTGTTCCCGAACCTCCCGCTTGTAGGAATGCCGATATTGCACTTTGGTCGACCCGAGGAAGCGCCAGTAACTCAAATGTCGCGCTTTCGGGCGCATTGACAAGTTCGTCGGCGGGTTGACTTCCAGCGATAAAAATCAGCCGGACGTTGTCGACAAGAACCTCATCTCCCGCATTGTTCATCACGTTGGCGAGTACGACTTGGCCGTCGGATGTACCCGCGTCGCTATTGTCTAGTGATTCAGGTTTACCTGCCAGTTCTGCCGTGAACTTGACGTAGTTAAACCCGACTTGCTTCGAAGTAATCATCACGGTCTGATTGTCTATTTCGAGCGTTGCTGAGAGCTTTTCGTAATTGCCAAATGCCTTTTCCGCATCCTTTGGCGTGTAGCCCGAGATCTCATGAAGAGAATTCAAGATCGAGTTTCCCGCGTACTGTGTAATTGGATGGATCTCGAAACAGTGATCAGGATTCGTGTTTCCCGCTGGCGGCACGTTGGCAAATTGGACCTGCGGCTGTGTTGAGGGATGCTCGAACCAAATTCGCCAGGCCCCTGAGATCGGCATCGCGGCATGCGTTACCTCATTGGCGTGAATAGCTTTGAGCACAGCGCTCTCGCCCGCAGCGTTCATTACTTCGGAGACCATTGGCAAGCCGACTTCCTCGGATCGCCCCGAAGCGTGAAGATCTCCGTCCTTTGCAGGTCTATTGGGACGAGGATGAGCATGGTCAATGATAAAGGTGGCGTCAATCGTCGCGCGGTTCTTGTATTTCTCGATGAAGCTGCGCTGAAGAACGAGTGTTTGGGCGCTCGCTAATGGAGCGATGAGGAACAATGCGAGAAAGGCAAGTGATTCCTGAAAGCGGTCTGATTTCATACTTCTCACTAAGACGAGTCTGGCGTCCCGGTGCTCTTGTCTGGCCGTTCGTCCGGGGCCCGTCCTGCGGACCGTATGTTCATAAAGCGATTCAGCGGGTCGAACCAAAATGGTGCTCCTAGTGAGACCGCGATAATTGTGAATAGCCATCCGGGGAAATGGGTGAGGGTGTGCCAGATTCGCTGCGAACTATTCATCTGGGCCCACTGCCTAATATCGTCCGACCAACCAGTGAGTTCGTTAAGTTCGGAGCGTTCCTTCCCGGTAAGCACGTCGTTGTGGTGCGGAGCCACTGCTGCTGCCGTTTTCGGTGCATTTACATCGGGGTGGACCGCCACAGGCATCAATGCTTCGGAGCTCTCAGTCTGTGCACGCGATTTCGCCGACTCGATAACGGCTGCGCGAACCGCCTGATTGGTCCAGAGTATTTTGGAGATCCGTACCGAATCCGCATTCAAGCAAATCGTAATAATCGCGGCGAGAATCCAGATCCACAGCACTGTGCGTCGCTTGTACCACCCTGATACCCGATCCATGCATTCGTTATACCATGCTTCAATTTTCTGCTGGTTCGTAGCCAACGTTTGCTTAGGGTCTGCCAATACTGCGGACAGCGACGTCCGAAGTGGCGCGGCCTTAATAGCCTTGACTCCCTCGCGGAGGGCGTCCGGGTCATCAGCCTCTTTTCCCGTTCCAGTCAGCACGTCCATCAGCGCTAGGGCAAATTTGGATGCCGGCAAGTACGAAGATTTTTTATTCTTCTTGGGTCCGAGCGAAGCGATGAGCGGATGGTCAAACAGCTTCTTCTTTAGATTGGGATCATCTCCGAGCAGAGAATTAATTCCTTTTTCCAGGAAACCAGCGCGTCGGCCGGTAATTCCCGCGATCGTTTCATTTACCGCCGTGCAGATCAGAGCTAACAACAAATATATAAAGCTTATGCCGACGGCTACTTCCAAAATGGGCAGACCAAACATGAGGCACCTCCGGGTGGATGTGGGTGGAAATCCGTGAAATCCGCATAAAGAGAATCCATCTTCTACGCAACCGAAACACTTACGGAACAGTTCACAGTCTCTTCCGCAATTACCTGCAGGATGCCGTTCCCGAGCCGTAGCGATATTCCGAAGCGGCTTTGGGTAGAAGAGTGATATGCATCTACTCTTGCAAGCACCTGGTATGGTCATCGTTGAATTGTTAGAGTTGGTGCCTCCAAGGCGCTCGAGCGAGCCGTTCGTCAGGATTCGATTCGAAAGGCTATACTTAGTGAAGCCGATATGGCGAGATCGCTATTTTCTGCATTCATCTTGATGATACAGAAGCCGCTGGAACATAGAGGTTCGGACTCTGAACCTCGACCTCCAGCCAGACTGAGTGGCTGTCGGCGAACTTCCGGACGTCTTCGAGTTTGGCAAACGCGCTGACGCTCGCTTGATATCCTAGATAGGGCCGAAGTCGCGACTGGATTGCTTCTGCAGTGCGGCAGCAACTGTGGTTAGCTGCGAAGAGGTAACGTGCTTGGTGTCTGCGACTAACGCTAGATTTCTATTTAACATAAACCACTCCTTTTTGCCGTAGACGCTATCTGCTTTCCATTTATGAAGACCAGCGAAAGACTTGTGAATAGTCAATTAGCGAGATCGTGACGCGGCCGAGGTTGGAATACTCAATGTATCGATTTTTTCTTTACTCGTCCAAGCCTGGCCTCTAATATCCTTGTCTTTGGCTTGATAAGCCACATCGTTTAGGGATTTACTGACGGCATTTGCGACGCCGTAGCTGTCTGTCTTTGCAGCAGTTTCCCCAAGAACCTTCAGCGCGTTCGTAGCGTCTTGAGCTACCGACGGATCATTGCTCTTCACCGCTACGTCCTGAAACTGGTTGGCCGTGGTAACAAGACTTTGCCTAATCTGATCTCGGGTTTTTTCATCTTTGACGTCGGGCAAGATTTTAACCGTTTCGACGGCGGCAGCCAGAGCTTGATTGATCTTTGGCTTGATTTCGGTCCCCGCCTCGGTGGGTTGTAGTTCCGCCGACTTCTTGGCAGCCTCGGCCGCTAGCTGCCTGGCGTCACTTGCCAGGTAGTTTTGGGCTACTTTGTGGGTAAGAGCCGTCGTAGCATCGACAACCGGTCGCCACCCGAAGCCGATCACCATTGCCCAGACGAAGAGCGTAACCGAGTTGGCGAGATTCACCTTCTTTGTTACGAAAACCACCACAAGGGCGGCAAAAACGCCCAGGCCGATACTGATAAGAATCGACAACCATACGCTTCCGAAAAGCTGCTGTTTGGTAACAAAGCTATACAAAACCGAGCAAAGGCCGCCGCTAGCGCCGCCTGCCGCCGTGATGATAGCCTGTTGGATGTTAGGAGTTGTGTTTCCGTTGGACATGTTGAGCCGTCTTTCTATTGTTCGTGATTAACTATAGTTGCTTCTATTTACGAAGCCTCCGCAATGCTTGGTTGCAATGGTCTCCAAGCGTAGACGCTGATGTTTTATGAGCACAGCGAAACACTTTGTGAACAGTTTGAAATTGTTGCAAGAGCGCGTACCAGCGTGACTTAAAAATGTGCTGGGGGTTGGCCGACGAATGGCCCACGGGGCCAAATGTTCCATGCATGCCTTTAGGCCCAACTGTTCCGCAACTGTTTCACTTTGGCAGAAGCGCAAACTTCTGATATTTCTGAGATTCACGCTAGCGACAAATCCGAACACTACCTATCCCACTATGAACACCTCCAAATCAACGAAATCGTTTACCGGCACATCCCAACGCGGTGATCTAGCAGAAGCACTTGCACACGCGATTAAGCAAGCCATTGAGTCATCACAAATTGCAGATGTTCTTGTCACATGGACGATCGAGAAGATCAGCGGAAAGAGTGGAGGATTTCCTGGTTGGCGGGAATTATCCGTCACGATTTCCGCCAAAACTTAGTTTCGTGATGGCAATCTCCATCTGAGTTTGTGGCTAGCGACTCAAAGATGTCTCTGTTTTATCGTAGCGCACACCCAATCCACAGTTCGTAAGTCACAACACTCAGGACTCAGAAACTGATAACGTGTGGATCAACAAGATGCCGCCTGCCGCCTGGTGCTTTACAAGTACGAGCGGCGATTGCTCTCACTTGTTCCGGCGTTGAAGTCGCGCCATAAAAGAGCCAACCTGAAAGTATAAACACTACATATGCTATGAAACAACTAATTGGGAAATTAACTAACCTAACCTATAGCCTTCCTTCAGTGAATCGCGCCACGTTGCATGCTGAAGGAGAGGTCTCCACGTCCGGTTGGACTGAGCCGCAACTGGACCGTCCGCGGATTGGTGACGGCATTTTGCATCTTGATTTTGTCGCGCGATCACCGGATGGAGATACGTTGCAGGTCATTACGCCAATCTCGACTGAGCATGCCGTGCCACTCGGGCCGCAACCGCAGGAAATCACAGTCCATGCAGCGACCAACGAGCTGAGTCTCCGGCTACCGGCAACCGGTGACGGTGTGTAAGCAACATACCTCGACGAGGGCTGCGGACTTTAATGTTTGATAACGCCTTCTGAGCTGACGCCGAGACAATTATCGGTTGGCGAATCGGTTGATGTGACTATCAAAGCCAGGATCCTTGGAATGATTCCTCAATTTCCTGGAGCGCGGATGGATACCCCCGAAGGTGGCATCTCTCTTTTTGAGAGCCCATGTCGCCGAGTGCGTAACACTGCGTAATGCTGATTAGTTTAAGCAATCGGCCCAATTGGACGGTCGACTTAGAATCCAATCATAATAGGAAGAAAACTGCTCGATTTACCTGAAGGAGCGCTAAAACGTGCCCGAATATCTTCGCTGTCTGGAAAGTTTCACGCGCGCGTTCCAAGACGCCTGAGGAAGAAGACAGGACCGGCCTTTTCGCAAGTCAGCGCGCTCAACAGTGAACCGACCAGCGTTAAAGCCACACCCCAGGCGCCCGCGTGCTCTAAACCGAGGCCCGTCTTCGACGTCACTATCGTAATAACACCGGCAGCGACGAGGGAGAAACCGCTCATTCGCCTCGTTGCCCGGCCTCGCATCCACACACCAAAAAGATTCAGCAGCAATCTCCCGATTTCTCTTTCTTGGACATGCCATCTAAGGATTGGGCGGCGTAGCCGAGTCTGTCGCAGCCGTGGAGTAGTTGGGCACTTCGTCGCGGGCAAAGATAGAATAGTAATATGTCGTCCCGTTGGTCCGGCCGGTATCTTGGTAAGACTGGCACGCGCAATTGTATACGTGGTTGCCACTAGTGGGCGTCGCAGGAAAGCCCTGCGTCGAGCGCCGAATTTCTACTTCTACGAAGTCGCTATCACTCGGATTGGTCCAGCTCAGATCGACCTTGTGATTGCCGCCCGTCGCCGTAAAGCCGGTTACTGGTGCCGGAGGAGTGACGTCGGCTGGCGTCGCCGAGGCCGTCGTGGAAGTGGAGTAGTTGCTCGTGCCCGCTCCGTCGTAGGCAAAGGCAGAATAATAATACGTTCTTCCGTTCTCGCGGCCGGTGTCCACATACGTGAGGTCGACGTCCTCCTTGTCGTCATGGATCTCGGTCCCGGTGGTCAGTGTCGGGTAGGTGTTGGTCGAACGCCTAATTTTCACTCCCACCAAGTCGCCATCGGGCGGATGAGTCCAGGTCAGGGTGACTTGGGTGTCGCCAGCGGTCGCTGTGAACGTCGGCACCGGTGCCGGACCCGTCGTATCCGGGAGCATCTCGTATCCGTGGGAGGGAATGGTGGCGTTGCCGTAATCAGGGTCGGTATAATCAGTATAGTCAGTGTCGCCGAAGTTCACGATCACATGGTTACCGTTGCTCCACTCGGTTTTTTGGACGAGATGGTCTGCGGTCACAAACTCGTGATCCGTCATTTCCGCGAAGCCATTCGCCTGCCGGACCGGCCAGCAGCTTTTTGTAGCTGGCGATGTATTCCGCCGAGTGCGCAGTCCACAAGTCGGAAGTAACGTGCCACATCGGCATCGCGCCGTAGAGAATGTTGAACAGATCTTTTTTCCAACTCAGGCTCCCGACCACGAAGTTCGAATCGCGCCAATTCCAGGTTTCGGCGACATAGTTGTGCCACTGCAGTGCCAGGAGCGGGATGCGCACGGTTTCATCCATGCAGGCGGTTTCCTGGTCATGCCACGATCCGGGACCCTCAGGGTCACATGGATAATCGGGATCCCCAGGGCCACATGGATAATCGTCGTCCGCAAACTCCTGGTCGTAGTCCATGTTCGGATGCCGGTTGATATCTCCGTAGGTGCTTTCTTCCATGCCGCCTTCCCAGTAATCGAGATGTGGCACGGTCCACCAGGCCGAGACTCCTTCGCCGGAGCCGGCAACAAATCCCGCGTCTTTCGTTATGTCGAGGATGCCCTCTCGACCGTCCCGGTTTTCTTCGATCGATTGCACGAAGCCATTCCCATCGTCGAGGCTGGGGCCCAATTGTTGAGGTAGCGTGTCGTGATAGATGACCTTGAGGTTAGCGCCGTAAGTGTCGGTCAGGTATGGGAGACCGGCATACTGTTCTGTGTCGCCCGTCTCCCATTTTTCACCGGCGGTGACGGTGTAAATCTCATCCCATTGTCCCGTATCATTAGCAAGCACGGTCGCTTCGTCGATGTGCCGCAGAAGCAGGTTGTTGACCCAATTGGGGTAAGTGCAGATACTGTACAAGTTAGGGGTTGGCGTCCGATACATTCCCCCCCGGCAACGGCTCGGAGGGGCTGGTTCGTAGGAAACCCTTCCTGTCGGAGATCGCTTTCGCTCTCTTCCCGAAGGTTACAGCTCGGCGTATTGCACAATCAACTGCGGCTCATTACCGGCGCTTTCGCTTGAGTACCATTGAACCGACTTGTCACTCAGGCCGTCGATGTGCTCGAACCAAAGTCGGAATTGTGTGCGGTCTGTGTTGTTGACGTCACCGACGTACAAGGGATCCAACTCGGCTTCCACCCAATTGCCAGAATCAACCCCGGCTAATTCGCCTTCCTCAGTCACATCAAAGTCAGTCTCCAGTGCATTGAAATCCGCTCCTTCCAGCTCAGCTCTGTCGTTGAAATCATCTTTTTGGATATCGGCGATGCAAGGACCAAGCGCATCGAAGCCGTTATTATTGCTGAATTGCTTCAGGCGTAGCTTTGCGTTGAGGACGGTTGCTGCCGAGCCTAACGAGCTGGTATCGAAGGAAAGGAAGCCGCTAAGGTCTGTGCCCGCACCCTGGCCGGCTTGAATGCCCGGCCCGGTAACATTGTTGACAGGTGTATAGGTTTCGCCGCTAGCCGAGACATAGCCATCATTGTTACTTTCGGAAAGAAAGACCGCCACTTGCGCCCAAGGCGATAAGTGTGTTCCGTTGCAAGCCTGGACCCGGTAGGCGTACTGCGAACCCGTGCTGGCCGTGTCGGTGCAACTCGTGCTTGCCGGATCACAGCCGGTGACATTAGTCCATGCTCCGGGCGGAGAAAGTACTTTGCGTTGCAGCGTATAAGTACTAGCACCGTAAACACCGTACCAGCTCACTGTATTGCTGGTTGCGCTGTCACGGGTCACGGTCAGGCCGGCAGGAGCTTCGCTTGGCGCGAGTGTGCGGAGATAAGCCGTGTAGTCATGCCAGGACTGAAGCCCGGCTGCCCATCTTGCCGCATCCCAAGCCGCAGCCATTCCAAGGGGCGGCTTCGCATGATCCAGGTCCCCCTGGTAAACTTCCAGGTATTCACTTAAATAGGCATTAAACGCCGCCTCTATCCCGTCATTGGGAGTTCCGTTAAGGGTTTTGGTGACTTTGTCGCCGTCCGCAAATGGTCCTGACCAGGGCGTGTTCGCCTGAAACACGATGCCATTGTTATACTCAGAGTCAGACGGAGTACAGGTGACATTCGGATCGCAGTCGCCGTCATCGCCGCAGTTAAAGGCAAATGAAGGGAGTTGACAGTGGTTAGGCGTGAAGCTGTAAGCAGTCGTGTTTGGCGGGGGAATGTAAGGAATGTAGTCGGGCGCGGCGCTCGCTCGGGCGGCCGCGAGGTCCTCCTGGAAGAAATGAACGCGCGGCCGTACGATCCCGTTATACCTGTCCCTGAGCCGCGGATAAAGCCAATGCCAGAGCGACTCATTGGCATACTGATCATCCAAAACGTCCTCGGCGGTGAAAAACCCGATTTGCACCAGCTTAGCCGGAAAATTCAGCAAGACATGATCCAGTTCGTCTTTCACCGCGTTGAGCAGGTTCGTCCGCGTGTAACCGGGCAGGTTCGCGGCATCAAAGGGCATCCCATCGAGCTCCCGGATGCCGCTATCGCCGCCGGGCAGATTCGGATTGATGATTGGAATCAGTGGTTCGTTAGCCACGGTGTTTCCAGTGGCGGGAATCACGTGGCGTGCTAACTCTTGAAGAAAGGTATTTCGCCTCGTGCGAAGGTACGAATCCCAGGGCACCGCTCGCTTGACGCCGCCGCTGCCACACGGCGAGTTGCATTCCAGCTGTCCAGCTGGCGGCGCGATATCGCACCATGGGGCAAACTGGAGCTGAGAGCTCTCTGCGATGTCGCACGGTTCCTCGAACAGATTCAACGAGAGATCCTGTCCGTTAGGCAGGTTAGGCAGGTTGGCAACGGCATCATTAAGTTCGCTCCAGTCCCAAGTGGCGGGAGGACCGCCATTATCAATCTCCCTCCAGCTAATCCGATGCATTTCTCCAGTCAGGAATGGGTCATTGGGGCGCTGATCAGCCGGTGCCTTCGGGTCCAGATTGTACACCCCGGTCGGCCGGCTAAAACTGAGCGCAGGAGACGCAGGGTGTTTGGCCACGTAAAGAAACTGCTTCCGGCGGGTATAGGCATCGTCGGTCACCGCCAGGGTGATCGTAGCTGCCTGCGGCACACCCGGTGAAGGCGAGGGCAACGGCAGCGGTTTAATGGTCAACGTCCCGGTTCCGGTACTAGAAATGGAGCTGACGATGAGATGAGTGGTGTCGTTTGGTACGAGGTTGGCGTTGGAAGAGGTAGCTGTGACGAGCAGTTGGCTTTTCGGTGTCTGGCTATCAGTCACTTTGAAGTTGTAAACGATGGTTTGGCTCTGGGTCACATCGTGTTCAATCCACGTGCCGCTCGCACCGGGTGCTGGCGTGAACGATGGCGCCGTATTGCTGGCGCTAATGACGTCGAGAACAAACGAAGTGCTTGTCTTGAAATGCACAGGTAGCTGCGAATCCGTGAATGTGACTGTGATCACGGCGCGACCTGTTGCATTTAAAACTGGAAACACGGTAAGCGACCACTTCAGCCCATTAAGCGGCGGCTCGAAGTGAATGCCGGCGTCTTGCACGACCGCGTGATTGTCCGACACCCCTGATGGCGTCACGGTGGAGTCTCCGTTGAGACCAATGGCGTCATCCACGCCGTTGGCGTCCAAATCATCGACGACGAACCAGACCGGGCCATAGCCCAACCCGGTTACAGCTACAGCTTGAATCTGTTCATTCGGGATCCCCGCTATCCTCGGCGGGTTTATAGCCGCGCTTTGTTTGCGCAGGGTGAAGGAGCTCGCGGCGCTTTTCGCCGCATTGCCTCCGTCGGTGGCCGTGATGACAATTGTCGCAGCACCATCGCCGTGCGTGAGCGGGTCGAAGGTCACCTTATAGCCGTGATCCGGAGGACAGCCGGCTTCGGAGGGTAGGCAGGTGGCGATGTGGACCGATCCTGGTGCTATGAAATTCGGGGTGGTCGTGTCATTTTCTATTATAGGTGTGGGACTAGGGAGAGGATCCGTCTCCTTGTCCCAAGCCCGGAAATAAACTGGGGCGAACTGGTTGGAGGCTGTTACCGCCTGGTCCTTGATCCAGGATACCCTTGGTGGATGATTTGTCAGGCCATAAGCGGTCGAAGCGATTAAACAAACGCCGCTGGTAATGAGACAGATTGCGGGAAGATACGACACACGACGAGCGATTCTTCGGCTCACATAACCGCGGGAGTGGAGTGACAAGATCATTTTCATGCCCGAGGTTTATCAGACGCGCGGGTGAGCACACAAATGAAACAGTCGGGGAACAGTTTTTCGCGTAGACACGCTGGCAAACTGTGACCGACTGTTCCCGTTCCTGCGCGAAAGGAAGGATTTTTCGATTGAATCTGCGACGTCTGAACCGGCGCCACCGAATCGGGAAATCACGGGACTTCGCGATGATCGGAGTTGTCGCCGGTTTTATTCTCTGGTCGGGTCTTGTTTCGGCCAAGGATAAACACGACACACCGACAGTTGAAATTAAATGTCTCCTGACGGAGGAAAAAGCCGCCGAGTTTTCAAGAAAAGTAAGCTCTTTTTTCGATTTTGAAGCGATGTGGTTGTGCCCGCTTTAGCACCCCCGCCAAGACGGCGCGCGAAATGGGGCGGAGGCCTCGCCTAGGCAGAAAAGAAACGAACGCAAAAAGAAACGGTTGCGAGTTTCGCTTACTGCCTATTGCACCAGAAACCCCGGCGTCCCCGCGCTAAACTGAATCCAGCCGTAACCGAGATTCGCTCCAAACTGCGCGTTGTTTGACCCGTACCACGTCGCGTCCAAAGCGGTTTGGTTCTCATCCGTAGTTGCAACAACCCAGTACTTTACTCCTTCTTGTAATGCCGGAGCCCCAGTCAATGTAGCGACTGCCAAGTCGCATGGCGCCGTCGGGACAGTGGCAATGCCAGACACCAGCGGGTCTCCTGGCCCCAAGCCGCAGTTGTCCGTATACAGGCTTAAGGTCACGGTGTTGTTTTGCTGGCAAAAAGCGTACACGATGATGGATGCCGAAATCCGCGTCGGCACACCGGATTTTGCGGCGACAAAAGGAACGGCAGTCCAACCCAAGTTTCCCGGTGAGAGGCAGTTGTCAGGCCCACGCACATCGAACCCGCTACCGTGTGGGTTATAGTTGCATCCGGTGCAGGGGTCGATGAACAGGTTGCCTCCAAACCCCTGATTGGGTGGTTCCTGTGCGCTCTCGCCTTGCAGCGCCCTTATCCCTTGCACCAGAAAAGCTGGTGTCCCGTCGTTAGATTGCGTCCATCCAGTCCCGGTGTTGAGGGCGTATTGAGCGTTGTTAGAACCATACCAATGGGCGTCCAAACCGGACTGCTCGGCGTTAGTCGTCGCCACCACCCAGTATTTTTGCCCTCTTGTGAGCGTCGGTGCATTTGTTAGTTTGGCCACTCCCATGTCACAGGTGGCGTTTGGCAACCTGGCTACACCGGAGACCAGCGGTGTTCCCGGCCCGATGGGATAACAGGCATCGGTATAGATGCTCAGCGTCACCTGATGAGTTGGGCAATGCCTCGGGTCAAAGAGAATAATCGGAGACGAAATCTGTTTTGGGACTCCCGTGGCAGTGGCAATAAAGGGCACCGCGATCCACTGCGTCGTTCCCGGCACAAAACAATTGTCGGGACCCAACACAGAAGCGCTCGGCGCATTGGAATCGTAATTGCAACTGCTGCACGGCTCGACAAACAAATTGCTCTCAAAGGTAATTCTTCGCGCCTCCGGCGCCGTTTGCGACCCCTTCAGGTTCCCGCCCAAAACAAACTCCTGTTCCCCTGCTATGACCGCTCCGCAAACCCATACCGCCAACAGCGCCGTGCCGAGTTTCCCATTGATGCTCTGGTCCATGTTCCTTATTTACTCGAGCCCGCAGACAGCGGTCAAGCTGAGAGCAACGCTTCGGCTGATGGAGCTGCCGAATACATCGGATCGTCGGCAGTCAAAAGAAGCGGCACGCCAGTAACGGAACCTATGTTTGGTGCCCGGTAAGTGTAGCGCGCCGTCCAGGTGGCATCTCCGTAATAGACAACGTTATTCAGCGCGAGGTAGCTCGTACCACCCGGGGAGATGGTGGTGTAATTGTACTGCACACTGCGCTTACTGACGCCGTTGATGACTTCTGTGACGTGATCGACCATATTGGTCTGCCCCGTGGTCGTTCGATAATAAAACTGCAAATAGCGCCCAGCCGGTTCCGTCACTTTACTCAGACGAGGGGGGCTGTTCGTATCGTAGGTAAAGGTGGTGCGCAACCCGTAAGGATCAATGATGGCCTGGGCCACGTACTCGTTCCAGTAGAGGTTCGGATCCCCGTTGTAACCGAGTTCGCTCACGACAGTGGCTTTGAATTCCACTTTGCCACCATCGGGCAGCAGCAGATAACACAGGTCAGTGCCCGCAGTAAGTTGCTGGAAACGGTCCCGGACGCCGGCTGTGCTCCGGAAATAGGGATCCGAACCGCCGGTATCCGTAAAGGTTTCCGTGCGTCCATCGGGAAAGACCACACTGTAGCCGGGCGGCTGATAATAGGGAGGCGGGGAGCCCCAGGTTGTGACTCCGGCTGAGTTCTGCAAGAACCACTGATAATTATGTCGCCATGCCCCGGGCTGACCGAATGGGCTGCTCCAGACAACATTACGGGAGTTGGAGGTGCGGGAAAGCGCCAGGGGATATTCTCCTACTGCGCCGGCTACAACGATGTCGGGGATGGTGCGATGGGAGTTGCCAGTGTATGGATCATAGGAGCAACCGGTGGTGACGTTGCCGTTAAAGATTCCCGAGACACCGGTGGGATTGTTGTTGCCGA
>Ga0137372_10001983_pt1 | contig 19787 bp, 16 predicted proteins | sample SagtaG_6_FD_104911 | JGI IMG/M metagenome (GOLD analysis project Ga0137372, IMG submission 104911) | Vadose zone soil microbial communities from Sagehorn Ranch, Mendocino, California, USA - Sage1_R_60_16 metaG | ecosystem: Environmental > Terrestrial > Soil > Vadose zone | place: USA...
TCGAGCGCTTCTGGCTGCGGAAAGGCTACGAGCGCGCGTTTGACAGCACGACGGGGAAGAACCTGGTCGAGTTACAGTGGGGAGTGCTGCCCTATTTCTACGCGGTTGATCTCGGGATCGACGATCTGCTCGCGCGTTCCGGCCGGACCTCTGTGGGCGGGCGCGACGTCTCCTGTTTATCTCCAGAAGACTCGCTCCTAGTGCTGTGTCTGCACGCGGCCAAGCATCTTTGGACGCGGCTGATCTGGGTCTGCGATATCGCCGGGACCCTCCGCACGCAGACCATCGATTACCCGCTCGCGCTTGCGAGGGCGCAGTCCTTAGGAATTCTGCGGATCATGGGCGTAAGTTTCTGGCTGGCGCAGCATCTGCTGGGAGCACAAGTTCCGGGGCCGGCGCGGCAAGTAGTTGTCGGTGATCCGCGGATCCCGGCTCTCGGACAAGAGTTCGCAGCGCGCTTGGCGAGAAGAGCAACGTATGACCTCGATTCCTCAGAATACTTCCGTTTGGTCCTCCGACTACGTGAGCGCAGACGGGATCGCTGGCGCTACCTGTGGCGGTTGATGTGGACGCCGGGGACGGGTGATCTTGCAGCCGTGCAACTGCCCGAGACGCTGTTCCCGTTGTATCAGATGGTGCGTCCGGCGCGGCTCGTGCGAAAGCTTTGCCGAATGTAGCGCCGGCAACTTGCCGGCTGTCCCGAGGGCGCCCCGCCCTCGGCACCAACCTCCGGGCGGGCGACGGTTCACGGCAGACGCGGCGGTTCCTGTCGCCTCAGGCTGGAGCGGACAGGAGTGTCCGTCCCCACACCAGCATAGCTAATGCGTTTCTCCATCGCCGGGAGCGACGTCGGGGGTGTCCACCTTTTGGGCGACGGCGTTTTGGGACGGGGGCGGACCTGGGAATTCCCCTGCATCCTTGCCTGCCAAGGCAACGTTCATAAACTGCATCCAGATGGGCAAGGCAGCGCGGGCGCCCGTCTCTTTTGCACCCAGAGATTTCTTTTCGTCGTAGCCGATCCAAACTCCGCAAGAGAGCGTGGGCGAAAAGCCCACGAACCACGCATCCGTGAAATCGTTGGTGGTGCCGGTCTTGCCCGCAAGCGGAAAGGGCATCCTGGCCGCTGCCGCCGCCGTCCCGTGCAGCACGACTTCGCGCAGCATCGAAGTCATGATGCGGGCGGTGCGTGCGCTGACCACGTCCTTGATATCCGGGAAGTCTTCTTCCAGCACGCGGCCTTCGTAATCGGTCACCTTGGTGATATAGCGTGGAGCGATGCGCACGCCGTCGTTCGGAAACACGCTGAAGGCCGAGGTCTGCTCGATCAGCGTGATTTCCGCCGAACCGAGAGCGACCGGCAGATAAGCTGGAAGGTTTGAGGTGACGCCAAAGCGATGCGCGTACTCAATCACGGTGCGAATGCCGACGCGATCGGCGAGTTTGAGAGCGGGAATGTTTCTGGATTGGGCGAGCGCGCGCCGCAGCGTGATCGCGCCCTCGAATTTCTGGTCGTAATTGTGCGGCGAGTAAGGCCCCGAAGCGGTCTGAAAAGTCACCGGAGCGTCGAGAATCGTTTCGTCCGGACTTCCCCCCTGGTCCATGACCGCGGTGTAAACGTAGGGTTTGAACGACGACCCCGCCTGGCGCAGCGCCTGCGTGGCGCGATTGAACTTCGAAAGATTGAAGTCGCGCCCGCCCACCATCGCTTTGATTTCCCCGGTGGCGTTGTCGATGGCGATGATGGCTCCTTCGGCGCCGGAATCCTGCTCCAGGCCGACGTGCGCTTTGCCGCCGGCATCGAGCGACAGCACTTTGACGTACACGATGTCGCCGGCGGTGAAAAGGTCGGGAAGCTTGAACTTCGTCCAAGCGACATCGGACTGTCCCAGCACAGCCGCGCGCGAGCCGAAGCGAATCTGGGCAGCATTCGCAGCGACCTCCGTGACCAGCGCATGCACATAGCCGTTGACCTCGGGATCTTCGTCCCAGTCCGGGTCCATGTATTTGTCGAGCTTCTGTCCCAACGCCATTACGTTCGCAAGCTGGCCGCGCCAGCCATGCCGGCGCTCGTAGGCCGCCAACCCCTCCAACAGCGCCTGGCGCGCGGCCTTCTGAAGGTCCATGTCGAGCGAGGTATAGACGCGCAGGCCGCCCTCGTGAACTTGGTCGCTGCCGTACTTGGCTTCCAGATAACGGCGGATTTCTTCCACATAGTAAGGAGCCAGGGTGTTCGGGTCTTTCTGAAGGTTCAGCAGAATGGGTTTGGCTTTTGCCTCGGCAGCCTGGGCAGCGGTGATTTTGCCGTCCTCGAGCATCGAGTTGAGCACTAGGTTGCGGCGTTTGATGGCGCGGTCAATATGATTGATGGGCGAGTAGTATTGCGGCGCCTTCGGCAGCCCCGCGAGCAGCGCCGCTTCTTCCACCTTCAACTGTTTGGCCGGTTTGCTGAAATAATATTCCGAGGCTGCTTCATAGCCATACGCGCCATGCCCGAGAAAAATCTGGTTGGCATACAGCGTGAAGATCTGCGGTTTAGTGAAGCGGCGCTCCACCTGGATGGCGAGCATTGCCTCCTGCACCTTGCGATAGTACGATCGGTCAGGCGAAAGAAACAGGTTGCGCGCAAGCTGCATCGTGAGAGTCGACGCGCCCTGCACCTTCCCGGCGGATTGGATATCGCGATACGCCGCGCCTACGATCCGCCACAGGTTGATGCCGGAATGCTTGTAGAAGTCCTTGTCCTCGATCGAGACCAGCGCATCGCGCAGAACCTGCGGGTAATCGTCGTAGGTAGCGATCACGCGGCGCTGCAGCGCGAACGTGCCGATCACCCGCCCCTGGCCGTCGTATAGTTCAGTCACGGAACTGGGACGATAGCGTTCGAGTTGCTCGACTTGAGGCAGGTCGGTCGAGTACACCAGCAGCAATCCGGCTCCCGCGCCAAGCGTGGCTGAGAACACCATGAGCAGCCCGAACAGGACCTTTCCGACCAGCTTCCGTCCCGCGATTTCCACCGGAGGAAGATGTTGATAGATGGCTTTCATTGGAATGCAGTTGCCAGTAGCCAGTAGCCAGTGTAAGGGTGCTGAGACTTGGTTTGCACGTTAAACGCGCTGGGTATAAGCCGCTCCACTACCCGCAAAAAAAATCGCCCGCCGAAGCGAGCGACTCAAACTGGCTGCTGGGAACTGGCTGCGGGTTTATCCTTTCGACTCCCGGTTCTTGAGAATCTCCAAAGCTTTGTTGAGCTGCTCGTCGATCTGATTCTTCGGCTTCTGGTTCTGATTGTCGGGAGCGGCCTGCTGCTCCTCATCGGGACGACCTGCGTCTTCCTCAATGTCGGCAACCAGCACGTTGGGTGTGACGGCCGAATCCTGAATCGCCTTTCCCCCTGGCGAGTAATATTTCGCGATCGAAAGAATCAAGGCCGAGCCATCGGGCATGTCGATCAGCTTCTGCACCGATCCGTCACCAAACGTCTTGTCGCCAACCACGTCGCCGCGGGCGTTCTCCAGAATCGCGGCGGCCACAATTTCCGCCGGACCCGCCGTGCCGCGATTCACCAGCACAGCTACGGGAAGCCTGGTGATGTCTTTGGAAGGATCGGCGGGGAACGCCTGGCGCGGATACTTTTGACCTTGCAGGTATGTGATCGTGCCGTGGTCCAGGAAAAGATTCGCGGTCGCGATGCCTTCCCCTTCCTCGCCGCTCGCAGAATTGCGCAGATCGAACACCAGTTTCTTGGCGCCCTGCTTCTGCAGGTTGCGGATCTTGCCCGCGATCTCCTGCGCCTTGCCCTCCGGGAACGCGTCCACTTTGACGTAGCCAACGTTGTCAGCCAGCATTTTGTCGGTCACGGGCGGAATAGTGACCACGTCCCGCGAAATTACAATCTTCTGCGGTTCCGCCCGCCTTGGCCGGACGACCGCTACTGTGACCGTCGAACCCGGCTCACCCGCCAGCATGCTGTGAATCTCGGCCAGCGACAGGTCACGCGTACTCTTGCCTTCGATGGACTCGAAGATGTCCGCGCTCTCCACGCCCGCCTTGTCCGCCGGCCCGCCGGGGATCACCGCGACCACCGCCGCATAGCCGAAGCGCTTCGAGACCGCCGCGCCGATATTTGCCTTGGCGTCGGTCTTCACCGCTTTGTAGTGCTTGTATTCGGCGGCGGAAAGATAACTCGAATTGGCATCGAGTGACTCGAGCAGGCCGTGGAGCGCGCCTTCGGTTACGCCCGAAATATTCGGCTCTTCGACGTAATCGCCGCGAATGCGCGACAGCACTTCGCTGTACACCGAAAGCTGGCGATACGCTCCCTCGTTCGAGGAGGCCCGGACGTTAACAAAACCGCCCACAATGGTGAACAGCAGGATGGCCAGCGAACTGGCAAGAATCGTAATCTTCAACTTCTTCGACATGGGTTTCTTTGCTTCTGAGAAGAGACAGGCACTCCCCGAGGAACTCCTCTCATTATAGACGCTTGGATGCAGAAATCGGAAGCAATGGTGCAGAGGGAAATCGGGAGTAATGCGGGAGGTAATGTCGCGAAGCTCCCCTGGGCTCCAAGGGTTCGGGGGCAGTTGAGCTTAGTAGTGTAGTTACAGTGTCTTATGAGATCGGGTGCGGCCGGAACGGAGATAGCGCCGCCGGGGGCGGCGGCCGTCGTGGCAGCGTCTCCGCCCCCACCGGCGAGGGCAAGGTGCCCCTCGCGACGCCGGCAAGGTGCCAGCGCTACGACGACGTCAGCCGAGCCAACCTTACTTCTCCAGTAGGGCCGCAATCTCTGCGTGCCCCTTCGCGCGCGCCATCATCGCCGGCGTCTTGCCTTCATCATTCGCGAGTTTAGGATCGGCGCCGTGCTTGCGCATCAGTTCGACCAGGGCGCGGTCGCCATTCTGCGCGGCGGCGTGGATCGGTGTCCATCCCCCCTGCTGCCGGGCGTTGACCGGAGCCCCATGTTCCAGCAGCAGACGCGCGGCTTCCAGATTGCGCGCCGAGGCCGCAGAATGCAGCGGCCTGACCTTCGTCGGATTACTCGCTACGGCGTCGACTGCTGCCCCTAGCTCGATCAGCAAGCGGGCGGCGTCCGGCTGGCCGAAATAGCAGGCGAAGTGCAGGGCCGTGAAGCCGTCGTTGGAGAGCGAGGTGACGGTTGCGAAGTCGCCAGCGCAGTCCTTGAGCCGCTCCAGCGTGCCGAGCGATGCGGCTTCGAAGATGTCGAGTTCTTTCTTCTTGCCGGCAATCAACTCCGCCAGGTCCCGGCGGCCGCGATAGAGGGATTGCATCAGCAGGCTTAGGCCCGAAGCGTCGCGCGCCTCGGCCGTGCCGGGGTCTTCTTCCAGCAGGCGGCGGAGTCCCTCGGCGTCGCCTTTGCCGAGAAGTTCGAAACAGCGTTGGGTGTCGGCCATGAGAATACCTCCAGTAATTACTTAGCAACGCTAACGAATTATAAACGCCGCCTGCCGCCTGTCAAGAAAAAAGGTTAGCAGTGCTAAACTTTCTCTCATGGCGCACTCCGGGAAACTCGACCGCTTCGAAGTGGCCGGCCGGCTGCACTCGGCGGCCGTTCATCTTCTGCGCTATGCCCGCAAGCGGGACGGGTTGTCTCGCCAGGGGCCAGCCCGGCTGTCGGCGTTGTCCGTGCTGGTGTTCGGCGGCCCCATGGCACTCGGGCAGCTGGCGAAAGCGGAGCAGGTCAAGGCCCCGACCATGAGCCGGATCGTGGCGGGATTGAAGCGCTCGGGCTTCGCCAGAATTGAGAAGGACGCGAAAGACGCGCGGCGGATTCGAGTCAGCGTGACGCCGAAGGGAGAACGGCTCCTGCAGGAAGCGCGGCAAAGGAGAATTCAGGTTTTGGCGGAGACGCTGAAGTTTCTGAGCGCGACAGAACTGGATGTTTTGCGCCGGGCGGCAGAACTGATTGAGAGCGCGGTGTACCGCTTCGCGGGCTCTGAGATTCCACCCTAAAGGATATTTCGCCGCCACAGGAGACCGTTCTAGCCTTCGTCGGCCACCGGATTGCGCAACACTCCAATGCCCTCGACGGAAACTTCCACCACGTCTCCGGCCGAGACTGGTCCAACCCCTGGAGGAGTGCCGGTCGGAATCAGATCGCCGGGGTTGAGCGTCATCACGCGGGAAATGTAGCGGAGAATCACGTCGAGCGCAAACATGAAGTCGCGCGTGTTGCCCGACTGACGGACCTGGCCATTGACTCGCGTCTCGACCTGCACACCGGCCCAGGGATCGAGCCCGTTGGCGACCAGCGGCCCGACCGGGCAGAAGGTGTCAAACCCTTTGGCGCGGGTCCACTGGCCGTCTTTGTTCTGCAGATCGCGGGCGGTGAAGTCGTTGACGCAGGTGTAGCCGAGAATGTACGGGCGCACGTCTTCGTCATCGGCGAGCTGGTGGCAGGACCTGGCAATCACGACGCCGAGTTCGCCCTCGTAGTCGGTGCGTGCGGAAATCTTCGGCCGCAGAATTGTGCCACCGGGCGGCAGCAGCGAGGACGGCGGTTTGAAAAACAGCAAAGGCTCCTTTGGAATTTCATGGCCCAATTCGATGGCGTGTTCCCGGTAGTTGCGGCCGATGCAAACGATTTTCGAAGGCTCGACCGGCGGCAGGAGCGCCGCCTCTGCGAGCGGGATGTGGTCCATACGCCGGCTAGGCAGGTCTTCGACGTCGCCCTCGCTGGTTTGCGGAGGCTGGAGCAGCAGGCGAGTGATTTCGTCGCGCCCGGCAACAGATTCGACCAGGCCGTGGTGGGCGGAACCGCTTTGTTCAAATCGGCAATATCGCATAGAAAGAAAGCACCAGCCATCTCATCAGTGGTTTTGGGCAGGGCACGGCTTCAGCCATGCCGCTCCGGGACCGCCAAACACGTGGGCTCTAGCCCCTGAGGGTCCCGCCCGTTCGTGCCTTCGGTTCAGGGTGAGATGACTCCAAGAACCGCAGAGTACGCCGAGAGCGCGGACAAGGTAAAGAGGAAACTGGACCGAAAACCACGGAGGACCCGAGAAAAGATTCTGCACACTCCCTGCCCTTCCGCTTCTACGGTGCTTGCTCGCTCGCCTCCTCGGATTTCGCGCTCTCATTGCCGCGTAGGTCGACTGCCGACACGGAATAGACGTACGCCGTCCCCGCCGTGACGGCGGCATCGCGATACGCGGGTGATTTGACCAATTCGGAATTCAATTTTGCCGCCGCGCCCTTGGCGTCTCGGCGATAGACGTTATATCCCGCGAGATCGGCGTTGGTAACCGGAGCCCAGATGAGATCGACAAACGGTTTCTGTCCCTCGCCGGAAGCAGCCACCTGCAACCCAGTGGGCACGGCCGGCGGAAAGACGTCGTGAGCGACAACCCGCAGCGTGGAGCTGTCTTCGCCCTCCACCCGCACATCGCTTCCGGGCCGGGTCACGATGCTGACCGCGGTAATCCGGTAGAGATAAGTCTTCTCCCACTCAAAGCTGGAATCCACAAATCGCTCCGCTCCGGCCTCGCCGGCCAGCATCTCGCCCGCGACCACATCCTTCCCGGAGCTTTCCTCGCGCCGATAGATTCTGTAGCGATGCTGCACGCTGGGCGCACTCCTGGTTTCGCCAGCACTCGTCCAGGTCACTACGACTCCATCCCCCGTTAACTCCGCGGCTGGATTTTCGGGCGGCGGCAAAGTCGGCACCGTTGGTACGTGGACCCGATTCGAAAGCCCAGCGCTCCGCCCGTCGCGGTTCAGAACTGCGACGGCGTAAGTGACGTCGCCGGCCGGGTTTTGTTCCTGTACCGTCGAGGGCAACGAGTCGGTGAAGGTCTGCCGTTTGGCCTGCGCTGATCGCGACGGCGGCTCATGGGGTGCCGCCGCTTCGCCGGCCGGACGGCCGCACTCGGTCATTTCCGCTTCAGTAGTCCGGCAGATGCGGGTCGGCCCGAGAGAGCGCACGCTCTGCCGGTCGGTGGTGAGCGTGGGTTCGCTCCAGGTCAGCGTGACCGCGTTCCCTTTGCGGCTGGCGCGCAGATCCGAAGGTGGGAGGGGAAGCTCAAGCGAGGGTGGCAAGGGCGGCCCGGTCTGCGCGCAGCTGGATAGAAGCAGACACGCTCCCACCACGATCGTGAACTTGCGCAATGCCGTATCCATTAGGAAAGAAGGGTATCAGAGACGCCATAGTCACTCGCGGGAAGAGAAGCGTTTTGAAGTTTGACGGCTCCGAGATCCCACTCATCGCAAAAAGCGCGATGAGTGGGGGCGCCCGCACCCGCTGGCCACTGACCACCGGCCACTGACTACTCTTTTCATCCCACCAGTTGCCGCACCGTTTCGCGAAACACCTTGCGGTGGTACTCCACATCGTCGGGCGCAGTCGCCGGTCCAATAGCAGTAATTGAAATGTTGGTCAGTGGCGGGTGGACAACCGATTTGTGATGAATGCCGATCGGGAATCGGGCCGGAGAACCGGGGGCGAGGTCGCCCGCCCCCACTCTCTGCCCGCCTCACACCTGCTTCTACAGAATGTACCGCGACAGATCCTGATCCTTCACGATCTCGCTCAGCATTTTCTGCACGTATGCCGCGTCTACCATGAACTGCTGACCTTTCTTTTCCGGGGCATCGAAGCTGATCTCGTCGAGCACGCGCTCCATGATGGTGTGCAGGCGGCGCGCGCCGATGTTCTCCGTGCCCTCGTTCACGCGGAATGCAAACCGCGCGACCTCTTCCAGCGCATCCGGTGTGAATTCAAGTTTCACGCCCTCGGTGTCGAGCAGGGCCGTGTACTGCTTGGTGAGCGACGCCTTCGGCTCGGTCAGAATCCGGACGAAGTCTTCCATGGTCAGCGACTGCAGCTCGACGCGGATGGGGAACCGGCCCTGAAGTTCGGGAATCAGGTCGCTCGGCTTCGACACGTGAAACGCGCCCGCGGCAACGAACAGGATGTGATCGGTGCGCACCATGCCATAACGCGTATTTACGGTGGTGCCCTCGACGATCGGCAGAATGTCGCGCTGCACGCCCTCGCGTGAAACGTCAGGCCCGTGGCCGCTTTCGCGCCCGGCAATCTTGTCGATTTCGTCGAGAAAGATGATGCCCGAATTCTCCACGCGATCGATGGCCACGCGCGTGACCTGTTCCATGTCGATCAAGCGCTGCTCTTCTTCCTGGATCAGGTACTCGAAGGCTTCGTTGACTTTCATCTTCCGCTTCTTGGTGCGCTGCCCGAAAATGTTGGGCAACATGTCCTTAATGTTGACGTCCATCTCCTCGACGCCTTGATTCGAAATGATTTCGAAGGACGGGAAATTGCGCTCCCGGGTTTCGATTTCTACCATACGGTCGTCGAGCTTGCCCTCGCGCAACTGTTGGCGCAGCTTCTCGCGCGTGCGGCTGGACGATTCGGTCAAAGAGGTGCCGCCGTCGATCGCCACTCCGCCGGAAGGTGAAGAAGCCTCAGTGCGCGGCGTGACGGGCGGCAGCAGGATATCGAGCAGCCGCTCCTCGGCGTTCAACTCGGCTTTGTCGGCAACGTCTTCAAGCTTTTCTTCGCGGATCATGTCGATCGCGATCTCAACCAGGTCGCGGATCATCGACTCGACATCGCGCCCCACGTAGCCCACTTCGGTGAATTTGGAAGCTTCGACCTTGAGGAATGGCGAGTTCGCCAGCTTGGCCAATCGGCGGGCAATCTCCGTCTTGCCCACCCCGGTCGGCCCAATCATGATGATGTTCTTGGGAATGACCTCTTCGGCCAACTCCGGCGCAAGTTTCTGCCGGCGCATGCGATTGCGCAGTGCGATGGCAACGGCGCGCTTAGCGTCCTTCTGCCCGATGACGTACTTGTCGAGTTCGGCCACGATTTCGCGCGGCGTAAGCTCGTCGAGTGTGATCTGTTCTTCTTCGGCGGTTCCAGGTAGATAAATTGCCATAATGCGTCGCTGGTCGTTGGTCGTTAGTCGTTGGCTCGATCCTGCGAGCGACCGACGACTATCGACAAACGACTAAAGTTCCTCGATCGTCACCTTATCATTGGTATAGATGCACATCCGGCCGGCAATCTTCATTGCTTCTTCGGCAATTTCGCGCGGAGACAGCTGCGTATGATCGGCCAGCGCCTGCGCCGCGGCCTGGGCAAACGGGCCCCCGGAGCCAATCGCGGCGATGCCGGAATCGGGCTCGATCACATCGCCCTGACCGCTCAGCAAAAAAGTCTGTTCCTTGTCTGAGACCAGCAGCAGCGCCTCGAGGTGCCGCAAGAACTTGTCAGTCCGCCAGTCCTTCGCCAGTTCGACTGCGGATCGGCCCAGGTTGCCGTGATACTGATCGAGTTTTCCTTCAAAGCGGCTGAAGAGCGTGAAAGCGTCCGCAGTAGAGCCGGCAAATCCGGCCAGAATCCTGTCCTGATAGAGCCGGCGAATCTTCTTCGCGCCATGCTTGATGATCGATTCGCCGAGCGTAACCTGCCCGTCCCCGGCCATGACGACCTTGTCATTGCGTCGCACGCACAGGACGGTGGTGGAGCGGATTCGGCGGGCGGCGGCGACTCCTCCGGCATTTCCGGAAGCCGCTACTGCTAGTCTGCTTTTCTCCATGAGTGCAATTCTTAATTATACAGCCCCTGATGATGGAGGCACGGGCGCCCCGCCCGTGCGGGCACAACCCATGAAGCTTTGGCCTTCCACCCACGCCCACCGGTAGTCCCCGGCCTCCTTCACCAATCCCGCCCGAACCGGATTGGTGAGCATGTACTCGATCTTCCCGGCCAGATCTTCTTCGTGCCGCAGCGCACGGTCAAACGACTCCTCCTGCCAAACATGCCCAACGTGCCCTGTTTCCTTGTTGATTCGGTGTGCTGGGACGCTCTTGATCTCCTGCATGATCTCCGGAATGCTGAAGGATCCCTGCTCGTCCCACCTCGGGGTGAGCGTGATCTGGCATTACCACGAGCGCATGGAGCTCAAAACGGTGCCCGTCCCCGCGAAGGCAGGTGTCCACAACGATGCTGCGCGCTGGATTTGGAAGGATCCAACGTTTCGCTGTGCAGAAAGTGATGAAGAAAATCTTGTAGTCGGGCTGAAGGTGAGGAAGCTTACGACGATAGTCATAGCGGCGTTGCATGGATCTGTCATATCAATCGGATCCAGCGAAAGCGGTGATCCTAGCTGGCGCGTTTTGTGATGAATCTGCCGCGGACGGGCGTGGGCGCCCGTCTCTCCATCGAGCATGGAGGCACGGGCGCCCTCGCCCGTGCGATACCACGTGTAAAATCCAATCAGCGCATTCGGAGCCACTCCTTTTGTCGTTCCTGGACGAGTTAAACCCTCAACAACGCGAAGCCGTCGAAGCGACCGAAGGTCCGGTGCTGATCCTGGCGGGGGCGGGTAGCGGCAAGACGCGCGTCATCACCTACCGCATTGCATACCTGATCGAGCAGATGGGCGTGATGCCGGAGTCCATCCTCGCCATGACCTTTACCAACAAGGCCGCGGCGGAGATGGCCGAACGCGTCGAAAAACTCGTCAGCGGCTTGAGCATCGCCAAGCCCGTCATCTCAACTTTCCATTCCTTCTGCGTGCGGATACTGCGCCGAGATATCGAAGGCCTGCGCATTCCCTCCGCCGTGCCGGGCCAGCCGGCCATCGGCCTAACGAAGAACTTCGTCATCTACGACGAGACCGACCAGCAGCAAGTCGTCAAGGGAGTCATGCGCAGGCTCGGCCTTGACGACAAGCAACTCACGCCGCGTACCGTGCTCGGCCGGATTTCCTGGGCCAAGAATCACATGCTCGACCCGCAGGAAATCTACCTGCAATCGGCCGACCCCAAGAACGAGCGCATCGCCCATATCTTCGAGGAGTATCGCAAGGAGCTGCACAAAGCCAACGCCATGGACTTCGACGACCTGCTGCTCGAAGCCATGCGCCTGCTCAAGTCCGTCGCGGCGGTGCGTGAATACTACAACCGGCGCTTCCAGTACATTCTCGTTGACGAGTATCAGGACACGAACCGTCCGCAGTACGAACTGATGCGACTGCTGGCGGGCGACCGTCACAACGTCTGCGCCGTCGGCGACGAGGATCAGTCGATCTATTCGTGGCGCGGCGCCGACATCCGCAACATTCTCGAATTCGAGGCCGATTTTCCCGAAGCGAAGATTGTGCGCCTGGAGCAGAACTACCGTTCCACGGAAAACATTCTCGAGGCGGCATCGGCGGTGGTTGCGAAGAACGTCCGCCGTAAAGGGAAAACTCTGTGGACTTCGCGCCAGGGCGGAGCGAAGGTTGGCTACTACGAAGCGCCCGAGGGCGAAAACGAAGCGCTGTTTGCCGCCGACACCATCAACCGCTACGTGAGCCAGGCCGCTGAGGCCGGCGAAGAAGCCCGAGCGGCCGTGCTCTACCGCACCAACTCGCAGTCGCGCCTGTTCGAAGAAGCCATGCGCCGCTACCAGATGAAATATCACGTGGTCGGAGGCTTCTCGTTCTACGAGCGCGCCGAGATCAAAGACCTGATCTCGTACCTGAAAGTCATCCAGAACCCCGACGACCCGGTTTCGCTGCTCCGCGTAATCAACACCCCGGCCCGCGGCATCGGCAAGACCACTATCGAAACCATTGAGCATCTAGCCCTCGAAACCGGATTATCGCTGTGGGGCGCGCTCGCCGAAGCCATCGCCAGACAGTTGCTCCCAGCGCGATCGCTCGCAGCCCTCAAGAGCTTCCGAGAGTTGATCGAAGACGGCCAAGCCATGTTGGCCGGCACCTACTTAGAGCAACTGGAAGAAAGTAGCGCCGGCGTCCCGCCAGCAAGTGATGTGGGGACGGGCGCCTCGCCCGTCCAAGCCGAGCGCAGCTCGGCTCCGGCTCCCAATGTCCAAGACGACTCCAACACCGACTTCGATCCCGCCAATTTCAGCTTCGATTTCGGAGCGAACGCCGATAATCCCCATGACGACGGCGGAGGGCAGGGTGCCCCCCGCGACAGCCGGCAAGGTGCCGGCGGTACACCGGACGAACCCGTCGAGGGTTTCCGGGCCCCCGGCGGCGCCGCCAACACCGCCGAACTCCTCAAGTTCCTGATCGACCGTACCGGCTACATCAAGCAACTCGAAGAGGAAGACACGCCCGAGGCGTACTCGCGCATCGAGAACTTGCGCGAACTCGTCAACGCAGCCATGGACTCGCGCGATCGCGGCGAGACCCTCGATCAGTTCCTCGATCACGCCGCGCTCGTCAGCGACGCCGATCAGTACGACGAGCACGCGCAAATCACGCTGATGACGCTCCACGCCGCGAAAGGTCTGGAGTTCCCGCTCGTGATCCTGGCCGGCATGGAAGAAGGCCTCTTCCCGCACTCCCGCACCATGCTGGAGCCGGATTCGATCGAAGAAGAACGCCGCCTCTGCTACGTCGGCATGACGCGCGCCATGGACACCCTGATTCTGTCGCGCGCCGTGTATCGCCGCCGCTACGGCACCGATCTGCCTGAGGCCAGCGTGCCCTCGCGATTCCTGGAAGAAGTCCCGCGGCAGCTGGTGGAAGAGTTGGGCGGGTCGCGGCGCAGTTCTTCTTCCGGTGCCGACTTTTCGCGGGCAAGAGTGCCCGCGCCACATCACTACTCCTACGAGGACGAGGACCAGAGCGCCCCCTGGAACCCCGCCCGTGTCAAGGCGAAGCCCGTTCCCCCCGTCAGAGCGTACAACTCGATCGACAACATCGCCGAGTTCTTCGCCTCGCGCGGCAAGAAGTTCAAGCTTCCCAAGCTGCCGGTCGAGGAGCCCCAGGGCAAGCGCGGATTCCGCCCTGGCCAGAAGGTCAAGCACCCGAAATATGGCGAAGGTACCGTCTACCAGCGGGAAGGAGATGGGGAAGACGCGAAGATTACGGTACAATTTCCTCGCTTCGGTTTGAAGAAGCTGGTAGAGAAGTATGCGCAGCTGGAACAAGCGTAGCGTTTCAAGCCGCAGGCGTCGAGATATGCACTAAGAATTTCAGAGAGGATTTGAAACGCACTAAATGGCCAACACGAAGAACCTGAGCAAAGAAGAACGCAAGAAAGCCCGGCGCGCAGCGCGCAAGAAAATCAAAGCGGAGAAGCCCAAGAAAACTCGGGATTACGCGCGCGGATCGAAAAAGCGCAAAGTGAAGAAGATGGCGCGCGGACAAGCGAAGAGGTAACCAGCTACCAGCTACTAGCTTCTAGCAACGAATGGAGGCACGGGCGCCCTCGCCCGTGCTCTCCGATGCAGACGGAGACACGGCCTTTTGGCACAATCATCCGCGAACGATGTGGCTGCCGCACAATCCCGCAGGCAGCTCCTGTGCTGCAAGTCCATCGACAAGCTGATCTCGGACTCGGAAGAACCGGACCGAAAACTGAAGAAGACCCTTGGCCCAGTCTCGCTCACCGCGCTTGGAATCGGTGCCGTGATCGGGTCGGGCATTTTCACGGTCGTCGGCACCGCCATTGCAGGACAGAAGTTCGATACCACGTCCATCCTCAACGCTCCTCTGCTCGATTACCTCATCCGGCATACCGCCACGGTGGGACGCCCCGGGGCCGGTCCGGCTCTGGCTCTGTCATTGGTGCTGGTGGCTATAGTGTGCGGATTCACCGCGCTCTGCTATGCGGAACTTGCGTCGATGATTCCGATCGCGGGCAGCGCGTACACCTACACCTACGCAACGATGGGCGAGTTGATCGCATGGATTATCGGCTGGGACTTGATTCTCGAGTATGCGGTCAGCAACATGGCTGTCAGTGTCGGCTTCGCGGCACACCTAGTCGGCCTGTTCGACTGGTTTGGCTGGCATCCCGCGCTGCGTTGGATCTCGCCCGCGTATCTGCCGTCGGGCCTGACGGATTTGCAAGGCAAAATTCTGTATGCGCCTGGTCTGCACTTCGGCTTCAACTTCCCGGCGTTTCTGATCGTGATGATTCTTACCGTGGTACTGGTGCGCGGGATCCGCGAGTCCGCGGAAGCCAACAACACCATGGTGATTTTGAAAATTGCCGCGATTTTCGCCTTCATCATTGCGGGTGCGCACTACGTGCATCCCGGAAACTGGCATCCTTTCGCGCCGCAGGGATGGTCGGGCATCCTGACCGGCGGCTCGATCATTTTTTTCACCTACATCGGGTTTGATTCGGTTTCGACGGCCGCCGAGGAAGCGAGGAATCCACAGCGTGATTTGCCAATCGGGATTATCGCAACCCTCGTTGTATGTACATTGCTCTATGTCGGCGTGGCCGTGGTTCTGACTGGCATCGTGCCCTGGCAATCTCTGCTCGACGACGCCGCTCCGGTGGTGAACAGCCTTAAGAAGCTGACGATCGAAACCGGATCGCATAGCTTGCAGTGGATACGGTTAGGAGTGCTGTTCGGAGCGATGATGGGGATGATCTCGTCGCTGCTGGTTTTTCAACTGGGCCAGGCGCGTGTTTGGTTCGCAATGTCGCGGGATGGCTTGCTGCCCAAGCTCTTCGGCCGTGTGCATCCGCGATTCCGCACACCTTCTACCGCAACCTGGATCGCTGGATTCGTGGTGGGTATTCCGGCAGGAATCCTGGACATCGGTACGCTGGCCGACCTTTCCAATATCGGTACGCTCTTTGCCTTCACGCTGGTGTCGATCGGAGTCATCATCCTGCGCTACCGGGATCCGGGCCGCCACCGCGGCTTCCGAGCGCCGGGTGGAATCGCAGCGCCGGTACTGAGCGTTCTATTCTGCGTGTTGCTGATGAGCGGATTGCCAATCCTGACTTGGCTGCGGTTTTTCGGGTGGCTGACGATCGGTCTGGCAATTTATTCCGCATACAGCCGCCACCACAGTGAGTTCGCCAAGAAGGCGTAGTAGCTTCACACGTCAGCTTCAGCCGTCAGCTAAAACACGATGTCATCCTGAGCGGAGCAGGCCGATGAGCGAAGCGAATCGGTCTGCGGAGTCGAAGGACCTTGTGTCCCGCCACGACCGGTCGCGAAGCTGTTCTCAGCACGCGCCACGCCACTCGCAACTCCACACTTCAGAATCTACAATCAGAACCGATGGCCACCCTCCCCGAGCGCCGGTCGAATAGCTTCATCCGCTCTTTGCCCAAGGCCGAACTCCATCTCCACCTCGAAGGCTCGATCGAACCTTCCACTCTGCTGGAACTCCGCCAGCACCACCGCATGGACGGGGCGACACTCGCGGAAGTTGAGCAACTCTACAACTACTCCGACTTCACCGGTTTTCTGATGGCCTTCAAAGATGTCACCGGCCACCTGCGCTCCGCCGAAGACTACGCACTGATTACTTATCGCCTGATGGAGCGCCTGAAATCAGAAAATGTTCTCCACGCCGAGGTCTTCGTTTCGGTCGGCGTCTGCCTATGGCGCAAGCAGAATTTCCCCGCGATCTTCGAAGGCCTCGAACGCGGCCGCCAGCGCGGCGAGCAAGACTTCGCCATCTCCCTGCTCTGGATCTTCGACGCCGTCCGCCAATTCGGTGCCCAGAAGGCTGAAAAAGTCCTCGATCTCGCCATCCAATTTCGTGATCGCAACGTTGTCGGCTTCGGCATCGGCGGCGATGAACTGCAGGGTCCACCCGAGCTCTTCAAGGATGTGTACGCCCGCGCCGCCGGCCACGGTCTCCATCTCACCGCCCACGCCGGCGAGAACGCTGGCCCCGAGTCCATCTGGGGCGCGCTGAACCTCAAAGCGGAACGAATCGGCCACGCCCTGACCGCCGGGCAAGATCCCGAACTTATGGAGGTGCTTGCCAAACGGCAAGTTCCGATTGAAATCTGCGTCACCAGCAATCTCAAGACGGGTTGCTGCCCCGGCTTGGCGCAACACCCCGTCCGCCGCTACTTTGACGAAGGCCTCATGCTCACCCTGGCCACCGACGATCCGGCCATGTTTCGCACCTCGCTCGTCGAAGAGTACCGGCTCGTGCAGGAGACGTTCGCTTTCTCCGATGAGCATCTCCGGGAACTCGCCCGCAACTCCTTCGAAGCCTCGTTTCTCCCGCCCGAAAAGAAGATCGAGTTTCTGAATTTGTTTGAGGTTGCGCCGTCGCGGGCATCGGCTCTTTGATCGTCGTTCGCGACCGTGAACAAGTGTGGCGCGGACACTCCTGTCCGCGAAAAGCCAGCACGGACAGGCCTGTTCGCTGCAAGCCAACACTTGTTCAGAAGCTGCTTAGCGTCGACCGAGCGTCTTCTTCTCGGCCTCGTCTCGAATGTGACGCAAAACGCGCAGATGAATCTGGTGGATTATCGCGTCGGACCACAACCGCCAATATGCGGCCGGCCGGAGCCCATGGTGATACCAGGTTGTGCCTTCCAGTCGCGTCCCTCCACTCGGCAGCGGCGTCAGCAGGAACTGGCCGCCATTCGACACCAGGAATCCGTGCAGGTGTGGCGGCTCGATATGCCCGTAAGGCGTCCACTCTTCCATCGGTGGAGGATTCGCGGTTACAGAAAACTTCAGCCGGCGCGGCGCGTCCCAAATCTGAATAGGTTCGATAAACGCGCCCGTGGAGAACACGCAATGTCGTTCTGCCCCAACGCCACTCCCCGCCATTTCGGCGCGAATCGGATACGCGATGCCCGCTCGAAACATCCACTCCGCGGGCGGCGAAATCTCGGAAAATGCCACTACCGCGCGCCAAACTTTCTCCGGCGGCGCCTGGACTTCGATGGCAGAATGCACGACGAAGGTGCGAGCCGGCGTTGCCACGACGTGTTCCGTCCATTCGATGCCCGGAACGAGGATGAGTAGAACGGAAAGATACGCCCTGGCATCGCTGCGGAACCAGCGCCCCTGCTGCACCCCGTACGCGCAAACTCCCCCGAAGGCGGCGAGTGGCAGCGTGATCGGGAGAGCCATGACGAGGCAGAACAGGCCCTCGAAAGCCAGCCCCATCAAGGACGCGCCCAGGAGCAGGGTCGACAGGCACGCAACTCCTACACAACTGCGGAGGCTGCGTGGCTGGCGCAGGCCGTAAATCACAGCGCCAACCAATCCCATGGTGAACGGGAGAGCCACGAATAAGCCCCAGCCATAGTTCATCAGGAGTTGCGACGCCAACAGCGCCATACCAAGTCCAATCGGGACCGTAAACAGAAACGACACGGCTGCGCTGCCCAATGCGCTTTCGGGAAGAACGCGCGCCAGAAACGCTGGCGTGTTCCGGTCCGTCGTCTCGTCCCCGCCCGAAGGTTCCCGGGCGGGCAACAAACAGAGCAAGAGAAAGAACAGCAGGTTTAGAAGCGGGACGAAAAACAGCGCGACCAACTGAGGAGGTAATCTTGCGCTGCGCAAACGCTTCATGGTCATCGCCACGCCAACCCAGATGAAGGGAAGCGCAAGCGCTACCAGCGTTCCCAGAAATACGGCTTCGTTGCTACGGAGTTGGGTAATCCGCGCCACGTCGCGGACGGGCATCCAGTAGTTGAACAATCCCCAGCGACGGTGAAACCCATAGGTGGCGACCAGACGATCCAGGTTATGCTTGAGCGCGAACCCCAACACCCCCACCAAAGCATAGGTTCCGCGGTCGATCGTTCCACCCGGACGCCACAAGTCGGCAAATGTGATCTTCATAGCTGAACTCGTCCCCAACTCTTATTACCTGCCGCTGGAAATTTGGTCGGTCATGCAACGGTGAGCCTGGCAGCGCCAACGCTCCGCTAGCCGCTGATATCCCAATTGCAACGCGGGACGGACTCCGGGAACTCTTGAGATCCATACGAGCGGGCGCGCCCACCACAACTCTCGTGCCACAGCGAGCAGAGCGTCTGCGCCGGAATACGGACGGCGATCGGGAACCACGAAGCGGATGGCGCGCAGCAACTCTTCGCGCGAAAGGCCGAGCAGTACCCCTACGCGGGGATCCTGCAGCGGGGCCACCGCCAAGCCGCGCCGCCTCATCGGACCCGCCAGCCAAGCCGCGATCCGCGTGCAAAACGCGCACTCGGCATCGAAAAAGAGCCAGCCTCGGGCGTGGCCGCCCTTGCTGTCCGTCATTTCCGATGCGAGCGAGATCATGGGTTCCCTCCCTTGGCCGCAGATTTTTTCCCCGCGCCGAAAAGCACTTTCAGTTTTCCCCGCAGCCGGGCCATCCCCTTGAGCGTCCCGGTCGGCATGTGCACGATTTCGTCGAACAGGCCCGACGTGGTGGTCAGGAATTGCAGCATCTCTTCCAAACGTTCGCGGGTATAAGCGCTGCCTGGACCGGCGCCTTTCAGTTCCCTGACGCACTCTTCGAGCACGCGCAGGGTCGGATCGATCTCTCGCCGCTTCCGCTCTTCCGCCACGATCCGGAAAATCTCCCAGACATCCTTGACGGATTCGAAATGATCCCGGCGATCGCCCAACACGTGTGCGACCCGCACAATCCCCCAGCCCTGCAGTTCGCGCAGGCTGTTACTGACGTTGGAGCGCGCCACGGACAGAGTGTGGGCGATTTCCTCGGCGTGGAGGGGCTTCGGCGAAAGGAACAGCAAGGCATGCACCTGGGCGACCGTGCGATTGATGCCCCAGCGGGTCCCCATTTCGCCCCAGTGCAGGACGAATCTTTGGTCGATGGGTGAAAGTGGCATCGGAAACGTCCGTTATTTCTGTTATAACAGAAATTACCGTAAGAACAACTTGCTGTCAAGCTGATTCGGGGGAAGGCGGCCAGGCTCGGGCCAGTGAATCGCACGTGGAGCTCTCGCCTATAATGTCTCGCTATGAAACTCGAAGAAAAAATTGCCGAACTCCAAAAACGCGATCACCTGGCCGAAGAAGGCGGCGGTGCGCAGCGCCGCGA
>Ga0137372_10001986_pt1 | contig 19784 bp, 16 predicted proteins | sample SagtaG_6_FD_104911 | JGI IMG/M metagenome (GOLD analysis project Ga0137372, IMG submission 104911) | Vadose zone soil microbial communities from Sagehorn Ranch, Mendocino, California, USA - Sage1_R_60_16 metaG | ecosystem: Environmental > Terrestrial > Soil > Vadose zone | place: USA...
CTCGAAGCCGCGGACGGCGTGATCCAAATCATCGACGGCAAAGTGGAAGAGGGGATCAAGGCGGTGTCCTCGGCGCGCGGCTACGACATCCGTGACTTTACGTTAGTCGCTTTCGGCGGCGGCGGCCCGATGCCCGCCGGGCGCATGGCGCTAGATTTGGGAATTCCGACCGTGCTCGTACCGCTGACGCCGGGGGTGCATTCCGCCCTCGGCCTGCTCATGTCGGACGTGAAGCATGACTACGTGCGCTCCAAGCTGGTCGGTCTGGACGATCTCGATCTCGCTGAGATCAATCATCTGTTTAGCCAGTTGATCGAGCAGGCCAAGGCCGATCTCTATGACGAGGGCTTTCACGGCGACGAGATCAAGATCGAGCCCTATCTCGATCTGCGCTACGCCGGACAAGGGTACGAGCTCACGGTTCCCTGTTCCATGCCGCCGCTGACGAAGCCGGACTTGATCATCATGCGCGAACGATTCGACACGTTGCATGAGCAGAACTCCGGTCACAAAGCAGAAACCGAGCCGGTCGAACTGGTGAGCCTGCGACTCATTTCTCTCGGCCTGGTTCAACAAGCGAAATTATCACCGGGCAAAGTGACGGGACGCAAAGTCGAGCAAGCGAAGAGCGGCGCGCGCAAGGTTTTCTTCGGCAAAGAGCACGGCGTTCTCGCCGCCGAGATTTACCATCGCGACCTGCTCGAACAAGGTCACCGGATCGCCGGCCCGGCGATCGTCGAGCAATTGGACACCACGACGGTCATTCAGCCCGAGCAAGAAGCGATGGTGGACGAGTATCGGAATATCATCATAAGGGAGAAAAAGGCGTGAGAACAATATCGCTTCGGAGTAATGGAGTATTGGAGTACTGGAGTGCCGCTGTTCTGAGCATAACTCCAACTCTCCATCACTCCATCACTCCAATTGTCTCTTTGCCTATTGCCTAGCGTATGACGATCGATCCCGTAACCCTGCAAGTGATTCAAGCCCGTCTCGCCGGCATCGTCCAGGAGATGCAGAACTCGCTGTTCCGCACCGGCTATTCGACGATTATCCGCGAGTCCCAGGACGCCAGCTGCGCGATTCTAAATCGCCAGGGCGAAGTCGTCGCTCAGCATGTCGTCTTGCCGCTCCACATGGGCGCTTTTCCGGCTTGCGCTGCCGGCATTCTTAAAAATTATTCCGCCGAGGAAGTGCGTGAGGGCGACGCATTCATTACCAATCACCCTTACCTCGGCGGCAGCCCCCACGCGCCGGACATGGCCGTGCTTTCACCGATCTTTTATCAAGACGAGTGGGTCGGCTTCGCTGCCACCCTGGCGCACAAAAGTGACATTGGCGGTCCCGTGCCCGGTAGCTGCTGGAGCCAGGCCCGCGAAATTTATCAGGAAGGTCTGCATGTGCCGCCGATCAAGTACGTCCACGCCTATCAAACCAGCAGAGACATCGAAGCGCTGCTCGGCTGCAACAGCCGCACGCCCGAGCTTGTCGTTGGCGACCTGCGCGGCCAAGTGGGCGCGGCGCGCCTGGGCGAAAGACGCTTTCAGGAAATCATGAACCGCTACGGCAAGCAGACAATCCTAAGCTCTTTCGACCAGCTCTTTGCCTTAACCGAAGCCAAGGTGCGCGCCGAAATCGCTTCATGGCCCGACGGCACCGGCGAGGGTGAACGATTTGTTGATAGCGACGGCGTCGAGCTCGACAAGCCGGTGCGCTTGCACGTGAAAATCGACAAGAAAGGCGATCACCTCCTCTTCGACTTCACCGGTTCGGCGGATCAGACTAAGGGACCGGCGAATATTCGCCCGACGATCGTACGCGCGGCGTGTTGTTATCTGCTCACTTGTCTCGTCGATCCCGCCCTGGCGATCAATTATGGGCTGGCCAAGTGCGTCGACATCAAAGTGCGCGAGGGCAGTGTGGTCAATCCGCGCTTTCCGGCCCCCGTCAACACGTACAATCCGACCGTCCATGCGCTGGTGGAATCATTGCTCGAAGCGTCGAGCCAGATCACGCCGCACAAGAAAGTGGGCGACGGCTGCAGCAGCCGCTCGATCATCATCGGCGGGCGCAGCAACAAAACCGGCAAGGGTTACGTGCAATATGAGATCTTCGGCGGCGGCTCCGGCGGGCGAACCGGCAAAGACGGCGTGTCCGGCACCAACGTCAATCAGTCCAACGCCAGGATCGCACCCATCGAAATCATCGAGGCGGAGTTTTCGACCCGGGTCAAACGATTTGAATTGATCCCCGACTCCGGCGGTCCCGGCCAATTCCGCGGTGGACTGGGTTTCGTGCGCGAGTACGAAGTCTTGGACAACGACGCGCGCTTTTCGTTGCGCTCGACCAAACATACGGTCGCGCCCAAAGGCATCGACGGCGGCAGCGATGGCAAAACCGGCCTCTGCACGTTAAACCCCGGTAAGCCCGATGAACGAGTCATCCCGTCACGCTATTCCGATCACCTGCTTCATCCAGGCGACGTTTTTAGTTTGGAAACTCCCGGCGGCGGCGGCTTGGGAAACGCGCTAGATCGTGACCCGCAACGAGTTCTTCACGACGTGCGCAACGGCTACGTGAGCCAGAAAAAAGCCCGCGACATTTATCGCGTTGCCATCGATGCCATGGACGGCGATTTCGTGCTGAATGAGACCGAGACGCGCGCGCTGCGGCGCGAGGCCGAAGATAGAGAATAGAAGATCGAGGATCGCCCTCCTCCATCCTCAATCTTCGATCCTCGGAGCTGATGTACCGACATTGATCCTTTATGACCGCAGTTGACCCCATAACGTTACAGGTCATCCAGGCCCGTCTCGCCGGTATCGTCCAGGAGATGCAGAATTCTCTCTTCCGTACCGGCTACTCGACCATCATTCGCGAGTCGCAAGACGCCAGTTGCGCTATTTTAAATACCAAGGGCGAGGTAGTGGCGCAGCATGTCGTCTTGCCGCTCCACATGGGCGCCTTCCCGGCTTGCGCCCAGGCGATATTGCGAGCCTTTCCATCGAGTGAAGTGCACGACGGCGACGCCTTCATTATCAACCATCCCTATCTTGGCGGCAGTCCCCACGCGCCAGACATGGGCGTGTTAACGCCAATCTTTTACCAGGACGAATGGGTCGGCTTCGCCGCAAACATGGCGCACAAAAGCGATATCGGCGGCACTGTGCCGGGCAGCGGTTCAGGCAACGCTCGAGAAATCTATCAGGAAGGGCTCCACTTACCTCCGATCAAATTCGTGTCCCGCCTCCAACCTGTCAAAGAGATCGATGCTCTGATCACGGCCAACAGTCGCACCCCGGCACTAGTGATCGGCGATCTGCGCGGCCAGGTCGGTGCCGCGCGATTGGGTGAACGCCGAATGGTCGAGCTGATGGACCGCTACAGCAAAGCTACTGTGCTCAAATCCACGGAACTTTTATCCGCCTATACTGAAAACCGAGTGCGCCAGACAATCGCCTCGTGGCCCGACGGCGAATCGGCAGGCGAAAGCTTCGTTGACCACGATGGCATCGACCTCACCCAGCAGATTCGCATTCACGTCAAAGTCAAAAAGCTTGGTGACCAGCTGCACTTCGACTTTACCGCCAGCAGCGATCAAACCCAGGGACCGGCGAATATTCGCCCGCCGCTGGTACGGGCAACCTGCGCGTACTGTCTGGTCTCGTTGGTCGACCGCTTCTTGCCGATCAATCAAGGATTAGCCCGCGTGATCGAAGCCACTTTTCGAGCGGGCAGTGTGGTCGATCCGCGCTTCCCTGCCGCGGTGAATACCTATATGCCCACGGCGCTGGCCGTGGCGGAAGCCGTTTTAAGAGCGCTCGCGCGATTTGTCCCCGATAAACGCATCGCTGGCGGATCGGGCAGCGCGGCGCTGGTACTCGGTGGACGCGTTGCCCAAAGCGACCGCGCCTTCGTGCATTACGAAATTTTCAGCGGCGGGACCGGAGCCCGCTCCGGTAAAGACGGCGTTTCAGCGACGGCGTTTCATCTCAGTAACTGTAAAACTGCCCCGATCGAGATCATCGAATCGGAATTTCCCACCCGCGTCGAGCGCTTCGAAATGATCGCTGATTCCGGTGGCGCGGGCGAATGGCGCGGCGGACTGGGTTTCGTGCGCGATTATCGCATTCTGGCCGACGACGTGCGTTTTTCCATGCGCACAGATAAGCATGCCGTCGAGCCCTTCGGCAGCGATCGAGGACTGCCGGGAGGCAAAGGCGCTTGCATCGTCAATCCGGATACCGAGGACGAGCAGCGACTCCCGTCGCGCTTTGGTGATCATCGCTTGCGGACGAACGACGTCGTAACGGTGCAGCGACCGGGCGGCGGCGGGCTAGGCAACCCACTGCAGCGGCCGGCGGAAAAGGTTCTAGAAGACGTCCGTCAGGGCTATGTCTCGATCGTGCGGGCGCGCACCGACTACGGTGTCGCGGTCCATTGGAACGACGCCGAACCCCAGCTAGACGAGGCGGAAACCCGGATTCTCCGAGGAAAAAACTGAAAAAATCGTTGGCAATGGCTGTGCTCCTCTGCTATACACGTAGCTAAATAATTTTTTACCTTTGAAGGAGGGGGAAACATGGCAGTAAAAAAGAAACGCAAACCGAACGCGGCATTTATGAAACCGGTACAGCCGGATGCCGCTCTTAGCGAAGTGGTCGGCACCAAGGCGATACCGCGCACCGAGGTGACCAAGAAACTCTGGGCCTACATAAAAAAGAATGGGCTCCAGGACAAGAAAAAGAGAACCAACATCAACGCCGATGACAAACTCAAAGCGGTGTTCGGCGGCAAGAAAACCGTCACCATGTTCGAGATGACCAAGCTGGTCAGCAGACACGTAAAGTAATCACAGTAATAATCCAAAATTTCCCAAGGCCAGGAGCATCGCGCAGCCGGCGCTCTTGGCCTTCGTGTTTAAGTTGCGATGCTTCGCTTGGTATTTCACGTTGGCGGGTTTACGCCTGAGAATTCCGTTCCGCGCGGCAGCTTCGAGGGCGGCACGCTCGACGTTTTCTGAATGAGCAGGTCGGGACTTGTTTCGTCAGACGATTGTCGGTTTAGCCATTAGCACGCTGCTTTTGTTGCTCGCCGCGCGTAACGTCCGGTCATGAAAAATAAGAAGAGCCTGCTTCTCGCAATGGCTGCTCTCTGTTCCGATCTGGTGCGCTTACGCGCTGGCAGTCTATGCCGCCCTACATGCCTGCCGGATTGATGTTCCCTTTGCGGCGAGCTGGGTCGTTCTCGCTTTCGTCGGCATCGGTGTGTCGCTTCCCTCGGCGCCGGGATTCGTCGGCACCTATCAGTTCTTCACGGTCGCCGCGCTGGCGCTTTTTTCCGTCGATCAAAACCGGGCGTTCGGGTTTTCGCTGCTGCAACACTTGTCTCAATACATTCCCGTCACTTTGTTCGGCTGGTTGCTCCTCATCAAAGAACAAATGTCTCTCGGCGACCTTGTCGCTATTCGAAACAAGAGATGACTCGCCGCAAGGATTTGCGCGAGCTAATCGCGATTGCTTCCTCCGTTTTGGATCGCTCGATATCACATCATGGAAGGGACGATGAAGCGGCGATCAATAAGCGTCAAGCCTGCTATTTGCTGTTCTCTATGGCAGCAACGATTTTAACAACGACTTTCTTCAGCCCTTTATCATTCGCCATTCGGTCCTCCACTCGCGCAACGCTTCGACTAACGCACGTCGGGTCCACACTGAGTGCCTGCGCCAGCGTGCCAACCGAAAGCTCCGTAAAATTGCGCCCGACGTAGCTTATCGCTTCGCGCGCTCGCACTCGCTCCCGCGCCTTGCCAGCGCCGGTCACCTCTTCTCTCTTCTTTCCCAGCACAGAGCATGCGAGCTTGAGAAACAGATGCGGCTTGATCTTGACCCGCACATAACCCCGAGTCTTTGCCTTCGCCTTAATGTCCTCAGCAAATTTCCTATCGCCCAGAAACCGACCGTCCACCACCTCGTAATACTCTCGTTTGTGCCCCTGGCCGATGGCCGCCAATACGAACCTACGATAGAGCTTCCTCGCTTGGCCCGGATTTCGACTGAACTGTCTGAGCACGTCGGCGGTGTCTAACCATTTTTGCCGCTCGGTTCCCCGCACATACCCCCGATAGCTGCTCCAAATATAGTCTATGGGGTCTTTGGTCGCTTTGATCCTGACCGGATTTAGGTGCAGATATCGACTGAGCTCCAATAGATAACTATCCTTGTCGCACAAAATAGCCTTGTAGCGCCCCGAAATAGATGCCCGACAAGTCCGTGCCTGCGATTGAAGTACTGGGTGTAGCCGCTGCCCAACCTCTGCATGATCCGGGACAGCGGAACCTGGCCGCTTCGCACGAGCAAGTGCACATGGTTTGGCATCAGAACGTAAGCGTGTATGCGAAACGAATGGAGTTCCTTTAGGCGAGAGAGCAGCTCCAAGTACTTCGTTCGATCCCGATCATCTTTAAAAATCTTTTGTCGTTGATTCCCTCGGCTGATCGCGTGATACAAAGCCCCTGGATATCATGGCTGACCCCAAGGGTTTCTTTCCGCGAAACTTTGATCTAGATCGATCGCAGAGTTGGAGCGTGCGGTTTGCTCGAAGGTCTTGTCGTATGGAGGCTATTATCCGGCAACGCGGCCGATAGCGGCAAGCTTGCAGCCGAATCCTTCGACATCGCTCAGGACAGGTTTCGTGCTTCGAATTTAGCAGAGCGGGATAAAGATGGTCGGGGCGAGCGGATTTGAACCGCTGACCACACGCACCCCAAGCGTGTGCGCTACCAGGCTGCGCTACGCCCCGACACAGTTGGCTGCAGGCTATTTACCATTCCGTCGAGGTTAAAGCAATTTCGTTGGTTGCTGATGCGCGCGCCGAGCTTGCGCGGCGCGCGGACGAAGAGTTGAGAACAAGAAACTAGGAGAGCAATTTGCGAAGCGACTCCAAATCTTTTCTGAGCTTTACCAGCGCGCTTTTGTATTTCTGTTCAGCCAGCGGCAGCTTGAGTTGGTCCTTTTCTTCCTTCTTGGTTTCTTTCAGTTTCTTGCGCGCGCCTTCGATGGTAAAGCCTTCCGTGTAAAGCAGCCGCTTGATATCGAGCAACAACTCGACGTCGCGTTTTTTGTAGAGCCGGTGTTTCGATGGCGCCTTCGACGGCTTGAGCAAGTCGAACTCGGTTTCCCAATAGCGCAAAACGTAGGGTTCGACGCCGACGATTTCACTGACCTCGCCGATCTTGAAGTAAATTTTTTCCGGCAGACGGGCAGGCATCGCCAATGCTTATTCGGATGCGGCGGAGGTCGGCGACGATGATGGCGCAGCTGTTCCCATGCTGTTCAAGCTCTTCTTCATGATTTGGCTGGCCTTAAAGGTCAACACCTTCCGGCCGACAATGATGATCTCATCGCCGGTTTGCGGATTTCTGCCCTTGCGCGGCCGCTTCGCATTGACGACAAAGTTGCCGAAGCCGGAGATTTTTACCTTCTCACCGCGCTCCAGGCAGCCTTTGATAATGTCGAACGTGGCCTCGACCACATCGGTAGCATCCTTTTTTGAGAAGCCGACTTTCTCGTAGATTCGCGTGATGATTTCTGCTTTCGTCATTTTCGTACCTCTTCTCTCAGCTCAAACATGGGCGGTGTCAGCTGCGCCGCTCGGCACCAAAAGTCTTGCCAAGCCGGTCCACCAGGCTCTGATGCAGCTCATTGATCTCACTGTCTGTTAGGGTTCTGTCCTCGGCGCGATAAGAAATTTTATAGGCCAAGCTTTTCTTCGTTTCCGGAATCGGAGCGCCAACGTACTGGTCGAAAACTTCAACATGTTCGATCAAAGCTTCGCCGAGATTCTGGATCCAACTGACGATTTGTTGCGAGGCAAAGTCGCGATCCACCACTATCGCAACATCTCGCTCGACGGCCGGAAAACGCGGAAGCGCCCTTGTCGTTATTCGCCGCGGAGCATACTGAAGCAGTTTCTCGAAGTCAAGTTCGAACAGCAACACCGGCGGCACGGCCAGTTGATCGCAGACGTCGGGGTGGAGCTGGCCCAAATAGCCCAGCTCGGTCCCGCCATAGCGCAGGCTCGCCGATCTTCCGGGGTGTAAAACTCCAGGTGCCGTGGCGCTCCAACTCACCAGCTCGCGCACGCGGGATAGCTCCAGAACCGCTTCCACCAACCCTTTGCAATCGAGAAATCCCACCGGTGACTCTTCGCTAAACCGCAGGCCATAGCGCGGCCGGGGGCCGTACAGCAGACCAGCGACACACTGCCGCTCCGTACTCTCTCCGCCTGCGATCGAACGAAAGACTTTGCCCAGATGGTACACCCAAAAACTCTGCGCTTGGTATGCCAGATTAAGCCGTAAATTGTCGAGCAGGCCGGGCAACAGACTGCCGCGCATCTCGGCGTTTTCTTTTGCCAGTGGATTAAGCACAGCGACGGTCGCGGGAGCACTTTCCCAGGGTCCGACGAAAGTTCGATTGAGTGCCTCGCTGGTAAACGGCAGATTAATAACCTCGGTCATTCCTTCGCCGGCCAAGAGAGAGCGGAGCTTTCTCTCCCATCCCAGGCGCGAATCGTGCTTTCCGCCTGAGCATCTGGCCCATGGCAGGGTGGTGGGAATGCGATCGTAGCCGTGCACACGCGCGAGTTCCTCGATCACGTCCGCCTCGCGCCAAATATCCGGACGACTCGTCGGCGGAATGACCTTCAGGCTATCGCTTCGCCCTTGCTGCTCGGTCTTCATGCCGAGGGAACGAAGCAGCTTTTCGACCTGTTTACGACCTATCTCTAAACCAAGCAGTTTCTCGATGCGCTCTTCGCGCAGCAAAATCGTCGGCGCTTTCGCTCTGCCGGGATAGCGATCGGCCACCCCTGCCATCGCTTTGGCGCCGGCATGCTCGATCAGCAAATAGACCGCTCGATCGAGGGCCGCAATCGTTCCTTCAGGATCGACGCCGCGCTCGAAACGATGTGAGGCTTCGCTGTGGAGCGCGAGCCGTTTGGCGGTGCGGCGGATCGAGGTCGGGGCAAAATTGGCGCTTTCGAGCAAGAGTGAGCGTGTGGAGTCTGTCACTTCGGAATCCATGCCGCCCATCACTCCGGCGAGGGCGACAGGTGTCTCGCCGGCGCAGATCAGCAGATCCTCCGCCGTTAGCTCTCTCTCCACGCCGTCGAGCGTAGTAAATTTCTTCACCTCTCCGGCAGGTTTCACGACGATCTCTTTCGCCGGCAAACGGTCGAGGTCAAAGGCGTGGAGCGGCTGGCCGGTTTCGAGCATCACGTAGTTGGTGATATCGACCACGTTGTTAATCGCGCGAATCCCACAGGACTCGATTCGGTAACGCAACCACGCGGGCGCGGCGGAAATCGCAACTTCGTCGACGATCCGCGCCGAATACCGGGGACACAGCCGCGGGTCTTCGATGATCAGACTAATCCGTTTGCTGATCGTTGAATCTTTTTTGGCCGGGCTCGATGGCATCGACAGCAGTTTACCACCCGTCAGAGCTGCGACTTCGCGGGCGATGCCCGCGATGCCCAAACAATCGCCACGGTTGGGCGTGACCGCGATCTCGAACAGCCAGTCTTCGGCGTTCGTCTCCGCTTCGCGCTGAGGCGCGAGGGACTCGACTTCAAGACCCGCCATGGTGAGCAGCTTGGCAAGCTCTTGAGGCCCGGCCGTGACCTTGACGAACTCTTTCAGCCAGTTGAACGTGAACTTCATGGAACAGGGGTACTGGAATAATGGAATGCTGGAAAATTGCCATATCGGAATATTGGAAGACTCGTTTTAACAACCCCGCATTCCATTATTCCATTATTCCAACAAGCCATTCCCTTCCTCTCAGCTAAATTGCCTCAAGAACCTCAGGTCATTTTGGAAGAACAAGCGAATGTCATCGATACCGTATTTCAGCATGGCGATCCGCTCCACACCCATGCCAAAAGCAAATCCGGAGAATTTTTTTGGATCATAGCCGACAAACTTGAAAACCGCTGGATCGATCATTCCCGCGCCAAGGATTTCCAGCCAGCCGCTGGACTTACATACCTGGCAGGCCTGGCCCGACTTATGCGCTCCGCTACCGCCGCAGATCACACACTGAATATCGATCTCCGCGCTCGGCTCGGTGAACGGGAAGAAACTTGGACGAAATCTCACGCCCGCATCTCGGTTAAATATCTCCCCTAAAAAGTGGGTCAGCACGCCTTTGAGATCAGAGAAGGCAATCCTGTGATCGACCATGAAACCCTCGACCTGATGAAACATCGGCGAGTGCGTGGCGTCGTCATCGTGGCGATAGACCGCTCCCGGCACGATCACTTGCAGCGGCGGCTTGCGGTTTTCCATCGTACGGATCTGTACCGGCGACGTATGCGTTCTCAGCAAACGGCCGCTGGATACGAAGAAGGTATCCTGCATGTCCCGCGCCGGATGGTCTTTGGGAATATTGAGCGCTTCGAAGTTATGATAATCGTCCTCGATATCCGGCCCGCGGGCGATTTCAAAGCCCATGCCCCAGAAAATGTCGATGATTTCATCGATCACCAGCGTCAGCGGATGAGTGCTCCCCCTCGCCCAGCGACTTCCGGGGAGAGTCACATCGATCCGTTCTTCTTTTAGCGCATGCGCTTTGGCGTGGTGCGTAACCGCGCTCAGGCGCCCCGCCAAACCCTGTTCGAGGTCGCGGCGCAGCTGGTTGAGTCGCTCGCCGGCGGTCGGCCGCTGCTCCGCCGGCAGATCTTTGAGCGCGCGCAGCATGAGCGTCACGCGACCGCTGCGGCCGAGAACCTCGACCCGTATCTGTTCGAGCTCCTCCGCGGAGTTAGATTGCTGGATTCGGGCCAGAACCTCTCCTCGGAGAGCTTCCAGTGAATCGTTCATTCGACTGAAATACTCAGGCGCTCAAGCACCTAGGTGAGATTTTGCGGTCTGGGCTAATTGGCCGAAAGCTGGCATATCGACGACGGCGATTTCCGCGAGAACTTTGCGGTCTAACTCGACGCCAGCCTGCTTGAGGCCCCGGATTAACTGATTATAAGAGAGACCGTTGATCTTCGCCGCCGCGCCAATGCGGGTAATCCATAATCCGCGAAACGTTCTCTTCTTGATCCTTCGGTCACGGTAAGCAAACGCCAGCGCGCGCTCGACGGTCTCCCGAGCGGAACGATAGAGCCGGCCCCGGCCACCGACGTAGCCTTTGGCCAGCTTCATGATTTTTTTACGTCTCTGTCTCGATTTACTTCCACCTTTGGCTCTAGGCACTTTAGAAACTCCTCCCTTGAGTGCTGCGTAATGAGTGCTGCGGACTGAGTAAAACACTCTCGGCTACTTCAACTCTCAGTCCTCAGCTCCTCGTTACTTATTTATAAGGTATTAGTTTGCGGATGTTCTTAGTCTCCACCGCCGATACCATCGTCGACTGGCGTAGATGGCGTTTGCGCTTCTTGTTCTTGGACGAAAGGATGTGTTGTTTGTATCCTTTGTTGCGTTTAATTCTTCCGCTCCCCGTCACGCGAAATCTTTTCGCTGCCGACTTGTTGGTTTTGATTTTTGGCACCTGTTACTCCTCAGATTTTGATCCTGCTCAACGTCACCGTCATCATGCTTTGGGCGTCAATAACATCGCCATATTTCGCCCTTCCAAGCGCGGTTCGATATCTACTTTGGCGATGTCCTGCACCTGAGTGACCACGCCGCTGAGCATCTGCCTGCCGAGCTCGGGATGAGTGATTTCCCGCCCGCGAAAGAAGACCGATACTTTGACTCTTTGGCCTTTCTCGATGAACTGGCGAATATTCCGGACCTTATGCTCGACGTCATGAGCGTCTGTGCGAGAACCCATTTTGACTTCCTTGATTTCGACGACCGAGTGTTTTTTTGCGCCGTGAGTTTTCTTTTTCTGCTCGTAGCGAAACTTGCCGTAATCCATCATGCGGCAGACCGGCGGTTGGGCGTCCGGCGCGACTTCGACTAAATCCATCTCCAGCGCTTCCACTTGCTTGAGCGCTTCATGCAACGCCAGCACTCCGAACTGCTCGCCCTTCGGTCCGATCACTCGGACTTCACGGGCGCGAATTTGATGATTGATCCTCGCTTCTCTTGCGATAAGCCACCTCCATCCGTGGTTCGATTGTGTTATACCTCTATGCTTCTCCCATTTCTGTTGCAACCTCACCGCGCAGCCGCTCGATAAATTCGCCAAGCGGCAGGGGCGTTAGGTTTTCGCCGCCCCGGCGGCGTGGCGCGACGATTTGCGCCTCAGCTTCCTTATCGCCGATGACAACGGCATAAGGGATTTTCGCCAGTTGGGCTTCGCGGATCTTGTAACCGAGTTTCTCGTTTCGGCCATCCAACTCAACCCGCCAACCCGCAGCGCGCAGCTGATCGAATACCCTTTTAGCATATTCCATCTGATTATCAGTCACTGTCAATATCTTGAGCTGAACCGGCGCGAGCCATAGCGGAAAAGCGCCAGCACAATGCTCTAGAAGGATTGCGATAAAGCGTTCAATGGACCCCAAGACGGCCCGGTGTAGCATGACCGGAGTCGCCTCGGTTCCTTCCGAAGTCACGTACTTGAGGTCGAACCGCTCAGGCATGGCACAGTCGATCTGCACGGTCGCAAGCGTCCACGACCGTTCCAGCACATCGCGAAAATCAAAGCCGATCTTGGGTCCGTAAAAGGCTCCCTCCCCCGGAAGAATTTTCACTGAAAATCCCGACTGTTCAAGACAGCGGCGGAGCGCGGCTTCGGCCGAGTCCCACAATTCGATGCGACCGAGAAACTTTTCGGGACGGGTTTGGAGAGTGACTTCGATGCGGTCGAAGCCAAAGACCTTATAGACCTCCTTGGTCATCGCGACAAATTGCTCGAGCTCGCTGTCGAGCTGTTCCGGCGTACAGTAAATATGCGCATCGTCCTGGGCGAACGAACGTACCCGAGTCAAACCCGAAAGAACGCCCGACTGTTCGAAGCGGTGCAGGCGGCTAAAGTCGGCATAACGAATGGGCAGATCGCGATAGGAGTACTTTCGCGTCGTGAAAAGATAACAATGCCCCGGACAGTTCATCGGCTTCACGCCGTACTCGCCATCGTGCACATCCATCAGAAACATGTCGTCTTTGAAGGCCTCGTAGTGTCCCGAAGTTTTCCACAGATCGGTCTTGTAAATGAGCGGCGTGACGACTTCGGTGTAACCGTACCGATCGTAAAGGGAGCGGATAAACTGAATCAGTATGTTGTAGATGATCGTGCCTTTGGGATGGAAAAACGGTGAGCCCGGCGCGATCGGATGAAGCGAGAACAAGTCTAAGGCCGGGCCTAGACGGCGATGATCGCGCTGTTTGGCTTCTTCGATGCGCTTGAGGTAGGCATCCAGGTCCTTTCGATTGGCCCACGCGGTACCATAGATTCGTTGGAGCTGTTCATTGCGAGAATCGCCGCGCCAATACGCTCCGGCGAGGCTGGTCAGTTTAAATGCCTTGATCGCAGACGTGCTCGGCACATGAGGTCCGCGGCAAAGATCGATCCAGTCGCCCTGGCGATAGAGCGAGACTCTTTCATCCGGGATTCCTTCGATAATCTCGACTTTGTAATCCTCGCCCATCTTCCGAAATAGATCGATCGCCTGAGCGCGCGGCATCTCTTCACGGGTGATCGTCAAATTGGCTCTGGCCAGCTCTTGCATCCGCTTTTCGATTTGTTCCAGCTCTTCCGGCGAGAAAGCCTTGTCCCGCTTGAAGTCATAGTAAAACCCATCCTCGATGGTCGGGCCGATGGTCACTTGGGTGCCGGGGAAGAGATTCTGCACCGCCTGGGCCATCAAGTGGGCGGTGGAGTGCCGTAAGATATCGAGGCCCTCGGCGCTATTCGGCGACACCAACTCCACCGCACAGTCGCTCTCCAAAGCATGCTGCAAATCCACCGGACGGCCGTTGACCTTAGCCGCGATGATGTCCTTCTTCAGGCCCGCCGAAGCGACGACTTCGGCGATCCTGCTTCCAGGACGAACGTCGACCGCTTTTCCGTCAGGTAATGTGACGTGGATAGGTTCCATGCTGTCGGGTTAAAAAATGGTAGGCACGGGCAGGATTGAACTGCCGACCTCTTCCGTGTCAAGGAAGCGCTCTCCCACTGAGCTACGTGCCTGCAAGACCGAACAGGAGTGGTCCGAACGAGTCGACTTAGCGAGTCCTGAACACATTACATGGGCGCTTCACCGGGACCGAACAACGATAGATTTAAACAGTGCAAGAGATCGATTTTATTACCAATTTTTCCCCAGCGTGTCAACCGGGACGGTTGATACTGGCGGCTCGATTTTGCAGCCAGAGCAGTCCTCGATAAAGATATTGGCAACCCGACACCACGGTGGTGATAGCGGTCGCCCAGACAAATGAATCCAGAAATGGCGCGCTAAATACTGTGGGGTCATAGAGTAACGCCAGCGCCACGCCCACGGTCACCAATTGCAGCGTTGTGCTCCACTTCCCGAGCCGGCTCGGTTTCACTTGCAGGGGTTCTTCAACCAGCACGTAGATGATAGCGTAGCCGATAATGATCAGGATATCCCTGATGATGACGACAACGGCGAGCCACATGGGAATACCCTCGATGGCGCCGAGCACAACGAAAGAAGTGATCACCAGTAGTTTATCGGCAACCGGATCCAGATAGGCGCCGAGAGCGGTTTGCTGCTTCATCTTGCGGGCGATCAAGCCGTCCAAGAAATCGGTGAATCCCCCAAGGATGAAAACCGCCAGCGCTTCCCCGTAAAGATGATAGGCGAGAAATTCCAGAAAGATCGGGATCATCAGAATGCGAACGAGCGTTAAACAATTCGGTAGATTCAACATCGCGATTTACGATATCCATTCGGCCTGAACTCCATTAGCATTCAAGAGCTTGCGCATTTGCCCCGCCAACTTTGGCGTAACCATGGCGGTGACGCGGAGCAAATCGCCGTCGTATTTTTCTTTGACGATGCGGCCACGCTCGCGCAATAGTGCAACCAGTCCGCCTTGCGCCGGTGTAAAGCAGGCGTGAAACCGTTCTTTTTTTCGGTCGAGAATCTTGCCTGCGGTCTCCATTAACTGCGTAACGCCGGCTCCGGTCAATGCCGATATGGGACAAACATCGCAGTCCTTTGCCGATTTAAATTGCCTCGCCCCGGCCGATGAGGCGAGATCGACTTTGTTTGGCACCAGCACGGTCGGAATTTCGCCGGCGCCGATTTCGTCGAGCACTTTTTCGATCACGTCGACGTGTTCGTCGTAGAGCGGATTGGCCATATCGACCAAATGAAGCAGCAGATCGGCGCGACTGACCTCTTCCAGCGTGCTCTTGAACGCTTCGATCAATGAGTGGGGGATCTTATTGATGAAGCCGACGGTATCGACGATCATCACTTTGTCGCCGTTCGGCAAGCGCATCGCGCGCGTCGTCGGATCGAGCGTGGCAAAGAGCTTATCTTCGACAAACACGCCGGCGCGCGTGAGCGTGTTCATCAACGTCGACTTTCCCGCGTTGGTATAGCCGACCAACGCGACCGTTGCGAAGGGCACGGCGTCGCGTTCCTGGCGTTGTAACGTGCGCGTGCGCTCGACGGTTTTGAGCCGCCGCTTGAGATGGCCGATGCGCTCGCGAATTCGTCGGCGGTCCACTTCAAGCTGGGTTTCGCCCGGTCCCCTCGTGCCGATACCGCCGCCGAGCCGCGACAAGTGCGTCCACTGACGCGTCAGGCGCGGCAACAGGTATTCCAGCTGGGCCAACTCCACTTGGACCTTGCCTTCGCTGCTGCGCGCGCGCTGGGCAAAAATATCAAGAATCAATTGGCTGCGGTCAATAACGCGCATTTTGAAGGCGCTTTCCAAGTTGCGCTGCTGGGCCGGCGTAAGATCCTCGTCGATGATAACGAGATCTGCATGAGTTTGTTGTAAGCTTTTTTGAATTTCATCGACTTTGCCCCTGCCGATCAGGGTCGCCGGCGTGACGTTTTTTATCTGCTGGCTGTGTTTGCCGAGAACCGACGCGCCCGCGGTTTTCGCCAGGCGCTCGAGCTCATCCAAGCTATACTGCAGCGGGACCTTGTGATCTCCTGACGGCAGCTCGACGCCGACCAACAAGGCCTTTTCCTTCGACCGTTGCGTGGAAATCACTTGTTTCAAGATACCAACGAATGGAAACTGATCCGCGCCCCAAAGAGCCGCTCTACGGTGCCGACGAGCTCCGGCGTCGAGGCGATGCGCACTTGATCGGGAAGCTCGATCACGGTTTCGCCGTTTACGGATTGCAGCAGGTGGAGATAAACCGTTGACCGACCGGGAAAATCGAGCAGGGTATCGCGCAAGATGACCAATTCTTCGGCGGAAACCTCCGCTTCACGGACGTAGAGATGGATCTTTTCGCCGTTACCATTGACGGTCCCGTATTTTTGATTCTTGGCGGCTTCGCTCAACGCCTCGATGTCGTTGGCGATCACCTGAATGCGTTCCTCGCCCACTTCAAGCCGCCCCTTCACAAAGATCGGATCATCAGCACCGAGTAAGCCCGCACATTTTTTGTAGGTGTCCGGCCATGCGAGCACCTCGATGAAACCGGTCTTGTCCTCGAGATTGAAACTACCGTAGCGGTCGCCCTTCTTGGTGTTGCGCAGTCGCAACGCCGAGACCACGCCGCCAATCTTAACATCCCCTGGCTGCGCTCTTTCTTTTAACGTGGCAATCGTTCCGCCGGCAATTTTTTTAAGCACTCGATCGAATTTATCCAAGGGATGACCGGTGATGTAGAAACCGAGCGCTTCCTTTTCGAACGCCAGCGCCTCCTGAGTCGACCATTCACTGACCTGGGGATAAATATCGCCGGCTTTTTTGCCTCCTCGGGTCGCCGTGCCGAGCATGCCGAAGATATCGATTTGATTGCTCGACTGATCCCGTTGATGCGCCTGGCCGGCCTTGATCGCATCATCCAGCGCGCCGAACATGCGCGCGCGCGAAACCTGCGTCGAATCGAACGCGCCGCACTTGATCAAGCTCTCGATGACACGCCGATTGACCGCCGTCGTATCGACGCGCCGGCAAAAGTCGAAGAGCGATTCGAAGGGCCCATCTTTCGCGCGGGTTTCGAGAATCACTTCGACGGCCTTTTCGCCGACATTTTTGACCGCCGCCAAGCCGAAGCGAATCTTGGTTCCCACCGGCGTGAAGTCGGCGCGGCTTTCGTTGATGTCGGGCGCCAATACTTCGATGTCTTTGCCGCGGCATTCGGCGAGATTTTTTATGACCTTGTCGGTGTCGCCCATTTCGGAAGTCATCAACGTGGCGATGAACTCCACCGGATAGTGCGTCTTCAGATACGCGGTTTGATAGGACACCAATGCGTACGCCGCGGAGTGCGATTTATTGAACCCGTAGCGCGCGAAGGTCTCCATTTGGTCGAAAATTTCCGCGGCGATCTTGTCATCGATCTTCTTGCCGCGCGCTCCTTCGACGAAACGCTCGCGCTGCGCCGCCATCTCCTCGGGATCCTTCTTGCCCATGGCCCGCCGCAACATATCGGCATCGCCCATGGTATAACCGCCGAGCACCTGAGCGATTTGCATGACCTGTTCCTGGTAGACAATGACCCCGTACGTGTCTTTCAGGATCGTCTCGAGCAGCGGATGCAAATACCTGATCTTTTCTTTGCCGTGTTTGCGCTTGATGTATTCTTCGGCCATGCCGCTGTCGAGGGGACCGGGCCGATAGAGCGCCAGAATCGCGACCAGGTCCTCGAAGCAATTCGGCCGGATTTTTACCGTCATTTCACGGATGCCGCCGCTTTCCAGTTGGAACACGCCGGTGGTGTTGCCGTTGCAAAGAGTTTTATAAGTTTTCTTGTCATCGAGAGGTAGGCGGTTGACATCGATCTTTTCGCCGAGAGTCGCGTCGATAAGCTTCAAGCAATCATGAATCAGCGTGAGCGTCTTTAGGCCGAGGAAATCGAACTTGACCAGCCCGATCTTCTCCACGCAGCTCATGTCAAATTGCGTGACGATACCGCCTTCTTTATCGACAAACAGCGGCAGATGATCAACCAGCGGCAAGTTCGACAATACCACGCCGGCGGCGTGGGTCGAGGCGTGCCGCACGAGTCCTTCCAAGCGCAGCGCATGGTCCATCAAAGTCTTTACCCGCGGATCGTTCTTGATCAGCTCAGGCAGGCGCGGCTCCATTTTCAGCGACTCAGCCAACGGGTAATCGAAACCCTGCTTTGGCGCCGGAATCATCTTGGCGATCGTGTCGGTCTCGGCAAAGGAAAATCCGAGCGCTCGACCGACGTCTCTGATCGCCGCCTTGGCTTTGAGGGTGCCGAAGGTCGCGATCTGGGCGACCCGGTCGGCGCCGTACTTATCTTTGACGTACTGGATGACTTGGGCACGGCCGCGGATGCAGAAGTCGACGTCGATATCGGGCATCGATCGTCGTTCGGGATTGAGAAACCGTTCGAACAGAAGCACGTGGCGGATCGGATCGAGATCGGTGATACGCAGCGCGTAGGCGACTAAACTTCCCGCCGACGAACCGCGCCCCGGCCCGACCGGAATACCACTGCGCTTCGCGTAATTGATAAAGTCGGCAACCACTAGGAAGTAGCCGGGAAACTGCATGCGCTTGATGACATCCAGCTCGTATTCAAGCCGCTCGGCATAGCCCTTCCTGACCTCCGGGTCGGTAACGCCTTCGAGACGTTCTTCGAGACCCTGGTGCGCCAGCTCATCGAGGTAGTCATCGAGGCTGATCTCCCTGGGCGGAGTGAAGGTGGGAAAATGATACTTGCCGAATTCAATTTCGACATTACAGCGGTCGGCGATTTCCAGCGTCCGCTCGACCGCGCCGGGACAGTAGTCGAATCCTTTGATCATTTCCTCGGCGGACTTGAGATAGAGCTCGTCGGTTTCCATCTTGAGCCGGTTGTCATCGTCGATGGTCTTGCCGGTCTGAACGCAGAGCAGCACATCGTGCGCGTGAAAGTCGTCGCGCTCGCCGTAATGGCAATCGTTGGTCGCCACGACCGGAATCGAAGTTTCCTTGGCCAGTTCCACCAGCAAACGGTTGACCTTCTCTTGTTCGGCGAGTTTGTTGTCCTGGATCTCGATGTAATAACGATCGCCGAAAATGGAGGCGTAGGTTTCCGCCGCGAGCTTCGCCTTCTCAAAATAACCCGCGGACAGCGCCTGCGACACCTCGCCCTGCAAACAGGCGCTCAAAGCGATCAGGCCGGCGTTAAATTCCTGCAGCAACTCTTTATCGATTCGCGGCTTGTAGTAAAACCCTTCCATGTAACCGAGGGTCACCAATTTGCAAAGATTGCGGTAACCTTGCTTGTTCATCGCCAGAAGAATCAAGTGGTTGTTATATTCCCTGGGGCCTTTGTCGACGCCTTTCCTTTCGAAGCGGCTGGCGGGTGCGACGTAGATTTCGCAGCCGATGATCGGCTTGACACCGTGACTGATCGCCTCACGGTAAAACTCCACGGCGCCGAACATGTTGCCGTGGTCGGTCATGGCGACGGCCGGCTGCTTAAGCGCTTTGATGCGCTCGAACAATTTATCGACTTTGTTCGCGCCATCCAGCAGACTATATTCGGTGTGACAGTGAAGATGAACGAAACGAGAATGTTCCATCGCAGGTATTAATCAATTAGCACAAAGCGAATGGCTCGACAATTATTTCGCGGTAATTTTACTCGAAGAGTTATCCACAGCTTGCGGCCACCAACCGGCGGCGATGAAGTCTTCCA
>Ga0137372_10001988_pt1 | contig 19778 bp, 19 predicted proteins | sample SagtaG_6_FD_104911 | JGI IMG/M metagenome (GOLD analysis project Ga0137372, IMG submission 104911) | Vadose zone soil microbial communities from Sagehorn Ranch, Mendocino, California, USA - Sage1_R_60_16 metaG | ecosystem: Environmental > Terrestrial > Soil > Vadose zone | place: USA...
AGCGGGACCAGGATCGAAGCATCGAAGAGCAGATCCACGACTCGTTCGGCGAGGTGCGCACGCCCACCGATACGTTCGGAGCCTGAAGGATCTCGCCGCGCCAGGACGCTGCCCGCCGCGAGCGCGACGCCGGATCCCAGGCCGGATAGACCGGCGAGGAGGCGGTGACGGGCCAAGAGGAGGGTGGCGGTGAGTCCCGATAGGACACCCGAAATGACCATGGCCGCCAGGGCCCCTCGCAGGGCCTGTTCCGGCCGAAAAGAAGCCTCCCTCGACACGCGGTGGGGAGCCTACCATTCACCCGTAGGGGGTCGGCGCCGGTAGTAGGTCAGTTGTATTAGGAACCGTACGCTGCCGGTGTCTTGCTGGAGGACGGAACGCCGTGTTAGCTAAAGCACTCTACGAGAGGGGATCCGATGAAGCGTATCGCGTTGGCACTTGCCCTCGTCTTCTTGGTCGTGGCCGTGGCAGCAGGCAGTGCCCAGGCTGCGACATCGAAGTCCTCGTTCTTGGTCTTCGTCGAGCCAACGATCTCGGCCGCGAGTCACGGCCTGACGCTCGAAACCGAACTGGAGGGGACTTTCAACGTCCCCAGCAAGACCGCGAGCGGCAGCGGTTCCTACGCCGTCATGGCCGGCGACACAGTGATCGAGAGCGGTACGTTTTCCCTTACCCGGCTGGTCGCGTTTCAGTTCTACGGCTGCGGAGAAGTCGAGGGCACTCCCCTTCCACCGAACTTCTGTGGAGGCCGGGCAATGTTTGGGTTCCACGCCACGTCCTCGACGGGCGCCGAGCGCGACGGGCTGTTCGAGGTGAACTGCCAGATCCACGACCCGGGCGGACAGGCGCCGCCGGGAACGAGCGAGGGCGTCAAGGTCAATGTCCGGGGAGTGAACTTCAACAAGCATGTGACGGGCGACAACCTCTTCGTGATGGTGTAGCCGACCCTTTACAGGCATCGCGGGGCCGGTCGATTTCGACCTGACCCCCCCTATCCGGGTCGCGGGCAGCCTGCCTTGTCCGCGGCCCAGTCAATGCATTGCCTATAATCGCCGCTCCAGGAGGTCTTGCTCCTCTGCTTTGGTCACGACCAGGGGAAGGAACTCGATGAACGTCTACGAGCCCGAGAACATACGCAACGTCGTCCTCGTGGGCCATAGCGGCGCCGGGAAGACCACCCTCACCGAGGCGATGCTGTTCGCAGCCGGCGCCCTCACCCGGATGGGCAAGGTGGAGGACGGGAACACTGTCTCCGACCACGATCCCGAGGAGGTCCGGCGAGGCATCAGCGTCTCGCTGTCACTGGTCCCGGTCGAATGGCGCAGCGTGAAAGTGAACGTCCTGGACGCGCCGGGGTACGCGGACTTCATCGGGGACGTGAAGGGTGCCCTGCCAGCGGCCGACTGTTGCCTGTTCGTGGTCTCCGCGGTCGACGGGGTCGAAGTGCAGACCGAGGTCGTGTGGGAACTGGCCGTGGAAGCCGGGCTCCCCCGGGCAATCTTCATCAACAAGATCGACCGCGAGCGCGCGTCGTTCGAGCGGACGATGGACGGCCTGGTCGGCGCGTTCGGAACCCAGGTCGCCCCGATCCACTTGCCCGTAGGGGAAGAACACGAGTTCTCCGGGGTGATGGACCTGCTCAACCGCAAGGCCTATCGGTACTCTTCCTCGCCGAACGGCGAGGAGGGTGAGTGGCCCGATGACCTGGCCGCCAAGGCCGAGCCGTACCGGGAGCGACTGACCGAGTCTGTGGCCGAGGCCGACGACTCGCTGCTCGAGAAGTATCTGGACAGCGGCGAACTGTCACCCGAGGAGATCGTCCGAGGGGTGAAAGCCGGGCTCGGCGAGGCCAAGCTTGCTCCTGTCCTGGTGGGTGCGGCCGGGAAGCCGGCAGGGGTCGACCGGCTGCTCGATTTCATGGTGGAGGCCTTCCCCTCACCGGCCGAGCGCCCGGCCCTGAAGGTCCTCGGCAAGGACGGGCAGGATCGGGAGATCAAGCTGGCACCCGACGGGCCGCTCGTGGCCCAGGTATTCAAGACGGTCTCCGACCCCTTCGTGGGACGCATCAACCTGTTCAGGGTCTACAGCGGAAAGGTTCGCCCCGACTCTTCGGTATTCAACGCAAACAAGAACACCGAGGAGAGGATCGGCCAGGTCTTCACCCTCCGGGGCAAGGACCACGAGACCGTCTCGGAGGTGCCGGCCGGAGACATCGGCGCCGTGGCAAAGCTTTCCCACACTGCGACCGGCGACAGCTTCTCGACCAAGCAGGATTCCGTGACCCTCCCCGAGATCGATCTCCCCGAGCCGCTGCTGGCCATGGCCATCGAGCCCAAGACCAAGGGCGACGAGGACAAGCTCTCAACCGCACTGGCGCGGATTCAGGAGGACGACCCGACGATCCGCGTGGAGCGCTCCCCCGAGACCCATGAGACGGTCATGTTCGGGATGGGCGAGGCCCATCTGGACAGCATGGTCGAGCGCATGAAGCGGAAGTTCGGGGTGGACGTGGTGATGCATCCGGCCAAGGTGCCCTACAAGGAGACGATGAAGGCCAAGGTCCAGGCCATGGGCCGCCACGTGAAGCAGTCCGGCGGCCATGGCCAGTACGCCATCGCCAACATCGAAGTGGAACCCCTGCCCAGGGGAAGCGGCTTCGAATACGTCGACAAGATCTTCGGAGGGGCCATCCCCAACCAGTTCATCCCGTCCGTGGAGAAGGGCATCGTCAAGCAGATGTCCGAGGGCGTCGTCACGCCCTATCCCATGGTTGACGTCCGGGTCACCCTGTACGACGGGAAGTTCCATCCGGTGGACTCCTCGGACATGGCCTTCCAGCTCGCCGGGATCCTCGCCCTCAAGGACGCTGCGGCGAAGGCGGGCATCTCCCTGCTCGAGCCGATCGTCCAGGTCGAGGTGCTGGTCCCGGACGCCTACACCGGGGATGTCATCGGCGACCTCAACTCCAAGCGCGGCCGGATCCTGGGCATGGAGACCACCGGCTCGGGCAAGCAGCGGATCAAGGCTCTCGTCCCCCAGTCCGAGATGACCCGGTATGCCATCGACCTTCGCTCCATGACGCACGGCCGCGGGGCTTTCAGCATGATGTTCGACCACTACGAGGAGGTCCCCTCTCACCTCGCCGAGAAGGTCATCGCCGAGGCCAAGAAGGAACGGGAAGAGGGCTAACCCGGCCTTTCGTCTCGCTCCAACTCGTCACGCAACGCCCCGAGCCACTCCAGAGCCAGCTTGTCCTTGGTACGGCCAGCGGCTTTCTTCATACGCATGCGGTCGTCGAGAGAAGCAACCCGGACCGTGAGGCCGTCGATGGCCTCATCCGTGGCCGCCGCATCCAGGTCCTTGTAGCCGGACGTGCCTGCGGGCGTTCCCAGGCAGTCGACGGAACCCGCCGACGTGTTGAAGGTGAAGTGATCCCCGTTCTTGATGCTTTGGGCATCGAGCTGAAACGGCACATCGGGTGTAGCCCCACGGAGCTTTGCCTGCAGTTCCTGGAGCGCTTCCGCCAAGGCCTCCAGGTTTCGGTGGTCGCGCGCGTAGCAGAGGTCGAGATCGCCGGTGATGACGGGCGAGCCTCGGATGGTTGCGGCGAACCCGCCGATAAGGATGAACCGCACACCGTGTTCGTTGAGCACCCGCAACGCCAGGAGCGGTTCGAACGGGGCCTCTCTCATCTCTGTCGCGCTCGCGCGGCAGCGCGTCGAAATGGCTGGGTCCGCCGCCACTCCAGTTCCGCAAGCCGGACCCGCTCACCGGGCGTAAGCCGAAGCCGCTCGCGGATCAGGGTACGATCGACGTCGTAGGTGGGCCGTTCCACTGCCTCCAGCTCCCTTCCACATTGGCCAAGAAGCCTGTCGAGCGTATCGACCATCGGTGACACGACCCCCCGTTCGATGCGAGACACGGCAGCCTGGGGCATACCTGCCCTCCTGGCGAGCTCACGCTGAGTGAGGCCCGACATGGATCGGGCCCCCCGGAGAAGTACTGAGGCATTCATGAGAGCAACGATATCACTTCTGATATCAGGGACGGATCACAACAGCGGCTTCAGCTTCGCGTACGTCTCGGCGAGGAGCTGGGGCAGAACCCGGGTCTCACCCACCACCGAGATGAAGTTCGTGTCTCCGTTCCACCGTGGGACGACGTGCCAGTGGACGTGCCCGGGGATGCCCGCGCCGGCCACCCGGCCGAGGTTCACCCCCACGTTGAAGCCATCAGGGTTCGACGCCTTCCTCAGTGCCTCGAGCGAGCGCTTGAGGAGTGCATCGCAATCGGCCGTCTCATCCGGGTCGAGATCGACCAGGTCGCCGGCGTGGCGGAACGGGGCGACCATGAGGTGGCCGGGGTTGTATGGAAACGCGTTCAGGATGGCGAAGGCTTGTCCGGCGCGGGCAAGGACATAGGTGTGTTCATCGTCTCCGGCTTGAGGTTTCTCGCAGAAGATGCAGGCTTCGGGCTCGTCCGCGGCCTTGGCAGACTCGATGTATTCCATTCGCCAGGGCGACCAGAGGTGTTCCAAGGCGCTAGGTGCTCAGCTGAAGTTGTCCAGGGAGACACCTTCGAGGGCACGCTCATGGGCTTCCTTGGCCACAGCGTCCACGAAGGGTTCGAATAGGATCCCTCGGACTTCATGGCCCGAGCGGTCGCGAACCGCCACAGTGCCGGCCTCGATCTCCTTGTCCCCCACCACGAGTGTGTAGGGGACCTTCATGAGCTGGGCGGCGCGGATCTTCTTCGGAACGGTCTCCCGACTATCGTCGACCTCCGCGCGCAGAGCTCGTTCCCGAAGCCGCCGCGCCAGGCCACCGGCGTGGTCGGCATGGCGATCGGCCACGGGGACGATCCGGATCTGCTCCGGGGCCAGCCACAGGGGGAACGCCCCCGCGTAATGCTCGACCAGCACCCCGGCGAACCGCTCGACCGAGCCGAGGATCGCCCGGTGGATCATGACTGGACGGTGCCGCTCGTTGTCCTCGCCCATGTACTCCATGTCGAATCGCTCGGGCAGGGCGAAGTCGCACTGCACCGTGGTGAGCTGCCACAGCCGACCGATGGCATCGTGGAAATGGAAGTCCACCTTCGGCCCGTAGAACGTCCCCTCACCCTCGGCCACCTCGTACGGGAGACCGCTTCGGTCGAGGGCAGCGAGCAGCGAGTCCGTGGCGCGCTTCCACATGGCCTCGTCACCGATGGCAAGACCGGGCCTGGTCGACAGGTGGACGACGGGCTTCTCGAACCCGAAAGTCCGGTGGATCTCCAGCGTGAGGTCGAAGACCTCCAGGATCTCGTCGATGAGCTGTTCGGGCCGGCAGATGATGTGGGAGTCGTCCTGGGTGAACCCCCGGATGCGCAGGAGCCCGTGCAGGACCCCAGCCCGCTCGTGCCTGTACACGGTCCCCAGCTCCGATAGCCGCATGGGCAGTTCACGGTAGGACCTGGTCTTCGACTTGTAGATCAGCACGTGGAAGGGACAGTTCATTGGCTTGACGAAGTACTCGGCGTTCTCCGCCTCCATCGGCGGATACATGTTCTCCCGATACTTCGCCAGATGCCCCGACGTCTCCCACAGGGTCGACCGGGCGATGTGCGGAGTGAAGACGGGAACGTAGCCTCGGTGCATGTGCACCTCGCGCACGTAGTCCTCCACCTGCTTGCGGAAGATCCCGCCCTTCGGATGCCACACCACCAGACCCGCCCCCAATTCCTCGGGGAACGAGAAGAGGTCGAGCTGTCGCCCCAGCCGCCGGTGGTCCCGGCGCTCGGCTTCCTCCAGACGATGGAGGTATGCCTGGAGGTCTTCCTCCGTGGCCCACGCGGTCCCGTAGATTCGCTGGAGCTGGGGACGTCGCTCGTCGCCGCGCCAATAGGCGCCGGCCAGGCTCAACAGCTTGAACGCCCCGAGGCGCGCGGTGCTCGCCACGTGGGGGCCGAGGCAGAGGTCGGTCCAGCCGTCGTTTCGATAGATGGAAAACCGGTCGCCGAGGGCACCTTCCTCCGTCTCGGCGGCCTCGATGATCTCCTTCTTATAGGGCTGGTCCTCGAAGCGCGCCAGGGCCTCGGGTCGCCGGAGCAACTCCCGCAGGAAGGGCTGGCCCTCCTTCTCGATCTCCCGCATCCTGGCCTCGATCCGCTGCAGGTCATCAGGGGTCAGCTGTGTCGGGAGGTCGAAGTCGTAGTAGAAGCCGTCCTCGATGGGCGGACCGATGGCGTACTTGGCCCCCGGGAACAGATCGCACACGGCTTGCGCCATGACGTGGGCGGTCGAGTGCCGGAGCACCCGGAGCCCATCAGGATCGGAGGCCATGACCGGATCGACGGTCATGTCTTCCTCCACCGGCCAGGAGAGGTCGACCAGGTTTGCCTCCACCCTGGCACACACGGCGTCGCCCGGCAGGACCTCGCCCACGGGCGATCCCGCCGGGATCTCCTTGATGTCCCCTCCCGGGAGCGTGACCTTCGGCATAGCCAAGGATGATAGTGAGCTTTGTCTCCCCGGCCTCGGGCAGGCCCTCCTGCTTTTTTCCGAAGGGAAGCGCGGCCGGCGAGCGATACATGGGTGACGACAGAGGCAAACCCATCGAGAGATGGGGACGCAAAGCCACGGGCCCGGGGCGGGGCTGTCGCGCTCCCTGGGCAGCCGGGCTGCCGAAGGGAGGATCCGTTGGACGACGCTCTGTCCGTGGGGACCTCTGAGATCGACTCAGGTGGAGCCCGCACGGCTCATTGGACCCCCAGACGGCATTGGCGGCGACTGGGCCGCGCTATGCACCGGGGCAACCTGGACAGGGCGGAGAAGCTGGCCATCGCCTACCTGCGGAGACACCCGCAGGACTCCACCTCGTGGGAGGTCTGGAGCGAGGTCCTCCGTACCCGAGAACAGCGGGCGGACGAGGAGCGGATCCTCCGCATGGGGGTCGACTTCACCGGAGCGCCTCGGCTCAGGTTCCGCTTGGCCCAGATCCTTGCCTCGAGCGGGGATCTGGAGGAGGCCAGGGCCGTTCTGGAGAATCCTTACGGGGTGGGCGCGGCAGGTTTTGAACCTGCGACCTCCTGCGTGTAGAGGCTACGCTCTTCGAGCACGCCAGCACGAGTTGCGCTGCCCCACGCCTCCCATGTCCCTCTGTGTCCCTCAGCGCACATTACTCCTTTCGTTACTCCGTTCCGCGGCATTCACGGAGCACCGATCCATTCGCGGCGTTCCAGCTCGGACATGCGCGTCGACCTCGGGCCGAGTTCGGGAGCGGGCTGCCACGGCCCCGAACTCCTCATTCGACACAATGGCGGGGTGGGCCGGTTCCTCCGACCAGGCCCGACGGCCCGTGCCGGATCTGGGCGCCTCGGCGGTCCAGTCCTCCTCGCACCGTTCTTCCGCCCCACGGGCGTTCGGGTAAGTGACGTCTTGCGAAAACGACCGGCGGCCCGGCCCTCCGAAATGACGCTCCCGAGTCAGCCCGCTTGGTTTGAGATCGGGGCCACCGGTCCTTTGCTGGAATCGAGACATCGCTCTAGGATGGCCTCTTCCGACCAGGGCGTTCCTCAGGAGGCCAGCCATGTCTAGACGGTCATCGCGGGTCTTGTCACTCTCATGGTCCCTACTGATTGCGGCGATGGTGCTCTCAGTCGCCCTACCGGCCGGTCCAGCCGGGGCGCAAGTGCCTAACATCAACATCAGCGCTCGGCCCGGGAACGACGCCGAGGATGCCATCGCCATCAATCCGACCAATCCTTCGAACATCGTGGCGATGGCCACCCTGCCCGGCCCGACCAAGGGGCTATTCGAAGGAATCTCCTTCGACGGGGGGCTCACTTGGACCCGGAAGATCATCGGAGATGGCACCGACGAACTGGGCGAGATCTGCTGCGACGAGCAGCTGGCCTGGGACTCGTTCGGGAACCTGTGGATGGTCTACCTGTTCAGCGGCACCAACGGGAACGTCCCCATCGCCCTTTCCACCGACGGTGGTGTGACGTTCCAGAAGGTGGCGGAGATCGTCCCGATCAAGCCAAAGGGGGTCAGCCCGCCTCAGAGCTCGGGGTCGAAGGGCAACAGACATCGGCGGGGGGTCGCCAGCGCGGACCAGCCATCGATCTCCGCAGCGGCCGGGTCCGTGTGGGTGAGCTACACGGTTTACCCCTCGACCGTGGTGCAGGCATTCGGAGCGGAGGTCACCGGACTGGGGCAGCATGGGGACTTCAGCACACCGCAGAACGTTCCCACGGCGTTCGGCAAGGGGAACTACGGCGACACCGCCGTCGGGCCGGACGGGCAAGTCATGGTGATCTACCAGGACCAGACCATCGGCCAGGGAGGAGCGAGGATCTATACGGCGGTCGATCCTGACGGTCTGGGGCCGGCGGGATTCGCGCAACCGCGGTTCTTCGCCCGTACTCGGGTAGGAGGTTTCGACTATCTCCCGGTCCAGCCGGACCGGTCTGTTGACGCAGAGGCCAACCTCGCGTGGGACCGCAGCGGCGGTCCTCACACCGGTCGGGTCTACGCGATCTGGACGCAGGAAGTGAAGAACGAGAGCGACGACATGGACATCATGTTGCAGTACTCGGACGACAATGGTTCGACGTGGAGCCGTGCCGTGAGACTGAACGACGACGCCACGACGAACAGCCAGATCAACCCGGCCATCGCGGTGGATCAGACCAGCGGGTTCGTCGCCGCCTCCTGGTACGACGCTCGAAACGACCTTGGGGCTGGGGGGCCCGGTGACACTGATGGCGTACCAAACGACGACGTCCAGATTTGGGCCACCTACTCCACGGATGGCGGAGCAACCTTCGTTGCGAACTTCCAGGTGAGCGAAGGGACATCGAATTCCAGTGTGGGGGTAACGGGGAGTGGGTTCAACTTCGGTGACTACACGCACGCGGCCTTCCAGTCGGGGCTGTTCTACCCGGCCTGGTCGGACAACTCGAACATCACTGGCGACAACCCCGACGGAGCGCTCCACCAGCTAGACGTCTACACGGCGAGGGTAGCCATTCCGTAGCAGCAGACCGGGCCGAGCGGTTCTGCATTCTCGGGGGGCGCTGAAGAATGGAGGGAGGGGACGCCAGGCCCCCTCCGTCTTCAGCTTCTCCCACTACCGCATTCGCCCTTCTCAGGGGTGACCTGGAACAGGGGAAAACGGCCCACGGCCCGAGCCGACGGCTTACGGACGCTTCGGATTACCCCGGGCCGCCGATCCTCCCGAGCACCCCTCCGGCCATGAGCAGGACGAGCAACGAACCGAGGGATATCGCGAGCCGATAGAGGATCTTCACTCTCTCACCGCCTTCGAGCGGGAGGGATACGACACATACTGTGATGCGTGCCAGATCTTCGACAACGGAACACCTTGGCTGGTCAAGCACGCCTTCAGATCAAGGGCGGCAATGCGAGCCGATCCGAGGACCCCTCAGTGTGCCGGCTTGTACGCTACCTGGAGCTGCACAGCGACGCCTGGAGGAGTGTCGAAGTCGAACACGTCCTCGGTTGAGTAGTGACCAGGGACGGCAGGAATACCGGTGTCCAAATTCGTGAAGTCGAAGGTGTCGCGGTGACCACGGAAGGTGTCGGTCTCCTGGCCTGAGGCGAAGAACGTCTGGGGCCCTGCGTCTCCGGGAGCGACATGCCAGTCGGTGATCTCGATGCTCATGTGCGCCGCTCCTTTGAACTCGCCGTGGAAGCATCCCTCGAGCTCCGCGTCCCCCGTGTTGGCACCAGTCGCAGGGTTGTGGTCGAACTCGACCCAGCCCCAGAACCCGCCCAGATTCTCCGAGCCGCAGAAGTCGCGGTTGTTGCAGTTAAACGAGATGCCGATCTGGTACACGTCCATCTGGCCGTCATGGCCATAGGCAGACGCGCTTGTGGCGGTCATCACCATTGCCACTGAGCCCACGATACCCAGAGCCAAGGCAGACGACAGTAGCCTTCGAAGTCTCATCCCAATCCTCCTCGGAGGTCCCTTAAGTGTGGTCGAGCGAACCCTATGTCTCGGCACCGGTCGAGATCAATACGTTGCCTGCATTAGAAGTCAGCCATAGCCAGGGCAGCAGCGTCCAAGCGTTCGAGAAAGGGGCCGCTGGGGGCGATGTACGGACGTGGCCCCTTGCCAAGACTGTTCCCGACCCCCATCGTTTCCGTCCTTATCCGGTACGCGACGGGAGAGGGAGGGGCACGATGCCGTCCAACTACTCGAACCGCCATCCCTCCCGCTCGAACATCGCTTGCAAGTAGAGATACCCGATCCCGTAGTGGTTGCAGGCATCCACGATCTTTACGCGGCCGGGCTCCAGGCGTGGGCTACGACCGCGGAACTGCCCAAGAGGGTGATGGGCTGGGCGGGGGCGAGAGCCACCACGAATATGTCGGCGTCCGCCGACTGCTTGGTGTGATCGACGAGGCCAGTGACCTCGGCCGCGATCCCCGGTGCCGACTCTCCAGACCTCTTCATTGATCGGCTTGAATATGTCGCGGTGGTCGCGCGCCTACCATGGCCTCAGTGGCGTGGTCCCTGTCGCGACCGTCCAACCCTATGGTGCTCGTCCTGAACACCACGGTGGAGCTGACGCAGGAGACCATCGAGACCTGTCCGCCGTCGAGGCCGCCTCGCCCGCTGGACCGGCTGTTCAAGGTTCCGGGTATTCGATCCGTGGATCTCCATCGCTACCGAGCGCGTTTGAACCTTGCCCCCGATGCCGATCGGGACGAGATCACCCTGCAAGTCTGCGAGCTGCTCGGGAAGGACTGGGGCTCGACATCGTCGAAGCGAGACGAGCCGGCGCAGACCTTCGGCGTGTCCTACGCAGGCCCAAGGCTCGTTGCGGAGAGCCTCCGCATGGCCGGGTCACAACCGATCCTTCGTGAGGTCTTCGGCGTCCGCGGCGTCGCGGAAGCGATCCTGGAACTGGGACAGGTCCGGGTGCGGCTGGGGCGCCTCTTCTCCTGGGCCGAGGTCGAGGGCGACTTGCGAAGAGCGCTGGAGCGCGCGGCCTCCTCTTGGGCTTCTTGAGGGAGCCCAGCCGCGGCGCGTCAACCGGCAGTGGGAAAGGTCACTCGCAGGACGTAAGACCACGCTAGAGCGGCGTTGCGACGCAAGACTCAAAATCTGTACAGGGGGCCCTGCCTCCGAATGTATGCTCGGCTGACTAATAGAAGGAGTGGTTATGGCGGAGAAGACCATCCTCGTCTGCGATCGATGTGGTGGTGACGATGCGCAGCGAGTCGAACTTCATTGAGGGTTCCCGCAGGCTGATTGTTGATCTGTGTCCGACGCATCTCACTGAGCTGACGAGTGCTGCTCGCCTCTTGCGTCGACCCCGTCGCTCAGCCTCCGCGGCGCGAAAGACGTCGGCGAGACGGCCGCCGGCGAAAGCTTCGACCAGCAAGAGAGGATCGACCCGAGCCCGCAAGGGCAGGGCCACCGGTACACGCCCGGCTGCCGGGCGCTCGGATCAGAACCTCGAGGTGGCCGATGAGGTCAATAGGCTCCGCAGCCAAGGTCTCTCGTACCGCCAGGTCGGTGACGCGCTCTTAGAGCGGGGCATCAAGCCGAAGCGAGCGGTGCGTTGGAACCCGATCGTCCTCTCCCGAATGGCGAAGAGACCAGCGGCCTGATTGGCCGACCACTCGATCGCGGCCGGGGCACGGGGGACAGCGCCCGATTGGCTTGGCTGCCCGGCGGTGTTTCCGGCCCGTTCGTTTGGAAGGTGACGACGGTCTCGGGATGGCCTTTGCTGATGTAGATGTGCCAGATTGCGGCGGCTCCATCCTGAGGCGAAACGCCACCGTCCGGGATCCAACTCGCGAAGGAACAGATATCTCTCCAAGCGAAACTGCTTGACAGGTTTCCCTAGGCATGCACGCTTCCGACAGGAACGGTGCACATCGGAGCAACCGGCCTCCCGACCGGCGAAACAGGCGAGGAAGCAGATAGAGGCGGGGAACCTTGACGCTGCGTCTCTCGTCCAAGCCTCAAAGCGGTCACCAGCGAGGTGATGGACAATGACAACGAGAATGCGTCTGACCGCCGCGGGCGGAGTGGTCGCCGCGGCCCTGCTCGTCGCGACGCTTGCCCCGGGGTCCGGTGCGGAGCCGACAGCATCGTCGAGCCCGGCATCGCCGAGAGCACCGGCGGCTGCGCCATCCGGCTTGCCCGCGTCGGTGGTGGGCTCCGGCATGGCCTGCCCCGCCGTGGCGAAGAGGAGCCCCGGCCCCGCGTGCGCTCCTTTTCCCATCGCGTGGTGCTGCCCCGACGGATCAGTCCTTGGCGTAACGGTCACCGGGCAGGCCGCTTTGAGGGGGACCGGTGCGAAGATCCGAGATCAAGCCATCGCTGCGGCAGTGGCCGATGCCAGAGATCAAGCTGAGGCCGCTGCCGAGGCGGCTGGCGTGGGACTCGGTCACGTCATCGCCATGCACATTTCGTCCTCTGGCTACCCATATCCGCTGGAGGCGGGTGTCGGGAAACCATCCATCTGCGGACAACCAGGCACGTCGGTTCCTGCCGGTCCCACCGCGGCGCGGTGCCCTCGGCCGGTGCCTGTCCAAACGTTCGTCAGCGTGACGGTAACCTGGGCGATCGGCTGAGAATGCCCACGAAAACAAGACTCTGCGCGACACCCTTCCGCACCGATTGGCTGATCCGAGCGGCGGACAGCACTCGGGCCAACACCACGAGACCAATGACCTGCTGCGCCTGAGCGCAGCCGACCTAGGACAGTTCTGCTTCGACGGTCCCTCGAGGCCTCCTTCAACACGGTCGCTGTGCTACTGATGTGTACGTAGCATCGAGGTGGGGGCATAGGCTGGCTGGCCTCAAGGAATGTTGGGCTGTGTATGGGAGGAATAGGCCACCAGCGGGGCGCGCCAGACGCCGATGCCCCGGCTCGGGCGGTGCTTCCGTGGAAAGCGGAGTGGCCCTCGACGGTGACCACCCTGGAGACCGCGCAGCGGGACTTGGCCGCACTCGCGGCGAGGGTGCCTCCCTGGATGCCTCTGGCTGGCGGGAAGCTGCGGGTCGGAGCGGTCTTCCTGGCGAGCGCAACCGGAGTGGAGGGGGCGGGTGAGGCGCGAGTATGCTCAGAGGAACGATGCAAAGGTTGCGGGTCACAACTGTGACTGTCCAGCAGACCGAGATCCGGTTCGGCGAGCGAGGCGTCGCTCGGGCAGGATCCCGACGCATGCTCAACCGAATGGCTCGCGAGTTCGCAAATGGACTCAGTGCCGAGACACTGGTTTCCCTCGGAAGAGTGACCGCTTGGCTCGCGTTCGCCGGAGCCAGTGCCCTCGCGCGCCGAGCGTGGCGCGCTTCGCTGTCGGCGCCCCGGACCACTCTCCCCGCGGGCGCCCAACCCGAGCTCCCAACGAGTCGGAGGGCGCTTCCCGAACGGACTGCCACGTCGGGCGCGTGAGGCTCCCCCTCGCCTGTTGCCTGGTCGAGGGCAATCCCGCTCGTAGGTCCGGCCGAACGACCGCGATGCCACCCTTGTCTTCGTGTCGGTGTCGATCAACCTGCGACTCTTGGCGCGGTTGACTGCAGAGCAGTCCCTGCGATAGGGGTGCGGGCTCCAGGGGGTGACGGTGGATCCTCCCTGGAAACGCTCGGCGTCACGCCCTCAGGCTAGATTCGCTGCGCTGACGCGCCTGGTGCCATCCCTGCCTGCGACCCGCGGTAGGCTGAGATGGTAGGCGAAGGAGGTGGCACATGGTTTCGGCCTACGTCCTGGTGTCCGTTGATCCCGGCAAGAATCAGGAGGTGCTCTCGGCCATGCTCAGCGTGCAGGGCGTGAAGCAAGCCCACGCATGCTGGGGCACACCGGACATCTTCTCCTTTGTCGAAGTACCCGACACGAAGGCCCTAGCGGACACGGTCCTGACAACGATCCAGAGCATCTCCGGGGTGCGGGGCACCGACACGCACGTCGTTATCGACTAGAGTGCGCCGCTCTTCCTCCTCCGGGTGCCTGGCGAGTGGCACCACCGTGGCCGGGTCGCCGCCGAGCAGGTCCTGTCCGCCAAGGTTTGAGTGTGGGAGATGACATCGAAGGCCACGCCTTTCGTCCGCAGATGTTCGGAGACGGTGGGCATGCTGACCACCTCCTTGAGAAGGCCAGCGTAGCTCACCGGGCCACGGACAGGAGCTCACGCCGATGTGTAGGGAGCCAGGTTCGTCCGATCACCCGTGAGGGCCGCTCTCTCCTATCCGCACTTTATGCGCCGAGCGAGGCCAAGGTAAGACCGTTGCGATGCCGGGGTGAGGCAATAGGAAGGGGTGCCACACGAGCTTCCCAGTGTCAGACATCCGGTCGAGTGGAGAGTCTCGCGTTATGGCGAGTGTTGCGGGGTGGTTGCAGAACGGATCGCCGTTCGATGCCGGTCGGGTCTGTCGGTGCTTCCGGAAGCCTACCCGTGGTGCCGTTTGGCGACCGCGCGATGGTCGCCACCTTTGTGGTTGAACGGGCCGAGTTTCAATCACTGTCCGGACGACCGTGATGGTCTTTCGGACTTCATGGATCGACACCGGGCTCAGGGAGGCCGTGCGGCCCATGATCTCTGGGGGGGATATCCCTATCGAGGGACGACGCGTCCGGTGGCCACGTCCGTTCATACGCCATGTAGTCCCCCTGGCGTTCCGAGGCCTGCTCCCTGAACAGACATGCCGATCAGTGAAGCAACGTTGGCGGCCGGGTGGGTTGATCTCCAACCGGATGGTTTAGGCCGTCTCGGTGGTCAGAAGCGCGTCCAGGGCGGCGATCTTCCGCTTCTCGGTCCTCGGGGAACAGGTGCGTATAACAGTCAGTCATCGTCGCGTGGGAGTGTCCCAACTGCTCCTGCGCATCTCACTTGGACCAGCCGGCCCGGGGCATCAGCGAAGCAGCCGTGTGTCGCAGGTCGTGCACCGTTGGCACCGGTACGATCCCGGCTCGGCTGGCAGCGGGCTGAAGATCCGCTTGCGGAAGTTGTTCTGTCGGACTTGGCCGCCTTCGGGACTGGTGAACACGAACGACTCGGGATCCAGGGGCGTGCCGTGCGCGGATAGGTGAGCCTTGAGGATCGCGGCCAGCCCAGCGCCGAACCGCACGGTCCGAGCCTTGCTGGTCTTCGTTGGCCCCATGTGCTTGCGTGCACCGACTTCTGGTGAGTTCTGGATCACGCGTACCGTCCGGGCGGTCAGGTCGAGGTTCTTGACGCACAGCGCCGATGCCTCACCGATGCGCACGCCAGTCCACGCGAGGAACGAGATCAGCGCCCGGCAGTGTTCCGGGACCTCTTCCGCGATCCGGCGGACCTGGTCTTGGGTGAGAAAACGGGGCTCCCGGGGCTCGACCTTCTCGACCTCGACGCCGGAGACCGGGTTCTTCGCAATCCGGTCTTCCTCGACGGCGACGGCGAATAGCCGATGAAGCAGCCGCCTCACGGCGTTAACGGTCGCTGCGCTCTTGTCGGCTGCCCGGATGTCCGCCAGCGTCACCTTGATATCGCCCATCGTCACGGACTGCAGCTGCTTCTTTCCCAAGGGGTGGCAGGATGTAGAGGCTGCCGTGGGTCTCGTAGAGCGCCCGCGTGCTTGGCCGGATGGCCACCGTCGTCATGAAGTGTCCCCAGAACTCCACGACAATGATCCGCCCGGACACGGGGTCGATCCGCACGCTCTTGGACTTCTTCAGCCCGACGTCCCCCTGGAAGGCCTGGGCCTGCTTCAGGGTGAGGAAGTTCTTGGTCCGCTGCTTGCCTTCCGAGTCGAGGTACACGATCTTGTACCGGACGCCCCTCGATCCTTCGTTCCGGTAGATGCCGGGGGTGCGTGCGCTCCCAGGCTTTCCCCGCCACCGCTCCTCCTCCCCGGCACCGGGAGTTACCCAGAACCGTTACTCCGTTCTTTTACCGGGAGGGATGAGGAGGGACTTGAGCCCGTGACCACTTGAGCCCGTGACGAGCAGCTACGTGGTGGGCGCGGCAGGTTTTGAACCTGCGACCTCTTGCGTGTGAAGCAAGCCCGGGCATCCGAAGCGCCGCAGGTCAGAGACGTTTCCGCAGGTCAGAGGGCATAAGTAACAGCGCGGGAGGAGTCGGTTTCCGTCTATCTCCGCGTCATTCGCTCCCAAATCGCTCCCAAGTTGCGCCTAACTACACTTCCGCGAAAGCTCAGCTAGGCGGCTCGCCGAGCTGATTCATGCGTTCGCGGTCTTTCTCGTCAACCTTCTCAATGACGGCGCGCCAAGCCTCATCGTCGGGGATCCACGCATAGCGAAAGACCGCCTGCCAAGGGACCATGGTGACGCTTCCTGCGATGGTTGACCCAAGTATCAGCTGCCGGTAGCGATTCATAGTCCGAAAGATCAGGTCGATTGCCTGGTGGATATCTCCAAAGGTCAGGCCGTCGCTGAACCGACCTGTCGCCGGGTCGTAGTGCGCCACCTCTTTGTCAACCCAAGTCTTGATGCTCGCCGTCTTGGCTCGAAGTCGCTCCAGATCAGCCGTTGGAACGGCGGGGTCGATGGCCTTCGCCCCCGGAGAAGTCAGCTTGTCGAAGAACTCATTCCCGATGGAACGATCCCCCCCATGAAGCTCGGCCAAGTACCGCTCTCGTGAGAGCACAAATGGATCCTTGGCTATCCGATCCAGGAGTCGGCCAAGAGAAACTACGTCGTCGCTCACCTCGACCTGACGGCGAATCGCTAGTCCCTGGGTGCGCAAGTAACTCGAGTTAAACCAGGTATGGAAGGTGCTGTACTTGCGAGCCTTCTCTGGCGCAACGCCGACGATCTCATTGAAACTCTCCCAGATCTGTCGTGCGGCGAGCATGTCGACAACGTCCTTGTAGATGGTCCCTGGGTTTGGGTCTCGGCCCAACCACTTGCCCCATGTGTCCCAGGTCGGATTCGGCTTCATGTCATCGACAAGATCCAGCTACGTGGAAGGGGCAGACGTGAGGGTCGGCGATCGGAGTCACGGGTGGAATGCTAGCTCGTGCGGGTAATCGCTCTTCTGCGAACGGCAGGGGAGCCGTGACCAATTCGGCTGATGTGCGTTATCCGAACGGCCTCACACACACACCCTGTACTGAGTGCGGCTGATAGTCGTCTTGCGCAAAACCCCCGTCGTGTAACGGGCGTCAATCCTTGGTGCGGCGAATGGCTTTCTAGCCTGCTGATGACCGGGGCCACCCGAAAACCATGTGTCAATTAGTCGAGGTCCCAAGAGAAGGGGGGCCCCAAAGGAGCCCCCTTCCCCTTACATAGGTGCTTCGGGCTAGCGGTTCGTCTGACCGGGTGCCGCGTTAGTCCGACCGGTTGCCGCGCGCCCGGTGCCTACTGTTGGGCAAGTGCCACACGGTGGCACACACACCCCGGAGCCGCAGGAGCCAAAGCAGCCATCAGCCTGGCAGAACCACCCAGGTCCTTTCGCTGTCACGCAGTCAGCGGAAGTGGCACAAGTCGTGGCCCCAGCACAGAAGAAGTTACCGCCGCAGTGGAACACCCCGTTCTCGTCCGAGAGGCAGATGCAGATGTCAAGCGGCGGTGGACAGGGAGGGGTGCCGCATACGCCCCCACAACCTTGACAGACAGGAGAGACAGCAAAGGCCGGCGCTCGGAAGCTGGTGAGGACCGGAGCCGACCATGCGATGGCTGCGCCCGCCCCGATCCGCTTGAGCATCCTTCGACGGGAGATACCTTCGATTTCGGGCCTATCTGGTTCCATCTGTCACCCCCTTTCGGGATTCCAGTCAGCCGTTGTCTTTGAAAGTCTGCCCGGAGCACCGATGGGTGGCATGATGCTGAGGCGGTAGGTTCTCTCTTGGCCGACCGTAGTTGGCCTACGTTCCGTAGGGCGATGCACGTACCGCATAGCGCGTAGGGTTGCTCATGGCGTGGCAACCCAGTTGTTCGAGATGAGCTGATCATGAATGGCCTTATCGCTCAGCACGCCAAGAGGATGCCACCGAGAGATCGGCCGCCAAGGCTCCCTTCTGCTGGCGTGCGCAGAACTACTCTTGTGCGCGGCTAACTAATCCCTTTGGCGACTCGGTCACCCCCTGGACTCAGGCGTGAACCGGACCAGAGAACTGTGCCACATCGTCGTGAGGTCTTCCTGCACAACTTGAAAGCCGGCATGTGCCACCATCGCTCTCATCCTGTCCGGGGTGTTCTCGGAGAAGCTTTTGTTCTCTTGTGCCATCACCTTGGTTTTGTCGGAGTAGTGAATGACTGCGGTGCCGCCCTCCTTTAGGATCGCCCGCATGTTGTGTAAGTAAGCTTCGATAAGAGGAGCATCCAAGTGCACGAATGTTCCGAAGCTGAAGACGAAATCGATCTCCCCCTCGGGTATGCCGGGGAAATCAGTGCCCGTGTTGTGCACAAACACTATCTCCGGCTGGTTGAAGTTCTTTCTAAGCTCCTCGAGCAGCTCTTTGTAGTAGTCGACGACGTACAGCTTTCCAAACCCCAGCAGGTATCGTGTCCAACGGCCCCCGCCGGGTCCTATCTCGACTGCATTGTGATCGGGTCGTACGTATGGAAGAACCCAGCGCTTCTTGATAAATGCCAGCGGTTCAACCGTCTCAGGGTCACCCCACTGCAGTCCGTAGATGGCTTTGGCTGAGAGCTCCCCCCGAATGGCGCGGTAGAGCCGATACGGCATCGAGCGAGCCCGCTGAAAGCGTCTCAGCGCGTCGACGTGCAATGACGTGTTCAAGTCTGGCATGCTCTCCTCCTCCCCGTTCACCTCACCTCCAGCAACGGAATTATCCAGCCAGGCGGGATAGCAAGTTGACTACAAAGACCTTATCCCCGTGTGGTGCAATCATTTCTACGAACGGTCGCGAGGACTATGGCGACGCCGCGGCGGCCGGAACAGCGCCCACCCGCCGGCCAGCAGGAACGCGGCGGCCATGAAGACGGCGATGAAAGAGTGGGCTGACGGCGATCACCGCGACCGGCTTGGGTCGGCCGTGGAAAACCTGTCCGTCTCCAATATCCAGCTCGGCCCGGACACCGAGCCGTCGGTCATGCGGAACCACGACAGGAACCAGCGTCGGCTGCAGCCACACTCAAGCTCCGCGTACTCGGACCGGTTCCACGTGGGAGGCGGCTTGCAGACGTGTGGATCGGCGATTGGCGTCATGCCCTCATGCTAGCCCGTTCGCACAATAGGCCTTATGCGACAGGGGTCAGACCTCGGCGCGGCGTACCCAGTGGTCGGCGAGCCGGCGCATTACCCGCCGACCCTGGGCCCCCTTCAAGTGCTGCTGGAGGCCCGGCTGCCCGGGGCCGAGCCCCCAGCGTGCGGCCGGGAAGGAGACTGGCGAAGCCAGCCCTGGGGACCCGACCGCGTTCTGCCCCCCAGGGTTCAAAGGGCCTCCACTACTGCTCCGGCACCCGATCCGTCTGCACGGGCACCCGGTTGGCCCGATTGCCTGCCCGCGTGGCCTCGATGACCTCGCCGTAGAGCTTCCGGCGGAGCTCCTCGACTTCTGGGGTGCCGGCAGGCGCGAACAGGTAGGGCATGGCCTTCACGACCGGGTGGTTCGCCCGGAGCCGAGTTCCCCGAGCTACTCCGAGGACCGCGTCGCCCACGCGGGCAGAAAAGCTATCGGCGGCCTCGACCATCTCAGTAGGCTCGAATCTGTTCTTCGCCACTCCAGGTTCCTCCTCTCTCATCCTCCAGCGGTTCCATATCGGCCGGCTCTCGCTCCCACCGTGGCGGCTTCCGCCCCTCGCGCAGGCGCGCCTCCCATTCCTCCAGATCGCGGCCATAGCGAATG
>Ga0137372_10001992_pt1 | contig 19726 bp, 20 predicted proteins | sample SagtaG_6_FD_104911 | JGI IMG/M metagenome (GOLD analysis project Ga0137372, IMG submission 104911) | Vadose zone soil microbial communities from Sagehorn Ranch, Mendocino, California, USA - Sage1_R_60_16 metaG | ecosystem: Environmental > Terrestrial > Soil > Vadose zone | place: USA...
AGGCAGAAGGGATACGGACTCGAGCCCGAGCGCCTCTGGGCGACCGTCTTCACCGACGACGACGAGGCAGCCCTTCTCTGGGAACGGCACCTTCCCCGGCCGCGCATCCTGCGCTTCGGGGAGAAGGAGAACTTCTGGGCGATGGGGGACACGGGGCCCTGCGGCCCCTGCTCCGAGATCCACTACTTCCCCGGGGAGGATCTTTCGCGCAACACCTCGGAGCTCGTCAACGGGCCGGGAGACGAGATCGTGGAGGTCTGGAACCTCGTCTTCATGCAATTCGAGCGCGGCGCCTCCGGGAAGATGTCGCCGTTGCCCAGGCCCTCGGTGGACACCGGGATGGGTCTGGAACGGCTGACGGCAATTCTGCAGGGGGCCAACAACAACTTCGACACCGACCTCTTCCGCCCGCTCCTCGCGAAGATCGCCTCGATCTCAGGACGGCCCTATCGCGGGAGAATGGCTATCGAGGACGCTCCATTTCGGGTCATCGCGGACCACGCCCGCGCGACGGTGATGCTCATGAGCGACGGTGTGCTGCCTTCCAACGAGGGGCGCGGCTATGTGCTGCGGCGCATCATCCGGCGGGCACTGCGGTACGCCAGACACCTCGGCGTCGAGGGGCCGATCCTCCATGAGCTGGCTCCGGTCGTCCTCGATCTCTTCGACGGCGTCTATTTCCACAAGCAGCCCGGCGGTCGGTACGCGACGGATCCGGCCCACGCTATCGACGTCGAGGTCCTCTTCGGCCAGACCCTGCGCGCGGAAGAGGCGCGTTTCGGCAGAACCATGTCGGTGGGCGCCGACCGCGTCGGCGAGGCCATCGAGGATATGCGCCGGCGCGGCGGGAAGATCCTGGCGGGCGAAACGGTCTTCCGTCTCTACGACACGTACGGCATCCCGCTCGAGGTGATCGAGGAGATCGCCTCGGATGAAGGGCTGGCGGTAGACCGCGCCGGATTCGAGAGACATCTGGAGAAGCAGCGGGAGTCCTCGCGAGCCTCGGCGAGGTTCCGGGCCACCGACGACTCCGTCTATGAAGGTCTCAGCCTGCCGCTCAAACATTCGGAATTCCGCGGATACCCGGAGCTTGATTTTTGCAAACTCTCCGGAGCGATGGTGCTCGGGATCGTCAAGGACGGCGCGCCAGCGAACGAGCTTTCTGCCGGAGAAACCGGCGAGGCGGTCACGGACATGACTGTCTTCTACCCCGAGGGAGGCGGCCAGGTCGCCGACACAGGCGTATGGCGCTGGCCCGGAGGCCACGCGAAGGTCACGGACACTCAGAAGCCGGTGCCGGGACTGATCTCCCACCGCGTCACGGTCGAATCGGGAGTCCTCTCGATCGGCACGAAATTGGACATGGAGGTCCCCGAGTGGGAGCGCCGGCGCACGCAGGCCAACCACACCGGGACGCATCTGCTCCACGCCGCGCTGCGGAAGGTGCTGGGAGAGTCCGCGCGTCAGATGGGCTCTCTCGTCGCGCCCGACCGGCTGCGGTTCGACTACGCCGCCACGGTCGCCCCCACGCCCGACCAGATCGCCGAGATCGAGCGGCTCGTCAATGAGGAAGTCCTGCGCGACACCGGGGTGACCAAGGAGCACATGACCATGGAAGAGTCGCGCGCGCGCGGGGCCATCGCCTTCTTCGGGGAGAAGTACGGCGAGAGGGTGCGGGTTGTGGAGGTCCCGGGCTTTTCCACCGAGCTCTGCGGCGGCTGCCACGTGCCGCGCACGGGCGAAATCGGCGCCTTCAAGATCGTCTCCGACCGGGGACTCGCGGCCGGAGTGCGCCGGCTCGAGGCGGTCACGTCGCTCGGAGCGGTGGAGCTCCTTCGCCAGGACGAAGAGACGTTAAACGCGCTCTCGGGCGCCGCCCAGACTCCGCGTGGGAAGCTGCTGGATCGCTGGCAGGAGCGCGAGGAGCGCGTCAAGTCTCTCGAGCGCGAGCTGGCCTCTCTCAAGATGAGGCTCGCGTCGGGCGATGCCGGAGCTTCGGGTGCGACGGTGGACGTGGACGGCGTGCGCTTGGTGACGCGGATCGCGGCGGGTCTGTCCATCCCCGAGCTGCGCAATCTCTCCGACACGCTGCGCGCGAAGATCTCGAGCGGCGTCGTCGTCGTCGGGACCGCGAGCGAAGGAAAGACCTCTGTGGTCACGGCGGTCACTGCTGACCTCACGCAGCGCCTTCCCGCCTCCAGGATTGCGGCGCGGATCGGAAAGGCGCTCGGCGGCAGCGGGGGGGGCAGGGCGGATCTCGCCCAGGCCGGCGGCCGCAACGAGAGTCTTCTGCCCGGCGCCTTGAAGGAGGCCGAGGCCGCTGTCCGCGAAATGGTGGCTGGAGAAAACGCTACGGCCGTCCGGCCTTAGACGATTGGCCAATGGCGCCGGCTCGGGCGCCGGTCTATAATTCCAATCGCTTCCATGAGACTGAATGCCTTGGCGGGGATTGTTCTCGCTCTGTGCATCGCGCCGGCGGGCTCGATGCATGGGGCGGTGCGCATCGGGATCAAGGACGGCAAGCGGATCATCTACAACGATGGCGTGGGGCCGTCCCGCGAGGCCCTCGGAAAGAGCGACTCGTGGCTCGCGGCCCGGATCGCGACTCCTTCCCTCTACGACGGCCTGATCGCGGACGCCGCGCGCGAGAACTCCCTCGATCCGAAGCTCGTGAAGTCCGTCGTGCTCATCGAATCGGCGTTCAATCCCACAGCGGTTTCCCGCAAGGGGGCGCGCGGCCTGATGCAGCTCATGCCGGAGACCGCGGTTCGATACGGAGTGCGCGACATTCTCGATCCGACGGAAAACCTCGCCGGAGGCGCTCGGCATCTCGCCTACCTGCTGGGGCTCTACGGCGGAGACCTCTCTCGGGCACTCGCGGCCTACAACGCGGGAGAGGCGGCTGTGACCCGCTATGGCGGCGTGCCGCCGTTCGACGAGACGCGCGTCTACGTCAGCAAGGGACTGGCCGCCTACTACGGCAAGTCTTCGCTCGGCGGAGGCTTCGGCCTCCCCGCGGCAAAGACGTGGGGAAGCGTGAAGAGCCGGCCGGTCCGCCTGACCCGTGATCCGAAGAACCGCCCGCTGATCACGACCGACTTCTCCTCGCCGCGCGCGCTGAAGAGAGGCTGAGAGGCTGAGAGGCTGAGGGCAAGCACAGCCGCGCCCACTGCCCTCGACGTGCTGACGCTCGATCAGGCTCGCGCGCCTGGCCCGGGCCCGGCGATGAAGATCTGATCTCTACGTTTCCTCCTAGCCCGCATTATTCATGATCAACTCCGGCCGCCGCTCCGATCTTTTCCGCCGATACGGCGTCAGCGCTCCTCTGCGATGCGCCCCGGCATCGCCGTCGTCGCGCTTCCTTGTCTCGACGAAAAATCTCCGTCGCTGACAATACGTTCACATTCTTCGTCAACCTTCTTCTGTCGCAATGATCTCGAGGACAACTGGTTGCACGGGTCTCGGCCGGGTGACCATGAATAATCCGGGCTAGGACCCGTTGGCGTGGAGGGGTGATCTCCTTCCTTCGGTCGTAGAGGAGGAAGGAGAGGGAGTTCTCAACCAAGCGCCGGGAAGAAATAGTCCGTCAGCGGTGATCACTCGGATGAATTCCTCTTTTCGCTGCGAATTCCGTCAACCGCGATTCCGCCTCATCCAGGATTCTGTTCACAGCTGACTCTTCTTCGTGTTCGCAGTAGAGACGGATCATCGGTTCGGTGCCGGAGAGGCGATGGAGAAGCCAGCCTCGGTTTCCCAGGAGGTACTTCACTCCATCCAGGTCCCGCACCTCGGTGACCGGTTCTCCCGCCGCGAGAAGGGGCGGATCGTTTTTCACATCGGCAAGGAAGCCCTCGACGACGGGCACCGGCAGATAAGCGTCGCGCCGGCCGTAGGCGAAGGAGCCGAACTCGGCGGCGAGATCCTCGAGAGCACGATCGAGATCGCCGCCGCTCGAAGCGAGGCTCTCGATCAGGAGAAGAGCGTTGAAGACCCCGTCGCGCTCGGGAAGATGAAAGGAAAAGGCATAGCCGCCGCTCTCTTCCCCTCCGGCGGTCACGTCTCCCCGGTTCATCAGCTCGGCGATGTACTTGAACCCGATTGGAGTCTCGTAAAGCTTCGCCCCGAGAGCCGAAGCGACACGGTCGATCAGAAGCGAGGTTGAGAAGGTCCTGGCGATGCCGCCGGAGAGACCGCGCCGGCGGAAGGCGTGGAGGAGCAGCAGCGCGAGCACCTGATGGGGAGACACGAATCGGCCTCGCCGGTCGAGCACTCCGAGGCGGTCCGCGTCGCCGTCCTGAGCCACGGCGAGATCGCATCTCTCCCGAAGGACACCCTCGGAGGCCGCCGCGAGGTTCGACGCGATCGGCTCCGGGTTGATGCCTCCGAAGAGCGCGTCTCGCTCCGCGCGCAGGCAGACGACGCGCGTGGATCCCCCCGAGAGGATGTCCGCGAGGAGCGTCCCGGCCGCTCCGTGCATCGAGTCAGCCAGCAGGCAGAGGCCGGACGAGGCGATCGCGTCGAGGCGAACCCGAGAGGCCAGATGATCGCGGTACGGGGAGAGCAGGTCCAGGACTTCGATCGAGCCCGCCCGAGCGGCCTCCGTCGGCGGCTCTTCGATCGCGCGCGCCACCGCCTCGTAGAGCTCGGGCGGAGCGCTCGAGCCGAACCGGGTCTTGATCTTGACGCCGTTGTAATGAGCGGGGTTGTGGCTGGCGGTGATGGCGAGGCCGCCCGCGAGACCGAGCCGACGCACGTGATAGGAAACGGCGGGGGTTGGGATCGGCCGGTCGGCGAGCAGGACGGAGATCCCGGCTCGCGCGAAGACCTCGGCCGCGGCTCGCGCGAGCTCGGGAGAGCAGAAACGCGTGTCGTGTCCAACGAGAACCCGACGGGTATCGCCCTCGGGCAAGCCGGCGTAAACAAAGGCCGCCGCCGCGCAGACCCGCCGCACGGCCTCGAACGTGCAGCCGTCGGCGATGATCCCGCGCCAGCCGTCGGTGCCGAGAGGAAAGCGCGACGTCAACGCCTGTCCGTACGAACAAGTCTCATGGAGCTATTATCTTCGTGTGGGAACCGTGAGGATGTATAACGCGTGAGCCGTGAGGCGAAGATTCCCGAGAGAGCGCGAACCACGCCGGAGGACAGTCAAGCCTTACGTCTGACACCGGACGCCTTACGTCTGAACGTCAACCTTCCCAACGCCCTCACACTCCTGCGGATCTTCCTCGTCCCATTCCTCGTGGTCGTCCTCCTGACGAAATTCGAGGGACGGGAAATCGTAGCGCTGGCGATCTTCCTGCTGGCGACGGCGACCGACTTCTTCGACGGCTGGCTCGCTCGGCGGCGCAGAGAGATCACGACCCTTGGAGCGCTGCTCGATCCGATCGCCGACAAGCTCTTGATTTCCGCCGCGTTCATTTCTCTCGTCGAGGTGGGGCTGGCGCCCGCGTGGATGGTCGTCGTCGTCGTCGGCCGCGAGTTCGCCGTGACGGGCCTGCGCTCGATCGCCGCCGGGCAGGGACTCCTGATCTCGGCCTCGGGCTGGGGCAAGGCCAAGATGGCCTCTCAGATTACGGCGATCTCGCTGATCATCCTTTCGGAACGGTACGAATGGGTTCTCCTGCCCGGCAAGATCGCGCTCTGGATCGTCGTGGCGGTCGCAATCATCTCGGGGGCGCAGTACTTCCGGCTCTTCCTGCAGCGCGTCATGTCCTTCACCGGGCCGACAGCGCCCCCCGAGTAGAACGGGTTTCAGGTTTCAGGAGACTGAGTTATCGGCGCACGAGGAGAAAGCGCCAGATGGGGCGGCCTTCCGCTTGGTACTTCAGCTCGTAGTTGGTCTGCGGCGGTGGAGTCAGCGCGTTCCAGTCGAGCCTCTCGAGCGACCCGACGGACTCGACAAGCGAGCCGATCGCGCGCCCGTAGCCCGCGTAGTCCGTCGCGATCCGGAACGTGCCGCCAGGCTCCAGGCGCGAGGCGAGGAGTTCCAGCGTGACCGCGTCTAAGAGCCTCCGCTTCCGCTGCTTCTTCTTCGGCCAGGGATCGGGGAAATAGACGTGGAAGGCGCGGACAGAATTCCGATCCAGGCTCTCAACGAAAAGCCGTCCATCGGCTCTCAGGACGCGCGTGTTGGCTAAGCCGGATCGCGCCACCCGCTCCCGGCAGACGCGGTAGTACGAGAGCGACCGCTCGAGACCCAGGAAATCATGCGCTGGGTTGGCCCGGGCCGCCGCGATGAGAAAGCGCGCCCTGCCGCTTCCGATTTCGAGCTCGAGCGGCGCTTTCCGTCCGAACAAATCGCCTGGATCGAATGTCTCGCCAAACCACAGGGCTTCGTCAGGATTCAGGTTCCAGGTTTCAGGTCTCAGGATCAAGGCGGGCGCCCCATCTCTTGAAACTTGAAACCTGAAACCTGAAACCTCTGATCACGCAAGTCGTTGCGCGACTGCTCGCGCGAACTCCTTCGTCCCGGCCGTTCCGCCGACGTCGGGGGTTCGGATGCCGGCAGCGAAGGTCGCATGAAGGGCCCGCTCGATTGAGTCCGCATGCTCGGAAAGGTCGAGGTGCCGCAACATGAGGATGGCCGAGAGAAGGAGCGCCGTCGGGTTGGCGCGGTTTTCTCCTGCGATGTCGGGGGCCGAGCCGTGGACGGCCTCGAAGACCGCGGACGTCGGCCCGATATTCGCGCCCGGCACGAGCCCCAGTCCTCCGACGAGCCCGGCCGCCAGGTCCGAAACGATATCGCCGTAGAGGTTCTCAAGGAGCATCACGTCGAGAGTCTCGGGATTCATGACCAGGCGCATGCAGGCCGCGTCCACGATCCGGTCGTCGGCGGCGATCTCGGGGTAGTCGGGGGCCACGCGCCGGAAGCAATCGAGGAAGAGCCCGTCGGAGAGCTTCATGATATTTGCCTTGTGGATGGCGGTGACGCGCTTTCGCTTGTGGCGGCGGGCGTAGTCGAAGGCAAAACGCGCGATGCGCGTCGAGGCGAACTCCGTGATGATCTTGAGGGACTCGACGACTCCCGGTACGACCGTGTGCTCGAGCCCGCTGTAGAGGTCCTCCGTGTTTTCCCGGACGACGACGAGGTCCACGTTCTGGAACCGGCTGGCAATGTTCGGCAGGTTCTTGACCGGCCGAAGGTTGGCGTAGAGGTCGAGCGTCTTGCGGAGACGCACGTTGATCGAGGCGAATCCCTTCCCGACGGGCGTGGTCAAGGGGCCCTTCAACGCCACGCCGTTTTTTCGGATGGACTCGAGCGCTCGCGGCGGAAGGAGATCTCCCTCCCGCCGCTCCGCCTCGATGCCGACGATCACCTCCTCGAACCGGAGAGGCGCCCCCGCTGCTTCGAGAATCGGGATCACCGCATCGGCCACTTCCGGCCCGATGCCGTCCCCCTTGATCAACGTGACTGTTCGTTTGTCCATAACGGTCTGGCTTCGAATCATTCCTTCTTCTCGGGCGGCAGAATCATCTTCACTCTCTTCACGGTCGTGGGAGTGGCCTCCTCGATCACGAAATCGGCCTTCCGCCCCTTCCATCGCTCTCCCTTACGAGGGATGCGGCCGAAGCGGAGCATGAGATGGCCGGCGACGGTCTCGGCCTCCTCGCGGGGCAGCGCGAGCCCGAACTGTTCCTCGAGATCGTCCAAGCGGAAGCTTCCCTCCAGCAGGAAGGCGCGATCGCCGGCTGCGGCGAAACCGGGAGTCTCCTCCTCGTCGAACTCGTCCTGGATCGGTCCGAGCATCTCTTCGATCGCGTCCTCGATCGTGACGATGCCGGCCGTCCCGCCGAACTCGTCTACGACGATCGCGATGTGAGTCCGGCGGCGGCGCATCTCGCGGAAGACGTCCTCGGCCCGCTTGAATTCGGGCACCAGGAACGGCGGGTCCATGTACTGGTCAATCCGGAAGTGTTCCTCTTCCTCGTCGGTCAAGGCGAAGAGATCCTTGGCGTGAAGGATTCCGACGATGTTGTCGGGAGAGCCGCGGTAGATCGGCAGGCGGGAAACCTTGTGCTCCCGCAGCACGAGCTTGACGTCCGAGTATTTCGCGGTCTCCGGAAGCGCGACGACGCGTGTCCTGGGAGTCATGATGTCGTGGGCCGTCTTGTCGCCGAACTCCAGGATCTTGTGGAGGAGCTTCCTCTCCTCGCCGTGAATCACGCCTTCGTCGGCGCCCAGGTTAATGACGCTCTTCATCTCTTCCTCGGTCAGGGCAGGAGTCTTCTCGGGGATCCTGAGGAATCCCAGCGCGCGAGTCGAGATCTGGACGCAGAGTGTCGCAACGGGCGAGAGGAGCTTCATCATCCAGGAGAGGGGGATCGCAACGGCCCGAGAGATCGCGACGGGCGAGGCGGCGCCGATTGCCTTCGGCGTCATCTCCGCGAAGACAAAGAGAGTCAGCGTCGAGAACAGGATCGCCGCCGGGACTCCGTAATTCTCTCCGAGCCAGGCGGTCGCAATGACCGTCGCCAGCGCCGAGGCCGAGCTGATAAAGAGGTTCTGTCCGATCAGGATCGTGGCGAGCAGGCGATTTCGGTTGGACTTCAAGTCCCGGATAATCGCGCCACGCTTGTCCCCCTTCTCGCGAAAGCGCTGGAGATCGATCCGGCCGAGAGACACCAGGGCTGTCTCCGCGCCGGCGAAAAAAGCCGAGAAGGCGAGCGAAAGCAGGAAGAGGAGGATGAAGACACCCGTCTGGAAGTCCATTTCTAGAGGTCCTTTCTCCGATGCACACGATGGAGGGTCGGGTCGCGCGCGGCCAGGCGCGAGAGAGCCCAGGCCGAGGCGTCAGACAGGCCCGGCTCCGAGACTCCGGCCGCGCGGGCGAGCGCGGGAAGGCTCGACTGATCCCCGCAGGCTCCCGCGGACGCCGCGGCATTCCTTTGAAGGCCCCGCCGCCCTGCCCGGTTCAACGCGGTCGCGCCGTAGCGACGCCGCCACTGTCCGGGTCCCATCTCGAGCCACTCCCGGCGGGTCGGCCCGTCGCTCTCCTTCATTGGGAACTCGGAAGATTGCGCCGCCTCCGTCGGAGAAAGCGGCTTGTTCCAGGGGCAGACGTCCTGGCAGATGTCGCAGCCGAAGACGTGCGGCCCGATCTTCTCCTTGACGCCGTCGGGGATCGTCCCGCGGTGTTCGATCGTCCAGTAGGCGAGGCAGCGTCCGGCGTCGAGAAGGCCGGGCTCCAGGAAGGCACCCGTCGGGCAGGCGTCCAGGCAGCGCACGCAGGAGCCACAGCGTTCGGCCACCGGATCGTCGGGTGGCAGATCCAGATCGGTCAGGATCTCGGCGAGCAGCAGGAAGGAGCCGTGCTCGGAATCCATCAGGCAGCCGTTCTTGCCGATCCAGCCGAGTCCCGCGGCGGCGGCGAAGGAGCGTTCGGCCAGCGGCGTGGAATCCACGCAGACCCGATAGCGGAAGTCTCCGAGCCTCGCGGCCGCGGCGCGGGCGACGCGGGTCGCGCGCTGCCGCAGCGTTCCGTGGTAGTCGGGGCCGGACGCGTAGCGCGCTATGGTGGCGCCGTCGGAAGCGACGAGCGGGCGGCGGCGGTGGCGGGCCGCCAGACAAACGATGGAGCGCGCGCCGGCCAGAAGCCGGGTCGGATCGGCGCGAGTCTCGCGCGTCGTTTCCAAATATTTCATCCCGGCATGATGACCTTCGGCGACCCACCAGCGAAAACGGTCGAACTTCTCGGGCGTGGAAGCCGGCGCGATCCTGACGCGAACGAAGGACTCCCGCCGTCCCTCTTGGCCAAAGACCTCGGCCGCGAGCAGGCGATCCGGCGCGCTCACGCGGGGGGCCGCCTCGCGTCGAGGTCGCCGCGGCGCGCGGAGAAAGGACCCATCTCCGCGCCATGCTAGCATCGGCGGCCCGGGGTTCGGGGGACCGCATCGCAGGGTCCCCCGCCAAAAACAGAAGAGAGGAGAGACGCGAGCATGTCCGAAAGCCGCTTCTCGACTCGTGTCTTCGGGGTCGCCGCCGCGGCCCTCCTCCTCTATCTTCTGGCGCGCATCCTGCGACCCTTCTTTGGCCCGATCCTCTGGGCGCTGCTCCTGGCGTTCCTGCTCTTTCCCTTGAACCGCTGGCTGCGCGGAATGCTGCGTGGCCGCCGGGGGCCGGCCGCGCTTCTGCTGACATTCGCGGTCACGCTCGGCATCGTGATCCCCGCCACACTCCTGATGCTCGTCTTCGTGCGGCAGGCAGCGGAGCTGCTCGCGCGCGTGTCAGAGCTCGCCGGCCGCTACCAGATCGAGAAGCCGCAGGACCTGCTTCGGATCCCGACGCTCGGCCGGCTCGTGCAGTGGATCGACGCGAAGACCCCGTTCTCGGCAGCGGAGCTCCAGCAGTGGCTCGTCAATGCGGCGCGCAGCGTCCTGGAGCTGGCCGTCTCCGGCGGGAGATCGGTCCTGCTGGGCGCCGTGGGAGCGGTCGTCGGGCTCCTGCTCATGCTCTTCATCCTGTACTTCTTCTTCCGCGACGGAGACGAGATGGCGCTGCGGATGCTGCGCCTCGTACCGCTCGAGGATTCGCGCAAGGGCCGGCTGGTCGCGCATCTGTCCGCCGTGATGAAGGCGGTCGTCTTCGGGGCGCTCGCGACGGCGCTCGTGCAGGGCGGGCTCGTGGGGATCGCGTTCTGGATTGCGGGTCTTCCCTCGCCGGTCGTCTTCGGCTTCCTGACCTCGCTCGCCGCCCTGCTTCCGGTCGCCGGGACCGCGCTCGTCTGGGCGCCCGCGACGATCGCCCTCTACGCGCAGGGACGTCCGGGCTGGGCGCTCTTCATGCTCCTCTGGGGCGCGGTGCTGGTGGGGTCCGCGGATAACTTCCTGCGGCCGCGTCTCATCTCCGGCCGTGCCCAGATCTCCACACTCCCTGTCTTCTTCGGAGTCATGGGCGGCCTGGCCGCCTTCGGCCCGATCGGGTTGTTCGTCGGTCCCCTGGTCATCGCCCTCGCGCTGGCGCTCATCGGGTTCGTCGAGGAGGGGTCTGCCTAGCCGTCGCTCCCGCGGCGCGAGGCTCCTCCGCTCGGTGACTTCGCGGAGACTCCTCGCGCCGCGACGAGGGCGGGGAGCCGACCCAGTCGGCGACGAAGATGTTGGTCTCGCGGGGCTGCTTGCCGTTGCGGTTGGAGGCGAAGACGAGCTTGCTCCCGTCGGAGTTGAACATGGGGAAGCCGTCGAAGTCGGGAGAGAAGGTCACTCGCGTCAGGTTGCCGCCATCAGCGTCGATGACGTAGAGCTCGAAGTCGCGTCCCCGGGGATCTCCGAAGTTCGAGGAAAAGATGATGCGCTTGCCGTCGGGGAAGAAGTAGGGAGCAAAGTTGGCGGCGCCGTTGGCGGTGACGGCGCGGTCGTCGGAGCCGTCGGCGTTCATGACCCGGATCTCGAGGCCCTTGGGAGCGTAGGTACCGCGCGCCAGGTTCTCGCGGTAGAGCGCCAGATCTTCGGGAGTCTTCGGCCGGTCGGCGCGGTACACGATTCTCCTGCCGTCGTAGGAGTAGAAGGGGCCGCCGTCGTAGCCGGGCGTGTGCGTCAGGCGCGTGACGCCGGAGCCGTCGGAGTTCATGGAATAGACCTCGAGGTCTCCGTCGCGGGCCGAGGTGAAGACGATCTTCCTGCCATCGCGCGAGACCGTGGCCTCGGCGTCGTAAGCCGGAGAGGAGAAGAGCGGGCGGATATCGGCGCCGTCGGGCTTCGCCGTGTAGATGTCGTAGTCGTCCAGCGCCCAGACGTACCCGTGCGAGCGATCGGGCGGCGGCGGGCAGGCGTCGCCGGCGCGGAAGGTCGAGCCATAGAGGATGCGGCCGCCGGAAGGAAAGAAGTACGAGCAGGTCGTCTTGCCCTTCCCGCTGGAGACCATCTGCTTGCCCGACCCATCGGCGTTCATGATGAAGATCTGATCGCAGGGGAGACGTCCCTCGTCGTTGGACTGGAAGATGATCTGCTTGCCGTCGGCCGACCAGTACGCCTCGGCGTTCTGGCCTCCGAAGGTCAATTGCCGGACGTTGGCGAGGAACTTCTCCTCGCCCGAAAAAAGCAGCGATGTTTTCTGCTCCGGGCCGCGCGTTGCCGGGGGCGAGACGCGAGAATGAGTCGCCGGCGTGCACGCCGCGGCCACGAGGGACAGAAGCACACCGGCTCTTCTCAGTTTTCGGCCTTCCGTCTATCGCTTAACTTATCTAGGCGGCGCGCCAGCGCCGCCCTGGAGCACGATCTCCACGCGGCGGTTCTGGGCCTTGCCCGCGGCGGTGGCGTTGGAGGCGACGGGTCGGGTCTTGCCGTATCCCTGACTCTCGATCCGGTCCGGCGAGACCCCTCCGGCCACGAGGATCGAGCGCACAGACTCTCCACGCAACCGTGACAGTTTCAGGTTGTACTCGTCGGTGCCGGTGGAATCGGTGTGCCCCTCCACCAGCACATGGCGGTCCGGAACGCTGGCCAGGGCCTTGGCGATCTGCGCCAGACGATCCCGCATGGCTGGCTTGACCTCCGTCTTGTTGACGTCGAAGTAGATCGACCCTGGAAGCGTCACGATCAATCCCCGCGCCTCCTCGCGGACCTGAGCAAGCTGCGAGAGTGTCGCCTTCAGGGCTTCTTCGGCCTTCTGCTGGCTCTCGCGCGCGTTCGCCAGTTCGGCGACTCTCGCCTCCTCCGCTTTCCGCTGCTCTTCCAGCCGGTGGCGCTCGAGCGCCGCGGCCTTCTGCGCGTCTTCGGCGGCCCGGCGCGTGGCCTCGAGCTCGACCCTCATCTTCTCGATCTCGGCCGCGATCCGCTGCTTCTCCGCCTCCGTGCGGGCGGCAGCCTCCTGCTCACTCTTGGCCCGTTCGGCCGCGAGCCTGGCCTCGCTTTCCGAACGCTCTCGCTCCCGGTCGAGGGCCTCGGCCTCTCGCCGAGCCAGCTCGGCCTCTGTGCGGCGGCGCTCCTCGGCGGCGCGCGCCTCGATCTCCGCTGCCCGCTTCTCCGCCTCGGTGCGGGCGCGGGCCTGCAGCATGGCGATCTCGGCCTCCCGCACGGCGAGCTCCGCCCTCTGGCGGCGTTCCGTTTCGTGGGTGACTATCTCCTGGGCGGCCGCCGCTTCCGCCACGTACTGTGCCTGCCGCGCCTCGGCCTGTGCCAGGCGCGCCCAATGGGCCGCCGCGACGGCATCCCTCTGGCTGGCCCAGGAACTCTGCGCCACGTTGAAGTGCGCGACAGCCGCATCGTACTCGCGCGTCGCGCGCTGGTCGGCGCCCGCGTTCTTGGCGTCCTGCAAGGCCAGGCGAGCCTCGGCGATGTCCCGGGGCGGCGGCCCCGCGGCGCAGGAGAGAAGCGCGGCGAAGCTCGCCGCCGCGAAGACTGCTCGAAGAATGTATTGAGTCTTCATGGCCGGGCCCTTTCCTGGAGCTGCTTGGCCTTCGATTCAAGCTCGTCAGCCTGCTGGCGCATCTCCGCCGCCTGTTTCTTCAACTTCTCCGCATTGGATCGCGCCTCGGCCGCGGCGGCGTAGGCCTTCGCCTCCTCGAGCAGGCGGCGGGATTCGTCGTTCTCTCCCTTCGCGGACGCCTGCCGGGCCGCCGAGAGCGCTTTCTGTGCCCGATCCAGAAGCTCCGCCGCGCTGCCGGCGGCGCCGGCGTTCTCGGCGCTTCGGATAGAGGCCTCGGTCTCCGTCATCTGCGACGAGGCGACGGGCGGGCCGCTCGAAGCGCATCCGAGAGCGAAAGCGGTCAAGGCGCACAAGAGAGCGATCGACTTCTTCATAACGGCTCCTTCTGGAGTGTCGGAGTCTACAAGAGTTGAACCGGCCTCCTATTGCATCAAGAGTGCCAGCCTCTTATTCTCATTTTCCAGTGGCCTCGCAACGCGACCTGACCGGTGAGCTCGTGGAAGAGATCCGCGCCGCGGTCGCGCAAGCCTCGCCGGCGCCGTCCGTCCGGCCCGAGCTGGGCCGGCCCGAAGAGGAGGAAGTCCGGGTCACCCTCAATCGTGCGCTCCAATACGTCACTCCGACGATCCCGTCCGCCGTTCGTCTGTCGCGCGCCAAGCGGTTCTTGCTTCGCGCACTGCGATTTCTCTGGAGAGACCAGGCCTCCTTCAACGCCCTCATGCTCGAGGCGATCAGCAACCTGGCTGATCTGTTGGAAGCTCACCGGAATGCCCGGGAGACGCGGTTCGGCCAGTTCAAGGAGGAGCTCGAGCGAATTGAGGCTCAACTGCTGAGGCTGACGGAGCGCGCGATCCCGGAGTGGGAACGTCGATCGGCGATCCAGGATGCGAGACTGGCGATCCTTGAAGCCGGCCCGCGCTCCGGAACGACTCCGTCCGCCTCTCGTGAAGCCGGCGCACACGCGCCGCCGCCTCTGCCGGCCGGCGTCTACAGCCTCTTCGAGGAGCGTTTTTTGGGAAGCGCGCCCGCCACCACCGAGAAACAACGCTCGTACGTGCCGTTGCTGCGCGGGCTGCCCGGTCCCGTGCTGGACATTGGGTGCGGACGGGGCGAGTTGCTCCGTCTTCTCGCGCAAGAGAGCATCCCGGCTTCCGGTGTCGAGTTCAATCCGATTGCCGCTACGACGTGTCGAGAGGAGGGCCTCTCCGTCGAAGAGGGGGACGGGATCGCCGTTCTTTCGGGCAAGGCGGACGGAAGCCTGGGAGGGATCGTCGCCTTGCAGGTGGTCGAGCACTGGCGGGCGGAGGCGATCTTCGCCTTCCTGCGCGAGGCGCGCCGGAAGCTCGCGCCGGGCGGCCTCCTGATCGCCGAGACGGTCAACACCGATTCGCTGTCGTCATTGAAGGCCTTTTTTCTGGATCCTTCTCACGTGCAGCCGGTCCCCGCCGATGCGCTGCGATTCCTGGCGCAGGCCGCGGGATTCACGGACACGCGGATCGAATACCGTGCCCCTTTGCCGGAGGAGGAAAGGCTCGAAGAAAATTCGGAGAACGACACCAAGCTGAACCGCCTCCTTTTCGGCCCTCAGGACTACGCCCTGATCGCGCGCGTGCCACCCGCGCGCGAAGTGTGAGGCGTCAGGCATGAGGCGAAGAACGACACCGGATCTAAGCCGCGCCTCACCCCTCACGCCTTACGCGTTACGGCCATGAAGGTGCCTCGGGTTCTCGTCCTCGCCGTGCAGACTCCCTTCGCCGACGGGGGAGCGGAAAAGCATGTGCGACGATTGACCCAGCAACTTCGTCTGCGAGGCATCGAGGCGGACCTCGTCACGCTGCCGCTCATCGAGCGGCAGCGATTCGACCTGATCCGGAGCGCGCTCGCCTGGCGCGGGCTCGATCTCTCGGAGGTCGCGGGCCGTCCCGTGGAGGCTGTGATCGCGACCCGATTCCCGAGCTACGCCGTGAGACACGACAACAAGATCGTCTGGCTCATCCATCAGTATCGCCAGGCCTACGACCAGTTCGGGACGCCCTACAGCGATTTTACGGCTTCGCGGGAGGACCGGCGTACGCGCGAGGCGATCGCCGAGATCGATCGCGTGGGGTTGACCGAGGCGAGGCGTGTGTTCGCCAATTCGAAGACTGTCGCAGCGCGCCTTCGAAAATTCAACGGGATCGCGAGCCAGCCTCTCTACCATCCGCCTCCCTTGGTAGGCCGATACCGGTCGGGGCCCGCCGGCGACTACGCGTTGACCGTCGGCCGTCTGGACGCCTGGAAGCGCGCCGAGTTACCGATCGCCGCGCTCACCCACGCGCCGCGCGCGCGCCTGGTGGTCCTCGGCCGCGGGCCCGAAGAGGAGCGGTTGCGCCGGCTCGCGAAGGACCTCTCCGTGGGAGAGCGCGTACGATTCGTGACGGACATCGATGAGGAGGGATTGCTCGATCTTTACGCGGGAGCGCGGCTGGTACTCGTTACGCCGGCGGACGAGGACCTGGGGTACGTCCCGCTCGAGGCCTTCCTATCGGGAAAGGCCGTGTTGACGACCGACGACGCGGGCGGCCCGCTGGAATTTGTGAGCGACGGTGAGACCGGCTTCGTCGTCCCCGCGCGGGCGGAGACTCTGGGTGCGGCCCTCCGGCTCGCCTGGGAAAACCCCGGGGCTCTCGCCGAGATGGGGGAGAGAGGACGGCAGAGAGTCGCCGACTTGAGCTGGGACGCCGCGGTCTCGGCGCTGCTGTCCGCGGCGGGGCTTGCGTGACGGACCTGCTCGAGGAGTCGCTTCGGAGTCTGGCCCGCGAGAGCGGCCGCGCGCTCGGAGAGCTCGGCGTGCGGCCCGACGACGAGAATTGGATTCGGGAGCACGCCGACTCGATCGCGAGTCTGGCGGTGCGGCAGCCTCGCCGCCGGTTCGCCGGCTTCTTCTACCGGTTGGCTCGGAGGGCTGCCCGGATGGCGAGGTAACCGGCGAGAATTCCGTCTTCGAAGTTGAACTCGGGATTGGCCGCGAGCGCCGGGTGGTCGTGCGGCTGGAAAAGGTCGTCGCCGGTGACGCCCGGCAAAACCCGCGCGGCCAGCTCCAGGAGACGCCGCCGCTGCGCCTCGATCATTTCGTCGAGGAGCTTGTCGACCTGCGCGGCGTCGCGACTCATCGCGTCATCGATATAGACCGATTGACGGCGCGTCGAGGGTCGAGGGGTCGAGAGTTCGGATGAGTGGACGGAACAACTCGCGACAAAAAAAGGCCCCGCGAGGGGCCTTCTTCGTTCGCGGAAAGAGCTACATCTTCTTCTTCTTGGTTTCGGTCGTGGTCGAAGTCGTCGAGGTGGTCGTGGTCGAGGGCGCCGACATCGTCGAGGTGGTGGAGGTGGTCTCGGTGCCGGTCATCGCCGTGCCGGTCGTGGCCGTTTCGGTGGTCGTCGTCGTCGTCGCGGTTGCCGTGGTCCCGGTCTCCTGAACGACCGCCGGCTGCTGCTCCGTCGTCGTGGTGGTGGACTCCGTGGTCTCTTTCTTCTGGCAACCGGTGACGAGTGCCGTACCCAATACAGCGGCCAGACCCAAGGTCACGAGCTTCTTCATGTCCCTCATCTCCTTTTTTTACTGAGCATCCCCACTACGCGAAAAAATCTCCCGCCAGGGGAAAAAACGAGGTCGCATCATATCGCAATCGCCCCGTCTGTCAACAGGCCTCGACGCCCGAGGTTTAGGCGGCTATTCTTGCCGGCGGGGGCCCGGGAGGCGGACCTTCCATCGGAGGCATTCGGACATGTTCGAAGGGTTGGGAGAGCGTCTTCAGGGCGTCTTCAAGGAGCTTCGCGGCGAAGGACACTTGACGGAATACCACCTGGAATCCGCTCTCCGTCAGATCCGCCTCTCGCTGCTCGAAGCCGACGTCGCGCTGCCGGTCGTCAAGCAGTTCACCGAGCGCGTCAAGGAGAAGGCCGTCGGCTCCCGGGTGATGCAGAAGCTCTCGCCCGCCCAGGAGGTCACGCGAATCGTCCGGGAGGAGCTCATGGGTTTGCTCGGGGGCCAGATCGCCGATCTGGACCTCTCCGGGCGGCCCGCGGTCCTGGCTCTCGTGGGTTTGCAAGGCTCGGGAAAGACGACGTCGGCCGCCAAGCTCGCGCTGCATCTGAAGTCCCGTGGCCGCTATCCCCTGCTCGTGGCGGCCGACCTTTCGCGTCCCGCGGCAGTCTCGCAGTTGAAGACGCTCGGACGTCAGATCGGTGTTCCGGTTTTTTCTCCCGAGGACGCCCGCGATCCGGTGGCCCTGGCGCGCGAAGGAGTCAAAGAAGCTAAATTGATCGGACGCGACACAGTCCTCGTGGACACCGCCGGCCGCCTCCACATAGATGAGGACCTGATGCGGGAGGTCCGCGCAGTCGTGGAGACGATCTCCCCGCAGGAAACCCTCTTCATCGCCGACGCGATGACCGGGCAGGATGCCGTGCGATCCGCCGCCGGCTTCGCTGCGGTCCTGCCGCTGACCGGAATCATCCTGACCAAGACCGACGGAGACGCTCGCGGCGGCGCGGCCCTCTCCGTCGTGTCCACGGTCGGGGCGCCGATCAAGTTCGTGGGAGTCGGGGAGAAGCCCGAAGACTTCGAGCCTTTCCATCCCGACCGGATGGCGTCTCGCATCCTCGGGCTCGGGGACGTGCTGACTCTGATCGAGAAAGTGGAAGCGCAGGTGGACGAATCCGCCGCGCGCCGTCTGGCGGAGCGGTCGAGCGCGGGCGACTTCACCCTGGAGGACTTGCGCGATCAGCTCGCCTCCGTCAAGAAGATGGGGCCGCTGTCGGGCTTGATCGACATGCTGCCCAAGGGAGGCGCGTTCCGTGGCCTCTCCGACCCAGGAACGGTGGACGAGAAATCGCTGGTTCGCGTAACGGCCATCATCGACTCCATGACCCGCGAGGAGCGCCAGTATCCGCAGATCTTGAACGGATCGCGCAAGAAGCGCATCGCCTCCGGTTCGGGCACGGCGGTTTCGGAGATCAACCGCCTGATCAAGCAGTATCAGCAGATGAGGAAACTCATGAAGGCGGCAGGCAAGGGCGCCAGGAAACTGGATTTGTCGCGACTGCCGCTTCCGGCTCCAAAGGAGTTGTGAATCGCGGACGAGGGCGTCGGTTGCTCCATTTGCAATTCACAATTCGCAATTCACAATCCCTGCTGCTAGAATGCCGCGCTCCCTACTGAGGAAAGGATGTCCGTGAAATGTTGAAAGTTCGATTGAGGCGGATGGGCACTCGTAACCGGCCTTATTATCGGATCGTGGTGTCCGACTCGCGCCTCACGGCCAAGGCCAAGGTGCTGGAGGAGCTCGGCTCCTATGACCCGGTCGCGGGAGCCGGTTCGTTCTCCGTAAACCGCGAGCGGGCCAATTACTGGATCGGGCGGGGCGCCTCCGTCTCGACGACGATCCGTTCACTCCTGGCCCGGCCGGCGGCCCCCCCCGTCGCCAAGTCTGCATGACGGCCGGACGGATTCCCGAGGGCGCACCCTTGAAGCGCCTCATCGAATCAATCGTGCGCCGGCTGTCCGACCGCCCGGCGGAAACACGGGTGACCGAGATGGCGGAGGGGCGCGGAACGGTCTATGAGATCTCCGTCCCGGAAGCCGACCGCGGACGTCTGATCGGCCGCGAGGGTCGCACGGTCCGCGCCCTTCGCGCGTTCGTGGGCGCCGCCGCCTCCGCGCGCGGCAAGAAGGTGACCATCCACATCCGCGATTGAAGAAGTTGTGAGTTGTGAGTGCCGGGGAGACCTTCTCATGACTCATAACTCATGACTCCCGGTCTCGTCGCGGTCGGTATCGTCGGCCGCCGCCACGGTCTCGGCGGCGAAATCTCTCTCGAGCCTCTGGGTGACTTTGCCGACCTCTTCGAGCCGGGCGCGAGATTTACCTGGAAGGCGGGGGATCGCACGCGGGAGCTGAGGCTGATCGCAAGAAGGCTGCAGGGGAAACGATGGCTTCTGTCCTTCGAGGGGATTGCGGATCCGGAGGCGGCTCGCGAGCTGACCGGAGGAGTCTTGTGTGTCCTGCGCGAACGGCTGCCGAGGATCTCTCCCGATTTCCACTGGACCCACGAAATAAGGGGCTGGCTGTGCGAGGACTCCGCCGGCGAGGCGCTGGGAATCGTGGACCTTCTCGAGGAGACTCCGGCAGGTCCTCAACTGACCTTCGAGACCCCCGGCGGCAAGGAAGTGCTCGTCCCATTCGTCAGGCCTATTGTTGTGGAGATCGATCGCGATAAGAGGCGGATCGTGCTTGACTTGCCGGAGGGGCTGATGGACTTGTAGGTAATAGGTGCTAGGTGCTAGGTGCTAGGTGCTAGAGGCCCGCTCCCGTCCCTAACACCTA
>Ga0137372_10002005_pt1 | contig 19670 bp, 17 predicted proteins | sample SagtaG_6_FD_104911 | JGI IMG/M metagenome (GOLD analysis project Ga0137372, IMG submission 104911) | Vadose zone soil microbial communities from Sagehorn Ranch, Mendocino, California, USA - Sage1_R_60_16 metaG | ecosystem: Environmental > Terrestrial > Soil > Vadose zone | place: USA...
ACCGCTGCGGCCATCAATATCGTTCGTCTCATGCGCTGGCTTAATGGCCAACCTCACGCTAAGACCAGGCAATCTCCTTTGGTCCGATTGCTTCGTCCAGCGGCTTAAGGAGAGGTCAAAGGGGTTCGCCACCAGTATCAATTTGGTGAATGATGAGCTTATCTGAGGGTGGCGCTTCTTTTTCTCCGCAGAGAATGAAGCGCCATTCTCTTCTTGCTGATATGCTTTCACCAAGATTGAGCCAGTTTCCTATGGCTTGAGGTCAAGCACCGCTTTGCCATGCTGCAGATCGACAGGCACCGAGTTCTGATGATGCACGATCAGCCACTTGTCGTTGATTTTACGGAAGCACGCGGTCCAACGCAGCCAGAGATCGGTCTTCAGCTCATTGTTCATGGTTCCGCTTATGCGGTTGAGGCTGTGGGCGAATGCAACGTCATCGCCCACCGTAATGGTGAGGTCGTGAATTTCATAGCCTATCGGACCCTGGAACGACGAGAATACTTCTTCCCAAACGTTTCTGAATGCATCTGCTCCCACGTATCGCAGCGGGGGCACGATGTCGAACGACACGACCTCCGGCGCGTAGAGAGACATGACGCCTCCGATGTCCTTGTTGCGAACCGCATTGACCCCACCTTCTATGACCCTTTTGATTGCGGTTTCATCGTTTTTCTTGTTTTCTTCGACTGCCATTGTTCCCTCCTACTTGTTCTGCATCTGTGCAATCAGATCCCAACCTATTCGCGCATTGGGGACGGTGGGTTGCCAGCTACTGACTGCTTTGAACAAACGATTGGAGATGCGCAGACTGCGGCTCATATCGGCATACTTGGCCCCCGTCATCAGGCGCATCAACAGATCTGGCAAGACCAACAGATGTTTACGACCAACGGCGTGAGCAAGGACAGTGCACATCTCAGCGCGCGTCACAGGCTCATCATCGACAATGTCATAGACGCCGGAAGGCACCGGTTCGGTCAGCGCAAGCAGCAGGGCAGTGATGGCGTCCTGCAACCAGATTTGTGGTAGATAGCCGGCACGTGCACCGGGAAAAGCACCAATCCCTTTGCGCGCGTAGTCCAGCATCGCCCAGCTTGAAGGCGCTTCCGGCCCGTAAAATGCGCCCAGCCGCAGCGAGATCCCTCGGCGCTGCTTGGTCGGATCGCTTTCCGCGAAGCGCGCCACGGCCTCCTCCGCCTCGACCGTTGAGAAAAGGGTTGCCGTCTTGACGGGAGTCGCCTGGGCATCCAACCAGGTATCGCCGCTGCTTGGGTAAAGAAAATCGAAGCTGGGATAAATGATCGTCTGGACCGTGCCAACGGCCAGCGCGGCCTCGACAAGGTTGCGTGCTCCGTCGCGGCGCAGGCGATCATTCTCCAGCCAGGCTGAACTCCGCCCTATCTGCGCCGCGGGTGGAATTTTCGTCGCCAGGTGGTAGATGACCTCGTGACCAACGAGCGCCTGCTTGAGTGCTTCAACATCAAAGAGGTCCACCCGTACCGGATGTGCCCCTGCACGTCGCAAGCGATCATCGTTCTCAGGTGTGCGGCTCATCGCCGAAACGGTATACCCAGCCTTGACTAATCTGGGCACAAGAGATTTTCCGAGCACGCCGGTTGCACCTGTTACAAAAATGTTCATCATATTGCTCCTTTTTATTTCGCTTCTCTTTTTCGAGAGATCTCTTTATAAGCGCTTCCAGAAAGGAGACAAGTGAGTCCACGAAAACGTGACAACAGCGTGACGTAAATTTTTCGTCTCTCGAAAATTGCCCGATTTTCGTAGCTTCGGCACCCGTTCAAAAGAACGCAGCGAAGCAACGCTCGGGGCTGAAGCCCGCAGAAAACGGCCAAAAAATTGCTGAACATGCCCACTCTGGATTATGATAAAGAGAGAACCGACTATTTTAAGGAGCCATTTCACAAGACCCTATGGATCAAATTCAAACCTATCAACCTCTGCTTTTCTCAATCGCCTACCGCATGACTGGATACGCCAGTCAGGCCGAAGATATTGTTCAGGATGCTTACCTGCGTTATCAACAGGCGGATCAAGCCGCCATTCAATCGCCAAAGTCCTATCTCACCACGATTGTCACCAATCTCAGCCTTAACTATTTGAAATCCGCCCATGCTCAGCGTGAAGAATATATTGGGATCTGGCTCCCTGAGCCTATCCTCACTTCTCTACCCGAAGGTGAATCTCCCGAAGAGCATTATGAGCAGCAAGAATCCATTTCTATCGCCTTTCTCGTTCTCCTGGAGACCCTGACGCCACCGGAACGCGCGGTTTTCCTCCTGCATGAGGCGTTTGACTACTCGTTCACGGAGATTGCCGAGATCATCGAGAAAACCCCGGAGAATTGTCGCCAGCTCTTTCATCGCGCGAAAAGCCATATCGCGGAGAAACGCCACCGCGTCTCGGTCTCGCCCGCCAATCAGCGCCAGCTCACCGAGTCCTTTGTGGCGGCCTGTAAATCGGGGAACCTCGCCACCCTGACCAAACTGCTGGCCAGCGATGTAACAGCCTGGACGGATGGTGGAGGCAAAGTTCGCGCTAGCCTGTACCCCGTTTCCGGGCAGGATATCGTTGCCAAACGTTTCCTCTCCCTGATTCGCCGGGTGCCCACGGACAATGTACTTTTTATAGAAGAGATCAATGGCGCGCCCGCGATTTTATCCTGGAGCGACGGGCATCTCAACTGGGTACAGACGCTCAATATCCGCGACAATGTCATCGTTGGGCTGCATACCCTGGTGAATCCCGACAAGCTGGCTTTTCTCCAACGCCAGTTGGAGAGCCGCCCGGAGCCGTTCCCTTCATCTTCACAGGTACTTCCATAGGTGAGAGATGAGTCTGGCCCAATTGAGGTGATAAGATCTTCAATAAACTCGACAATGTCATGAATCCGAGCTCGAAAAATATGAGAAGCTAGAAGGATAAGCTCATCATTCACCTAAATTGGGCCAGAACCATTTAATTCCAGGATTTACAGCTGGCTGCAGATCAGGTTTGCTACTCTAGAAAAAAACAATACACTTTTGGCTGTTGATCCCCAAACAGGCAAGGATCACTGGCAGGAACCATTACAAAATGGGATCGAAAACATGGTGATTCAATAAGTATTCTCAAGTATTCAAAGTAGCTTGCATTTCCTGTTGTGGTTGGGTGATCAGCTTCCTCCAACCACATCTTGATCTCATTAGTAACACTATTGCCAAAGTACTCCCGATTTTTTGGCAGGCCTCCACGATACTCTGATCAGCTTTTCATCAATCGAAAGGACTGGCGAAAAGCAGGGCCCTGGCATTAGCGTACAATGTCATTAGATGGTAAGGTTTGCCGATTTGGATTGCAATAGCATTGGGTAATTCTCCTCACCCATAAAAAATCATTCTATATCAGCATGCAGGATATGTAACGCGTTGTCGACAGCATCTTTTACACGACTCCATCGTGCTTGTGGTTGCCAGAAATGTCCTCTCCTCACAAATTGAGCTCGAGTTGGACAAATGTGCTCTTGCTCATAGCACTTTGTTAGCCATCGCACCCGACGTATAGCAAATGCCTCGTCAGTCTCAGCAAACTGGGTTAGCATTTCTGCTGTGAGTGGGAGTTTATCAAGATTTCTTAAAAAGAAAGGTCCTCTTCCCATATTATTACTAATAGCAGAAACTGTTACCTGGACTGGCTGCTCCCGATCGTCATTTATACGTAGAGCAGAGGTCTTTACCTCCAATGCTAGATCCTTATCCCGTTGCTCCCAGTCTATATACGAGATTGCTGAATGTCTTCTAGCTCGCTTTTTCTCATGTGTTGGAATATGCAGCTTTAGCCACGCAGAATCATGGCCATAGAGCCAGGTGTATACCTGCGCCACTTTGCTTCTCAACTGATTTACCCCATCATCAGGATTCTGTTGCATAATGGAGAGCCACTTCTTTCGGTATTCCTCATAGGTTGATTGTTCAGGTACTTCAACTGCCTCAAGCTTACGACGCTTCGGTGTTTCTTGGGATAGCACCGTTTTACCCAGTGGCTCTCCGGATGGTAAACCGAGTCGCTTCGCATTGAGTTTTACGGTTGAGAGGCCTACACCTAGCATATCGGCTATTTGTCTGGTACTCATAGTGGGATCTGTCCATAGCTTTTGCAGGGCAGCTTCCCAGACTGACCCAAAGGATTTTGCATCACTCGCACGAAAATGTTCTTCATCTGAAACATCCGGTCCTATACGCGAGTACGTAAACCCGCAAGCACAGGAAAATCGCCCTCTTGGTCGCCCATCTATATCATGTCTATAAGTTATTTCACATGTTTGTATACACCTTTCTCGATAGCGTTCACATACCGGGTTAAGACATGGCCAGGGTCCACTACCAAAGGGTTTTCTTTCAGATGGGAGATTGAGAAAAGTCTCTATAGTATGTCCCAAAAAGTGAATGAACAGAATATGACGTATGGGGTGTTGTACTCCCGCTGAAGAGCGAGGAAGGCGTGCAAGCCAGTTCTCGTTTTTGCCTTCTTCTAAATACTTCCATGTTGAACTTGCGGTATCACTCTCTCGGAGTACCCTTGTCACCAGGTACCGAGTCATAGAAGGGAATGCTGATTCCGCAACTATTCGCTGGAAGCATTTAGATCACAATGCAGATATTTTAACAGGTCAATTGGATAGTAGTGCTTGAATGCTTGCAATAATTTACTAGCATATATTTTTCCACCGTGTGTTGCTAAGCTACGATCGGCTAGAAGAGCCAGATATCTCTCCCTTATAGAAAATGCAGAAACAGCTGAGAAATCATGGTTTTGAAGCAACCAAGAGGCTTCTTGACTAATTTTTAAGAGCATCTCTCTATATCTATTAGATGGCTCCACCATAGAAAGTTCTTGATTGCTTACTATCTTTTCTGCTGCAAGAAACTCATATCGTGCTCGTGTATCTTGCATGCGAGCGTGGCTATTTAGTAAATTCATATTGTGAATAGGGCATAGATCAATCCCGGGAAGTTGATGTATCCGATGCCAATAACACTCCTCGAATCGCTGCCTATCATCTGCTACACAGTGAGAGCAGAAACGTAACCATCTCAAAGGGGAAATGTCGCCTCCTAGACCAATCTGTAAAGAAATGGCTCTTCCCTTTCCAACTTCCAACTTCTGTCTAATTTGGTTGAGGCGATCTGAAGGAAGAAATGGCGCATAAAATGGTAACAAGGTGTGATTATCAATCATATTATCTACCGTATAGTGATGTCCAGGAGATAAGTTAGAGACAAGATTTCCTAAATAACCTGGAAAGCCTACCGTTACAATAATTTCTTCACTTCCAAATAAGTCTCTTATTACACCTCGTGCAGATGGATATTGCATACGCTCACTGTAACGTGCACATAAGCTATACAACAATTCATCTGGATATGCTATAGGTAAGTCGCAAATCATCTCATTCCCTCCATCGTCTAAGGTAGTGCTTTTCAAAGTGGTTTAGCTTGTAAGTCTCATCTCATCAGTACACTTATCTCTATTAATCGTGCATCCTTTGAGTGTATATTTCACTATGCAAGATAAAGTGGCATAGAATAGTTGCATCTTAATGATTGTAAAACACTTATTCAGATCCAGTACTCCTTTCCTAAAGAACAAGTACTGGATCAATGCTTATCTGAATGGGCACCAAGAAAACACCAATTCTCACAAACCACTACCCAACGAGGTGCTCATTGGAAGGTGTAAGACATCCAGCCCTCTGTAAAACGTCAAGTACAGGGACGCCTAGTTGGAGTCCCTCAATACCTATACCAACCAAAGATTTTGGTGATGCTACGTCCACTTGCTCAGGATCTACTTTTTGTGAATGTGGTGATGTCTGCTCCGGTTGTTGCTCAGAAGAAGTTCCTTGTTCTTTAGAACAATCTTCTGAGATACTTTCCGGAGTTTTCTCATTTGAGTCAGTAGAGGGAACGATTAGCGACGTTGAACTTTGATTATTCGAAGTGCGGGTTATGACATTTAACAGAGTTTCTATGTCAACTGGCAAAACATCGTCCACTTTATGTAGTTCCCGGATATCTCCGTTTTTCAGCGCATCCAGGATAGGTCTAGCCAGACGCAAGCTATCATGGGCAACGGATCGAATCACACTGCTCGTGATTACTTCATCTTCACCTTCGCGGGTCATAACCCTTGTCTGGGCAAGCATATACACTTTTACCGCAAGATCAGTAATGCCTTGAGTGACATCATACAATGTATGACTTAACTGGGGAGTTAGAAGGCATTCATTTTTGGTGTACTGGTATCTCCAAAGGGACTCTAGAAACATATCCCATATCTCATCTTCCTTCATACTATCCCATACAAAATCTCCTAGACCGGCACTGCGTCGTGCCTGCCGAAACTCGCTATTCAGCAGAGACATAGCCTTATACGTTCCAACAAGAATAACTGGCATACCAATCTTATTGACCAGCTCCACGAAAAAGTTGAGCATTTTTCTCGATCCACCGCTTCTTGCCTCACTTAAATGTTGAATCTCATCAATCACAAGGACTCCTACACTGTGAAGCGATGCTACTCGTGCCATACCGGGTATCATTTCATCTGTCGTCGCTCGGCCTCGACGCGCATAATTCTCGAAATAATTGGTCCCGAGGAGATCATCAAAAGCTTGAAAGAAGTTGAGGCAAAGCCCTTTCGTAGAGCCATCAAAAGGACATTCTAATTTTAGCCATACTACCTGGACATGATTAAAATCTTTTTCCTTGTAGTGGTTATGGAAAACGACTTGAGGATAGAGCATAAGAAGTCGTCCAAGTGAAAGGCTTTTCCCCACACCGCTTATACCAACCACAGCCAATCCTAGTGCACTTGACTGTAAATTGCTCGCCAATGGTCGCTCAAACTTCAAAGCATCGATTTTCTTATCAATATTACGATAAAAATCCAATGGCAATGGATTTCTCGCTTCGTACCCCAGACGAAGCATTGACGAAAGTCGTTGCTCAAGATCGATATGCCGGGGAAGCACATCAAAGAATTTGAGTACATTTCGTATTAAGTGCAGGCGCAATTCAGTCGGCCATGCACGATGTTCCTCCAAATAGTCTGGGTAGTATTGAAGCAAATCGATAACCTGTTCCTTTACCCAGATAGGTGGGAGTGCTTCAATAACGGATTACCACGATAATCCGCTATTAAAGGATCACAATATTCTGCTTCGATCATACGTCCCCTAAGCAGGGGACGTGGACTCCATACTTGCTTCTTCATTCGCCTTTTCACCCTTTTCTTGCGATGTTCCCCACTTCTTCTGACGAAGTTTTTTCATTTCTTCAAGGGACTGATCTGGTGGAACATAGAGACTACTAACCTCTTTCGGCTTATCTACCAACAAAGTGGCTTCACTTTGAGGTGCTGGAGTTTTTGAAGCCCCTAAGTCATCCCAAGCATCTCTTGCTCGCTCTTCCTCTCTCTCCCCTTTTCTTGTTTCACGGCTGTTCTCCCAACGAGCAGGATTACTTGGTCCATTAAGTGACTGCAGTGTCTTTTCCTGAGCTCCCTCAATGACAGCGTCCATCTTTGCATTGTATTCTGCGTTAGCACGCTGTTGACGGGTTCTAGATGCCTCTTCCGCCTGCAATTTCAATTCGAAGTAATCTCGTATTTCAAACCAATCACGTCCCTGGTAACTCCGCTTCTCCCTTTCGATCAACTCACAAGCTTCTGGACGACGCCCGCCATCAAGTGAAAGATAGATAGTATCAAGCTTTCGAGGATCATAGACAATAGGAATAGGCCATCTTCCTTGCTGGCGAGCCCTAACATACCACTGCTCTCGCTCAGCAATAGCACAAGTGTAATATACTCCCTTAAAGTAAATACCTCGTTCTGTGACTGAAGCCTGATCGGGAGCAAGTAGATTTAATTTGATGACCTCAGGAGACTTTGCGCGTAGGTGACCACCGCGGTTACATATCCCCCAATTCCATAAATCAATTGGATATGGTTCGATATGATCTGCTATCATATCATCTTCCATCTTATACCAATCCATACGATGATAGTTGTTGTGTTTGAGAATACAGAGAATCATCAATTGTCTGAACTCTGGAAGGGTCAGACAGGCTTCATGACGGTAATCTTTGTCTCCACGCTCACGCTTCTTGTAGACTGCCCCAGGACGCCAGTGAATAACATCGTCACTGACCAGGCGAAAATTTTGTTCAACAATTGCCTTCCAATCGCAGCGATACGGAGGTGTGTTTGAGATGCGGACCCCCAAGGCGTTGATGAGATTTGTTGGATTGTACCCTTCTAACTCGCCTCGATCTCCCAGTATTTCTTCTGGGAGATAATGGCTCGGCCATTCATCTTCAGTGATATCTATACCATACTCCCGGCAGAAGGCAACTTTATCTGCTGCTGCATTCTCTAACGCCAGCATCATTCCAACCCAACTAGGACCTTCCAGACTTACACTAAATCCGACAATAAGACGGGTAAAGACATCAATAATAATGTAAATGACAGGGCGGCCAATGAGACGACTACGATCACGTGAGCTGACAAGATGGATATCACCGATAGTTGCATCTCCTTGACAAAGAGAACCAGGACCATCTGCCATATGTGTAGATTCCCCTAGAATAGCCCTATAGCGAAGCGCAAATCGTCGCTCTCCCTCACGTGAAGTCGACCGTTGTGTCAGATCGTCATATTTCTCGTGAATATATCTAAACTGATCAGGAGCCAATACCTTTTCTCCTGCTGCTATCGGGGCAACGAAGACCCGTGGCAATCGTTCGGGGAAAGGCTTGCTAATTCGCTGTAACCAGTCGGGCTTTCTCGCTTCAGCTCGTATCCGCTGTTCCAAATGATATGTCACATTCACAACGTTTGGCCTTGTTTGGAACGTCGTGGTGACTTTGCCCGCTTCATAACCATAGACTTTTACAGCGGCTACCACATCCCCTAATTGCACATCCTTCAGACCTCCTGCTACTCCAACAAAGAGGACAATACTCGGCTGAAAATAGGTAATTGCCCGTTCGCTCTCTCGAGCAGCGTTAACATTCCCTTTTCCGATCTCAACGATTCCAATATCCCATGACTGTTTGCTCGAAGAAAAGAAAATTCCTCGCTCATAAATCGTTCCTCGAGGATGGACGTCTTCATGCAGGTCTATGAGATGACTACGAACCGCCTGATACTCAACGGGAAGAGCGGTAAGTATGATCGCACAAGGTGAGTTCGATTTGCTGTCTAACATGACCGACCTCCAAAAAGCCATAAGCAACGGTACTACCAGAACAAGGCAACAACCTTCTTCGACACGGTTCAGAGCCCACTCAACCCTTCACATTCTCTTGCTTTTCGCCTATTTTTGAAGAAATATAGTTCAAGCGTCTTGCTCTTACTGTGCCTGACGCAATACAAATTCGGCTGGTGGAAGGCGATTAGACGTGCCGGTAGCGCCGATTATCAAGAGGCGGGGCTTTCAGTTTCCGTGTTAGGGAAACAGCATAATTCAGAGGTGAGCAAACGTGTCATTTATAGTTGGTGATACCAGAGGTCACTTGTTTAATTGCAAAAACAACATATTATGTTCGACGAAAGCTCCACCACTTTCGTTTGAGTGATCTTCCTAAAAATTGCTCAAGGGATTTTCTTTCCAGAACAATGTTTCCCGCTTTACTCCCTTCTTTTAATAGCCAATCAGGAATCTCTCTGCGCAAGCCAAATACATCTGCCTGTTGAACGCTCAATATAACGTCATAGCGGCGAACAGCCCATATCTTTGGATTTGTCTCATAGAGTTTGAGCAATTCTTTCTGAATCTTTTCGTACTTTTTTCCTTGATAATCGCTCATGTTAAGCTGACTGCACCAGTCAGGCAATGTAGCATGAGTTGCTTCAGAGAAAATGGAAACGATAAGCTCTGAGGAAAACTTGATCATATCAGCGGGGTATGGTTCCACCTCTAAGTAATCTAAGGCTCGCCGCAAATATTCGCGGTACAGAGCCGTTGAGATACGCTGTTGGATACGTTTGACGCTCGTAAAAAGTGTCTTTGCGGCTTCAGTATTGTCTGGCAATGACGCTTTCGTGTAGAGAATGAGGCAGCGCTTGCGAATTTCGGTAGAGAAGCTATGATCCTCAGCATTCATAGACAACACGAATGCTGGATATTCCTCCAGCAAAAACGTCTCATCTTTTATAATATCGGTCGCATGGTCTGTAAAACGCTTTTTTTCTACATCATCGAAAATCACGGGAAAACGCTTGGTAGTGTGAAGAAGATCACGCAGGTTTGTTCGAGTGAAATTTGCTTTTTCCACAAACTGATGATACCCAAACATCGATTTCATTAGCGTTTCAATAAGTCGAGTTTTTCCACAATTGCTCTTGCCATAGAGGATAGCAAAGAGAGGGAAATCAAATATGTATCCCTGTTCAACAATGGCGTGTGTTCGCATTTCACAAATGATCGGTGAAAAATAGAACCAGCAAAGAAACAGAAAGTAGTCTTTCTGGTGTTGTAAGATATTGCCGTGAAAGCCATTGTTGAAGTTCTCGAAGTACTCAAGAAGGCACCGGACATCCGATTGCACATCACTCCAAATGGGAGATAGAGATACTTCCCTCCCAGTCAAAAGTACTTTTTTGGTGTCACGCTGAATTGATAGCCAGGTCGGCTCTTGTGCTTGTTCAGATCGTTTCTGGCTTTTCACTAGTTGAACAAGCTTTCCGACGATCTCGCGAGTGACCTGAACCTGCCCATTCTTTGGTTTCATAAGAGATTGTATCTGTGGTCTATAGTGTGCGGCAAGCTTTTCTACAGTACGAATAACAACTGGAACAGTCGCAGCTGTAACATCCGTGTTGATGAAGACAGTTAATGCCGTTTTCGAGTGCTTTGCTTCCTGTATCAGAGGCAACTCTTCCAGCAAGATTTCTGCTTGGGTTACATTCACATCAGTCAGCGCAACTTCATTTGTCGCTAATAGCTTCACTAGCTCGTACTCGTGGGAATAATATCTCCATGCCTCCTCATCATCAAAGACAATAAGTGTTTCTGCCTGCTTTCCTGAAAAAGCACGCTCTGATGCATTCGCCGATCCGACAATGACACGTCGTCTGTTTGCCCCTTCAAGCAGATAAATTTTTGAATGAGCAATGGCATCCTTCACGACAAAAAACCTTGCCTGTCCTTGATGCACACGTTCCAGAATAAATTGTTTCCGTGTATCATCCAATTTTTGAAAGGCTGAGATAAGATTATCACACACAACCTTCTGACCAGCGAGAATCTCGCTGAAGTCCAATAAAATTCGCTCATATCCAAATATGCATTCTACCTCCTCAAAGATATTGAGCATCTTGACGATCATTGGAATACTTGCTGAATAGGTTAAAACACGTAGGGAGGAAAAGCCCTCAAAAATGGTCTGTGAGAATGGTTCGTAACGCTGGTATTGTGCATAGACAACCCGTAATACGCCATTCTCTCGTTCACTATGTTCAAAGAGTGGAGACTGCTGCGTCATTGTCATCCTCCCCAACAAAATCCTTTGGAACTCATTTCTTTTGTTCACTATCCAGATAGAATATTAACACAATCATGACATGGAATGGGTATATATCTCCTAATTTGTCCTCAAATGCACTCAATCCCCCTGCTTCTTTCATCGACTCTGTTCCATTGCATGGAACAGATGATGAGCACATTGTGCATCTCGTTCTGCTCGATGAAATGGAGCCAGAGCAAGTTTTTCATAAGCTACAGCCTCGTCAAGGCGGTGTAGCTTGCATCGTCTTTGTCCATTTCTCTGCTCTACATATACGTCTCGATACTTTGCATAGGCATACATAAGACATCCAGTATGAAGCGCTGGAAATACGAGTTGGTAACAGTTTGCTGTTTGTCTCAGCATACGAATATCAAATGAGGCATTATAGGCAATCACGACGCGGTTACAAAGAAGCTGCATCACTTCTTCATGGATCTCGGGATATCTAGGAGCATTCTTCACATGTCTACGGGTTAGACCATGAACTGCAGTTGCCAAAGGCTCAATCTCTGTTGTAGGATTGATGAGCGAGTGATAGAGCGGTTGTCCCTGTTCATTAACAATGCACAGTTCGATTACTTCTGAGAAGCGCCGTGTTCCGGTTGTCTCTGTATCAAGAAATACCGGTTGTAATGCGAACTGAGAGGTGAACGATTGTAGCCATGCGAGGACGTGCGCTTTGCTTTGCCAACGCATGTACGAGGCAGTATAAGTATCGATAAGACCTCGAGATCTTCTATCTGGTGCGTAGTCGTTCCCTCCCACGTGGGGAAAGGACCAATTCATCTCATTCTGTTGCGTCGCTTGTTTCATATACATGACTTTGTCCTCCACCCAAGGTGAGAGCTTTCAAATCAAGCTGATGATCATCTACAAAAACTACTCAACGGATATCCCAGTTGGATCATTCGATCATCCGTAGTTTGCACGGTGTTGGGTCAATGTTGATTAGAAGTGGCCGAGTAAAGCTACTCATTGCGACAAGTGCCTGTCCTGGCGCGAGATTTGGGAGCCGCCTCCAAAGAGAGTCATCTATGACGCCTAATGATCGCTTGAGTCGTCCAATGACGTTCGTATCACTAATTTTGTGCAGAATGTAGTTATTAATAAGTCCTAATACCTCATCAGGAAGGTGTTGTGGAAGTTGTGTTACAAACGTTAATCCTAACCAACGTTTGCGCCCTCGTCGTGCAATTCGTGCAACCTGCTGGAAGAGAATAGGCATCTGTTTAATACGTGTGTCTGATAAAAACTCATGAGCCTCCTCAATAATAACCATCGTACGGCGTTGTATCCCTCCTTGTTCCGCAATGCGATAGTTTTCATTCTGAGCGTCCTGCAATCCTCGCAGTATCTCAGCGATAATGAGATTATTAATCTGTGGTGAATCAGTATCGCTTAGATCGATAATACTCACATGACCTGGAAGCGTTAGATCTGCATAGGTCAAAGGGCCGGCATCTTTGTTGTCAAAAATCTTCATACGAATAAGTTGACTTAGACGACCAAGTACTACACGCCAGCTACCCACATTGGTAGGTAAGTCTCTTTTTTCAGCTTTCAAGATCGATGTCACTATACTAGCTGACTTATAAAACTCTGGACTCCGGAAGCGAAACCTAAAATTTTCCTTCGCATCTGGTGCATTCCCCTCCAATTTTTCACCAGCGACAAGATCTGCACATGCACGTACCACATCGTACATATGTTCAACATTCATTTTATAGTAACCGCGCTCCAGCTCATCTAATTCAAACAGTAGCTGTTTATCTTCATCTGTCACAGGAAATATTTGGAGTTGTTGTAAAATACGTTTAGCGATGTCGTACGCCTTTTGGTAACGTTGCTGTTGAGCTTCATTCAGCTCTAGTATTTCCATCACAAGATAAGGTGATAGTTGTGAGAACTGGAGAGAAAATGGAGTGACGCGCTCTTTATCTGGGCAAGTCGTCTCCCGTTCAACCAGGTGATATATATGTACGTTCTCAACCCCTACTGGTAGTTTCTTGCGCTTCTCAAGAGCACTAAGCATGACAGGATCATTCGTTGGCTCATAGATTTGGGTATATTCACCTTCAGTGTCGATGACAATAGTCGCCATGTGTGATTGCTGGAAGTTGCTTGTTAGACTCGACACTGTCGTCGATTTTCCACCACCTGTGGTGCCTAAAATGCCAAGATGTCGGGGAAGAACAGATTTTTTGTCCGAAGGAATGGCGGCAATGATATCTTCGTATCCGACTGGTACACCAATGGTAATATCCCCTTCGAGACGAAGCGTACTTGCTGTTTCCTCTGGCTCAAGCATAAAAATGGGGCTATTTGGTAATGGACGTAATCGAGGCGGAATCAATACACCATTATCTAATTCTTCTCCAAGGAGTTCTACCTGCACACGCCCATGATAACGTGGCATAAAAATACCACCCCTCACTGCCGTTGTAATCATGATGGGAGCATCACCGCGTAGACCATCGGGCTCTGCAAAAGGGCCTTTCACGACGATACCTAAGTAAACCCTGTTATCAGGAACGCTCTTGATTCGGATGAGTGATTGTGAAGGAGCCTTGCCAATCTCATCCCGCGGCAAAAGAACTGTCACTGTATTATCCTCGCTATTAGGAAGATCAAACATCGTGCGCCCAACGGCTCCAACATATTCAGGTGGCAAATGCCACGGGCCTCCAGCCTGCTTTACATCCTTATTAATTTGCTCGAAGACAACATCAGGAACTGCTTGAGGAGAATCAAACAGTGTATGGCTAACGAGATCATCTTCTTGCTGTTTGAAACCTGCCTCAGAAACTAGGCGTGACACCATCTCATCATCTTGGGGCATATGGTGATGGTCGTTGCTTTGTGTCATTGCTTGCTCCTTTGTTTTATAGACTATTTATCCCACTCATCGAGAGAGCGATAAGGAAGACCTGCATCAATATACGCCTGCTGAATAGTGGCATTAAATACCTCTGCCCCAAAGGTTGTCTTACACACCATTTGTGCCAGATCAAGAAGCATTGGGAACCCGCGATGTTCCTGTAGAACGCTATCGGCCATTGCAAGTAATGCTGCTTGATGAGCAAAATCCTTGTGGGCATAGAACACACACGCAGGGGTAGTGGGAGATGCTCGATAGACACCAGTTATAATGTTTTTTCCAATATCTTCGACGAACTCCAGTGCATCTCCTTGAAGACCCGTACTACGAGGTAAGTTCCCACTAGCGATTCTGTGCATAATCTCATATGGCGATTCCACAATAGCATATTCAAGGGGGCGTAGGGCATCACCAAATGTGAGTAGTACGCGATCAGAGAGAACCTTTGATACAAATACCCAGCGTTGATAATCTCCAAGTAGTGAACGTAATACACGCATACTGTGGCGCAAGAGCGGCATATCGTTTTTCTTTATTCCGTTCTTTGTTTCACTAATAACCAGGCCTGCTCCGGTCAATAATTCGTATGGTACAGGTACACCATGACCCATACGCCAGAGCGCTTTTGATCTCTCTAAGAGCGTAGCACGCTCGCCAAAGTAGAGAATACCACGTCTGCTAAGATTGCTCAGTTTATCTCTTCGATCTTGAGACTCATCTTCAGTACGCCGTCGTCTCTGTTCAAGCAACTCAATAATGTCATCAACAGAAGCAGAGCCTTGCATGCGTAAGTCACGGCGATAGAGTTTCTGTATCCATGTCCCTTGATTACCGTAGTAAGAGATACACCTATCTGAGCTATCGTCATAGAAAGTGAATCATGAGCAACCGTAATACCGTCACAGGCTTCTACTGCGCCATTGAAAAGTAATCCACTATGCACATGAGCAAGTTGATCAATAGTCGCTTGATAACATCCAGCTCCTTGTGGCGCATCTTTTCGTTCGAAAACTCTAGGGAATAGCTCACTGCGAATTTGTTTACGTATACGATTTTCCTGTTTGAACACCTCTTTTAATTCGTCATCAAGGCGTTCATAGGTATCCGCTAGAGCTTCTCCTTCATACCATTTATTCAGGTCGAAAATGTTGTCTATAGACTCCCCAAAGGAAGCCTGGAAAGTGTCACTATCCATTTCCAGGATATTGTCTGAGTCAGGAGGATCATACCCTTCACCGCCCTTATGCGGAGGTTGTTCATTTGGCATGTCGTCTATCTCCAGACATTAAGCGTGGCATGGAGATATCCCTATCCCATCTGTCATGCTGTCGAGTATACATTATCTTTCAAAAAGCCAGTCACGAAATGTCGGTTCCCCCCATTGATGAAGCAACATTTCCGCGTAAAATGCATTAATTGATTGGGGAAGTCCATATTCAGTGTAGAGTGCTGTTGTCAAAAATGCAAGCCTTGCCCGATAACCTGTTGGCGCGTTAGTTTGCTGCATTCTCTCGCGGAGTGATGCCGCAGGAGCTAATAACTCTAAAGCTAATCGATCTGCTCTATCTTCTGCATCAAGAATGAAATTAGTAGGAACTCCCTCATCGGGACGTTCCATGAGATGACCTTTTATACCTATATGCACGTTAGCAAGTACACCATCCAGTCGTTCCTCTCTGGTAGGAGCACGCATTCCATCAAGAACCTCGCGGATATCTTCTCCTAGAGCCTCTATAGCCCGTTTTCTCGGCAAGTGATAATCGTAGAGAAAATGAGCCCCCTCGTGCGCGATTGTAAGACGTTGCTCTTCGAGGGGATCGCTGGCATCAACGAAAATCGTTCCTAAGTTTCTTCTAGGAAAGATGCATCCTCGGAGACGCCGGCGCTTATCTCCATGAAAATGGTAGGATGAACCAGTTGCCTGAGCCCAGGCGTTGATCTGCCCAATGGGCAGATCAGGAACTCTTTCCACATCCAACGGAAAGATATAGAGAAACCAGTCTTCCATGTTTCTTGGGAAGGGGGGAGAGGCCTCCACCCATTCCCAGAACTCTAGAGCGGTGTTCTCAATGGATATGCTATTCATGGAAAGTCTCTTCCTCGTCACTTCCATCATTACTTAGAACTGTATCGTGATCGCGTGCGGCAAGTAAAAATGCTTGGCTATGTTCCTGGCGCATATCTTCAAGCGACTCAGCCGTACGTATGAGTTTCGCGAGTTGTAATGGATTTGCTTGAACGTGTGACGCAATACGTTCAATATCATGTCGAAAATCAGGAAATGGTCTAGGACGCTGACACAAAGCAAGGTGGGTTAGAGCTTCAACATTACAGCCTAAGAACTCTGCGAGTTGCTGATCATCCAGCTTTTTTTGCTCCTGATATACGGCAAGTAGACTTGCAAGGAATTCTCGTCGTGCGCGAGCGAGCTTTGCCAGCCGTGCTAGTGAGGGTGTGTATTCATTCATCGAAGTGTTCTCCTATGCGTCGTAAGTGCCATTTGATCCTGTCCTTGTGACGCTTCACCTGTTTTGCCTGTTCGCTTCGTGACAATCCGCTTGGCTCCAGTAAATTGATATATGGTTCTGGTGAACGAACGCGATCTAAGATGAGTTCGGCAATGCTCCGGTCAACAGGGTTTGTAAAGGTACTCAGGATATGTTCCCTTAACTCTTTACCTTGGATATGTGCTTCGAGATCCTGGCTTTCGTCGATGATATCTTGCTCTTCGTTAGTATTAGACGGAGAAACGAGTGATATTTGAAATTGTGTTTGCCTCCTTTCACGTGCCAGCGCATTTTTCAAATCATGTTCGGCTTCCATAAGGAGAAAGCTTCTGAGTGAAATGAGCTGAGGATTGTATTTCTCAGGATTCCTACAATAATTTAGAAATGCTTCACCAACAGCTTCTTCGACCAGGACAGGGTCTGTTTCCTGGTATACACGTTTCCTTAGGTCCTGTACCAGTATAGGGTACAGCCAGACGGCAAGTTGATCCCACACTATAGGATCATTTCTTGCTAGAATCAGCTGGTGAAATTGAGGTTCCTCTGGTGTCGCCTTCATTCGATTGCCCCCAAGAACTCTCTTACATCTTCCTATACTATATCCCCATCAAATTGCCAAAGTTCGAGGGCTTTTTGGGTGAATTTAGGCCATATCCGAAAATTGGTAAGAAAATATCATTGCTATACCAATCTCTTAAAAATAAGCACATCTTCTTCAGGGTAAGCCAGAGTATCGCTTTCTGCTACCGATGAGAAGCGTCCTGTTTTCCTGTCGCGAGTACTAACAAGCATACGCGAAGGTATTTTGCGTATGATCTTACGGTACAAGGAAAAAGTATTCTGTTGGGCTATTATTTCGCATAATGCATCGGAGGTAGGGATAGTGATCCCTCGTTTATAGGAGTTTCCGACAATGAAAATGGCATATCCTTCTGGTCTAGTCACTCTTGCACATTGTTGTAGCGCAAGAGACATATCTTGGAAATAGTAACGCAATGCACGCACTTCACGTTGGATACGTGGTCTAGTTTTTTCCGTTGCTTGTTCTGCAAGCTGTATTAATGCCTCATTCGCTATTGTAGAACGAATTGACGTGTCAGAATCAACCCGGTGTGCTAGCTGACTCGATCCAATCCATCTAGCCTTTACCCGCTCTGACTCAAAAACATGATGATTTTCTAACCATATTTGAGTTAACTGATGCAATTCACTATATTCATAGCATATTGCGTAAGGAGGACTTGTTACGATCAAGTCGAGTGTAGATTCAGCTAATGAGAGATATCGTACATCTTCTAAACTTAAATGACAACGATCCACGACTCTCACAGGATTACCTCCTTTTTCGCTCAATGCTTCCCAGTAGAGTAAATTGCGTTTGAGCATGTCGTGTATTTGCTTTCTAAACTCTTCAAGCGGGTCTCCCAGCACTTTTTCAAGATCCTTCTGTGCTTTGATACTTCCACTCAGCCAGATTGAGCAACTACGTAGGATATTAGAAAAACCACAAAGAAAGAAAAGGCGGAATGCTTCATTTTCCCAAGTTAGAATTTGTTGGAGTATATATGTAAGACTTTCTCTATATTTGGCAGGGAACCAGTACAACAACCGTTCTTCTCGACTCGCATGAGCAATATCGATAGCATTGATAACTTCTAGTTCGTCCTGAGTTAAGGTCCGTTTTCCTATATGAGGTGTTTTCTGTAAGGAGGCGTTGAGCGAGAGCCATATAGCATTCAATTCGGAAGGGCACAGAGGAGTACATTTCACACGACTCATGAGAAGTGCTACTTGACTTACATCAGACCCGTAAAAAGAACGTTCCAGTCGCAAAGCCTCTACCCCTGTTGTGGCAGAGCCCAGGAAGGGATCTCCAACAGATGCTCCAGGTGTAGAATAGATGTTGATAAGACGGCGAACAAGAGGCGGAATGAATTTTGCTGGATAACGGTGATAGCCATGTGGTCCCCATAGTTTCTCACCTTGTTTTGCATCAGCGAATGTCCAATCTTCTGTCATCCGTTTCCTCATTTCATAGCAATAGCAATATAAGAATGAAATGCTCTTTTAGTATATCATTTTTATATTACTTTGTGTGATTAATACCGGATGTAAAAACGATTTCCACCGGATGCATTATTGTAAATGCTACACCAATTCAATATTAATTGTAATCGTTCAGTCAGATTAGAAAGCAGGATAAATGAAGTGTTTAGTCAAAGCGAGTCACAGAGGGATTAACAACCAGGCCTTCTACCGAGGCATATTATTGCTGAGCTACCATATATTTGATCCTCAGGGAATGGCTTGCCTCGCTCTTCCTGGTATAATAAGGTATATTGAATAAGTGTTCTATTTTTAATAGACTATAACACAGAAAGTTAGAAAGCCAGGGATTCGTATATGCCTTTAAAGCAAACTAACGACCTGCAACAACAGATATACCAGTTCATTGTCAACTATATTCACGAGGAGCAAATGCCTCCGACGAATCGAGAAATTGGTCGGGCGATGGGTATAGCTAGCACAGGACATATTAATCATCACCTGGCTGCGCTCGAGAAAAAAGGGATGATAGAGCGGAAAGCAAGGAAGGGTCGAGCCATCAAACTCACAAAACCACAGGTGGGGATTCCTATCAGAGGAACGATTGCAGCAGGTACACCAATCGACATTTTCCCCGATACTTTCGAATTCTTGCCAGTGGAT